>Ga0179587_10000244_pt1 | contig 22610 bp, 24 predicted proteins | sample CZODoug2_1_08_16_FD_185932 | JGI IMG/M metagenome (GOLD analysis project Ga0179587, IMG submission 185932) | Vadose zone soil fungal communities from Angelo Coast Range Reserve, California, USA - CZODoug2_1_08_16fungal | ecosystem: Environmental > Terrestrial > Soil > Vadose zone | place: USA...
TTGCTACCGCCAGAGAAGCCGAAGAAGTTCGGCGCCCAGGTTTGGCCCCCGTCGGTCGAGCGCGCCACCGAGAGCTCGGTGCCGTTGATGCCCGAACCGGCACCGAAAAACACCACTATGGAGCCGTAGAAGAGGTTGCCCCGAGTGTCGAAGGCGAGGGTCGGATCGGAGCCAAAGTCGAGACCGTTCGCGCCTTTCGCCGGCGGCAGCGGCACGTCGTCCGCACCCCACGTCTTGCCGCCATCGCTCGAGAAGTAGGCGCGCATCGGCAGGCGGAAGATCTCATTCGAACCGCCCGCGATCGTGCTGCCGTCCTTCATTGCGATGAACGTCTCGCTCTGTGGGCCGCACTCGTTAGAGACATCTACGTTGCCGCCGATGCTCGCCGAGTGCGAGCCGGAGCCAGGCAGAATACCGTTGCCATTTTGGATGCGCTGGTACTTGTTCCACCAGGTTGGGTCCGGGGCTGCGCGGGCCGCACCCGACATAAGCGTGATCAGCGACGCGAGAACGATGAAGGTAGCGTTGCGCATGTTCGACCCTCCGAGTAGGAGGCTAATTTCGCACATACGCGCCGACCCATCAACTCGGCTACCGAGGGCACGTGACCGGAATCCGCAAGCCGCCGCACCCATCGATGGTCGGTATCGTTTGATCAAAATCAACTAGCCGACCTTCAGCCAATCGGCGGTCAAGTTTCACGATTAATGCATGAAAGGCCACCTGCTGCCGTCGGGCGGGCAAAGGTAGGCCCCCATTATTCATCGCGCAACGCTCTTAGTCTGATGATGACAAGGATTCGAAGCCCGGGGGACCCATCGCTTGCCGCTCAAGGAGTGCCGCTGTGCAAAATCCGCATTCCATAAAGCTTCTCATTGTGGACAAGGAGCCCTCAGTGCGCGTTGAACTCACTGAACTGTGCCGTGGTGTCGCGGATTTGCAGGTTCTTGGCGAAGCGGAGTCAGGTCGGGCGGCTATTGACGCTGCGGAGAGTCTGGCGCCGGACTTGTTGCTTATCGAAGTCGCATTGCCGGATATGTCCGGATTTGATTTGTTGCGCAATCTCGGCAACGATGCAGGACGTCTTGGCATCATGACTTCTCATCAGCCGGATTTCGCGAAGCAGGCGATTGCGGAAGGCGCGGTCGACTATTTGATAAAGCCGGTAAACCCCGATCGCTTCGCGCGCGCGATCGCCCGAGTGCGGCAACGTCATTCCTTGGAGGAACTTGCGGAATCTCAACTAAAGCGACAAATGCTGCGCCTTTTAGGGAGGCAACCAAAGTTTCTGGTGGGTGAGCGCCAGCATCGGCTTTACCCGCTGGATATCGAGAAAATCGATTACATCGAAGCCGATGGGAATTATGTGACCATTCGAACGGGCGACGCGGAGTACATTAGCCGAAACTCCGTCAAGCGCCTGGCGGGCGAACTCGCCGATTTCGGCTTCGTTCGAATCGATCGATCCATACTTCTGAATATCCGCGCGGTTCATTTTGCAGAACCTATCGGCCATGGAGCACTCGCTTTTACCTTGTGCTCCGGTACCTGTCTACATTCGAGCAAAACATACCGGGAAACCATTTTACGGATCTTGCCGTGGCACCACTGTCGGGGAGGATCGGATTTTTGACCCGTATCAATGAGCTTGCACATTGCTCATAGCCACGTGCGCTCGCGCGGATTCTATTGAGTGATGCGGCAACTCGTCAGTCACACTTGTTATTGGGACAAATCGCGCGGCCTGCCCGGCCGAGGGTGTCCAGGTCACTCTTTGTATTACCGTCAGTCGCGCTGATCTCTTCTTGAGTGAGGCACACCGTGCTGCTGAAATGCGATCCGGTGAGGACCTGAGATCGGCAATATTTCAACTGGCCGTTGAGCCGGCGTGGCCGGTAGCCGCGTTTCACCAGGGTCTGATTGACGGCCAGATTCGCGTTGTCGGTGGAGGAATTCGCGCTTGCGGATCTCGCAGGAGTGGTTGCCGCGGGCGTAGAGTTTGCGGCGGTCACCACATTGTCTGGTGCTGGTATTGGTGGCCTGGCCACGCAACCGAACAACATTAGCAGGGTAACCTGGACCGCTAATAGCGCCTTCACCGATTCGCGCATGAGACATCCCCTCTCAATATGAAGAGTGCGCGGCACTATGTGATTTGGTCGGCGAGCCTGATACAGGAGACGATTACACAGCTATCTGCGTTTCGATAATATTTGGGATAAAGCACTCTGTGACAGGGACTAACCCCGAGATTAGTGACGTGAGCCTTGATGCTGCTGCTCGCGGATCGAATCTCGACGGATGTATTCCGTATCACCGATTCTTGACAAACGAGTCCCGAGAGCACCAGGCAGAGAGCTGGATCACACCTCAAATCGCGCAGTTGCTCCCCGCCATGGAGCGCTTTATCCCAGAATTTATTCTTGCGCGAGGCGCTGTGTAATTGTCGCCCCATGAGATTGGCCGATCGAATTGCACAATGTCGAACGCCTTTCATCGTGGAAGATACGAAGGACAAGCGGCAGACTCGCTTGATCGGAGCGGCTGATTTCGCCGACGCCATAACGGCCTGCCCGGTACGATATTGCTTGAGCGACGATTTGGTGGCGCTTTGCTGCGCTTTGGCGTACTCAAAGGGCACGCGCACGCTGGAATGCGCAGACCTGCTACATGTGCCCGCCGAGCGCGTGTGGATTGAATGGTGCGAAGCGCCGTGGATCAATGAGCTTGCACGTTACGGTTTTCGAACAGGTGCCGGTGCGGCGAAAATTGCGGGGCGGCGCGGGGCCTTTGTTCAGACATCCCCGCAAGGGCGGCAGGGCTTGATCAAGACGTTTTGGACATGCGGCGAAACTGACTTAGACGTGCTCGCCAGCAGTATGGAAGCGTATTTTGATTTCGACGCCGCCGAAGGGCAGGATCCGATGGCGCCCGATGGCCACAAGCGACCCGCCTTCAGCGTTCTTGATCATACAAAACGCAGTGCGGATATTCTGCGCCGCTGCTTTCGTTTTCGTTATGAGCGCAGCTGGGACGATTATTATGCGCGGGCGCAGGTGCCGCTCGATGAGAAGAATTCTATCGCACGACATGCTCTCGGCACGATTGCGATCGACATACCGGTACTGTTGGTGTTTTTTTTACTCCTTGCCACCCGGCCGGGGCTGCCACGACGACCCCTCCTACTGGAGCGCTTGAATCAGGCAAGAATCCAGTCTGGAAAGGCACCCCTTTTGGAGCACATTGAAGTCTCCTCACCACTGTTACCTGAATATCGTCCGTCGAACAGTCTCGAGTCTTCCGGCCATCATCGCCGCACGCCCAGGCTGCATCATGTCCGAGGACACTTGGTGAGACGGGGGAGTCAATTACTTTGGCGCGTACCCCATCTAAGAGGAAGCACCCGATCTGGGGTCATTCGTACCCGCACGGTGACATGGACCCTCGATCATCCGGTGGGCCGCGTATAACGGCAAATCCTTCCTAGACAGAGCGCGCTCGCATGTGTGGCGCGGATCGCCACCTGGATTTGAGCACGGCCTCGCTGCCAGCCTCCGCAAGCCCCATTCAACGATCGGTCACCTGATCGTCAAAAGTTTATCCCATAGCTGGGCGCCTCATCACCACGAGGGTGCTGCTCATCACAAGTTTCCAAATCAGTGGCGGATGAGGCGTATTTTTTTGACGCTAACGATTGGGGAGCTGAGCCAAACCTTAAGGATGGTTGCAAAGTTGCAACGCAAGTCGCGCTCGAAGTCTCCCGCCCAGCCGGCCTAAAGACTTTAGGGGACCAACGATGACTACATTGGGATTCGCAAGAACAAGTGCCGCTCTTAGGCGGGTGGCAGCGGCCATGGCCGCGTTTAACAACACATCACGGTACTTATTGGTCGCGACAGCGATAGCCTTTGCCCCTCTGCCGGCCCTCGCGCAACAGGCCGCCGTTGCGGCGGCAGAATCTGAACCCGCCCTTACCGAAATCATCGTTACCGGGTCGCGCATCGCCGCTCCGAATGCGGTGAGCACGAGTCCGATCCAGGTGCTGTCCTCGCAGTACATCGAAACCAGCGGAAAGACGGATATCAGCGACCTAATCCTGCAGCTGCCACAGATCTTCAACAACTCGCTGGGGCAAGATCTCGGCAACACTACGAGCGGCTTGACCACGGCCGGCGGCATCGCCACCGCAGATCTGCGCGGGCTCGGGCCGAACCGAACCTTGGTGCTGGTCGACGGGCGCCGTTTAGGCCAGGGGTCACCGTATACGTTCATCCAATCACCCGCGCCCGATCTTGATCAAATCCCTGCCGGCCTGGTCGATCGAATCGAAGTCGTCACTGGCGGAGCGTCGGCAGCTTACGGTTCCGACGCCATCGCAGGCGTCGTCAACTTCATCATGAAGAAGAACTTCCAGGGCGTTCAGTTTGACGGCCAGTACAACGAGAACTCCCACCATAACCATGACGCGTACATGCAGAATGCAGTGAGGAACTTCGATAACACCACGCCTGCGACCGGAACCAGTACCGATGGCCGGCAACGCTCCTTCGATGTGCTGATGGGCACGAACTTTGCGGACGGTGACGGTAACGTGACGGCGTTTCTGAGCTATCGCCACGCCGATCCGGTGGCGAGCAGCGAGCGTGACTTCGGCGGTTGCGAACTCTATCCCACGTATGGCACTACGGCCGCTGGCAAAACCGTGATCGGCTCGCATTGCAACGGTTCAGTGAACTCCAATCTCTTCGCCCCGAATACCGGGCCTGGCGCCGGCAATGCTTATTCGGTACTAGGCAATAATTTTGTGCCATTCCCAGCGGCGGGGACTACTCCTCCGGCCGCGTTCAACTCGCAGCCATATATTTTCATGACGCGCGAGGATGATCGCGCCAATGCAGCGGTACTCGCACACATGAAGGTTACCGACTATTTCCAGCCGTATGCCGAGTTCTACTTCATGGACGACCGCACTCACCAGGCGGTTGCGCCCGCCGCACTTTTCCTCAGCAGCAATCCATTCGATCCAACCTTGAGTGGCGCCTACCCGGTCAATTGCAACAACCCGTTGCTGAGCGCTCAGCAGCAGTCGATATTGTGTACGCCCGCGCAGATCGCGGCCGCGAACGCGAATCCCACTGCGGGCTGCTCATTGGCCTCTCCGGGAATGCTATCGGCCAATTGTGCCGATGTCGACATTGGACGCCGTAACCTGGAGGGCGGGGGCAGGCTTTCGGATTACGAGCACGAGAACTATCGCGCGGTGCTGGGCAGCAAGGGCGACTTGCTCGAGAACGGAGCATTGACTTACGACGTGTACGGCCAGTTTTATTACACGACCTTTTCCAACAACAATATGAAGTACTTCAATTTTCAGGCCATCGACAATGCCTTGCAGGTGTACAACAATGCCGGAAAGCCCACATGCGTGAGCGGACCTCCTTGCGTGCCCTACAATATCTTCCAGGACGGCGGAGTTACGCAGGACGCCCTGAACTATCTCTACATCAGCGGTACGGGCATCGGCAATTCTACCTTGCGCACCCTCCACGGCGAACTTACGGCGCAGCTGGGCACCTGGGGCATCACGTCGCCCTCGGCCCACGATGGAGTCGCGGTCAATGCTGGATTCGAGCATCGCAACGACCACGAATTCTTCCAGCCTGACTTTGCCGAGATGAATCAGCTGTTGTCCGGCTTTGGCAGTGCGGCCACGGCCATCGACAACAGCCTGGGCGTGACGGAAGGCTTCGCGGAAATTCGAGCGCCCTTGATTCAGGATATGCCCGCAGCGAAGGAGCTCTTGTTCGACACCGGCTATCGGTACTCGAGTTACAAAAGCAACAGTGGGACGACCAATATTGGGTTCAAGTCCAACACTTACAAGTTCGAAGTGCAGTACGCGCCCATCCAGGATGTACGCCTGCGCTTATCCTATGACAAGGCCATTCGTGCTCCGAGCATCATCGAGCTCTACAACCCACAGCTCGTCGGTCTGATTCAGTCGGGGAATGATCCGTGCGCGCCGCCGGTCACGTTCTCGCAGGCGCAGTGCGCCAACTTGGGAGTCTCGGCCGCTCAGTACGCGGCAAGCGTCGCGGGCGCCGCGGTCAACGGGGTAAACCCCATCCCGCAATGCGTGGCGGGTCAGTGCTCACAATTGCAGGGGGGCAACCCCGCGCTGAAGCCTGAGCAGGCTGAAACATACACCGTCGGCGTCAACTTTCAGCCCAGCTTCCTGCCGAAATTCTCGGCCAGCATCGATTACTTTCACATCTCGATTAAAGACGAGGTCAATGTTTTGCCCGTGGCGAACATCATATCCAACTGCGCCAACACCGGCGATCCGACGTTTTGCAGTGCCGTTGTTCGCAGCCCGCAGACGGGCGGCCTCCAGGGGGCCAACCTCGCGACCGGAGGTTACATCGTCCAAACGAACGTGAACCTTGGTGGAGTGCTGGCCAGCGGCATCGATTTGCAGATGGCCTACGTGCAGGACCTGCCGCCCGCTTTCGGCAGTCTGCACTTTGAGATGAACGGCTCATGGCTGCAACATTCAATCACTACCCCCGTTCCCGGCGGTGGCAGTTATGACTGTGCGGGCTTGTTCGGCTTCACCTGCCAGACAGTGAATCCGCGTTGGCATCATAATTTCCGCACCACTTGGAATACGCCCTGGGATGTGTCGACATCTCTCACCTGGCGTTACCTCAGCGCTGTCAACCAAGATGCCAACACGGGCAACCCATTGCTGGCGAATCCCAACTACAAGTTTGACGCTTACAACGCGCGCATCGCCTCCTTTAGCTTCCTGGATCTGGAAGCGACCTGGCATCCGACCAAAATCCTCACCATCCGCGCCGGTGCGAACAATGTCCTCGACAAGGATCCGCCGCTGTTGGTGTCGCAGGCAGGACTCGTGGCGGGTGGTACCGCGAACACCGCCGATGCCTACGATATTTTCGGCCGGCAGTTATTCGTCGCGTTTACTGCAAAGTTCTAAGGAAGATACCTAGCGCTGGCTGGCGAAGTTGCCGATCGCGCGGGACCGAGATGTCACTATGAAATCGCTGCTCTCCATGATTGTTCTAACGTTGTCCGCATGTGCGACGGCACCACCGCCGCAGTACAAGCCGGCGGGTACGAGCGAGCCGCCAGGGACTGCCGGATCCGTAGCGATCACCGGAGATGAGTTGAGGCGGACCGGCCGGACGGAGCTAGGCGACGCGATGCGCGCGTCGTCGCCGATTTTTCGCTGATCGGGCTATACGGTGCGACGACGGAATACACAGGCTCTCGATTGAGATGCCCCTTCTTGGCCTTGGGCGGACGAGAAACTTCGAATCCTCGGTGCCCGGACTCTACTTCGTTGGACTACCGGCAGCCCACACGTTTGGGCCGGTACAGAGATTCGCCTTGGGTGCGCGATTTGCGGCGTCGCGGATCACTTCACATTTGGTCCGAAGCGGCGCGGCCCTGGGAGTCGGGACGATGAGCCGGTCCGCCGACGGCACCATTTAGCGAGCCGGAATTATCGGCTGCCCGCCGCCATAATCCCGATGGCAACGACTGCGTGAATCTTCTTCGCCCCCTGCGGACGTTTGCAATATTTTTCGCCCGACTCGCACATTGCAATTTTAATTGATCGTTGTGCATCGAATCGCGGCTACGCCTCGCGGCGCAACCGCGCGGGCTTCTGCGCCAGGGTTTTTTGAAAACTTTACAAACCCTGCACAGGTTCGTCAGGCGTCCAGCATCAATACCTTCTCTGATGCTGTGGAAATTTATTGGAAAAATTAAATCCACTCTTGACAGCCTCGCGCGCTGCATCCTACTTTAATCAGACCGTTTCGAGGCCTATCCGATGGGAATCCTGCGGGTAGAGTTTCACGGAAGACTCATATGTTCCAATAAATAAGGAGATCAACTTATGATGTTCCAGCGCGAGGGGGTTTCACACGGGCTCGCAGTTGTGGCTCTATCGTTATTCTTTCCGTTAGCAGGCTTTGCTGCAACACCAGCCTCAGGGTCAATCCAGGCGACGAGCACGGCACCCATTACATGGAGTGGCTCTCCTGTCGGCACCAACAATGGCGAGAGCACCTGCGTCGACGGCACAACTTGCGATGTCTTCACCCTGACTATCGCAGGCTCACCAAACGATTACATCAACAAATTTGTCAACGTGAGCGTTAGCTGGGCCGTGGCAGTTGATGAGTACGACCTCTACATTCACCAGGGCAGCATCACCGGGCCCGTGATCGCAAGCTCGACGGTGGGAACACCGGGAACCAGCAATGCAGCATCCGTCAGCCCGAACGTTACCGGCACCGGCGTCTACGTGATGCATATCGTCGCATCGAGCGCGACCGCAGCGAGTAGCTATCAGGGTTCCGCAGTGGTCGGCACTTCCCCGGCGAACCCGCCACAGGCTACCTTCCGTGCGCCCTCGTATCAGAATTTGAAGCCGCCAACCGGCGTCGGTGAGAATTCAGGCGAGCCTTCGATCGGTGCCAACTGGAACACCGGAAGCATCATGAGCACTGCTGTTCTCGATACGCTGCAGCTGACTCTCGACACGAGCACCTCCCCAGCCACGCCAACCTGGACGGTTCGGGACAACACAATCACGAGCACCACGTCGCTCGACCCGATCCTTTACACCGACCACGTGACCGGCCGCACCTTTGTCTCGCAACTAGCAGGAACCACCAGCCTGATGGCCTACACCGATAACGACGGGATTACCTGGAATCCGACTCAGGGCGGCGGCATCGCCTCGGGCGTGGATCATCAGACAGTCGGCGGCGGTCCGTTCCGTGAATGCACGGCGCTGCAGGCGCAGTTGAACCCGGAGCCCTGTGCCATTCTGACCGCGCGCGGTCCGATCACCAACAATCCGCTGGGTGTCTACCCTAACGCCGTTTACTACGCCTCGCAGGACATTGGCTTGGCGCAGATGGCTCTCAGCCAGGATGGAGGAATCACATTTGAAGTGGCTCACCCGATGTACACACTGGAGCAGTGCGGAGGCCTTCATGGACATGTGAAGGTGGGAGCGGACGGCACGGTGTTCGTTCCGAATAAGAGCTGCAGCGGTTCCCAGGGACTGGTTGTCTCACAGGATAACGGCCTCACGTTTACAGTGCAGGCGGTTACAGGAAGCACCCCGGGGTCAAGCGATCCGAGTGTCGGCGTTGGCGCGAAAGGGCGAGTCTACTTTGGTTATACCGATGGATCCGGTCATCCAAAGATTGAGGTCTCCGACGACAACGGGGTGTCATGGCACTATAACCAGGATGTAGGCGTTCCCTTCGGCATCCAGAACTCTGCGTTTCCGGAGGTAGTCGCCGGCGATAACGATCGCGCCGCTTTCTTCTTCCTGGGCACGCCTCAAAGTGGACCCGCAACCGGTGACGATACTACCGGGATATTTAGCGGCGTCTGGCATGGCTACATCGCGACCACAATCAACGGAGGTAAGAACTGGAAGACTGTCGACGCGTCCCCGAACGATCCAGTTCAACTGGGCGTTGTCTGTACCTTTGGGACGACGTGCCCGGCCGGAACGCGCAATCTGCTTGACTTCAATGACATCACAACCGATAAGTACGGTCGCGTTTACGCGGTCTACACCGACGGATGCGTCAGTGCAGACTGCATCACGACGGGCAACAGTTCTACCGCGCCCCACACCAAAGCCCAGAACGACGGAGCAACCAAGCAGACTGTCATTCGTCAGGCAACGGGAACCAGCCTGTTTTCACGGTATGACAGTACTCCGCTGAAACCTTAGAACAACTACACTCCCTGGGCGCAGCGTTCTTTCGCTGCGCCCTCATCTTTCGCCGCGAACGAGGGAACGGATGCAGCTATCAGCAGCGATTTTGACTATGGGCATGCTCGCCGGCATTCAGGGCGATAGGGACGCGACCCAACTTCAAGGCATCCGACTGGAGATGACCAAGGATCAGGTTCACAAGGTGCTCGGCCAGGTTGCCGACTACAAGCTGCAGGACGAAAATCAGGAGGTCTGGGTATTCAGGAGCGATCCGAATATCCGGTCGATCATCGTCGGTTTTGCTCCAGATAATCGTGTTCGCTACATAACGGAAATCGCGAAACCGGATGGGAGACCTCTTTCCTGCCGACCGTTGGGCAATATCAAGAACGTCCAGGTTGCCGGTACTGCGGGAAACTATGTCTTCACCCATTCCTGGAAAGAACATCACGAAGAGTTTGTCGCAACGGCCAGGGGTACGACGAAGAGACTCGCGAGCTGCTCGGTAAAGAAGGCCGGAGCAGGCATCGAGAACGAGGAAGAGGAAGAACGCCAACGCCACGGAGTTGCCAAGTGATCGGCGTATCGACCATCGAATTAACGCACCAATTGGCTTATTTTATAGGCATTCGCTCAATTCGATATTCGCAGTTACCCAGGAAGTTACCCAGACGAGTGGCCACTTCGATTTGTCTCTATTGAACATAGGAAGCTCAGGTTGGGGCGGCCTGCCGCCGTCGAGGTTCTGCGTTCAACATACCGATTTCACGATATCCACGGGAAAGAAGTGGCATTGCGCTAAGCGGCGGCCCTCTCTTTGGGACGACCGCCGCGCTTACCGTTCTCACGGGAGGCCTCCGCTTTGACTGAACTGCGGCTTGACCCTCCGAGTTTGCCAATCTGTTGCATCCACCGACGTGAACCGAAGGCGCCTTCGATGAGGCCCGGCAAATAGAGATCGGCATCCAGCAGCGGCCAATGCAGGCCGAGCCCGTTCGGGCTGATCTTGATTTTCCTCAACTTTGATCGGGGCGCATCTGCCAGCCCTTCGGCCAAAGCCACCGGAAAGGCAAATTCGCAACCGCCCTCGAGCGTAATCACGATCAGCCCACGTCGGGAATCATAGCGAGCGGCTTGCGCGATCAGTCCACGTGCCGCCGCCGCCGCCCCGCGCGCGTTCGCCGCTTTAAATTGATCTTTAGTAATTGCCATGAATCGCCCTCCAGTTCGCACACAACGGTTGCACATCGGTTTGCAGTGATCAGGCCAAACGGTTCACTTCCGGCCAAGAAAACCCAAAGTTCTCACGCAATTCGATCGGTCCGCTTGGACAGTTCAAATTGATTACCGCCTGCCGTGGGCCCTCCCAAACGTGCACATGAGCGGGACGATGATCGTTCGTATAGATCATGACCCGAAGGCGGCCGAAGCGGAGAACCGTAGGCACCACACATTATAACCCAAGCATGGTTGGGTTTAAAGCGACTTTACTGGTCTATTCAGTATTCGAGATGCCTCGCAAAAGCATGGCCGGCAGCTGAGTGCCCAAAGCCGTCGGTGACGACAGGCTGCTTTCGGGCGGTCTGGTTTGACGAGACACGCTGCGAGTGGTGTAGTAATTCTACTTGTCCCGGGAGGAACGGTTGTGGTGCTTGACTCGCATTGGCTAGCTTGTTTCTCTGGTGTCACCCAATTTCCGCCGCTAGGCCGTACCCGGAGGAACCGTGCCCCTGTTTCGCCAAAGATTGTAGTCGCACTACTCGCTGCTATCTTCGCGAACTTCGGCTCGGCCGCGGAGTCATTGCCGCAGGAATTACCTCCGCAGGAGGAGCAGGCCGCGTTACGGCGCGCCGAAGCAGCGGGCTTAACTATTTATAAGCATGACCACGCAGCAGCTGTCGCCTCAGATGCGCTCAACGCACTGAGCATTGTCAAAGCTGACAAACGTATTCAAGGATGGATAACTGAGGATAAGGGCGAGCTTATCATCGTAACTTTCATTGGCGGTGGCCCGGCGGAAGCCTCGAAAGCCCTTTATCGCGTGAACGTGTCAAAGGAAGGCGAGGTCACTGGGCCGCCCGAGGAACTCAAGATGCCACAGGTGTTGACGGAATTTGAGTCGGGCGCCGCAGCGGCACGACTCTTCGCCGCGAAATATTCTTTTCAGCCCTGTACGGAGCACTACAACACTGTCGTATTGCCATCCGACTCGGAGCCTGCCGGGAATTGGGTGGTCTATCTAATACCTGGAACTCAAGATCCGCATCGCATTCCGCTGGGTGGCGCATATCGATTGGAACTCGATGCGACGGGGCAACGCTTGATCAATCAGCGGGGCTTCACGCGGTCCTGCCTGATTGCGGGCGATCCGAAGGCGTATGCAAAAGATGGCCCGGCGGTACTGTTAGCGTCACATCAAATGGACGCCGTGCCAACTGAGATACATGTGTATTGGAACCTGTGGTCAGGGATTACGTTGGATATTGTGACGCCCCCGTATGGCACGTCGTGGGCAATTTTGAAGGGGAAAATTTATCTTTTGCGACGGCGTGGACCCAAGTAAGAACTCGAATCTCGAATATACTTTAGGAATGTCCTGGCCGATGACAAAACGTCCGCTATTGGGACGACCAATTTGGTATCCGCTATTTCCGCTCCTGGCCGGTCTGAGACCGTCAACGCGAGCAAACCGGCGACGGTCGCTTAGCGACCCTCTGCCGCCTGTCGTGAACGGCCGTTTTGGAGGCCAGCAAAATCGCGACCTTTCCCAAATACCAACACTGGCACTGACGCACGATTGGTTGTTCAATCGCCTGCGAAAGGTACCTTCCGGCCCAGCAACCATCGAGTTTCGGATTCTATTCTTGAAAATACTTTGCGACCTCCGAACTTGCGATCTTACTTCTTCATCTGATCCTCGAGACCCTTTGCCTCGGCGTCTCTGCCCATCTTACGAAGGAACAGGGCGTAGTTGGATAGCACTACGTTCTTTCGCCACTGTTCCGCATTTGCCGACACATGCATTAGAGCCTGCCGATAGTCTTCTTCCGCCTCCGCATTGCTGCCCCTCGCCTCCAGGCGCACCGCAGCGTTGTAGAGAACGACTGCCTTCGCAGCAATTACTTCGTTGGTCTGGTCCAATCCAGACATGATTTCAAGGGCGCGCCCGCTTGCCTCGTCGGCTTTAGAAGAATTCTTCGTATCGTCATACGCGAGGCTCAGATTGTCGAGGTCGATTGCGTACAGCAGGCGTGGTATTGATGTAACGCGCTCAGATATTGACGCCGCTGACAGCAACATGGGCAGTGCTTCCACTGCACGCCCCTGGGCTCTAAGAAAATTCCCGGCGTGTACTAGAGCGTTTCGATTGAGCGTCGTGTCCTCTGGGTGCTTCGTCTTAGCCAACAACAGTGCCTTGCTGTAAAACTCTTCTGCCTTCTTATTTTCCTTGTCTGCTGCCGCCATGTCGCCAAGAGCAACATAGGCGGTTGGCAGACGCGGGTCCGATGGATTCGTACGTTCGACGTCAGGAACTGCCGATAGGAGTCGAGGGATCGCCTCGCCGTACAGGCCAGCATTGTAATGCCACAGCCCACTATCCAACTTTGTTGTGGTGGAGGCGCATGCTGTAAGCGCCATGAACGACAGAATAGCCGCCAGTGTCGGCCTACGAACTTGAAGCATTGTTTTTGCTCGACCTTCTCTACTTCTCGATCAGATCCCATTTTTGGAAATATTGCGAATGCCTTTAAGCATCGACAGACCGCTGCCATTGCATTCCATTCGGGTCATTCTTGGGAAAGTTCCGGCGTTTCCCGTTAACCTGAATCGCTTCAGTTTACCGGGCGCCGCAACTGGCAGCTAACCAGCTTACATTTTCGGGGGTCGAATGTCTCAAATTGGCCGGTTGCTGCCCGACGCCGACACCATGTCGCTCATCGACTCGTATCGACCCCAACGAGTCAATGGCGACCGGCGGCTTTATGGCGACACGAATGTGCGGCCCGCGATTCGCTCCAGCCGATTATTCGGCGCCATTTACCGCTGTTTATGATCTGGGTCAACAAAACAGAACTTATAGGAATCTTCGGTTGTTCCGGCATACACATCATCAGCTGGAATGCCCGCGCTCTGAGGATCAACCTTTGTACAGAGCATCCTTTTCTCATCCACGAGATCGAGCAACTTATAGTCAGCGTGCAGTCTCTTCCTTTCAGAGGCATCCGCAATATATTCGAGAGCAAACTGGTGAAGCCCGCGGAAATAGGAATGATTGTGTGTCGTGTGTTGCATGTGCACAGCATGAATTCGTCCCTTAACGGCTGGCCCCGACAAAGAGCGCTCAATGTCTAGAGTCCAGCGACTCCACCCATAAAGGCAGATGGCGTCGGGCGGACATACCTCGTCAGCAGATTGTTCAATACGAACGTCATCATCTTCAGAGATTGCTCTGCCCATCACAAATGATGTGCCCGCGTTCCCGGTTGCGCTGACGAGGAGCCCGAGAGCAACAAGAGTCGAAGCGAGCTTCATGGCATCTAACGGTTGAGCTGAGCGCCGCGTGCACTGCAGTTTGGGCTTGGCATTTTATTTTTCACACGTGCGCGCCAGCGATTTGTTAGACCGCATCATCCACCCGCCTTCGCCAAAAGCGATGCGACGCCGAGATATAGAAGACCAATCGCTACCCCCACCAAAAGTGGCACTGCACCCAATCGAGCGCGACGGGACGCCAAAGCTGCAAATGCAGACAGCGCGGCTCCCACACCAATCCACGTGAAGGTTGTCGGCCGGACCGACCCAATACCAATCCTGTCCAGGCCAATAAAGATAGTGCCCAGCAGGCAAAAGATCGTAGCTAGAATTTGCGCGCCTTGAACCAAGTGCGAACGATTGAAAAAGGCGGTGGCCCGATCCATGCGTCTAACGATGAGGTTGTGCGACACGCGTGTGCGCTAACAGAAAACTAAGCTGATTTATCCCGATCATCGAATCCCCTCCTTGGCTTACCGAAGACGATAACCCCGCGTTCGGTCAATTGTTAGGTGGCAGTTCGCCAGAAGCGGCGCAGACGCTTGCATGTATCGGACAGAGCGCCAGCCTCCAGGACGAGCCTCCCGGTGAAACTCCACCATTTATTTGACCCAATGTCGGGACTCCGGAGGTCGTAGACAAGAAATACATGCCCTAAAGAATCGAGAGACGCGGAAAACTTAAGTTCGCCCTCGAGAGTCTCCCATGATAGCTCTTTGCGGCCAACATCAGGTGTTCCTGCAAACGCCTCAAAAAAATCGGGTAACGATGGGCTTAGGTCGGTATAGACAGGAATCCGTACGGAAAAAGCAGAGCCCGACGCTTCTGCAGTAATAGAACCCCAAGACTCTTCGGGACGCGACAGACGAAGCGTCGCACCGTCTTCGCTTGAAGTGATGACAAATTCGCGAGTCAACTGTGCCACCTACCATTCATTTGGCGGGAGCACCGCCGCGATGAAATGCGAAACATAGGCGTTAGCTTACCGCAGGCTGCGAACGGCCGCTTAGTGGGGGTCATTTCAGAACCGCCAGCGCCCGGTTTTGGCCGCTGGGAGCCTGTCGGGCCGCCGATTGATTACTTCGTATCGATTGTTTCTCAGTCGACACGAGGAATGTTTGGCAAATTAGAGCACGTGCACGCCAGCCTCGGAGTAGTCACCGACTACACCGTGAACATTGTCTCCGTCATACAGGACGTACCATGTCGCGGCGTGTGACACACCGAAAAAGTTTGTAACGCTATAGTGGATTTCGACCATGTAACCCTTCCAAACTACTTTTCCGCCGAGAAGAGGCATGCTCGTCTGATATGCCGGAACGGGCTTTCCAGTGCCCACATAGTGCGCCATTTCAGGATGCCGTTTGAAGAGGGGCAGCGCCATGATGGCATCTTGGGCAGATTGCTCGTAGGCGTGCGGCGGCGGCTCCGCCACCGTCGATTCCACCGGATGTTGTGTCGCGCAGCCAGCCACGTACAGAGTTGCCAGCAACACCAATAACAAACCGATTGAGTTACCGATGCGCATTTCGAATCAATCCATCCCTGCTAAAAAAGTTTTGACGTCCAGGTCCTGACGAATGGTCTCGATATCCGAGGTAGGGTACCGCAAAGCTCGAACATCAGGAAACGGGCGGTCAATCCAGTCCCTTGAACTTCCGGTCTTGGCGATACCGACAAAAGCCAAATCCCCAAAAGCAGTCTGAGTCTTTCGAACTCTATCAGAGTCCACATGCAAGCAGATCGTTTCAGTTCACGTGCGAGCTCTCCTTTCCGACAGCATTGGCCGAAGAACTGGCGGATACACCGCGTTCAAAACTGGCGAAAATAGAGATAAGTCCGAACGGAACGAACGGCTGATGTTGGCCTATTCTGTTGAAAAACTCTCTTTCGGTGCAGAGGCGATTTTTCAGATTTATGGAAATGCAACCGAAAATCCGAATAAAACATAAGGTGCGGCTGACTGAGAAAGATCGAGGGCGGAGATCGTCAAGAGCGGGTGTTCCCTCGAATCAAGTAAATCTCCGGCTTTCTGCAGCGCTACGATTTTTCCGCTGAACACGCGCAGAGAGTTTTTCAACAGAATAGGTCGGGAGTGGACGAAGCGTGATCAGCAACGAGCAGATGCTAAGTCGCTACTTCGCACAGTGGACATTACGAAAAACGCGCCTCAGTCTTTTGCTTAAGTACCAGGGCGTCCGACCCTGTCGCTTTCTTGCTTCACTTGATCCCATAGAGTTTGGCCGCATTGTCGTGGAGAACCATGCGGGCGATCTCGATTGCGCGTGCTCGAGATATTTCGCCGTCACTGACCATGGCGTCCAGCGCGATGGCGAGCGCCTGGCGCGATTTATCCGTTAGCAGCCACTGTTTTTCTTCATAGTCATTCAACGGCGAGTTCTCATCGGAGTACGCGTCCGAGCCAAATAACACCTTTTCCGGATGCCAACCGAGCCAACTGCGTAGGAGGTTTGCAAGGGCGTGAGTTGTCAGAAAGAAGGTTGCAGCCGAGAAGTCTGCGTAGGTATTTGGCTTATCCATCATTGCCTGGGCAACCAGATAAAATGGCCATCCGCCATGGAGCAGCACGAACTTGGTTTTTTGCATTGGCTCAGAATCGATTGCGTTCTCCAACAATCCAGGGTTCGCTCCATTGTTGTTGAAATATGGTCCGTTACCGTTGCCTGTATGAATCTGGACGACCAAGTTGTGTGTGCCGGCACGTGTCGATATTTCCACGAACAGATAGTCCTCTAGTTCTTTTTGCTCCGACGCTGAAAGAGTCTCGCGTGCGGCACCTCGGGCGTAAATTGGCGCCGCCGTCTCGTGAGAGACGAGCCGGAAGTCAAGACTTCGTCGATAGGCCGATAGAAACTTCACTGCTGGGGCACCAGCAGCGACCCATCGAGCAAGCGTAGTGTCAACGACCTGTGTCAAGTACCCATCCACGTCCCCGGGAATGGCGGCTATTCCGCCTTCGTGTAGTAAATCTGCGAGAGATGATGGACCACCCGGAAATGCCAACACGCTTTGCTTGCCCGAAAAAGGCGCAAGCAATGGATCGGCAAATGGCACCCAGCGAAACCTCGGGCTCGACTGCCCGGCACCCAAATGTGCGGCATTCACCAAGGCAACATCAACGCCGGCCAGGTCGAGTATCTTCGCGGGCCAATGACTACCTTGCCGCTTCATTTCCTTCTTCTTCACTTCGAGCAGTTCCGACAAATGCGCCGCACTCATGTCCGAGTGCTTGTAGCCATAGAGCGCTCGCCACGCCCGCATCCAATCGGGGTTGTCATGACGCAGCGGGACAACATCGGGGTAAGGCGACGTTCCTAATGGTAGATCGATCCGCCATGATTGACCGCGCGTTGCGTCTGCCGGGTCATCGTGGTTGTGATTGTCGATTGCACGTATCTGTCTGATCTCCTGCATGAGGCCAGGGTCGGCAGCATCTGCGGCAAAAGCCAGCTGCGCAATCGGAAATGTCACAATCGTTGCGACGAGATGCCGCAATGCCATCGTTGCTCTCCCCCAAGTTGTAATTATCAAATCGGTCAACGAATGGCGTCGCTAACCGTCCTATGCGACCGCGACTCCTTAACAACCTTGCCAAAGATTGCTTATACACCCCTGCCGGTTACCGACTCGTTAGAACTGACGAGCAACTCAGTGTAGATTGGAAAGGAGGGCAGGGCGTTTCCCTTAACAAAATCCTAGCACGACGATACATGTACGGCGCCGGATGCCTCAGTTAATGGTCGAGTCGATTCTTCGCATGCGAATCAACCACAGGCGTGCCATCGCGCAATTGAGACTCGCCTGACCTGGACTCTCCCGTTCTTTTAGGGGGCGTTATACCGACCGTCCCCGACCATCGCGAATTAGTGGGCCCGCTCACCATCGAATTAGCGCGAAAAATGCCTATTTTTACAGGAGTCTCGCCAATTCGAGAATCGCAGTTACCCCGAAAGTTACCCCGGCGATTTTTCCCGCAAAAATGGTCAAGACCCTCCTGTTTCCGCTATCACGCTTGTCGAGTTCGGCACCCGGCCACAATCCGCAACAGCGTATTTGCCAGATAAATTGCCTCGATGGCCTCAAGCGGGTCAGTCAGATCAATGTCTCGATGAGAATGCGGATTCTTGAACGAACCCATTACGCCTGCAAATAACTCCACCCGTGCAGTTCGTTCGCCACCCTCAGAGGCAGCGTCTGTCAATGGACCCCGTCTGGGGCGAAGGCGGATCGCATCAATTTGACTCCAACCAGTCCGTCGCCGAGCCCGCTTGAATCACGAACGGCAACTTCAACGGCCTTCATGGCGAGGAATACCGCAATGTCGTATTCGACACGCATCACTGCACGCCATACGGGGTCCGCAATTCTCGAGTTGAGTATCTCTTGGGGATGAGCCGCGCAACCTTGAAGTCTGAAAAATCAGCGGCGCTTTCCATCTGCCGTGCTCGTCGGCTCAGATGACGCCAGCCATTCGTGCCGTTCGTACCTTCAGCCGGCACATGCAGACCCTGGGCTTCCAGCCAAGCCCATGCCCTCGGCGAAGGCCAAATGAACGTCACCTTGCCTGTGTGTCGAATAGGACGGTCCGGGCGCACCACCAAAGCCGCGCCATAACTCGGTTGCCACCGCTGTCTCAGCAGAAACAAGATCTTGGCGGCGAGTTCCTCCGGAGCAAAGCCACGAAGGCGTCGACATCGGGTATCTGAGCGACCAACTCCCTCGTCGGTCGGCCGTTTCCCGCACTCGGAACATTTCATTCAGGCATCGGTCGCACACCAACCATGACTCGACTCTCTCGGGTTGTACTGACTCCGTGTGCGAATCGAATAGCTCTCTTGGCCGTGGGAGCTCACGATCAAGACGCCTGCGCGACTGGAAACGGTGGCAAGGGATCTATCGCCACCTGAGTTCGCAGCCGCACGTTAAGTACGTCCAGAATCTTGGCCGCCCGTTCAAGCGTAATTCCGAAATACACTCATTGCGCTCATCGCGGCAGACCTGCGTCTCGTGCACACCCAGACGTCGTGCGAGATCGCGCTGCGTAATGCCCTGGGCGATTCTGGAGGTAATGAGCAGGTGCCCTAGGCCTCGAAGGTTTTCCAGTTCTTCGAACTCTCCGCGCTTCAATCTCTCATAAGCTTCCACTTCTTCTTTTAGCTGCAGGTGAAAGGATTCGAGAGGATCGATTACACGCTGAATCTCGATCTCACCTAAGCCTGCTTCCTTCAGGCGGGCACGGTGCTCATCGAGCCGCCCCAATTCCTCGAGCAATCTCTTCGAGGCTTCTTGGTATTCAGCTTCGTTGCGGATCATGTTTATTCTCCAAATCTCAATTTGATGATGCCCCGCGGAATTATCCGTGCCCCACTCCCCTGTCGTCCAGGAAATGCCGGCGATTTCAATTTGATCGAGCCGTGCAGGAAACGATCACGCCCGTGTCATAGCGATAACTCATCCGCGGGGCCGCGCCATCTCGGCCCGGGCCGCCGTCACGAGCTCTTCATTGGTATGTGCACGTCCCCATAGTCCCCAGCCACCAGGCGTGGCCTCCGTCAGGAGCACCCAGGTGCGCTTCCTCAGTTCCGGATCCTTTGCAGCGGTGGCCACGAGTTCGGTCAGTTGGGCTACCAGCGCAAGTTGCTTGTCACGATCGAGCGCGCCCGTGTTGGTCAAGACCTGAACTCGGACGTAGTTCTCATCGCCATCCACATTGGCCATGGTCCCTCTTGGCATTTCGTGGATGAAGGCCGCCGTGTTCTTACGAAACATTGCAATGTCGGGGACGCCTTCAACTGCCTTGATTAGCGCGGCGGCATCGGCAGCGAGTTTATGGGTGTCGGTGAAAGTGCCGGCTGCGGCATAGATGTCAATCATGGGCATAAGAGTCTTCTCCTTAAATCGGTAAAACAGCCGTTGGTCCATTCCGACCCGGGTTCTGCCAGCCGCAGATTTCTGGCGGCCTCGGCGGGTTAATCAGGCTCCGCACTCGAAAGCCGCGCAGTAGGTCTTGTGGACTGCACACCGACCTCATTCATCGAAGCCGGCGGCCGACATCAACTGTGTTGCAGTTGGCAAGGGACGGCCATGCAATGTACATCCAGCGGCCCGCGCAACATCATCGGTCCAGGTCAGAATCTGTGCAGCAGGATTGCGCCGGCAATGAGCTATTAAAAGATCGCGAAACGCTGACTTGAAGTGGAGTCGAGGAAAGGTCGCCAGGATTTCTGCAACGATCTCAGGCGGGACCTGCTCCAAGCCAAAGCCCAGGAATTCCAAACCCGCCCCAAAATGGACGAGGGCGACTTCGCCAGCCATTCTTGGCGCGATCCCCGGGGAGGTGTGCAAGGCAATGGCTTCCCATACCTTCTCTGCGCGGGCGGGCGGGACTTTGTGCTTTTCGCAAAACGCCCGAGCCGCATCGGCACCGTCAACCTCGAAGCGATTTTCGCCCGCATAGGTCGGCACCAGTCCAAGATCGTGAAGCAGCGATCCACAAAAGGCGATTTCCTCATCAATGACTCTGCGCCCCATGGCCTTTACGGCAAGGCTGCCGAAGACATACGTTCGAATGCAGTGGTTGTATAGGAACTTGGGCGACGTTTCCGCCAGCAGGTCGGCTGCCGCATTGCATAGTGTGGTGTCGGGAAATTGCACGCCGGCGACGGTAACTAGTTTATTTGCCATGGGGCCAGAAGCGAACCTTAGTCTCAATACGGTGCGTATGCCGACTCTGATGCAAGGAATGCGATAGCCTGGCGGGTAAAGGACTCATGGAATTGAAACAGGGAGCCATGCCCGGAGTCCGGATAGGTCATGAGAACGGCGTTCGGCAGATGGGCGCTTAGCCAATATGAGTTCGATACGGGGATCATGTCATCAAAGACGCCATTTATCACAAGGGTCGGATGGTCGATTTTCTTGAGTTCCGCAAACCGCTCGCCTGATGCTTGCTCCCATTCACGAAAGGCTGCTATTTGCGCCTGAGCCACGGCCGGCCCAGAGACAGGCTCCCGATCTTCACTGCGTTGCATGAGCCGCTGAATAAACTCAGCGCCCGCAGACTGGCTCGAGCTGGTCGGTGCAAAAAAGATCTTCTGCAGCACGGCGTATCCTTTGAGGGTCGGATCTCCGAGGTGCTTGGCGATGCGCGGCTTGTCGAGGTGCATAATGTCCTCACCGCCCCTGGGCGCTGTCCCGACGAGAATTATTCTTCGAAAGCTCGAAGGTCGCTCGAGCGCCATTTGCTGAGCGACCATGCCACCTAACGAGAAACCAAGGACGTCGCACGTCTTCAACTGTAACGCGTCCAGGAAGGCCTGTGCGTGCATGGACATGCCGGCGATGGTCGTTGGCACCGAGCCGCTGGATCGCCCTAGACCGGCGTTTTCAAACAGGATTACTTCTCGGTCAATTGCGAGCGGGTCTGTCACGGCGGGATCCCAATTATCGAGCGTTCCGGTGAAGTGTTGCAGGCATAGCAGCGGAAGTTTCGACCCGGAGCCGAACCGCCGATACGCGTACCGCTCGTTTCCGGCCTGGATAAATCGTGTGGGGGTCGTAACGATACCGGGCCCATTCTTAGTCGACACGGAACTTACTCCTAAGCAAGACCTGCATCTGTAGTTCGACGGCGCATACTCGCTAGAATTCTTAGCGTGGCGCGAAGCAGCCGAAACTGACGCGATTGACCCCGGCGCCGAAGTTGTATCAAGCAATGGACCCAAACGCTTGCGCAAAACCCGCGCTTTTGCGGATTTCGGTGGCAAAGTCGATTTAGCGCGAGTTGCTTCGCGGCCCCGCCCAACATTTGGGCAATTCTGGTGGCGGCGCCGAAAAGCTCTGCATTTTCAAATTGGTATCGCGGCGCGAACATGAAGGCCTTGTGCGCTAGTATTCGAACCACCCTTTGAGCGCCTGATTCTTCGCGTCGTTGAAGGGTGAATAGAGATGCTCGATCGCGACGTCGGGCGGGGAGATCAGCATGGACTTAGCATGACTGAGTGCATCGAACCCGTATTTTCCGTAGTAATGACCCATCCCGGCGGATCCGGTGCCGCCGAAGGGCATCGTCTCAACAAACAAATGAACGTTCACAAGGTTCACCCCGCCGCCGCCGTAAGAGAGTTCGGCGATGAAATGGTCGATAGTCTTCTGATCGCGGCTGAAGATAAACCCCGCGAGCGCCCGCGGGGTCGCTGCCATGCGTTTCATCGCCTCGTCGAAGGACTTGAATGTCAGGATTGGGAGGATGGGACCGAATATCTCATCCTCCATGATT
>Ga0179587_10000245_pt1 | contig 22585 bp, 8 predicted proteins | sample CZODoug2_1_08_16_FD_185932 | JGI IMG/M metagenome (GOLD analysis project Ga0179587, IMG submission 185932) | Vadose zone soil fungal communities from Angelo Coast Range Reserve, California, USA - CZODoug2_1_08_16fungal | ecosystem: Environmental > Terrestrial > Soil > Vadose zone | place: USA...
GCAGCAGGAACGTAGTCTCAATGAGGAAGCGTTTTATTACTATTTGTCATTTAATGCGACGCCCGCCCCGCACACTCTTTTCTCCGGCATCCGGAAGCTGGCCCCAGGCACCTGGTTGAGAGTGAGGGAAGACGGTCAAATCCAACAAAGCCGGTACTGGGACGTTTTGGATCACACGGAGCCATTGACGAATGCTTCTGAAGCGGAGATTGCGGAACGCATTCTTTCCGAACTGCGCACTTCCGTTAAGCTCCGCAAGATCAGTGACGTTCCGGTGGGGGTTTTTCTCTCTGGCGGTATCGACTCAAGTACCAACGCGGCGCTGTTTTCCGAGGGAGAAGGCCAGCCGGTAAGGACCTTCTCGATCGGCTATGACCAAGAATATCAGAGTTATCCCAGCGAACTTCCCTATGCCCGCAAGATCGCGCAGAAGGTGGGCGCGGAACATCATGAGCTCCTGCTTAAGGAGAGTGACCTGCTTGATTCTCTTCCTCTGATTATTCGACATCAGGATGAACCTCTGGCAGACCCTGTTTGCATGCCTGTCTACTATGTTTCAAAACTGGCTCGCGATTCCGGCGCTATTGTTTGCCAGGTGGGAGAAGGATCGGACGAACTCTTCTGTGGCTACAAGTATTGGAAGGACTCTCTCCGGCTACAACGCTTTGCCAACCTCCCAATCCCAAGCGCCCTGAGAAACATGGGGCTTGCGGCCCTCAGGCTCGTGGAGCGGAGCCGAAAGGCCTCTTTTAACCATCAGTTTTCCTGTGAAGTTCTGCGCAGAGCTTTGGCCAACCAGCCGGTGTTTTGGGGCGGCGTCGAGGTTTTCAGCGACTGGCAAAAGCGCCGCCTCCTTTCCCCGCGTTTGTGCAAGAGATTTGACGGCCTGAGTTCCTGGGAGGCCCTCCGGCCGATTCGACAGCGGTTCGAGGAAAAAGCCTGGGAGCCATCTCCGCTCAATTGGATGACTTATCTCGATTTGAATCTGAGATTACCCGAACTGTTGCTCATGCGCGTGGACAAGATGAGTATGGCGGTGAGCTTGGAAGCGCGTGTCCCATTCCTTGACCACAAGTTCGTAGAGCTGGCGATGAGCATTCCCGAAGCGGTAAAAACAAAAAACGGGGTGCTCAAATACATTCTGAAGAAAGCCGTCAGGGGTGTCATACCGGACGAGCTTATTGATCGAAGGAAACAAGGCTTCGCGGTTCCCGTGTATGAGTGGTACCACACGAAATTCGGAGAGTACGTCTCGAATGAAATAAAAGAGTTTTGCCAAAACACGGATCTTTTTCGGTTTGAGGGAGTCTTGCCTTTCCTGAAGAGAAGAGGATGGGCGCTGCTAAACGTCGCGCTTTGGTGGAAGCAGTACATTGACCCAGGCTCGGCCGCACCTCTCCCATTTCCCATGTCAGCACCCTTAAGAGGTCAGTCCAGCAGTCAGCGAAGGATTCCGTTGCCTGCTGAACCCACCGTCTGACCTCGACATACACGTCAGCGGCCCTTGTTCGAGGAGTTGAATGACGGATTGAAAAAGCCGACGTGCCCCGAGCTGGCATCGGCCAACCCATATACGCGTCCCTCAAATCGTTGTCCGGGAAAAAACGGAAACACCATTCAGGCCAGAGGGCTTGGGCAAGGTAAAGGTCCGCCCCCAATACCTACATTTACGGGGAATTCTGCCGTGGAGGAGTCATCGCCATGACTGATATCCAGCATATCCTTCATGAGGTTCCCGGTTTCCAATTAACGCGACCCCAAGCAGCGAGAACTTCCAGTCGGCTACGGTTCGTATTCAAAAGAGTTCTACTCTGTGCCTTCGTCCACGCAAGCGTAGTTCTTTCCGCCTTGGCGACGTGCACGGCTCCCAAAAACGCGATCGAAGCGGAGAATTGCTTGTCCGGCGATCCCGTAAGTGTTTGGTACGTAGACGGCGCAGGCTCGCCGAACATTCAAGGGTTTGCCACGGACATTAGCGTCAACGTGGGCCAATCGGTCTTCTTCAAAATCGCAACGAATGCCAGCGCATACCGGATCGATATCTACCGGCTAGGCTATTACCAGGGGAACGGTGCCCGCCTGGTGACCACTGTTTTGCCTACTGTGCCATTGCCGCAAGTTCAGCCCGCGTGCTTGACGAACACCGCAACCGGGATAGCCGATTGTGGCAACTGGGCCGTATCGGCCTCATGGGCGGTGCCCAGTAGCGCCACTTCAGGAGTCTATTTTGCCAAACTTGTGCGGCTGGATACCGCTGCAACAGGCGTGGTTGTTTTTATCGTGCGCAATGACTCAAGCCATTCGGACATCCTAGTGCAGACATGCGACCCGACCTGGCATGCCTACAACGATTTTGGTGGCAGCAGTCTCTATACCGGACCGACCACGCGCGCCTTCAAGGTTAGTTACAACCGGCCGTTCAACGTACCGAACCTCTCCACATGGCTTTTCAGCGCCGAGTATCCCATGTGGCGATGGCTCGAAGCGAACGGCTACGACGTAAGTTATATTGCTGGCGCAGATACGGACCGTAACGGCGCGCTGATCAAGCAGCACAAAATCTTTATGTCGGTCGGGCATGACGAATATTGGTCGGGGGGACAACGTGCCAACGTGGAAGCTGCCCGTGCAGCTGGTGTTAATCTTGCATTCTTCAGCGGCAACGAGATCTTCTGGAAAACTCGCTGGGAACCAAGTATTGATGGGGCAAGTACGGCTTATCGAACGCTGGTCTGCTACAAGGAAACGCTCGCCAATATGATAATTGATCCCCAGGATCCCCCCACCTGGACAGGCATATGGCGCGACCCGCGCTTCAGTCCGCCCGCTGACGGGGGCCGTCCGGAAAACTCATTGAGCGGCACGCTTTTCTGGGTGGACGCGCCTCGAACCGACCCGATCTATGTGCCCCAGGCTGACGGCAGAATGCGCTTCTGGCGAAATACCAGCATTGCATCACTGGCGCCGGGTCAAGTCGCGACTCTCCCAACGGGAACCCTTGGCTACGAGTGGGATGTGGATGCCGACAATGGATTCCGCCCGGCCGGCCTTGTCCCCCTCTCGACGACCACTTTGACGGCCTCAACCTGCATCCTCGGCTACACCATCGGTACTTGCACAGCCACACATCACCTGACGTTGTACCGCGCTTCGAGTGGGGCCCTTGTTTTCGGGGCTGGCACCGTGCAGTGGTCCTGGGGACTTGACGCTACACACTCTAACGCCGGCACGCCAACCGATCCCAACATGCAGCAGGCAACCGTGAATCTTCTTGCAGACATGGGAGTTCAGCCTGCGACGTTGCAAAGCGGCGTGACTCCAGCAATCCCTTCCACGGACACTGCCCCACCTAGATCGACCATCGTCTCACCTGCTCCAGGGACCATCATAAGCGCGGGTTCTCCGGTAACTATTTCTGGCACTGCAGGCGACTTCGGCGGCGGTGTCGTGGGCGCAGTTGAAGTCTCACCGGATGGAGGAAAAACCTGGCACCCCGCTGTCGGTCGGGAGAATTGGAGCTACACACTCGTACCCACTAATTCCGGGCCCCTCAACATCCAGAGCCGCGCGGTAGATGACAGCGGCAATCTGGAGGTTCCAGGGCCGGGTACTACAGTCACCGCAGTCCCACAGACATGTCCATGCACCATTTGGCCGAGCACCTCGACGCCGACAACCACCGATGCCGGGTCCAACTCGCCACTGGAACTTGGGGTGCAGTTCCGGTCGGACAGCAGCGGCTACATCACCGGCATTCGCTTTTACAAAAGTGCCGCCAACACCGGCTCGCATGTAGGCAATTTATGGAACGGTTTAGGCACGCTCCTTGCGAGTGCTACCTTCACTGGGGAGAGCGCTTCGGGCTGGCAGCAGGTGAATTTCTCAAATCCCGTGGCCGTCACCGCGAACACCGTGTATGTAGCCTCCTACCACACTAATGCGGGGCACTTCAGTGACGATCTGAATTACTTTGTGGCCTCCGGCGTGGACAACGCCCCACTCCATGCCCTTGCGAGTGGCGCCGGAAGTGCGAACGGTGTGTACGCGTTCGGGAGCACGAGCGCCTTCCCTGCAAATGGCTACATTTCCTCGAACTTTTGGGTCGATGTGGTCTTTAATACCAGTTTCGGCGGGAGTTTCCCCCTCTCAGTCAGCACGACCTCTCTCCCCAACGCTACCCAATCCGCGGCCTATAATCAGAGCCTCGCAGCTGTCGGCGGCACCGCACCGTATAGTTGGTCAATCCTTTCAGGGACTCTGCCGTCCGCTTTGACTCTGTCCCCTGACGGACAGCTCTCCGGTACGCCGACCATTTTGGGGACCAGCACCTTCACTGTGCAGGTGACCGATTCGGGTGTGCCCGCGCAGACCGCCACTCAGGCATTGAGCATCACCGTTGTCGGACCAACAGGCTCCCAAAACAACGCGGAGCTGAATGGCAGCTACGCATTCGCTTTCAACGGGATCGCGGGCAGCGGTGGAGGGACGTCCGTTTTTGGGGCGGTGGGAAGATTCACGGCGGACGGGGCCGGCAATCTCACCAACGGGGAACTGGTCACCAACGGAGTGGGCGCCGGGGCCACAAGCCCGCAAGCGTTCACCGGGACCTATGTAATCGGTGCGGACAACCGTGGTGTGATGACCTTAAATATTGGCGGGGGCAGTGCGAAGCTGGCGTTTGCGATGATGGCCAACGGCAACGCGCAGTTCATTGAGTTCGACGCCGCAGGCGGGTCAGGCACGATCGGCTCGGGGACCATGGAAAAAGCGGACACTACCGCGTTTAGCACCGCCAGAATCACGGGCGACTACGCGTTTGGCGCCGCCGGTTTGGATAACGTAAATAATCGCGCCGCAATCGAAGGGCGATTGACTTCGAATGGGACAGGCACTTTCACCAACGCAGCGGGAGACGTCAACGCCTATGGCACTGATTATGCGATGAACTTTACGGCGGCGAATTACGCGGTGACCAACACTGCCTCGGGGCGCGGCACCATGCAACTCGCCTTCACGTTCGGCGGAACACCTGACACCCTGAATTTCGTTTTTTACGTCGTGAATTCAGGAAAGTTGTTTGTGATGGAGAGTGACCCGGTCACGACGGCAACTCCGCTTCTCAATGGCGAAGTGCTTCAGCAGCAACTTCCTGCGGGAGGGTTCACCAACTCCTCACTGAACGGGAACATGGTGATTTCCCTTACCGGACTCTCTTCGTGCAGCAGTGGATCAGGCGTGCCCAAAGCTGGCGCAGGTTTGCTCACTGCCAATGGCAGCGGCGCCTTTTCTCTAACCTACGACGAAAACTTCTGCCGGGCGCCCAATTCCTTCAGCGACGCGCCGGGGACGTACAGTGTGGCGAGCAACGGGCGTGCAGCGATTACGGTTGGAGGATTCAACCTGGTTGCCTACCTGGTGAACTTGAATCAGATTTTCCTCTTCGTCTCGGATGCCAACGTTTTGTTCGGGATTGGCGAACCCCAGGCGGCGGGTTCGTTCACCAATAGCACGCTAAAAGGTACGTATGCTGGATTCACGACCAACCCCGCGGCATTCGGAGTGACTGTCTTCTCCGGCGAACTTGCCGCGGACGGCGCCACTCCCGTGGGCAATATGACCGGCGCGGAAGACATCGGCGCCCCGAGCGGACCGAACTCGGGCGTGGCGTTCAATGCGACATATTCCGTCTCCTCATCGCCAACCAATGGCCGGGGAACTATGACGGTCACTTCGGGGACCGGAGGCAACGCCGTCATTTATATGGTCTCTGCTTCGAAGTTCGTGGCGGTTTCGCTGAACGATCCCAATCCCGCAGTGTTGGACTTTGAATTGTCTTCTGCTGCCGCTGCGTCCGTTACTCTTTCCTCGGTTTCGCTGAACCCGGCGAGTGTCACCGGTGGGAATTCTTCTACGGGCACGGTGACGCTGAGTGGAGCAGCGCCATCCGGCGGAGCAGTGGTCACCCTTTCCAGCAGCAACGACGCGGCTAGCGTGCCTTCTAGTGTGACCCTTCCGACGGGAACCTCCAGTGCAACCTTCCCGGTCAACACCAGCGCGGTGACGTCGTCGACCCCGGTTACTATCTCCGCATCTTATGGCGGCGTGACTCAGACGGGTTCTCTCACCGTGACCGCCGCACCGAACTACACCCTGTCAGCATCGCCAACCAGCCTGAGCATCACACAGGGAAGCGGCGGGACGGCCACTGTCACAGTCACTCCGCTGAACGGTTTCAGCGGCAGCGTCAGTTTGTCCGTCTCGGGTCTGCCGAGCGGCGTGAGCGCGTCGTTCAGCCCCAACCCCGCCACCACGACGAGCACGATGACGCTCGCGGCCAGCAACGCAGCCACAGTCGGCACGGTCACGGCGACCATCACAGGTACATCTGGCACTTTGACGAGGACGACTACCATTACCCTCACTGTAACGCCCCCACCCCTGCCAACGGTTTCTTCGCTAACGCTGAGTCCGACCGGCGTTATTGGGGGGACGTCCTCCACGGGCACGGTGACGCTGAGCGGTCCAGCGCCGGCGGGTGGTGCGCAAGTCGCGCTTTCCAGCAACAATAGCGCGGCTAGCGTGCCTTCCAACGTGATCGTTCCTGCCGGAGCCACGAGTGCGACCTTCAGGGTTAACACTTCCATAGTTCTCTTCTCAACTACCGCCACGATATCGGCTTCCTACAACAGCACGAGTCGGACGGCAACACTTGCGTTGTTGTTGTAGCAACCTGGAAATATCAGCAAAGGCCAGACAAAGATTGTTTGAGGTCAAGCCGAAGTCGGAGTAAATGGAATCGGGATGCAACTTGGTCTAACGCCAGCCAGGACCATGTCACTAGGATAATTTGATGATTCGTCTTAAATCGCCAAAGGTTGTGTGGTCACTAGTACGCGCGCGAACGGGACCCGCTCTTCTATTGTTGCTCTTGTTCACCCTCGCCAACTCGATCGCGTGCAATCGGCTCAACATAAGTAAAACTGGGAATATTGTTTTTCTCAATCACGATCTGTCCACGGGGGATCTCTCGCAATGGACCCATCGGGACTTCGGCTTGGGCACCGACGCGGGCTCGAACAGCAACGGGGCTGGATTCCTGTGGTATCACCCGAACGTCGCAGGGCGCAGAGCCGCTGGCTTGACCGTCACTCCCACCGCGCACGCTTCGCCCGCGGCAAACAGTGACAGCGTCTTTTTGTGGGAGCCCAGGAAGTTCTGGAATCACCAGCCATACGAGATCTGGTTGCGCACCTCGGTCATGTTCCCGTCTGCGGCGACGATCTCGTCGAGCGGTCTCGGCAGCGAAGCGCCTTTTGCGCCCACCACGGGCGAGTGGAACTGGCTCCTGGTGTTCCACAACGACAGCAACCCTTTGCCTGCCTGCGCGAAGGAATTCGGCAGCTTATCGATTGCTGTGAAGACGGATGATCTCGTCGTGAGTGGTGTAATTGGAACGAAAAACGCTCGTATTGCCCTGCGTATTATGGGTGGAGATGACTGCTCTCCGAACACAGTGTGGGTCGATGGTCCTCCCCTCCAATGGGATCATTGGTACGAGATGCTCCTGCATATCAAGTGGGATCCTAAGAGCGGGATTGCCGAGTGGTATCTGGACGACTTCAGCGTCCCGTACTACTCGAACCCGAAGATCCCAACTCTGTTCACGCGCCCCAAGGGCTACGTGAGCCCGAGCTATACAACGCTGACGCTGTGCAGCTATCGTTTGCATGCGCCATGGAACTCGACCATCTATGTTGGGCCGCTGGTGGTTGGTTCGACCAGGAGTTCCGTGCTAAAAGCTTTCTGAGGACGGAATCGCGTGAGCCATGGGCGTTGCGCAAGTTTTCTCTTTCAATTTCCGAGATGCGGTAAAGTCAACGCGTCGAATGTGTGATGCACCCTGAGTTCGGCCGACTTCGCCGGTGAAACAACGCTCGAGGATCTCGAGTTTGATCAGGTTTGGAAGCTCGTTCGCCTCAATCAGGAGCATCTCATGTCAATCCCAAAACCTATTCCTCACGGCGGAAGAAGCACAGGACTGGGAGCAAAGTTCTGGTCTGCGTCGCTGGTCATCTTCTTCTGCGTTTTTATGCTTCTTTCATCCGCGTTGGGAAGCACCAGCATTGACCCGGATAAGACCAACGCTAACCGCGTCACCAGTTCCGCTGCGGAGTGCAGCGCAAGCTCGCCGCAGGCCCTTCCTGACGTGGCCCCCACGCGGTTTCGCTTCATGCCATTGCGCTTTGTGCTGGCGCAACAGGCAGTTGCTGGATACGAGCGTGGAGGAGTTCCGCTAGTCGGGTTTGATGGAACCAAATTTACTCCTGCTGGTGAAGGGGACGACCTTGGAGTCTATTACTTTATCCCCAAGGTGGTAACGGATTTTCATCTATCAGTCGCTAAGAGTATCGATCTATTTATACTAAGTCTGATTATCTTTCCCTTGTTGGCTGGTTTACCGGGGCTCTATTTGTTGGTTTCACGCCAGTCATATTCTCCATGGGGAATAATCGCACTTTGTGGCCTTGCGGCAATCAGCGCGCGTTACGGGGATGTCTACGTGGTCCAGGCGGGAGTAATAGTCGCTCTTGTGCCATGGATTTTGTATCTTGCTGGAGGCCACCCGCAATACTCTTTCCTTGCTATATTTGCTTTCACCTGCGGAATCGTTTGCTCTCTCGCGAATATCCTTCGCTTCCAGGCAAGTACTCCATTCCTGGTATTTGCAGTCATCATCCTTCTTTTTCAGGTCAAATCAAAACTATCCCGCAGAATATTTCTGCTTGTTGCGCTTTTTATCGGGGCCCTGGTGCCTCAGTTTTATTTTCACAGCCTATTAAACAACCGCGATCGATTTCTCTTAGCCATAGACCGTTGCTACGTCCCCGCCGTTCCATACCACCCCACTTGGCACAACGTTTATACGGGATTGGGATTCCTAAACAATCCCTATGGCCTAGTTAATACGGACGAGTCTGCAATTGAAAAGGTCCGTATTATCGCGCCCCAAGCGCTTTATCCCTCGTTCGCATATGAGCAGGCTGTGAAAAAGGAAGTATTCCGTACGCTCAAAGCGCACCCTGGCTTTGTACTGTATAGTTTGATGGTCAAGATGGGACTCCTTCTTTTGATCTGCGCGTTTTGTTGCGGGCCTGGTTTGATTGCTGCGGTTCGATACCCGAAGCCCTGGCCAATCGAATGCGCATTTTGGAGTGCGATGCTGACCGCGTCGCTGAATGGCATTCTTGTCGAGCCACGTGCACCGTATCTGCTCGGCTTTATCGCGTTAGGTGTCCTGTATGGAATCGTAAGTTTGGAATGGAGGAATAGGAACAAGGCAGGTCAGGCCGTTCCCAAGTACGAGTCGCTTTCTCTATACGGCGTGTCTTCCAGGGTAGCCGTAACAGGGGCTACCCTGCCTTTAGGATGGAGCACAGCTGCCGAGGGCTCACCTCCGAGGCCCAAACGCCAACTGTGAGAAATGCTCGTGAAGATCACCTCGTAATCTACGGCAGGCCAGCTCCGCAGGACCCCGGCGTGAGATTGCTGAGCAAGCCATTGAGGACGTTGCCAAAACCGATGTCGCTGGATGCGGTGACATCGATCGCGGTAGTCAGCCCTGGTCCAAAGGTGTTGTTGTTGATGCAGGCGTCTGGGCTGCCGTTTTCTATATAGACGCCGGTGCTGCCCGGCCCGCCGATGAAGGCGTTGTGGATGTAGGCATTGGCGGTGCAACAGGGGGAGCTGTCGTCGAAGGCGATCACGTACTGGCCAGCCACGCCCGTGTATATTCCTCCGTTGATTTCAGTGTGATCGTTGTTGTCGCTAATCACGACCTGATAGCCAGCATTTCCGGTGACCGTGCAGTTGTTGAAGGTATTGTAGTGATTGTTGCCCTGATGGTTGCCGTTGGCCACATCGCCATACAAAGCGATGCCGGAATTGTTGGGGCTGCCCACGTTGTTGGTCACTTTGCAGTTGTTCCAGACGTTGTGGTGTGAGAAGTATTCGATGGTGATGCCCTGGTAGTAGGCCGCTTCGCTGTGGTTTACGCTGATGTTGTTGAAGATGTTGTGCGCCGAAGAATTGGTTTTGAACGGGCGCCCGCTTCCAGTTCCGGTGGCGTCGACGGAAATGTTGCTGAACATTCCGTTGGCCTCGCGGTAGGGGATGAAGCCGAAGGCTCCCACATTCATGTTGCTTATGGATATCCCATTGACGTTGAGGTTGCCCTGCTGTCGCAGGGATACGGCGGAGCCGCCGATGCTGCAGCCGTTATTGGTGCCGGCATGGGTGATGGTAATGTTCGCGTAGGAATCGTTATATCCATTCACCGCGGCGATCGCGCTGCAGGAGACATTCTGGGCCGTAAGATTAGTAACGGTGAGGTTGACGGCATCGAGGACGGCGAGGGCGTAAGTCGCGGCACCCGAACCATCCAGAAGGAGGTCGTGGAGGGTCACACCGCTAACGGGGTTAAGGAGTTTCTGGACCCAGGGCACACAACAACTGGTGTCATAGGCGTGGTGCACGGCGGTTTCAACCGTAGCGGTATTGCCGCTCAAGCCGGTAATCTTCAACACCTCGCCGCGGCAGCCGGAGCCGCCGCAGTTGGTGTGGGTCGTATCGGAACTGGAAACGGCTTCCTCCAGGTAGACATAGTCACCCACGCCGGTGCCGATGACGGCGAAGTTGGCTTGGAAAGTCTGGTCCAGGTCGGCGGTCGTGGCGGTGACGGGAGTGGGGGAGCTCAGACTCTGGCTACTGCCCACCTGGAGGATGGTGGAACCACTGGCGGTACTGTTGATGGTGACGGTACCGGAACTGCATCCGGTCTGACCATAGAGGGTTACGTTGTTAGTGGTGATAGCCGTGAGTCCGGAGGATATTTTGTAGGTACCGCAGGGGAAGAAGAGGGTGGCGCCTGGGGTGAGGGTGGCAATGGCGGAGTTGATAGCAGTGGTGTCGTCGGTGGAGCCATTTCCGGTGGCACCGCAGTTCGCCACATTGATGGTCGAAGCGCCCCCGCTGGTAGCGCCCACGCCGGAGAGGGCCATGGTAGATGGGGAATCGACGCCGCTGCTGGTCACGGCGATGCTGCCGGTCACGCTGCCGGCACCGGTGGGAGCAAAGGCCACATTAAAGTTTGAAGTTTGCCCAGGTCTCAGAGTCAGGGGAAGAGTCAGTCCGCTAAGGGAGAAATCAGACCCTGAGACAGTGGCCTGAGAGACCGTTAAATTGGCGCCGCCGGAGTTAGTCAGAGTGGCTGTCTGTGTGTTGGCCGCCCCGATCACCACACAGCCAAAATTGACGTTCGTGGGCGTAATGGAAATCCGAGGCTGGCTGTTTACGCTAAGGGTGGCGGGATCGCTGGCGACACTAGCAACCGTATTGCTGACTACTACGGTAAATTGAATTCCACTGTCGGAACTACTTGTTGCTGGAGTGGTGTAGCTGGAGGACGTTGCCCCAGGGATGGCAGTGCCACTCTTTTTCCATTGGTAGCTCAATGGGGGTGTGCCTGTAGCTATCACGGTAAAGCTAGCCGTTTGACCGGCGGTAACTGTTTGACTTGTCGGTTGACTGGTGATCGAGGGGGCCACGGGGGATGAATTGGTTGTGACGGACACGGATCCGGAGCAGCCCGCGGCGGTTATTACCAGATTAGATAATACAATAAATACAGTACGAGGCATTAGTAGGCCTCGTCCGCCTTTTCAGTTCTGCGCTGGAACGGAGTAGGAGGAGCGTGCGTTAGCCGAAGGCAACGGTTTCGCCGCGGGCCACTCAGACCCGGGGCGCTCTCGGGCCATAAATTTACGGGGATCATGGTCCGGCTCCAGTCTGCATTGGCAATCGGATATGGACAACTGGCCACAGGGCCAGGAATGGGGAACTGGCCCTGTCTGTACGAGAGGTCAGGCATTGGGATACGCCCTGATCCGTAAATCTACGTGCCAGGAGGTGTGCCGCAGGAGCCGAGATTGAGGTTGCTGAACAGGCCATTGAGGACGTTGCCGGAACCGATGTCGCTGGATGCGGTGACATCGATCGAAGTACTCAGCCCTGGTGCAAAGGTGTTGTTGTTGATGCAGGCGTTAGGGCTGCCGTTTTCTATATAGATGCCGATGCTGCCCGGTCCGCCGATGGAGGCATTGTGGATGTAGGCGTTGATTGCGCAGCAGGGAGAACCGATGTCGATCACCGGCAGCCCTGCAACCGCTGAGTAGGTTCCTCCGTTGATCTCCAGATTATTATTGTTATCGCTGACAAAAATCGCGGAGCCGTTATTCCCGGTCACCGTGCAGTTGTTGAAGGTGTTGTAGTGATTGCTGCCCTGATGATTGCCATTGGCCACGTCGCCATACAAGTTAATACCATTGTTCGCGCCCGAGCCTGAGCTGGTCACATTGTTGGTCACTTTGCAGTTGTTCCAGACGTTGTGATGCGAAAAATATTCAATGGTGATTCCTTGGTAGTACGCCCCTTCATCGCGATTGGTGCTGATGTTATTGAAGACGTTGTGAGCCGCGGAGTTTGTCTTGAACAAGCGCCCCGATCCGGTCCCCGTCCCGTCAACCGAAATATTGCTGAACGTTCCGTTAGCCTCGCGGAAGGGAATGAAGCCGAATCCTCCCACGTTCATGTTGCTGATGGACACGCCGTTGACGTTGAGATTGCCCTGCTGCTGCAGCGATACGGCGGAACCACCGATGTTGCACCCGCTGTTGGTGCCGGCATGGGTGATGGTAATGGTGGAGTAGGAATCGTTATAGCCGTTCACCGCCGCGATGGCGCTGCAGGAGACATTCTGCAAGGTGAGATTGTTGACGTTCAAGTTGACGGCATTGAGAACGGCCACAGCATACATTGCGGCTCCCGAGCCGTCCAACAGAAGGTTTTGGACCGTCACGCCGCTGACGGGATTGAGGACCTTCTGGGCCCAAGGAACATCATTGATGTCATAGACGTTATGCACCGCCGTCTCGACCGTCGCCGTGTTGCCGTTCAAGCCGGTGATCTTAAGCACCTCGCCGCGGCACCCCGAACCGCCGCAGTTGGTGTGGCTCGTGTCGGCGCTTGAAACGGTTTCCGACAAGAAGACATAGTCCCCGACGCCGGCGCCTATGGCGGAGAAGTTGGCCTGGAACGTCGGGTCCAAATCAGCGGTTGTGGCCGTTATCGCGGTAGGCGAGGTGAGATTCTGGCTGCCTACCTGGATGATCGTCGAGCCGCCGCCCGTGCCTTTGATGGCCACTTGCCCGGAGCTACATCCCGTTTGGCCGTAGACAGTAACATTGTTGACCGCGATGGCGTTGAGCCCGGACGATATCAGGTAGGTGCCGCAGGGGAAGAACAAAGCGTAACCGGGTTGCAGGGCGGCGATGGCGGAGTTGATAGCGGCAGTATCGTTGGTGGAGCCGTTGCCGGTGGCACCGAAATTTTTTACGTTGAGGGTGGTGCTGCCGCTGGAGTTCGACACGTTGACGGAAACCGAGGTGTTGGCGGTGGTGCCCAGAGTGTCGGTGGCGCGGGCGGTGAGTGTATGCGCGGCATTGGAGAGGGAGGTGGTGTCGAGGCTGAAGGACCAGCTCGTGGTTCCCGAGGCGAGAGAGAAGGTTCCGCCATCGACCCGCACTTGGACGGAGCTGACACCCAGGGGGTCGGAGGCCACGCCAGAAACAGTGATAGTTCCGGAAACGGTGGCGCCACTGGTTGGGGAGGAGATGGCCACGGTGGGGGGTAGGGCCACGCCGGTGCCGGACAACGCGATGATGGCTGGAGAGTTGGTGGCGTTGCTCGCCACCTGGACGCCGCCGGTCAGGCTGCCGGCGCCCGTCGGGGCAAACGTCACATTCAGGGTGACCGATTGATTGGGCGTTAGGGTTGCACCAGCAGTGACGCCGCTCGCGCTAAACCCCGTACCGGTCACGGTCGCACTCGAAATCGTGACATTCGAGTTTCCGGTGTTCGTTAGCGTCGTACCCAGTGGGCTGTTGCTGCCCACGTTCACGGGTCCAAAGCCCAGGCTCGTCGGATTCGCACCGAGCAAGAACGTTGCGGCAACCCCGGTCCCGCTCAAGGGAATCGCCAGCGGAGAATTGGAGGCGTTGCCGACCAATGATACGCTGCCCGACGCACTGCCGGTGCCAGCCGGAGCGAAGGCCGCGTTGAAGTTCGTGCTTTGCCCCGGGTTCAGCGTCAAGGGGAGAGTTAGACCGCTGATCGAGAAACCGTTTCCAGTGACCGGCGCCTGAGAAAGGGTCAAGCTGGCCGTGCCTGAGTTCGTCAGTTGGATGCTCTGCGTGTTGGTGTTTCCCGTTACAACATTCCCAAAACTGACGCTCGTCGGCACAACCGAAATCTGCGCCGCACTTACGGTGAGGCTAGCCGCGCTGCTCGTCACACTCCCGGCGGTGTTGCTGACCAACACGGTGAACTGCGCCCCGTTGTCAGAGGTGGTTGTAACTGGGGTGGTGTAGCTGGAGGAAGTCGCGCCGCTGATGGCCACGCTGTTTTTCTGCCACTGATAGGCGAGGGGGGCAGTACCAGTGGCAGCCACGCTGAAGAAGGCCGTTTGGCCCGCCGCCACCGTCTGGCTGGCTGGTTGGGTGGTGATGGAAGGTGCGACGGGAGCGGCATTGACGGTGAGGGTAGCCGCGCTGCTCGTCACCGTGCCTGCGGTGTTGCTTACCACCACATCAAAAGTCGATCCGCTATCCGAGGTCGTCGTTGCCGGCGTCGTGTAGCTCGCTGAAGTCGCTCCGGCAATGTTCACGCTGTTCTTCTGCCACTGGTAACTCAGGGGCGCTGTACCTCCCGCCACTACCGTAAACGTCGCTGCCTGCCCCGCAGTCACGGTCGGATTCGCTGGCTGTGTGGTGATCGTCGGGGCTACTGCTGCTGCGTTCACCGTCAGGGTTGCAGCACTGCTGGTTACCGTGCCTGCCGTGTTCGTCACCACCACTGCGAACGTCGAGCCGCTATCCGCTGTCGTGGTCGCAGGCGTCGTGTAACTCGCTGAAGTTGCTCCGGCAATGTTCACGCTGTTCTTCTGCCACTGGTAATTGAGTGGCGCTGTACCTCCCGCCACTACCGTGAACGCCGCGGTCTGCCCTCCGGTCACCGTCTGGTTTGCTGGCTGCGTGGTGATCGTCGGCGCTACCGCTGCCGCATTCACTGTCAGTGTCGCTGCCGCACTCGTCGCCGTCCCCGTTGTGTTCGTCACCACCACCGCGAATGTCGACCCGCTATCCGCCGTCGTCGTCGCAGGCGTTGTGTAGCTTGCCAAAGTCGCGCCTGAGATGTTCGCGCCATTCTTCTGCCACTGGTAACTCAGGGGCGCTGTACCTCCCGCCACTACCGTGAACGTCGCTGCCTGCCCCGCAGTCACCGTCTGATTCGCTGGCTGCGTGGTGATCGTCGGCGCGACTGCGGCTGCATTCACTGTCAATGTCGCAGCACTGCTGGTCACCGTGCCAGCCGTGTTCGACACTACGACCACAAACGTCGAGCCGCCGTCCGCAGTCGTGGTCGCCGATGTCGTGTAGCTGGCTGCCGTCGCTCCCGAGATGTTTACGCTGTTCTTCTGCCACTGATAATTGAGTGGCGCGGTCCCGCTTGCCGCGGTCGTGAAGCTGGCCGTCTGTCCCGCCGTCACTGTCTGATTTGCTGGCTGCGTAGTGATCGCTGGCGCCACCGCTGCCACGTTCACCGTCAGAGTTGCAGCACTGCTCGTCACCGTGCCCGCCGTGTTCGACACTACGACCACAAACGTCGAGCCGCTGTCCGCTGTCGTGGTCGCGGGCGTCGTGTAGCTCGTTGAAGTCGCTCCGGTGATGTTCACGCTGTTCTTCTGCCACTGGTAGCTCAACGGCGCCGTTCCTCCCGCCACCACCGTAAACGCTGCCGTCTGCCCCACAGTCACTGTCTGGTTCGCTGGCTGTGTGGAGATCGTCGGCGCGACTGCGGCTGCATTCACTGTCAATGTCGCAGCACTGCTGGTCACCGTGCCCGCCGTATTCGTCACTACCACCCGGAACGTCGAGCCGCTGTCCGCTGTCGTGGTCGCTGGTGTCGTATAGCTGGACAAGGTCGCCCCAGCGATCGCCACACTGTTTTTCTGCCACTGATAGCTGAGGGGGGCGGTGCCAGTCGCGGCCATGCTGAAGGAGGCAGCCTGCCCCGCGGTGACCGTCTGACTGCTTGGCTGCGTGCTGATCGAAGGCGCCACCGGAGCTGCATTCACCGTGAGGGTGGCTGCGGTGCTGGTGACACTACCGGCGGTGTTGCTGACCACCACGGTAAACAGCGCCCCGTTGTCAGAAGTTGCTGTGGCTGGGGTGGTGTAGCTGGAGGAAGTCGCACCGCTGATCGCCACACTGTTCTTCTGCCATTGATGGGTGAGGGGGGCGGTGCCTGTAACGGCCATGCTGAAGGAAGCGCTCTGGCCTGCCGTGACCGTTTGGCTGGCTGGCTGCGTCGTGATCGTCGGCGCTACTGCCACGGCACTGTCTGTGAAATTCAGCCCCGAAACGTCGGTCGCGCTCACCGTCACATTCTGACTCAGCGGAGTAAAAGTGTAACCCGCGTTGCTCGGAGTTATGGTGTAAGATCCGCTCGCCAATCCAGCGAAGGTGTACGCTCCCGAGCTGTTGGCGGCTGTCGAGGCACTTGCCGCTCCGCTCAGCGTCACGGTAGCCCCGCTTCCTCCCGCCACGGGACTAATCGTTCCGGAAATGCTAAACGTCTGCGACGTTGCCGTGAAGTTTACTCCTGAAACGTTCGCTCCGTTCACTGTCGTGCTTTGATTGCCGGGTGTGAATGCATAGCCGGTATGCTTCGGGGTAACCATGTAAGACCCATTCGGCAGTCCGGCAAAAGTGTAGCTGCCCGAGTTGTCTGCTGTGGTCGCGGCGCTCGCCGCACCGCTCAGCGCCACTGTCGCTCCATTGCCGGCCGCCGTCGGATTGATCGTTCCGGAAAGGCTGAAGCCACCTGTATTGAGTTTGTTGCCGCCGTGCCCGTGGTTACCTTTGGAGTCGGTCGAATTAACCTGGTAATAGTAGGTCGTTCCGGCGGCCAGACCGGAGAGCGTCATCTGGTGGCTCGTAACCATCCCCGAATCAACTGGCGTACTATTTCCGTAGGCTGTGGTGGTTCCGTAATCGACCGAGGAGTCGGCGGGGATGTTTGTGGTCCAAACGACTTGAGAGCTAGAGGTTGTGACCGCCCCGCTTTGTATGTTCGTGATGACCAGCGTCGACGGCGGGGGCGGATTCCCGCTGTTCCCAGCAACCAGGCCTGAGCAACCGACAAGACCGAAACTGCCAAGTGACAGAACCAATAAAAATATGTTTGAGCGACGATGCACGATTCCGCCCTCCCGATTTCTGTTTTCTTGCTCCAGGCACCTGGTGTGTTCGAGCAGGAGGGAAGAAGTTGGCCCGAGCAATAGGTACTAGAGGTTCTAAGAGTACTAGACTATCAGAAGTGTGCGGCGGCTATTGCGAGATAACAACTGGTCAGGCGACCAGAAATGGGGCATTAGCTTGGTGTCCAAGGGACAGAAGTTGGGCATTGCTCTGACTGGCCTAAGGGGTGGTTAGTCGTAATTCCCTTGGAGTGCGAAACGAGGCGCGGCAAAAACTCTGGCGAACGGTACTATCTGGAATCGCAAGGGCTTAGGAGGTATATCCATACCCTCCGTAGACCTCACTAGGTATTCCCCGACACTGCGTTAAGTAATCCCCCCGCCTCTGGTTACGATGTTCGCCGGATTGTAAGTGCGCTCTAGCAATGATATTAACGAGTCGAGGGCGGATTTCCCGGAGTTGCGGGAGAGTGCGAATGCTTGCTTGGGCGCCGTCGAAGGAGGTATGGGTGAACGACGATAGAGAGCCGTCTTGTGACTCCAGGGTCCGAAATCGAGACAACACATTGATTCAGTATTGGCTGCTTCGCTGTCTTGCACTGCCCATTTTGGCGGCGCTTTGGTGGGTTCCGGCAGCAGCCCAGTGTACGGCTTACGTGCCCACCCACAAGTCGAATAGCGTTGCGGTGATTGACACTCTGCTCGACCGCGTGGTCGCCGTGATTCCGGTGCAGATTCAGCCCCTAGCGGTGGCAATTACACCTAGCGGGGCCTTCGCCTATGTAACCAATTCCGGATGGATATTTGGCTCCAACTCCGTTTCCGTGATCGACACTGCCACCAACACCGTTGTGGCTACGATCGGGGTCGGGAGTTTCCCCGTCGGCGTGGCCATCACGCCTAATGGGGCCTTTGCCTATGTGGCGAATTTCAACTCCAACACCGTTTCGGTGATCAGCACAGTCACCAACACTGTCACAGCCACGGTTGCGGTCGGATCTGGTCCGTGGGGCCTGGCGATCACCCCGAACGGAGGTTTTGCCTATGTTGCTAGTTTGAATTCCAATGACGTCAGCGTGGTCAACACAGCCACAAACACTGTCGTGGCCACAGTGCCAGTGGGGAATGGTCCCGTGGCAGTAGCGATTACACCGAACGGGGCCTTTGCTTATGTCACGAATGAGTCTTCGGACAACGTCTCGGTGATTAGTACTGCCACCAACACCGTGGTGGCTACCGTGCCAGTGGTGAGCGGCTCGTACAACAGCGGCCCCTACGCCGTGGCCATCACACCGAATGGCGCCTTCGCCTACACGGCAAATGCCGCTGCGAGCACGGTTTCGGTGATTGACACGGCCATCAACAGGGTGGTGGCGACGGTCCCAGTGGGAACCGTGCCTCACGGTGTGGCTATTACTCCGGACGGGAGGTTTGCTTATGTGGGGAACGAATACTCTAGCACCGTGTCAGTAATCGACACTGCTACGCACAGCGTGGTAGACACAGTGAATGGGGTGGCGGTGGCACCTGAGGGTGTTGCCATCAAGCCCCAGAGCAACGCGGTCAGTTGCAGGTAGGGAGCAGGTCAAAATGCGATGCTCTGTGTAGGCCAGAATTCATTTTTGAGGTTATATTGAGGGACATTCCGAAGCTGAAGTCCTCTTTAGGGTATTTCCCCCAGGCTGCGTTAGGTAATCCTTGGACTTCTGGTGCAGATGTTCGCCCGATTGTACGGGCATCCTCCAAGTGGTACTGAAAACGTGGAGTGTTGACTTCCCGCAGCTTCTAAAGTTGTTGGCTAGCCCATGCGGGACTCGTCGAAGGAGGGAAACCATGTCCGACAACAAACCCAGGTTTTGGGACCCTCAGATTCGAATGTTGAGCCTTACGTCCAGGGCGACGTGGCCGCTTCTTCAATGTGTGGCGCTGCTCCTTTTCATAGTGTCTTGGTGTGTCCCAGCAGAGGCCCAGTGCGACGCCTATGTAGCGCAAAACGCGTCGAATTCTGTTTGGGCGATTAATACCATGACTGACGGGCCGGTCGCTGTGATTCCGGTGCAGTTTTCGCCCCTTGGAGTAGCTATCACGCCGAATGGGAAGTTTGCCTATGTAACCAACACGGGAGCGGTATGCGATCTCTGCCCCTTCAATCAGCCTTCCTCCGTTTCGGTCATCGACACTGCCACATACAGTGTCGTCGCCACGATCCCAGTGGGGCAGTACCCCGCTGCTGTCGCCATCACGGCGAATGGAGCTTTTGCCTATGTGGCAAATTTTAACTCCAATAGCGTCTCGGTAATCGACACGGCCACCAACACCGTCACGGCCACGGTCCCGGTGGGAACTGGTCCCTGGGGTATAGCTATCACGCCGAACGGAGCCTTTGCCTATGTTGCGAATTACACCGGCGCTAGCGTTTCAGTGATCAGTACGACCACGAATGCGGTGGTGGCTTCATTGGGAATGGGAAGCCCCGCCTGGGGCGTGGCCATCACTCCGAACGGGGCTTTTGCTTATGTGACGACTCCGGGGTTAAACACCGTTGCGGTGATTAACACGGCTACGAACACGGTGGTCGCTACGGTGACAACGGGCTGCGGCCCCACGTCCGTGGCCATTACACCGAGCGGGGCCTTTGCCTATGTGACGAACAGCTGCGACAGCACAGTCTCAGTGATTAACACGGCCACCAACACGGTCGTGGCCGCCACGGCCGTGGGAAGCCAACCTCAAAACCTAGCAATTACTCCGGACGGGGCCTTCGTTTATACGAGTAATTTCTTTGCGGGCAACCTATCTGTAATTGACACCGTGACAAACAGGGTTGTGGACACGGTACAGGCGGCAGGAACACAGCCTGAGGGTATCGCCATTAAGTTGCGGCCTGACGCGGTCAGGCCAAGCTGTAGGTAGGGAAGCAACACCGTTCCAGGAAGATGTTCTCACTGCCCGGGATGCCGCGTGCGCAACAGCCGCCTGCCAATGGTTTACACCCAGCGGCCAATCATTTGCATGCCCCACCGGACTGCCCGCCGTGCACCGATCTCAAGAGCTCCACGACGGCGATAGCGCATTCTTTCCTCGAGTAATTGTGCCAACTCCGGCTTCAGTTTCCAGCCGGAGGCCCCGATATCTTCCAGCACGTGGGCGACTGTCGAGGCCTTTGGAATCGCGATCACGTCTTCCTTGCTAATGCACCAATTCAGTGCAACTTGAGCGCTGCTCTTGCAGGAGGCTTCAGCAACTTTACGAACAACTCCCTTGGGATCCGCTGCCCTGATATTTCCGAGGCCTGTTGCAAGCGGGCTGTATGCAATAACGGTGATTCCGTTTTTCTGGCAGTACTGTAGTAATCCTCCTTCAATGGTTCTCTCAACCAGGCTGTAACGCACCTGGTTGGCTACGATTCGTTGCTTGGCAAGGGCCGCTTGCGCTTTTATCAGGTCGCGGACGGAAAAATTGCTGACTCCAATGAACCGGACTTTGCCCTCATCCACGAGTTTCTCCATCCCCTTCATTGGTTCTTCGATAGGAATTGTGAGGTTAGGCCAATGGAGTTGGTAGAGATCGATATAATCTGTGCCCAGTCGCCGGAGGCTTCTTTCGGCCGCCGCGATTAGGTCGCACTCCCTAAAATTTCGAGGCAGCACCTTAGTTGCAAGAAACACTCGATCTCGTTGACCCTTGATTGCCTTGCCCACGATTTCTTCGGTTCCATAGGCCTCCGCCGTATCTATCAGGCACGCTCCGTATTCGATTGCCGTGCGAAGCGGTTCGACACCTCCGCCGTAATTCCATGTCCCGAATCCGATTTCAGGCAGACGAATGCCGCTGTTGCCTAATTCTCTTAAGAGCATAGACACATGTTCACTTTTTTGGAGGATATGCTATGGAAAGCGCGAAGAATCCCCGTTCCGAACATTCAAGCCGTGGCGCCACCCAAAGAGCTTTTTGACCAGTTTATGGGTCGTCCTTGGACCTGTAATCCGACTCCAAAGCGTCCATCAGCTAGCCGTTGACAGTAAACAACGCGAGCAACCGCGCGCAGATCGCCCACAAGCGAGTTGATGATCAGCCGTTCATTCGAATCTTTAGCCCGCTGCGTCAGAATTCGTATTCCGACCGAGCACACGTTTTCCGTAGTCGTCCGCTCAACCTCGTCCGCAGTCCGAGAGCTGGATATTTCTACGGGGACAGCTAGCCGAATCCGTTTTTCAAGTCGTCCAGATCGCGCAGGCATTTGTGAATTGACCTTCAAAATTTGGTTCCGTTAGTTGGCATCGGGCCCGGTGGCGCCGAAGAGTCGAAGGAACCAACCTAAATTTTAGCGACAATGATTCTTCATGAGCCATAAGACCTATTAAGTGTGTCGATTAATCTCCGTCTCGAACGGCGATTTTGATCGGCGCCGCTTCTCCTCGTACATCGCCTTGTCGGCCTGAGCCATCAGCTCTCCAATCGGCCTGTTGTCACGCCAATTAAATCGCGCCACACCCAGACTGAGACTAATCGAGTAACGAGACTCTTCCGCGCTGATGGATTTCAGATCCTCGCAGAGGCGCGCCCTAATTGTGGCCTCGCTGTGGTCCGCCGCCTCAATCGCAAGAACAGCGAACTCATCTCCCGCTATCCGAGCAATGACGTCGGAATTTCGAAAGGTCATCTCTAAGGCTTGAGCGGTTCGCCTTAAGGCTTGGTCGCCTTCGGAATGGCCGTGCGAATCGTTAATCTGCTTTAGATCGTCCACGTCTATAAAAAAAAGCAGCATCCCTTTGCCCGACCGGCGTCCTACTTTTAATTGACGCTCGGCAATAACCATAAAGCCGCGACGGTTATAAAGGCCGGTCAATTCGTCCACGAGGGCCAGATCGCCCAGCTCTGCCAGCAGCATATATTGCTTTGCGGCGCATCGAACTGCACGCATCAGGATTTCACTGATCGATCGCCTTTGACTGGGCAGTGCGCAGTCTGGCAGCGCGCTTGCCTCTTGCAGCAGACTCGCGAACTCCTGATTGGCTTCTAAAAGCCTGGATTCAAAAGGCTCCTCGATGACCTTTTTCTTTGCCTGAAGTAACAGCCGAGAAACATCGCGTCGTAACAGCGATTCGGAGTCAGCGGGTAAGCCTGGGAGCGCAACATCAAATGGGCGACTCGACCTGTTGAGATCGAGACGCTTGCGTGAACCGCTGCTGAAATTGTCTAATTCCATTG
>Ga0179587_10000246_pt1 | contig 22529 bp, 16 predicted proteins | sample CZODoug2_1_08_16_FD_185932 | JGI IMG/M metagenome (GOLD analysis project Ga0179587, IMG submission 185932) | Vadose zone soil fungal communities from Angelo Coast Range Reserve, California, USA - CZODoug2_1_08_16fungal | ecosystem: Environmental > Terrestrial > Soil > Vadose zone | place: USA...
GCCATCGATCAATGGGTGATTGCCAAAACCTTTGCCCTGCAGAACGACGTGGTAACGGCGTATAGGAACTATGAGTTCCACAAGATCTACCAAGAGATCCACAACTTCTGCGTGGTCGAACTCGGCGGTTTCTATCTCGACATCATCAAGGACCGGCTCTACACCACCGGCGCAAACAGCCCGCCGCGGCGTTCGGCGCAAACCGCCCTCAACCATCTGGCCCAGGCCATGGTGCGCTGGCTGGCGCCGATATTGAGCTTCACGGCCGAAGAGGCATGGGGCTATCTGCCCGGCATACCCAATGAGTCGGTGTTCTTGAACGCATGGCATCAGTTTCCGGCAGGAGCCGAACGCGTATTGCCGGTCGATTGGCCGTCGCTGATCGCGCTCAAAGCCGACGTGGCACGCGAGTTGGAGCGGTTGCGGACCCTAGGATCGATAGGATCCTCGCTCGAGGCGGAAGTCACGGTATTCGTGTCCGAGGAGCTCGCCCCGCGTTTCGAGAAGATGCGCGATGAGCTGCGATTTCTGTTGATTACCGGACAGGCCGAAGTCGCGACGACGGCGGCTATCCCTGCGAGCGCCGTGAAGGCGACTCAGGAGGATGTGTGGATCGAAGTCAAACCCAGCTCGCATCTTAAGTGCGTGCGCTGCTATCAATTGCGCAGCGATGTCGGCAGCAACCCGCATCATCCGGAGATTTGCGCGCGCTGCGTGCTGAATGTCGAGGGGCCGGGCGAGGAGCGTCAATTCGCATGACGGACCATCAGCGAGGCCGAGCGGCGAGCTGGCTGTTATTGTCGGTGCTCGTGGTGATGGCGGATCAAGCCAGCAAGTACTACATCACCCAGAACTTCGGCGAGTTCGAACACATCACGCTGCTGCCGATACTCGACATCACCCACATGCACAACGTCGGCGCGGCATTCAGCTTTTTGGCCTCGGCATCCGGTTGGCAGCGCTGGGTGTTCATCGGGCTTGCCGGGGTGGTGAGCGTCGGGATCATCGTGTGGCTGTTAAGATTGAGGGAGCGAGCGCAGCGATTGCTGGCCTGCGGGCTGGCCTTGGTGCTGGGCGGCGCCCTCGGCAATGTCATAGACCGCATTCGATTGGGATATGTCGTCGATTTCATTCACTTTCACTGGGATCGGGCGTATTTTCCTGCTTTTAACGTGGCGGATTCGGCCATTACCGTCGGCGCCGCCTGCCTGTTGTTGGATGCCTTGTTTGAAGGAAAGCGAAAACCTGATGCAAATTCTATTAGCTAACCCTCGCGGATTCTGTGCCGGCGTTGACCGCGCCATTGATATCGTCGAGCGCGCGGTCACGCTGTTTGGTGCGCCCATCTACGTGCGGCACGAGGTGGTGCACAATAAGTATGTGGTGGATCGGCTGCGCACCATCGGCGCGGTATTCGTCGAAGAATTGAACGAAGTGCCGGACAACGCCACCGTGATATTCAGCGCGCACGGCGTGCCGCGAGTGGTGCAACAAGAAGCCAAGCACCGCTCGTTGAATGTGTTCGATGCCACGTGTCCCTTGGTGACCAAGGTCCACATGGAGATCACGCGCTACGCCCGGGAGGCGCGCGAGGTGTTCCTGATCGGCCACGCGGGACATCCTGAGGTGGAGGGCACGATTGGCCAATTCGACGCATCGCTCGGCGGCTCGATTTACCTGGTGCAAACCGTGGAAGACGTTGCGGCCTTGGCGGTCCGCGATCCTTCGCACGTGGCCTTCGTCACGCAGACGACCCTGTCGGTGGACGATACGGCTTCGATCGTCGCGGCGCTGCGCGCCCGATTCCCCGACCTCAAGGCCCCGGTCAAAGAAGACATTTGTTATGCAACGCAAAATCGCCAGGACGCGGTGAAGGACCTGATCGGCCGCTGCGAGGTTTTGGTGGTGGTTGGATCGAAGTCCAGCTCCAATTCCAACCGCCTGCGTGAAATGGCGGGCAAGAACGCCAAGCCGGGCTACTTGGTCGATGGACCGGAAGACCTGCGGCGTGAGTGGTTCGAGGGGGTCAAAACGGTTGGCGTGACCGCGGGGGCTTCGGCGCCTGAAGTGCTGGTGCAGGGTGTGATAGCGCAGCTGCGTGAATGGGGCGGGGAAGTCGCGGCGGAATTGGAGGGCCGCAAGGAACACGTGATATTTGCCCTGCCCAAGGCGCTTCGCGACGTGGCAAGGCACGGCAACAGTCTTACGTCGGGTGATCCGGCAGGTTAGAATGCCGCCCCTTCCGAAAATGCCGCAATAGCTCAGTTGGTAGAGCAACGCATTCGTAATGCGTGGGTCAGGGGTTCGAATCCTCTTTGCGGCACCAAAAAAACAATAAAATCAATAACATAAGTAGCGCCTGACTCCAGCACAGGATTTCGCTGTAGCCACTTTTGTACCACGCTGCAATGCGTGGGTCGGGGGGTTCGAATCCCCTTGCACACAATAAAAATTAGTAGAGGCAAGCACATACGTGACGCCAGTGTTCTCGCATGTGATTTCGTTGTGGCCACATATGCGCACGAACAATGCGCGGGTCAGGGGTTCGAAATCGTCGCACCGCGAGACCCGAATATGTTGCGCGCGAATTTCGCCTGAACTTCGATCTAATCGAGCTTTGGCGCGACCGATCTGCTCACGCTCACGCAGCGCAGCTTGGGGAGACGGAAATGTTCACTAAAACGTGCGCGGACTGATAAAGATTGCACACTTACCGAGGATCGATCGCAGCATCTAACGGGAACAACACCGTAGCTCTAGATGATACGCACCGGACAAACAAACAAGTGTGGCGTGAAAATATTGAGTCGCCAACGTGGCTCGGCGAAACCCATATGGAAGTGGAGTACAGCAGATGAAAGTATTTCTTAGCTGGTCCGGTGCCCGGAGCAAAGCCGCCGCCTTGGCTTTGCGCCATCACCAAAATTTAAGATACGAGACAAGCCATCGACCGCTCATTAGGAAACGCCCCTATCCGTAAGAAAGTCGCGTTTGTTACGCCACAGGAGGAAGAAATCTCTTTCCCAGCAGCTTCGTGCCCTTTTTTTGCGGGATGGTATCCGAAACAGGTATACTTAAGTACGCAGACCCCAAGGAGATCCCAAAGGACATGGCACCCGCACGAGCCTCCACCCGCCGGGCACCTCGGCTGACCGTTGCGCGATCTTCCCGCAACCACTCGCCAGTTCAGGTGGTGATGTCCGGCGTTGATACGGTAGCGCGCCGAGATCTCGGTTTTCGAAGAGGCGAAGGTTCCTCTCCAAAGTACTCGCTCGCAACCCAAATCAATCGGCTCCTTGATGCACGACAGATGAGTCAGATCGCGGCGGCTGAGCGCCTGGGTATCTCGCAATCAAAGGTCTCGGCCATCCGGAACTACAAATTACACGGAATTTCTCTCGAGCGATTGCTCCAAGCGTTGGTCGCACTCGACCAGCGTGTGGCCATAGTGGTGAAGCCCCGTGGTGCTGCAGCGTTCGACGCTGTTTCGGTAGTGATATGAATCGGTCACTGTAGTGAGAAGCGAACCCATTTTATTGAAGGTGAAGACATGTCGCGCGCGGATCTGCTAGTCAATCTCGTCAAGGCGGGAAGCCAAGGAGACCAGCAGCTCTTCAGGACCACCGTGGAGGCTATGGCGGCCGAAGAGCGCGCTAAGCGCCACCACCAGCTTGCCAACAAACTCGAGGAGAATTTGCGCTCCGCAGGGACGCGGTCCCGGTCGCCGGAAGTAGTGCGCACCTTCGACGGCGGCCATGGCGGACTGCTGTATGAAGTCGAGCCCAAACGTACGATTGAGTCTCTATTCCTGGAAAGCGCCACGCAACAGGCTTGCCGGGAGCTCATCGAGGAGCAGCAGCGCAAAGACATTTTGAGGTCCTACGGCTTGGAGCCGAGACATCGAGTCCTGCTCTCCGGTCCACCAGGCAACGGAAAGACCTCTGTGGCGGAAGCCATCGCCACGGAGCTGCTCGTCCCGCTATTCGTAGTTCGATACGAGGCGATCATCGGTAGCTTTCTCGGTGAAACCAGCAGCCGCCTAAAGCGGCTGTTTGATTTTGTGCGAACGCACCAGTGCGTTCTGTTTTTTGACGAGTTCGATACCCTGGGCAAGGAACGCGGCGATACGCATGAGACGGGCGAGATCAAGCGAGTCGTAAGTTCGCTGCTTTTGCAGATCGATGCACTGCCCAGTCATGTAGTGGTTATAACGGCCACCAATCACGCGGAGCTGCTCGACCGGGCCGTCTGGCGTCGCTTCCAGCTCAGACTATCGCTTCCCGCGCCAACGATTGCTCAAAAGGAAGACTGGTTCGCAAAGTTCCAAGAGACGCTGGGCGAGCCACTCGGCATGTCACCTAAATCATTGGCGGCGCGGCTTGAGGTATCAAGCTTTTCCGACCTGGAGCAATTCTGCGCCGACATTCATCGCCGTTATGTGTTGTCCATGCCGAGCGGCAATCTCAAGCGAATCATTGCTGAGCGACTGGAGCAGTGGCTGCATCGCTTTACGATCCAGCAATAAGAATTCAGATCCAAACGGATGCCGGATCACAATTTTCCGCTTTTACTGTTTCCAGCTCCCACCTCCGCCGACCGCAATCCCGGAAGCGGGCGTGGTACGCCGTTTGTTCGGCCGCAGATTGGCCGCCAGCGAGCGCGAATTGCGCCGAAATTCGACACGCTTGCGCAGGCGTTTGCCGCGCGGCGGCTGACTCTCCAACAGGTCGCGCCGGCCGAAAATCCCGAGCTTGTGTTGGTGCTGGAAACTATCGGCCCGATCGATAACTTCGCCAAGGCTGTCGCCAGAGTTCCCGGGCTGGAATGGCTGGTCGAATGGACAGAAGAAGAAATCGCCCCGGACGAAGACTTCTATGTGGAGGGCAAGCCTCAAAAGAACTTGTCTGGCCGGCTCTTCATGCTGGCCACCAATGAAGTCGCGCTCAATCAACTATTGGCATTGTGGAATCGTTACCAGGCGGACCCCAAGGCAAAGTTGGATCTCGGCCTTGCTCCCTTCCGCCATGTATTCGAACAACTCAAAGACATCCGTCATTGGAGCGTCGCCGATCGAATTGGTAGCGACGTCCTCGGGTACTGGCAGGATTGTCTGGAGGACAACCAGCCGACGATCCGCTTTGAAATTGAAGCATGGTATTTCGCAGCGGCGCATAAGAACGAGGCTGCTCGAGCAGAGATCGCCGCACGCGTCGAGGCGCTCGGCGGATCCATCGTCCATCGCGCACTGATCCCCGAAATCGCGTACCACGGCCTGTTAGTCGAAGTGCCCGCCGCTGCGCTGGCGACGATCCTGGCAGGAGATACTCCAGAGCTGGTCCTGTCGGATCGAATCATGTTCTTCCGCCCGAAGGCGCAGTCGATTACGGCCGCGCCTGATCCGGGCGAGTTGCTCCTGCACGAAAGTGTACCGGGTGCAGCGGGCGGATCGCCCGTGGTGGCGTTACTCGATGGCTTGCCATTGCAAAATCACCCGCTCTTGACCGGCCGTCTCCAGATTGACGATCCAGACGGCTGGGAGGCTGAGTATGAGGCCAAGGATCGAGTTCATGGGACGACCATGGCCTCCCTCATTTTGCACGGTGAACTCGATGGCGAGGGACCGCCGCTCACCCGACCGCTCTATGTGCGACCGATTTTGCGCCCAGACCCAACGGACACATTTCACGCCCGCAGGCGCGAACATACTCCGGACGATGTGCTGCTGATCGATTTGATTCATCGCGCCGTGAGGCGCATTTGCGTGGGTGAAGCAGGTCAGCCGGCTGTCGCGCCGACGATTCGAATCATCAATTTGTCCATCGGTGACACCGCACGAGCATTCGATCGCGAGATTTCGCCCTGGGCGCGCTTGATTGACTGGCTCGCTTTCGAACACGGAGTACTGTTCGTAGTGAGCGCCGGAAACGACACCGAAACGCTGACGCTCACGGTCCCCCAAGGGGGCTTAAGCGCAATGGCCCCGGACGTTCGAGCCTCTCACGCTCTCGATGCACTAATTGCCAATAGTGCAGGCCGTCGAATACTGGCGCCGGCGGAAGCGATCAACGCCCTAACCGTGGGTGCATCGCACGCAGATCAATGTCAGTCGCCGGCGGTGCCGAACCGGTTCGACTTGTTTACGCCTGATTGCGTGAGCCCAATATCGCGTGTGGGCCATGGATTCCGACGTGCGATTAAGCCGGATATCTTGTTACCCGGCGGCCGAATCCTGCATCGCGAACAGATCAATGCGAATCAAGGAGAGACCGTCGTCGAAGTCGTGGAAGCGGCCGCACCTCCTGGGCACAGGGTTGCATTTCCTCCCATGCCCGGCGAAGCGCTCAACGTCACCGCATATTGCCGCGGCACCAGCAACGCGACCGCCCTTGGTAGTCGTTTCGGAGCGCTTGCGCTTGATGTGATCGATGGCCTGCGCGCCGGGTCGGAGGAAGCGCTTCCCGTAACCCGCGACGCGGTGCTGTTGAAAGCACTCCTCGCCCACGGCTCAAGCTGGGGGGAATGGTCAAGCCGCTTCCTCGCGAAACGACCCGATCTCACCGACTGGATGGCGCAGAAGGATTTCGTCACCCGCTGGCTCGGATATGGACTTGCCGACGTTGATCGGGCTCTGTGGTGCGCGGCGGAGCGAGCTACGCTGATCGGTTCAGGGGAAGTCGCCGCCGACAGGGCACTGGTCTTCTCCGCGCCGCTACCACCCAGCCTGGCGGGCAAGACTGTCTGGCGACGCCTCACAATCACACTGGCTTGGTTTTCGCCTATCAACCCAGCTCATCGGGCCTATCGTCGAGCAAAGCTTTGGCTGACCCCGCCACAGACGGAACTTAACGTGAAACGAATCAACAGCGTTCACGATCGGGCCGCTCAGCGCGGCACGTTACAACACGAAATCCTCGAAGGCGATGATGCCGTGGCATTTGTGGACGGCGATCGATTCGAGTGTAAGGTCAATTGTGCCGCCGACGCCGGCGATCTTGTGGCGAGCATACCGTTTGCACTGTGTGTGACTCTCGAAGTTGCTGCCGAGACGGGCATCCCGGTCTATGAGGAGATCCGGACACGAATAGCGCCGGCAATTCAGATTCAGCCAAATGCTTTGTGACACTCCTGTGCGGCTATTATCTGGTCATACCGCCCGATATTTCAAAGTCAGGTATTGGCTGTTGGACGGATCGAATGGCAAATAGGTTTCTATCTGCGTAAACCAATCCTCGTTGCTGGCTGCCGTACGTGACGCGCGCGCGTACGGCTGAAATTGTGACAGCAGTCGATTCCATTCAGTCACAATCTCGGCGATTGAATTGTGCCAACGGTCGTCCAGCACCCGTAGCTCGTCACGGATCTTGTCCATCATCTGCACTCGTTCAGGCTCATTCATGCATTCAGCAGCGAAGGCTACGACTGCGTAATCCAAAATAGACCAATGTATGCCGGAAAGGTGCCCATTTGCGTTTGCCTTATCGAAGGCCCAAGTCAACCATCGCTCGTGAGCACGACCCCAGAGCAACGCTCGGCGACTCGGGGCGGCCCTTGCGCCAAAGGCCCGTAGACACTCGGCAATAAGCTGGCGGCCGGGATCTGGATTCGCTACGTTTGCGGCCTGCGCCCCGAGAGAGATTGCATTCACATATGCATTAACCGCAGAGTCAGGAGCATCCGCGAGCGCCTGGCCAAGAGCCGATTGCAAGGCGGCGCCCTGGACAGGATGTGAATTGAATGCCTGCATCCACGCATTCCACCTCGGCTCGTCTACGGCGACCTTGAGAAGCAAGGTTGTCAGGAGCGTCTGTTCATCCGGCAACAACTGTTTCCGTACGCCGTGTATCGAAGAAAGTATGTGGCACACGCAGGAGAATTGGACGTACGGATTGTCGCTTGCCGACGCAAGACGAAGTCGTTGCTTAACCGGTAACACGCCTACGATGTGCATTGTCACGACTGTCTGGTGAAGATTCGCGACTGCCTCGACAAGATGGTGCATCCCACACCAGTGCAAGCACCGGACAGCTTGGACTATGAGAGCACTGGGAAGGAGTTGATGCTCAAAGAGCCTCAGTCCCTGCCTGATCGTTACCCAGTCACCAGCTGCGTCTGCTGCCGCGAACCTGTCCGCCGCCTCACGCTCCCAGATGGGTGCATCTGCACCACCGCGGGTGCCAATAGCAGCCGAAAACGATGCGAGCAGGCCTTTCAGGCGCTGAATCAACTCTGGGTTATCGCCTGTCTCGGGCGGCAATAGACTCCAAAGCTCGTCCTCGAAGTCGCTGGCCTGTGTGACGACAAAAATCGCTACGAGCTTGCGATCGACAGGATCGTCGGCGCGGCACCACTCCTTCAATTCCAGAATGAGCCATCGGAGTAACGACGCCCATTTGGACAAGTCGGGGGGCTGAATCGAATTGGCGCGATTCCTGGACGACGAGACGAATCCGAAGTCCCTGTTGAAGGCCTCGAATAGCGTGTTGGCTTGGTCGGGTCGCAATAGTGCCGCAATTGGGTTCTCAATCGATGCAAGGGTGTCGATTAGTGCCGTTGGCGGTATGGCATCGCCCGATTTCTGGGCTTGTTGAACGGCATCCCGTAGGTGACCCGTGCCGGGGCTCATGGCTTCTTCCAGATGCGATGATCCGGCTGATCCAGCTGGTCCCACAGGTCTTCGAATGCGTCCAAAACGAGCTGACCATCATCAACTTGCTGCAGGATGTGATGTTGTCGTCCCAGACTGTTTACAGATGTACCCAAAGACCACGCGAGAGCCCCATCGTCTACACGGGGAAAAATTAGGAAGCGGTCATGGAATTGCCAACCGGACTGCCCCGTCTTCATACGATATTCCAACCGAAGACCCCGATAATTTGAGTCGGATGCGTCGAAGACTGCGCGCTGCTCTTCGGCGAATGTTGGCTCCGGAGGTGGCCGCCACGGTGGGTGACGTCGCGCCCAATGCCCCAGAAGCCTAAAAATGGACGCAAGCGTCGGCTTAACGCGCACGCCCAATGGGCGCTCGTAGCCCGCTGTCAGCGCGCGAAGATTTGCGCCGGTGTGAGTGCAGTAGAACAGAGTTAGTAATACATCTTTGGCGCTGAGATACGGATCCCAAAGGCATGCCCCGTATCGGCCATACTGATTTAAGAGAGCTCTTACGTCGAACAGAGCCCGCTCATGCTCCATTTCTTCCATGCCGGAGACTGGCTTGTATTGAACGAATCGGCGGCTGGCCGCGAGGCGCGCAGCTTCGTCGCGGTACATTCGCCGTATGGTCCAACTTTCTCCGCGATCGGGAGCTGGAGCACTGACGGAATGCTCGGTTGTATGGATGAGACCAACACGGATTTCTTGCGGGTTTCCCAATCCGGCGGCGATCTTAAATGTCCGCGGTTCGGGATCCAAAACGTTCATGTTCCAAGCGATCGTATTTGCGAAGACGGTGCTTCCCGTTGCCGCAAGGATGATGCGATGGGTCTCGTCCCACAGAACGCTTCGCTGCAGCCCTTGGCCAGCACCCATCGGCAGAGATTGATCTCCTGCGCCTGCAATGGCACAAACGTACCCTGTGACTACGTTGTCAAATTGCATGTCCGATGAAATTCTCACCGAGCGCGGTGTCGAACTCGGGTGCCATCTAATAGTCACGATTGCGTCGCCCGTATCGCGAGCTATGGCGAATTGCGGCATCACGATTGTCACCGGAAGCTGCACCACCACATTCCCAAGCCGGTCGGACAGGCTTGCAAGCCGAATTGGGGCCGCTTTTTGAACCGCGTCGGATAACTCCTGCAAGGTCGGTGGAGCATCAAAGAGTGGGGCGAGTGCCGGTTTTTGGGGGTCGACCCATTCGATGACGTGAGATCCAGCCCAGAAGTTGTTCTTAAGTACGTTATTCCAGGGCGCCACCGCAGTTGAATCCGGCGGAACAAATTGCGTCGGCATAGGAACTAGCGTGCCCACGCGCAATTGTTCGCCAGAGGGGCGCCATTGTCCGGTGGCGCAATAATCATCGACTGCTTGTTTCACATCGGCAATCGGACGAACCGTGCGCTGTACCCCAAACGTCCAGTCCTTCAAAGATCGCAATTTGATGCGGCCACCTAAATAGATCGGCTCTCTTGTTGCCGTCGGTTCCCGCTCCTCCGCAACCAGAATTGAGAAGACATTGAAAGGGCTGCGATCGCCATCCTGATAGGCGAAAATTTCGGTAATCTCGAAGTGGGTATAGAAGCCGAGCACGCCAGAGGCCGTCAGACGTGCTATCTGCGCTTTGCTGCTATCGAGACCATCATTACGATTGGGAGTGCTGGCCATGGCTTTGGTTTCGTTTGTTCCGGGCTGCGTTTAAGATCAGTTTGGCGCCGAGCTCTTGCAATGACGTCTTATCGACTTAGCCGGCAGGTATATTGGGCGACGCCTCATGTTTCGACGAGATTGCTGATCGTCGCAATATCTCCGTCGTCAGCGCGTGCAGCATCGCCGCGAGCGCCAGAAGTTTTGCGTCTTCTGACTCGCTCGAATAGGGAGACACCAGGCTGCCGTGCATCACTGAATTGCGGATTTCCTCCCACGCCTTAAGCTGATCGTCTGTCACGACGCCAGTCACTTTCAGCTCCCGAAGTACCCGGATGATAGTGATCTCCGCAGTTCTGTTTACTGCATTGATCGCTATCGTCTTGAGCCGCGGGTCACCAATTCCTGCGTTGATATGAGCGACTAGCGCCGCGATCGCGTCGGATTCGGCGGTGGTAGGCTTTGCATCCTTCGGGATTAGCATTCTTGCCAGCGCCTCGACGCTGCTGGCAAAGGTTAGAGCCCATACCCAGCGCGAGCCGAGCGCGGCCTGGATGATCTCCTCGTAAAGGCGCGTGATCTTATGGGCCTCGAAATTTCTCTGTCCCTGCTTGTCTCGCGCTCGGGCAATGAGAGCGAGCAACTGGGCGTAGACCGTCCAGAACGCTTCCTCATCAGCAGCGAGATTTTCCGCCGACCACAGGGCCGCCCAGGCGGCGTTGTAGACCACAGTTGGGGATCTCCGGACCGAGATGTGCGAGCGGCCGTTGCCCAGGTTGCGGGCAACCAGTCTCGGAAAGACGAGTTGACCCGAGAGAATGCGCAATGGCTCACCGAGCCAGTTCTCCGCATGGGTCGGCGGCAGATCGGGTGAATGACTCGCCGTCACCGACAGCGTGTTGCTCGAGGGCTCATAGACGAACTTTATCGTAGAATCCAACACTTCCATGACGTGCTCGTACCGGGCGCCTGCGTGTTCCGGATGTTTGAGCAGGAACCGCTGCAGAGTACGCGCGATGGGGTGACCTGCCGGCACCAGGAAGATCACTTCCGTTGAGGAGTCCTTCGATACCGCATCGCTCCCATCGTTAGGCCAAAGACCGTCGACTGCTCCTTCGAATGTCCAGAAGGTCTGCCCAATCTCTACTTTTGGGATCGTCCACCCAAATGACCACTCGAGACCTTCATGGTCAACACCGACCAGTCGAAATCGTGCCAGGCCGTCGTAAGGGCTTTCCTTCTGTCGACGAATCTCCTCGCAGGCGTAGGGCACGTCCGCCGGCGTGCTTCGCAACGCGAAACTGAACTCGCTGGGCGAGGCCATCCGTACCTCGCCGGCGCCCGTTACAATCGGCGGCGCATGATCACGCCCGATGAGTTCAAGTCGCGGGAAGGCAAGCTCCAACGGCCAGCCCAGGAGAAACCGCCATCGGTCTAAGGTGGCCGTGTTACCTCCGCACGCCTGCTGCAATCAGCGCCAACATCCCGACAGCGGCTGTGGCGGCGAGTTGGGGGCTGCGCGGTTCAAGCCCGTGAGCGTAGCTGGTCAAATGATCGCAATTCCATGTAAGCAGATCATAAGACTTAGTGATGAGCGATCGCGCGCGATGGAGCACGAGATGCGGCGGCAACCTGCCCGGATAGCCCTCTACCGTAATTGGTTGTCCGGCTGCGAACGCGTCCCAAGGTTCCTCCGTGAGACCTCTCGCACGTGCCGAATTCGAAATGACCATCGGCTTACCACCACAGAATCGTTCAGAAACGATCCCGCGGTGACGCCAGATCCAAAGGATGGGCACCGACACGACCGTGCCCGGCGGCGGTGCAGACAGTGCGGTTGTGATCAGGGAATGGGTCATGGTTGCCTCGGAGCCGATAATCGCGTATATGCACTATACGCATATATGCAAAAGGAAAGCAATGCCGATTCCGAAGCCAACTCTCACGTATACAACGCTGGTCGGACGCGTTGTGGAGCATCACCGTAAGCAACGGGGTATTCACCAAGAGGCAATGGCACAAAGCATCGGGATCTCGCAGTCGGCTTATTCTCGGCTCGAACTGGGACACACTGCAATGACCGTAACGCAATTGCGTTTGATCGCAGAGGGACTCAGCACAACACCCGAGCGACTGCTTCGGCACACGGCGCAGTACGCGGGCCAGTTACGCGCACAGGGTGTCGATGTCACAGACGAGAAGCCAAACTCCGCCGCCGGAGTGCTGATCGCGCTCGGTATCCTTGCCGCCCTGATTGCCGCGGGGAGCTCATGAAACGATTCCGTCCGGCTTCGATGTCACTATCGGTGCCGCGTGGCTAATATCAGCGCAAAAGTCCGCTTAAGACCCGTGCGGTTTGCCTTTCTCGTGCGACCAGACAGCGGCAAGCACATTCTCGAGATTCTTCGAGTCAACACGTGCCTATGGGGAGGGCAGTACAACCCCATCGTACCCATAATGCGCCACATTCCATCGTGGTGGGACCGCCACGGAGCGCGTTTCGAATCGGCGCAGAGCGTGATCAACGGTTATTTGGATTTCTTTGAGCCAGATTTTCTCGTCGAAGCGGAAGCCGGGTTGGCTCAGAATCTCGGCTTCCAACAGGAACGAGTCTTACCTTTGTCGGGCATATTGACGCACGCAGGTGACCGCAACCGGAAGGGAAATGGCCTCGGTGTCTTTGATCTCTATCGAGATCTGTACCGACACGAATTTCAGTTTGTTCGTCGCCACGAACACAACATTGCTGATGTCAGGGCAGAGCGCGCCGGATTTCGTGGTTTCTGCGCCTGCTTGTTCGGTACATTCCCGACCGCGGAGGGACTTGATTATTTCGCTAAGGGATTCGCCGACGCATTTAGTCCTAAACATATCGTGCTGAACGCACAGTCGCTGGTGCAGGCCTATCAGACCGGACTTACCTCTGCGCTGCATTTAGGGCATTCCAAGCTTGAGGTTGACTTCCATCACCATCACGACCCGGCGCTTTTTGTGCTCGATGCCCGTGCACCAAGAGATCTGCTTGATTACTGGAATCTGCGCGCTGTCAGAGGCAATGTTCTTGCAGTCCCCATTCAATGGCTGCAAGAGCTCTCCGATTTCTGCAAAGACTTCATTGTCAAAAACCATCGGCCGCTGCCAGGAAATCAGAACGGCGTGATGATAAGGGCTACTGTGATGTTCTCAAGGTCGATTCCGTCCGATCAGATTGAGCAGCTTTATACGCAGCATCTCATGGTGAATGTGCCGGGTGCCAACGTCCGCCAAGACTGGTACCCCTCATTCTGGCTGCCATCACCGGGCTACACAGTGCGAGAAATGCGTCCGACGCTGACCGCCGCGGAAGAGTCCTTTGAAACGCCCGTTATCTCGGACAAAGCAGAGGCGCGATTCGACTGTTTGTATCCGGAATTCGCCGAAACGTACGGCAACGATCATCGATGGGCCAACGTCGTGTCGCTGCGCGATTGGTCTTACAGGGACCAAATTGCCACAACATTTCCGTCGGACTACCGCAATCCGACGTTTCTTCGGCTCGGTGTCGGCTCTGAACACGTACTGCCGAGTACGGAAGGCCTCGTACTATTCCCGCACTTCAAAAATTCCAGCGAACGTTGGGATCTGCCGGATGGAGTAGCTGCAATCGCGTCTTGGCTGAAGAATCAGCAGATTGAAGCTATTCAGTCCGACGCTGGTCGGGCAACACAACAAATCATCCAGACGTTGGGCGGGTTCCATGGAGTGTCCAGTATTGCAAATTCGAACATCATCAAGTGGCTCAATACCATTTCTCGAAGGCCAATAACCCCAAGCGCCCAACATCAGGAGTTCAAGAACCGGATTCGGGACGCCATCAAGGGCGAAATCTGGCACCATCGCAATTTCGAAACTCTCGTCGAACGCAAGGCGGTAGAGCTCGGCCTGGAATTAAAATGTACGAAGTGTTCGAGTTGGACTTGGCATGCGCTGAATCACCTGGACCACAACGTAGGCTGCGGCTTATGCCTGCGGCAGTTTCCATTTCCAGACGACGATCCAAGCACCAGCACGCGCTCGAGGTGGGCATATCGGCTGATCGGGCCATTTGCACTACCGGACTACGCAAGGGGCGGATATGCGTCCTCACTTGCAATTCGATTCCTCTCCCACGTTTTGGGAAGAACTGATCGATCAGACGTGACGTGGTCGGCTGGACAAGAACTCACATTGGCACCGACGGAAAAAGTTGAGACAGATTTTATCCTCTGGTATCAGCGGAAAGTCATGTTTGGGAATGATTATCCCACCGACGTCGTGTTCGGTGAGGCCAAGAGTTTTCGAGGCGACAAGGTAGACAAAGATTCCGGGCGGCCAGATGCTTTCGAGGCGAAGGACGTCGAGCGGATGCAGAAGCTGGCCCTCCGCTTTCCGGGTTCAATTGGCGTATTCGCCACGATGAAGAATGGTGAAGATTTGACTAAGGACGAGATCGGCCGTCTTAGCAAGTTTGCGCTTTGGGGGCGCGAATTTTCGAAGGACAGACAACAGACTCGAGCACCTGTAATTATTCTGACCGGTACTGAGTTGTTCGCGTCGTTTGCTTTGGAACATGCCTGGAAAAGTGCTGGTGGTAAGCGGGGCGAAATTGCCGCGCAGGGATGGGTAAGACCGGACAACCTGCGTGTGCTCGCGGACTTGACTCAGCAGGTGTATTTGAACCTGCCCTCGTATAGCACATGGTTGCAAGCAAAGTGGAAAGTGCGAGCTGCGAGGAGAAAACCAATAGCGCCAGAAACGCTTCCGTCGAAGTGCTTGCCCTAGAGCGCTCTTTACCCATGCATCGCAGGTTGAGGAATCGGATCAAGCCCTTAGAGAGGAGCAAATATGTCATTGGCCTCTGGCACCGCTGAACTGAGCTGCGACAACTGCGCGAACACGTTTAGCGTCGATTCGTGGGACCTCGATATTTTTGAGACTGGATCAGAAGAGCGAAATATGGGCCCCGAAGTGTTCTATGCGAGTGTCACAACGCTCTTGTGCCCGAAGTGCGGCGGAGAAATTCAGTTGGATTTCTACGCCTCCGAGTATCCGGCAGGAATACTCGACCACCAGGAGACTCATTCCAAGGGCGCGCGCGTCACTCGTTCTTTTCAGTATGTGGATGTACGATTTGGAGAAGTGATCTATTCACTTGGTGACCAGGCGAGCCTTTCCGTTCCTGCGCAACCGAGAATAACGTCCGGTTTCTCGCTTTGCATATCTCAGATGATTGACGAGATTGCTCGATACCCTAAAAAACTGTACGCCCTGAGCCCACGGCAATTTGAGGTGCTCATTGCCGAGATATTCTCTCAACACCACTTCTCGGTAGATCTGACAAAGCGCACCAGGGATGGTGGCAGAGACATCATCGCCGTGAGGTCCGATTTGGATATCCCGGTGAAGTACATCATTGAATGCAAGCGCTACGCACGGGAAACGCCGGTGGGTGTTGGTCTTGTCAGGAACCTCTACGGCGTGCAAATGCAAGAAGGGGCTAACAAATCCGTATTGGCAACAACTTCTTGCTTCACGCCGGACGCAAAGAAATTCGCAGAAGGTGTGAACACGACAAACTGGCACATGGCGCTAAAGGAGTTCGACGATGTCGTTAAATGGGCACGCGAAGCAGCGAAGCATCAGAATTCAAAGACTCACCAACGTTCCTAACATATAGTTTTTGTGCCGCTACGTTGCCAGTCACCAACGGGCCCGGTATTCGCATTTTTGCATGATGCGTCTTCCTGGAGGACCTTAGCTAATTTGAATCGAAAGCTGCACCACTTGACGATGCCGTGTTGTCAAGCAACGGCAGTTCTGAAGAGGAGTAGTCTGGGCACGCAGTTCTTCGCTCATCAACGTAAGGCGGCATGTTCGACTGGCCCGGAATCCCGCGAGCACCTTCTTGCCAAGGACGCGGTCGCTCGGGCGGCAATCTCAGCGGGGTGGAACGCGGTGACTGAGTGTAAGGACTCCGTAGCCGACTGGACAGCGGATGTACTATGCACCCAGCCAAGTCATGCGGCGAGAGTGGCCGTTGAGATCCAATGGACCCGACAAACTCTTGAGGAAACACATCGACGGCAGATCGCATATCGATCGTCTGGCGTGCGCGGATTATGGCTCATGCGGCAGCAGGATCTGGTCGTTTCCAAGGAAACACCCGCATTTCGATTGCTCTTCCAAAAAGAGAGCTGCGCTTTCGAGGTTTGGCTGCCGGGCAATCCGTATTGCGTCACGTCCTCAATCCGAAGTCGCTTTACTGAAAAGGACTGGGGGCAGCGCATCAATCTTGCCGAATTTATACGCGGTGCTCTGAATGGAGCGTTGAAATTTGACCCTCTCGCGGACCGCACCGTCGATGTTTCGATCGCACTCGCATCAACCGCTTGTTTCAAATGTGGAAAGCCGATCCGGGTGGTCCAGCATTTCACCATCCAAGGTGATCGCACCTGCCCAGGAATCGGGACGTTCTCGTTTTCTCTCGCCGAACTGGAGACCGGGTTCGTTGATGCTGAACGTTGGATTGAGCAGGAACTCTCAGAGGCTCGCTTACAAGCTTTCGCCGTCGGACCAATCATGCGACGCTATAGCCATACGGTTGGCGAACGCTATCTGTCGAACGGCTGCATTCATTGTGGAGTGCTTCAAGGTCGGATTTACGAGCATGACCTTTGCGATGAGACACCAACGATCATCGATGCTCGGATCGACTTGACGCAGCGGCTATTGGGCACTTGTTATGCGGCGCAGGGGGTGCGTCGTTGGTGGTTCGATGAATCGAAGTCGAACCTATAACACGACGTGCGCGGGCATGGGCAACGACACTTGGGCGCGCCATGGAGAGTCTCGTGACAGTTTTTCTCGCAACGATGCTGCTCCGGCGGTTTATGCCCGCCGAAGATAGTCCTCACTACAAGAAACTCATATTTCAATCGATGGCCAATCGCTACGCCAATTTTGTTCGCGACGGCGACACGGTCCGTGCTGCCGCGATGAGGGGACTATTGGAAAAGGCCGGCGTTCCGCCAGAGGTGCTCTCTAGTTGAAAGCGAATTGACGCGATGATTGATGCTCACGTGTGAAGTCGGCAAGAGAAGATCGATTGCAGCAGGTTCAGCGGATACAAAAATACGGTGCACACGGCACGCTCGGTGGTCGAACTCATCTGCCATGTTATGTGTTTTCTGTCGAGGCGAGTCGCCGGCGTGACGAGTATCCGAACACGCCGGCGATGTAACGCCTAGCTCGCAACAGCTTCCGAATCATCCACACCAGTGCTTCGATCCCAGCTATCTACCGGATCGGCCTCGCTTGCACCCGAGTCGCCAAGCGGCGCTACTGTGACATCGGCAGCCATGGCCCGAATGCCATACGTCTGTCGAAACGTGCGCCCCCAGATAACAAGCTCCTCGTCAATCTGTCCGAGCAGGTCGCGCCAAGCCGTGCAACTGCGTGAATCAACGCCACGAACCTCAACTAAGGGTCGGCCGTTATCACCGGTGACCGCCGCAAGCTGCCGAAACGCTTCCTGCAGTTCGTCAAACACGCGGCTCATGGTGCTAACGCGATTGTAGTAGCGGTCTGCGGCCGTGTCGCCGCTTCTCGGGGCGCGTGCTCTACCGGGAGGCGGAAACTCCGAACGCAGATAAATGTCGTTCACCATCAGATCGCCAATTCCATCGTCGAGCTTGCGGATCTTGGCATCTTCATCCACCGCGCGAATCGCTTGATCGTCGGCAAAATCGCTGAGTGCCTGACCGAGCTGAAGAACTCCCTGCACGGAACGACGCATCGTATCGAGGACTTCGCCTGGGTTGCGTCGATCAGGCTGACTGTTTCCTGCCGTGCCGCGATCAGCATTCAACCGACCCGATACAATAAGCGGATATGCTGATCGTACGGCCAGTTCTAGCGATGCGGGACCAGGCCCGTCAACGGGCTCCTCTCCAGCAATCGACCGTCGGACCTCTGACAATGCCTCCTTCACGAGTTCGGTCGTCGACCGATCCGTGCTCGACCAAAGCGCTCGATGGACCGCTTTGCCAAACGCATGGCGCATATACCTACGCACCTGATCGACCTTGGAGCGCTCGTCTCTCACAGAACGCATGATTAATGCGGTCGCAAGCTCATTGGCGAGATTGGTTGTGATGCGGGTGCGCGTCGACTGACTGGTGACTGCGGCCCGGATGGCCTGCTGGACCCGTTCGTCCGGACTCGTGAACAGGCGGACGATTTCGGCGGCGCGAACTGCGGGGTTGTCCGAGAGGTGTGCCGCCTTGGCCTGAGCGCGTGTGCACAGGCCCGCGAAATAGTCCCGCTTAGCCTTTGGGATCAAATCGCGCCGATAGAGCTCATCGAGCACTTCATCCGCAAGCGACTCGTTCTGAGGGCCTTCGCCCCACGGGGTCGGCGGATCCACATGTCGCAGTGCCACGAGAGACTTCACGGCAGTCGGAAAGCCCGTGGTGCCGCCCGGATGCGAACGAAAGCCCACCAGCACGAGGGCCGGTACGCGCGTGCAGCGCAAGGCAATGAGATCTTGGTCGCTCGGTCCGATGTCGAAGCTTTCGTTCAGCTTACGCAAATACCCGCGCAGGCGCGCGTCGCTCTCGTCATAGGGCACATCGGAGGAGCGAATTGAAAGCTTCTCGTGGACGGCGGTCATCCTAGAAGAACCCTCAGCGCTGACCAGCGCGATCGCCGGCGCCGAGCCATCCCCGTGTTGATAGCTCGTCGCAACCACCCACACTGCTTCCATGACCCCTTGCGACGCGACGGATTCGCGCCAATCGTTCTCGGCCAAAATGTAGCTCGCCGCGTGTTGCGATGCCCAAGTGAGGTGGTCACGACTATCCACCTCTACAACCAACTCAGCGCAGGCGGGATCATCCTCCCGAGCGGCCCGAGGCTCGGGCACCGGGCGAAATTTTGAATCCTCAGCGCCAGCGCCGGGGTCAATCGCGAAGGGGTGTCGGCGCGCGGGCAGTGTGCGGGGGTTACGCGGGTCCGGCATGACACGATGCGCCCACATTTGAGTGCGAAGGCCGAGTAGCGTGCCTCCAGGGACTGCGATTCTCTCTATCTCCGGATCGGTCGGATCCCCAATGGACTTTCGAAGGGACGAAGGATCGACCACAGCATTTGAGACCGCAGCGGAAACTTCAGGAGACAGACGGAAGGCGCTGGATAGACGCTCGGCTAGGGCTTGACGGGCCTTCGCGTGCGCGTAGTCGGGGAGCCGTTCGACCGGACGAGGGAGAACGTGAGAATCAGCGATCAACTTATTCATAAAAACTCCTGGCACGTGCGACCGAGGGGACGAGAACCTCTCGGGAAACTCGGCCGCAACTCTGTAGTTGACGATTCCGAGGTGCCAGGGCACTGAACAGCGCCTTGCGCATCCCCCTTCCGTTTACCGAGCAAAGCTCAGCGTCACCGAAGGCGGCAACAACCGTTAGGCGCAACTCCAAGACTTACAGGGCTTTGTGAGATTGAATCTCTCGCCCTGCGTAGCCACCCATCACCCGTGAAGGGTGAGGTGAGAAGCGCGCACAGCTGCGTCGCGGTATGCGGACGCTAGCGCGCTGGTGCCTGTGCCGTCAAGTACTGAGTTGAGACGCTCGGAATGACGTTCCGGGGATTGACGCACTTGCGCAAGAATCTCGCGTCTGCCGGGCAGCGGCAATAAGTGGGGGCATATCTGGGGGCACGGCAAATTACGACGTTGAAAAACCAGCGCTATTACAGATGCTTAGTTCGTTTTTTCGAATCCTCTTTGCGCACCATCCCTTACCTATGAATCGGTAAGCTCACCAGGTCCAGAACATCGCGTATACCTCCCTTTATTGGCGATTTGCGTTCCCTCTGGATGATTTGCCCCTTTTCGATTGGCGAGCACTCACCGATGCCCAGAGTGGAACTGATTGTAGATGTCGATCGATGGCTTGCCGTAGCTGGTCGTCGTTTAGCACGTCCGGCGCGTTTCGCCACGTTTCGGCGAATCGCGCAACGGTCTCGTGCACGGTGTCGAGCGTGAGCTTAGTCGGCAATCGGGCTTTGGCGGCGAAGCGCTCGAATTGTTCATTCGTGATGGAGGAGAATTGCTTGGAATCGACGAATGTCAATGCGAGCCGATCATCAGGCAGATAGGCAATCGTTGAAACAAAATCATAAGCGGGGGCAAGTGCGGCGCTGCGTCGATCAGGGTATATCAAAGACCAATTCTTAAGGTGCATATCCGCATTGCCTATTAGGAAATTGAACACTAGACGGCGGACGAACTCGACGATGCCTACGTCGCCCATTTCCGTCCAGATGACCTCGGCAATGTTGCGATAGCTCGCTCGATCGTACTTTCGCTCCGGATAGACGCCGAACACCTGCGCAAAATCTTCCATGTGAACGAGCTCGCCGTTCGCCGCGCGGTCGAAGCGCTTGATCACGTATGCGTGCTTGCCGATGGCATTGATCCCAGAGGGCAAGCCGGAGATCTTATCTATTGGAATGAGCGCCGTCTCGGGCACGGAGATACCGACCTGACGGGCGAGTTCCATCATGGCGAATTCGTTCTCCGGCACGTTATGGAACTTGGTCGATGGGAGCTTCACAATCCAGGACCCCCCAACCCCGTCAGCGGGAATTGTCAGCCCCCCGGTTGCGTCCTTGACGGCAGAGAATTTAAGTTGGACGCCCGCGAGAGAGAAATGGAGCACTGGCTCGGAATCAGCTGCCTCTGCTGCTTCGACGGACACATCGACGTTCTCATCAAGCGGCAGTGCACCGTCCGCGGGACGGATCTCAAGGGCGCCAGGTAGATCTCGGCCCAATATCGCAATCAGGAAGAATTCCCGTTCGGGCTTAACGCCGGCGCGCGAGGCGAGATAATCCCTCAGCGATCCTTCGGGAAGAAGATTGGCGAAAAATACGGGCAGTCGCGACTGTGTCGGTCGGACATCCTTGATCAGGCTGCCGAGTGCATCCTTGAAGGAAAGACTGAGCGTCGGCCGGTTTTCATCAGCAATATAGCCTTCCGTGAAAGCAAACAACACTCGATCTCCAGGGAGGCGTGTCAATGTGCCAATGGGTTTCCCATGGAGTAAGACTTCGAGAACAGCGAAGTTATGCATCGGAGTCATCGAGCCGGTAGGCTCGGCGTTGCGACGAATCCGTGTCTCGGTGGGTCCACTCGTTGCGAAGATTGCGCATCGTGCGAACAGTCGGCGCCAGCGCCTCCGCGGCATTACGAGCAACTGCGCTCTGTTCAATGGTCGGTCGATCGCGCGGATGACCTCGCAGGCGCTCGAGGATCGTCTCGGCAGCGTCGATCGACGAGCGAGCCTCGGCGGCAGAGGATTCGTCGAGACGCGCGATGCGCAACTCGTCAGCGGCCGATGCGATTTCGGAGAGCACTCGAAGGTCTGTGAAGCGATTCATCAGTTCGCGTGCATGGCGTGCGAGCCGGGTCAGATCGTGATCGACCGTGCTGGGCGCGCGTCGTGGATCCGGAACCGCTTCGCGCTGGAGCGCCTGCACGGCCGGCACCAGCTGCTTCGGCACAAACATTAATTCGAGGCCGAGCGCTCGTGCGATTTCCAGGAGACTCGACACCTGCGGATCGACGGCTGCCCGCTCAATCTTGGAGAGGTGGCTTTGGGCGATTCCTAGTTTGGCGCCCAGGGCGCGCTGGCTCAGGCCCGCACGGTGCCTTGCCGCGGTCAGTGTGGCGGCGATTTGGTGGAGTTGTTCGGGCAGGGTAGCCATATATTTAAGTATCTTAATAGAAGGTGTTGATGACTTATAGTAGCTCAAATCGCAGAGTCACTTTAATATATCACCATAGGTGTATAAGCTACTAAAGTAGCTCAAAGAGTCACATTCCACGTGCGAGTTTCGTCGTCGATTTCGTGGCTCAATGCAGCGATGAGTCAGGCATATAACTGACCCATCATGCGGTCACCTAACTCCGAAATATTCCATAAGGTATCTTAAAATAGACTTTAAGCCGCTTTAGGTCTATTTTATGAGATCTTATGAAAGCGACGAAAAACAAATCAGTCCTGCCGCTACGCCTGCGACAGGGCATTGCCAAGCTTGGCGCTGACATTGCCGTAGCGCGACGTAAGCGCTCCTGGACCATTGGCATGATGGCCGAGCGAATTGGCGTTCATAAAAATACCTACCTGAAAGTCGAGAAAGGCGATCCGACT
>Ga0179587_10000247_pt1 | contig 22509 bp, 19 predicted proteins | sample CZODoug2_1_08_16_FD_185932 | JGI IMG/M metagenome (GOLD analysis project Ga0179587, IMG submission 185932) | Vadose zone soil fungal communities from Angelo Coast Range Reserve, California, USA - CZODoug2_1_08_16fungal | ecosystem: Environmental > Terrestrial > Soil > Vadose zone | place: USA...
GGAAATTGCGAGCGCGGCGATCGCAACGAGAGAAGCGCCCAAAACCCAGGGCCAAATCTGCGCCCAGGCACCTATTCCTTCCGCCGTCGATGGGGATGAATCGCCTGCGGCCTCCGCGGCCGGTGAGTGCGGCGAGTCTTTAGCAAGCTCCTCGACGGGCGCAATGAACCGGTAGCCGAGCCTTGGAATTGTTTCGACGTACCGGGAATTGTCGGGGGAGTCACCCAGCGCCGCGCGCAACTTCTTGATTGCGCTGTTGAGGCTGTGTTCGAAGTCGACGAAGGTATCGCTATCCCAAAGCTTGGCGCGCATCTGTTCACGCGTGACGATTTCGCCCGGGCTGTCGAGCAGCATTTCCAGGATGGCGAGGGGCTGACCGGAAAGGCGCACCCTTACGCCGTGCTTGCGCAACTCGCGCGCGGGCAGATTTACTTCGAAAACTCCGAACTTGTGAGTGAAGCTACGACCCATATTGGCCTGGAAGTTCCTTCCAAGAAGCTGGAAGCGCCCGGACGGCGTGCCGGGACACCGCTTACACGTTCAGATATGTGTCTTTATATCAAGGAGTTGCGCGGTCAGCAAGAATTCACCACGGGAGCATTGTGCAACCGTCACTACTCACCCAGAGTCGGGCTAGATTGGACGCTCACGTCTCCCAGAGCGCTTGGTTGGAAAAGTAAAAAATTGCTCTTGTGAGGTGGTAAGAATATGGAACTTCAGCTGAAGCGTAGTCCCAAGTCTAAACTGAGGATGCGAGTCCTTTTGCCGGTGGGTCTGGTGGTGTTGGCCGGAGCGGGCCTGCTGGCGGCCGATGGGGGCCGGTCGTTTGTTCCCGTCTATCAGGAATTTGTGGACGGGAGCGGGCGGTTTGCGAACCTGAATTTGGGTGGTCCGACGGATACGACGAAGAACGCGTTTTTCCAGGATATCGGCACGAATGGACGGCGGTGCGTGACGTGTCATCAAGCGAACGACGCCTGGACGGTTACGCCGCCGCATATTCAAGCACGATTCGAAGCGACGAATGGAACCGATCCGATTTTTCGAACGAATGACGGATCTGGATGCCCGACGATGGACGTTTCAACCGTGGAAGCGCGCCGGAACGCGTACAGCCTGTTGCTGAATAAAGGACTGATTCGAATCGAGCAGCAGGTTCCGGCGACCGCTGAGTTCACAGTTCTAAATAATGACAATCCCTACGGGTGCACCAGCACCACTGCGGTTTCCGCTTACCGGCGACCGTTACCCTCGACGAATATCCCCTATCTCAGCACGATTATGTGGGACGGGCGAGAAACGCTGAAGAATCCCGACGGCACATTCCAACCGATCGTGAACGACCTGGCACAACAAGCAAAAGACGCAACGACGGTGCACGCGCAAGGTGCGGCGCCGACGCCTGAGCAAGTCCAGCAAATTATCGATTTCGAAACAAAAATCTTTACGGCGCAAGTGCGGGATCGCGAGGCAGGCGAGCTCGATGACGGCGGGGCGAAGGGCGGCGTGGGCGCGCTTTCGGAACAGGAGTTTTACCTGGGCATTAACGACCCACTGGGCTTGAATCCAACAGGAGCTGCATTTACTTCAACGATTTTCACCTTGTATGACAGGTGGGGACAAATCAACGGCCGGCAGCACGACGAATATACGGCGGCGCGACGCTCGGTGGCGCGCGGACAGCACATTTTCAACACGCTGCAGATTCCGATCACTGGAGTTGCCGGGTTGAACGATGCTCTGAAGCAGCCGGTGATCAATGGATTTTGCGGGACGTGTCACGACGCACCGAATGTAGGCGATCATTCCGTTCCGGCGCCGCTGAATATCGGACTGGTCGATCCATCCAGGCGGACGCCGGATTTGCCGCTGGTCACAGTCGTTTGCAACGCGACTGGTGTGCAGACGCAAGTAACCGACATTGGCCGCGCAATGGTGACGGGAAAGTGTGCGGACATCGGCAAGTTCAAAGGACCGATTCTGCGTGGACTCGCGGGGCGCGCGCCGTATTTCCACAACGGATCAGCAGCGACCCTGATGGACGCGGTCAATTTCTACGACACGCGATTCAATTTGAACTTGTCGCAACAGGACAAGGATGACTTGGTCACGTTTTTGAAGACGCTTTAGTTTTCTTACTGGAAGAAAGACGGAGCCCACTCGCAAGTTTCTGCGTGTGGGCTTCTCTCAAGTATCGGTGCGCGGCCTGCTATTCGATACGCCGACGACGCTGGTGACGCGAACAATTCGCGACGACGATCGTCAGTGAAAAGTCAGCCAGCGACCGGTGCGGCGTCGCGTTCGGCGCGACGGCGGGCCAGATGGCGCATGGCGATGTTCAGATAGATTTCGCCACAAGGAGTTTCGATAGCGAGAACCAGCGCTTCCGTGTCGTGCGATCCGGAGAGACCTTCGTCGTTCATGTGAACTTCCGGGGGAAACACCTTGAAGCGGTATCCCTGGTCGTTCAGCAGCGTAACGGAATTGCCGATGACCATGTTCGCGAGTTCACAAACCGTTTCGCGGACGACCTGATCGCTGGCGGCAACTTCTGAACCGGCCAAGATGCTCGCGACGCGAACTGCGACGTCCGGCGAGAGATCGAGAATGATGCGGCCCTCGATGTCACCCTTGATCGCGATGAGCGCGGCGACGCCCTTGCGGCGATAGGCGTTCTCTTCCATCGTCAGATCTCCGATTTTCGTCGGAGCGTTCAGCGACTCAGCGAACACGGCATCCGCGGCGTTGATGAAGGGCTGGATGAGTTCCATTCTCATGAGCGGTGTTCTCCTGCAAGAGCGACGGGCGCACCAGCAGCAGTGGGGTCGTCGCTCAAGACGTAGCGAAGTATTTCGTACAAGACTTCGGGCTTAACGGGCTTCTGGACAAAGTGTTTCGCGCCTTTCTGGAGCGCCGCGAGAATGTTCTCCTGGTAACCGACGGAGGAGACCATGACAATACGGGCGTCAGGATGCTGCCGCACGATTCGCTCGACGGCCTCGATGCCTTCCATCTGCGGCATGGTGATGTCCATGAGCACGATGTCCGGTGAAGTGCGCTTGAACTCGGCGATGGCGGTGAGGCCGTCACCGGCTTCACCGGCGACTTCTCCACCAAAGAGCTCGATCATTTTGATGATGTTCTTGCGCGCGAAGACGGAATCATCCACGACGAGATAGCGAACGGGCTTGTCGTCTTTGCGAAGTAGCGGTGCGAATTGTGCCATGGGCTTCTCCTTGTACCCGGCCAAACTCCAGCCGGCTTCCCTTCACACGGTTAGGTGCGATTGGAAGAAACAGGTGTCCTTTCGTTTCTGTCGTGCTTGTCGTTCTTGTCGTGCTTGTCGGAATGCGAACGCTCTACGTGATAGTTAGTCACGAGAAAACTGGCCAGCGCGTCGAGCGGAACTACTTTGCTGGCAAAACCCCTGGTGATAGCGGCGCGAGGCATTCCGCCGACAACGCAGGTGTCTTCGCTCTGCGCGATTGTGATGCCACCGGCGTTCTTAATGGCGCCAAGACCTTCCGCGCCGTCTTCACCCATGCCCGTCATGATGATGCCAACAGCGGACGGTCCGAACTCCTGCGCGACGGAATGAAAAAGAACGTCAGCGGAAGGACGATGGCCGTTCACGTGAGGCGCATCGGACAGCACCGCCATATCGCCGCGCGGCATGTGGCGAACCATCATGTGGCGATTGCCGGGACAGATAAGCACGCGTCCGGCGAGAAGCAAATCGCCAGAGCGAGCTTCGTGCACGTCGAGCTGGCAGCATTCGTCGAGCCGTTTTGCAAACATTTCTGTAAAACCTTCCGGCATGTGCTGTACGACGAGGATCGTGCCGGTAAACTCTCCGGGAATTTGTGAAAGAACAAATTGAAGAGCGTTCGGGCCGCCGGTCGAAATTCCGATAGCGATGACGCGGTTCGGAGGAATCGGATTGCGGCCGGGCTTTTTGGAGGAGTGCGCCTTTTCTTCGATGGGCGGAACCTGCAAGCGCTTGCCGCCGGCGCGCTTCGCGACTTTAACTTTTTCAATCAGCTGCTCCGCGATCGCGTCCAGATTGCCAGCCGCTGCGTCCTTCGGTTTCGCGACGAAGTCGATTGCGCCGAAAGCTAGAGCCTTGAAAGTCGAGTAAGCGCCTTCCTTCGAATGAGTGCTGAAGAGAATGACGGGCAAGGGCGCGCTGCGCATGATGAGGCGGAGCGTCTCTATTCCGTCCATACGCGGCATTTCCAGGTCCAGTGTGACCACGTCGGGCTGAAGCTCTTCAATCTTCTTCAGCGCGAATGCGCCGTCCATGGCGGTCCCGACGACTTCGATGCCCGGGTCGCGAGAAAGAATAATGGGGATCAGCTTCCGCATCAGTGCGGAATCATCCACTACGAGAACGCGGACGCGTTCGCTCATGCGATCGCTCCTAGTGGGGTTGCGCGAGAGAGGCGCGAGAGAACGGCCGGCACGTTGAGAATCAGAACAACTGTTCCGTCACCAAGAATGGAGGCACCGCTGACCAAATCGCTTGCGACGATGTCGCTCGGAAGCGCTTTAATCACCAGTTCTTCTTCGCCTACCATCTGGTCCACGAGCAGACCGAAGCGGCGTTCAGCAGCGCCAATGACAATGACGAAATTCTTTTTCTTTTTTTCCGGAGATTCGTCAACGGCGTGGATGCGGTCGAGGCGATTCAAGCGCACGAGCGTGAGAATCTGGTCGCGCAGGCGGAGCACTTCACGCTGATCCACGCGGTGAATTTCCATGCCCGTGACGCGCGTGATTTCGACGACGGACGACAGGGGCACAGCAAAGAGGCGGCCGCCAACGCGGAACAAAAGCGTTTGAATGCTGGCGAGGGTGAGAGGCGCACGAAGTTGAATCGTTGTCCCCTTCCCGGGCTGCGAGGAAACGTGAACAGTTCCCTTCAAGCGGTCGAGAACAGTACGGACGACATCCATGCCGACGCCACGGCCGGACACTTCGGTGACTTCGCTGGCGGTGCTGAAGCCGGGTTCAAAAATTAAATTGAGGACTTCGGAGTCGGGCAAACGGTCGACGTCGGCTTGCTTGTATAGGCCTTTCTCGACGGCATGTTTGCGAATGTGGCTGAGTTCGATGCCGCGGCCGTCGTCCTTCACTTCGAGAACGAATTGAGTGCCTTGATGGTAGGCGCGAAGAACAATCGTTCCGCGGACTGGCTTCTGCGACGCGAGCCGTTCGTCGGCGGCCTCGATACCATGGTCGACGGCATTGCGCACGATGTGCATGAGCGGTTCGGCAAGCGAATCCAAAATTCCTTTGTCGAGATCGGTATTCTGGCCGATCAGTTCCAGGGCGACATCCTTGCCGCAGTGCTTGGCGACGTCGCGAACGACGCGCGGGAAGCGGCGGAAAAGCTGTTCGACGGGCACCATGCGGATTTTGAGCACGGACTTGTGAAGCTCATCAAGAACGCGTGATTGAAAAGCGAGTGCGTCCGCCATTTTTGCGCGGACGGGATCGCGCGAGTGGCGCTGATCGAATTCAGTGAGCGCTCGGTGCAACATGGACTTGCCGATGATGAGTTCGCCGACGAGGTTCATGACGGCGTCAATGCGCGCCGCATCCACTCGCAACATACTCTCGGCGATAGTCGCGACGGCGGAGCTCGCGCCACCACTCTTGCCCACACCGGTGGTGTCTTCGTGGTCGGTCGTTGCGGCGGCAATTTTCTCCGCTTGCGCCTCAAGCAGTTCGCCGAGCAATTCATGGTCGGCGGCGTTGGCTGCCGCGGCGCGTTCGACCCAGACTTCCGTGACGATCGAAGGAATCCGGCAGCGTTGGCGGAGTACGTCTTCCGCGGCGCCGCTGGCAAGCGCCGCTTCCACAATTTCGACCGTTGCAGCGGCGGCATTGTCTTCCGGCCGGAGAGCGATCACGGTGCCGCAGCCATGCAATACATTTCGAATGAGCTGGAACGCGGCAGCGCGCATCACGCTGTTCGGGTCGATGCGGAGGGCCACGTTGTAAACGGTTTCGCCGCGGTGCAAGGCTTCCGAAATCATCAAGCGTTCGTATTCGCTCCATTCGAAGCGAGCATTGCCGGATTCGGCGTGGGCGACGTTGGCAGCCGTTTTGTCCGCAGGGCCTGCGAGCAGACTGCGAATCATCGCGCGCAATCCATCGACAGGTGGAGGTTCCACCTGGCGCTGATAGGCGGAAAGCATCGCTTCAAACGTATCCGCGGCAGCCAGAACAATTTCGGCGAGGCCAGTACCTTTTGCCTTGCCAATCTGGGGAGAGAGGACGTCTTCCAGTTCGTGCGCAATTTCGCTGAGCCGGTTGAAACCGCAAGCGGCTGAATCCCCCTTGAGGGTGTGCACAGCACGGCGAACGCTCCGGATAACTTCTTCATCCGTCGGACGAGCTTCGAGCTCCAGGCCGGCTTCATTGAGCGCCTGCAGCAATTCGTTGGCGCTCTCAAAGAAGAGAGCGCGCAGCTCGGAGCCGCGATCGTCGGGCTGACGCTTCAACCATTCACCTCAATGCGCTGATACGCGGTGCCATTGTTTTCGTGCACCATGCGAAACTTTTGCGTAAGGCCGAAAAGGCTTTCAGCGTGGCCCACGAACAGATAGCCGCCCGGGTTCAAGCAGTTGTAAAACTTGTCGATGAGGCGCTTTTGTTCAGCTTCATCGAAGTAGATCATGACGTTGCGGCAAAGAATGATGTCGTTGCGGCGGGGAAGGAATTCGGTTTTGAGATTGTGAAAGTCGAACTGGACCAAGTCTTTTAACTGGGCTTTGATGGAATACTTGTCGGCGGACTTTTCAAAATAGCGGAGGCGGCAGGTGTAATCGACCGGCTCCATCTGGGTTTCGGTGTAGACACCCTCCTGGCCGGCACGCAAACTGCTGTAGCTGATGTCTGACGCGAGGATCTCGAGTTTCCACGGCGGGGGAATCAGCGGCTTCGGAGAGGGCATGTCGAACGGCAGCGGATTCCGCAAATAGTAATACGCCAGAGCGTCGCAGATGAGGATGGCGACGGTATACGCTTCCTGGCCGCTGGAGCAGCCGGCGCTCCATACGCGGAGCGTCCAATCGCGGCGTTCCTGTTTTTTGCGAAGAATTTCTTCAAGAACGGACTTTTGCAAAAGATCGAGCTGCGGACGATTGCGAAAGAAACTCGTTTCGTTGACGGTCAGATTCTCGAGCAATAGCGCGAGTTCGGCTTTGCCCTCGCGGCTGGTAAGCAGGCGATAGTAGCTGTAGAACGAATCGAGTTGGCATGCCTTCAGGCGGCGCTGCAAGCGATCCTTCAAGAAGTGCGAACGGCGTTCATCGAAGAACATGCCACATTCCTGATAAACGAGCGTTTGCAGCAGCTTGAGTTCAGCTTCGGTCAGTTGCACTGGTGCGGTGAGCGTTGCCATATTTTTTGCGTGGTGCGGTCGGGCGCCAAATACTCAGGACAGTGTGGCGACGATCTCCGCAGCCTCCTCGTCGAGTCGTTTGAACTCCGGGCGATGCAAAAGCTTGGAAATATCCAGCAAGATGATGAGGCGGCCGTTCAGTTTACCGACGCCGGTAACGTAAGAAGATTCGCCGTCGGCGAAAACAGTGCCGGGAGGTTCGATTTCCGAGGGTGGAATTTTTAGGACTTCGGATGCCGAATTGACGATAAGGCCGAGCAGCTTGGTGTCCAGCTCAACGACGAGAATGCGATTCTTTTTGTCGGAGATAATTTCGCCAGCACCGAAGCGTTTGCGCAGGTCCATCACGGGGATGATTTTGCCGCGCAGATTGATGACGCCTTCAATAGTTTCCGGGGCGTTGGGAACGGCCGTGATTTCGGTGACGCGCACGATTTCGCGCACGGAGCCGATACGAACTCCGAACGTTTCGTTTCCGATGCGAAAACCGACTACCTGGAGTTCTTTTTCCATGTATGGATCCTTGAACCCTCAGGAACGCGCGAGTTCGGCGTATTCCAATTCCTGATTGCGCTGCGTGTCGCGGCCGCGGCGAGAAGACGATTCACGCTGCGGACGAGGATGATTGGCGCGTTCCAGAACGAAGCGGTCCATGCTGTCGAGCAAATTGCGGGAAAGCTTGAGCATCTGCTCGGCGGCGGCGGAAAGCTCGGTTGAACTGGATGCGGATTGCTGAACGAGTTCGCGCATCTTGTCCATGGCGCGAACAACGGCTTGCGCGCCGGAGGCCTGCTCTTCGACGGCTGAATTGATTTCCTGGGTAATTTCGGTGAGGCGCGAAGTTGCTTTCGCGATTTGCGCGGAGCCGACGGACTGTTCGTTGGTGGCGGCACCGATTTCCTGTGAGAATTTGTAGACTTCGGTGACGACGTTGGAAATCTTGTGCAGAGCAGTGCCAAGCTCGTTGCCAAGGCTCAAGCCTTCTTCGACGATGCGCGTGCTGCGCTCCATGTTTTCGACGGCTTGGCGTGCTTCGCGCTGGATGCTCTGGATGAGTTCCGCGATTTCCTTGGTGGATTGCGTGGACTTTTCCGCAAGCTTGCGAACTTCGTCGGCCACGACAGCAAAACCGAGGCCGTGTTCGCCGGCGCGCGCGGCTTCAATGGCGGCGTTGAGCGCAAGCAAGTTCGTCTGTTCGGCGAGGTCGTCAATGACTTCGATAATTTTGCCGATGTCGTCGGCGCGATGGCCGAGAACGTTAATGATTTCCGCGGACGATTGAATTGCCTTGTTCGTGCGGTTCAAGCCGTCTGTAGCTTTTTCCATCGTCTGAATACCGGTGACGACTTCTTCGCGCGAGCGGTTCGCGATATCGAGAAGAACCTTTGCAGTGTCCGCAACACGCTGAATCGACGTGACCATCTGATCGATGGAAGCCGACGTTTCCGCGACGCTGGACGCCTGCACCTGCGTGTTCTTCACTACGTTCTGCACGTTGATGCTCATCTCGTGCATGGTGCTGGTGACTTCTTCGATGGCAGAGGATGCCTGGACGCTGACCTTGGCGGATTCATCCGCGGCGCCGGCGACTTGATTGGAACCAGCGGAAACTTGACCGGCGGAGTCGCGCGTCGTGCGGACAAGATCCTGCAAACCGTGAGACATACGAACGAACGCATTGCCGAGCGTGTCGCGTTTCGAGCGCGGCACAACTTCGACACTCAAATCGCCTTCGGCAACGGCCATGGAAACTCCGGCCATTTCCTTGAGATACGCGACCATGTTGTTAAAGGTAGTGGCCAAAGCGCCGATTTCGTCGTTGCGGTGAATATCAATGTTCTGATCGAGATCGCCGGAATCGCCGATTTCGCGTGCGACCGTGATCAAGTGATTCAGGGGTTCGGCGATGGATTTCGCAGTTTTGAATGCCACAAGGCCGCCAAACAGAATTGCCAGGAGTGTGCCGAGCGTCGTGAGGTAAAAGCTGAGGGTGCGAGCCTTGTCAGCAGACTTTTTGGTATCGGCGCTGCTTTGATCGAGAATCGCGGAGGATTTAGTCAGCCACGAGGCCGGGTCTTTCTGGAGATAAAAAATCTGAAGGTCGGAAACGGTTGCATCGCCGGAATCCACTTGATGGCGCTTGGCGAGAAGGGGCTTCGCGAAATTGTCGCCCCAGGCGGTCTCCGCGCTTTCGACCTGGATCAGGGCCATCCGCAGGGACTCGCTGCCGGCATCTGACTGGCCCCGCTTGAGGGTGTCCGCAGTGTCAAGCATGCCCTTGTTCACTTTCTCTTCGTCGCGGGGATCGCCGCTCAAGAGAAAATTGTTCAGGTCGAGGCAATTGTGCATGATCTGGTAGCGGACGGCTTCGATGGTGCTGACGCTCTCCAGCGCCGAGCTCTGACGGCCTGCGGCGATCAAATTCACAAAGAACAACAGGGTGAGCACGCCGAGAATCATACCGAAGCCGACGTAAAGCCTTTTTCCGATCGTCATTGCAAAATTCCTCTGCTTTCCGAAACGACTGCGCTTCCGTCGAGAACGGACCAGCGCGACAACAAAAAGTTAATTCGAACCGCGAAAATCAAATTCGATCACTTGCGTGGTCTCTTCCGGAGCGGGGAAGAATTTCCATTCCTTGACGGCGTCCTGGCAAGCTTGCACGAGCAGAGGATGGCCGCCGACGACACGAGTGCTGCGCACTTTGCCGTCGGGCGTGATGATGACTTCAATTTTGACCTTGCCAGCAACGCCCATGCGCTTGGCGAGCTCGGGATAGGCTGGCGCGGTCTTGCTCTTAACTTTGCGCTTGCCTTCATCCGTGTTCGATTGCTGTGCGATCACAAATCCGGAAGTAAACAAAGCGGCTGCTGCCGCGGCGACACCGATTCGAATCCAACGCGATCTCATTGACACTACTCCTCACTTCAGAGTTGGAGCGACCCCGGCAAAAGAAAGGCACGTCAGATGCCAGCGTGAACGAAAGGCGGCGTGGCAACGAAAGTTCTCTGCAAGTAACAGAAAGCGCTCGACTTGAACTCTTCCCTGCCACGACTTTTCTCTGTTGATTAAATGTGGTTTTGTCTCATCCTCTCTAGACGAGGCCGGTAGGGTCTCACGCTGAGACGCGACACGAGCCAGGAAGCGCTGGCCAGTGACTTGATACGCAACCTAGTCCGGTAGTGGGATTGACTCAGAATGAGAATTTCTGGAAGCTGGGTAGAACGTGGGTACGCTCATCTTGAGACGGACCACTTTCTCTGTGCCAAAGCGCAAATCAAAACCGAGCACCGGCCCTTCTGTTGAGGCCCAAAGAGTTAAGGCTGCTGCGCCGCGCGCAAACTCCAAGCAAGCGGAAGAATTGATGGATCTTGCGGTCGACGCGGCGAGATCGCGGCATTTGCCGGACTTTCTGAAACGATTCGCGGCGCGCGCTGCGTCGCTGGCCAATGCGGACTGGGGCGGCGTGGTTGTATTCGAGGAAAACGCCGCGGAATTCTACAGCGGCACCGAGTTAGCCGACGTGCCCAACTCTCCGACGCGCGACTGGCTTGTGTGCAAGGCGCTAGAAATCAACGGAGACGCACAAGTTTGCATCCTGCCGCAGGAAAAAAGTTCAACCGGTGTTTTTGTTCCCATCCTATCGAGTTCGAAAGAGCGAATGGGTGCGGTATGCCTGCTGCGGCCCCCGCGCGCGCTGCACGCACATGAACGGCGGTTGCTGGAAGCACTCGCGAGCCACGCAGCGCTAGCGATCGAAAACTTTCGCCGGTTCCGGCAGCTGGAACGGTCAAAGCGAAACTGGGTTCAGGACATTGATGCAATCACGGACTACATGGTCGTGCACGACAGGCGCTGGCGCATTCTGCGAACGAATCGGTCGCTCGCGGCGCATCTCGGCGTATCGCCGGTAGCGCTGGTAGGCGAGGCCGTCGACACGCTGCGGCAGCTAGCCGAAACATCCGGGACGCTTCCCTGTCCATTCTGCGTGGATACGGAGCAATCGCGGGAAGAGCGCATCATTACCGCGCGCGACCGCGTGTTTCTCGTATCAACTTCACGAACGAGCGGAACAACAGACGACGAAGCGCGCACGATTCACGTTCTGAAGGACATTACGGACCGGCGCGAGGCGGAGCGGCGGTATCGGGAATTGTTCGACAGCATTCAGGAAGGTCTTTTTTTCGCGACGCCCGACGGTCGATTTCTGGATGTAAATGATGCGATGGTACGCATGCTCGGGTACGAATCGCGCGACGAATTATTGCGGAACGATGTGGGCGCTTATCTCTACCCTGCGCCGGAAGCCCGAGAACACATTCTGGACGAGTTGAATGCCAAAGGCGTTCTGCGCAATTACGAAGAAACGCTGCGCCGCAGGGACGGAACGTTACTGTATACGCTGCAGAATATTACCGGCGTGCGCGATGCGAGCGGCAAAATCGCGCAGATGCGCGGGTTGATGCTCGACGTCACGGAACAAAAAATGTTCCAGACGCAGTTGCAGCGGGAGCGCGATTTTAACCAGAAGATTTTGAACACGACGCAGAGCATGATTCTCGTGCTCGATACTGCGGGGCTTATCAGCTACGCGAACCGGCGCTGTTACGAAGCGGGCTATCGGGAAGAAGAGATGATTGGGCGGCATCTGGTGGACTTGGTGGACGGGGCGCAACGCGAGGAATTCGTAGCGGCGCTCGACACGACGGCGCATGGGCAACAAGTGGAAAATCTGGAAGCGCGCGCGAAACGCGGCGATGGCACACTCGGATACTTTTCCATCAGCCTGAGCCCGATGCGGGATGAGCAGGACGCCGTGAACAGCGTCGTGGTCGTAATGACGGACATTACGGATGCGGCTTTGCTGCAAGCAAAACTCGCGCACGCGGAGCGAATGGCTACGATCGGCCGCCTGGTATCCGGCGTGGCGCATGAAGTGAACAATCCACTGGCCGCAATCCTCGGATTCACGGACCTTCTGCTGGAAAATCCCGAGATTCCGGCATCGGCGCACGAACCGCTCGGAATCATTCTGCAAGAGACGCAGCGCACGAAATATATCGTGCAGGACTTGCTCAGCTTTGCGCGGCAGCGCCCCGTACAGCGCGAAGCGGTTCGATTAGGCGCCATTTTGCGACAGACCATCAAGCTGCGCAGCTACGATTTCTCCAGCCACGGAGTGGAAGTAGTGGAAGAATTTGATGAACACTTGCCGGCAACCATTGGCGACTCGCAGCAGCTGCAGCAGGTATTCCTGAATATCGTGAACAATGCATATGACGCAATTCAAGAAGCGGGCCGGCGTGGAAAAATCACGCTGCGAACAAAGCGCGTGGGAGATTCCGTCGAAGTTACGCTTACCGACAACGGAACGGGAATTTCCGACCCTGCGAAAATTTTCGATCCATTTTTCACGACAAAACCCACCGGAAAAGGCACGGGGCTGGGCTTGAGCATTTGTTATGGCATCGTTCGGGCGCATAGCGGTGAAATTCAGTGCTGGAACAATGAGAACGGAGAAGGCAGCACGTTCCTCGTAAGACTTCCCGTTGCGACGGAAGCGGCAATGGAGGCAACCGTATGAAAGCCGCTGCGGCTCAAAGGTCTCTGCCGATATTGTTGATTGAGGATGAACCGTCCGTGACGGCTTTTCTGCGCGCTGCGCTGGAACGCAACGGGTATTCGGTAGTGCAGGCGAATTCCGGGTCGGACGGACTCGATCAGCTGCAGCAAAGATCCTTTGGCGGTGTAATTTCCGATATCCGAATGCCCGGGGCTGTAAACGGCGCAGAGATTCATGCATGGATTCAGTCGAACCGCCCGGCGCTTAAATCGCGCATCATATTAATTAGCGGAGACACGGCAAACAGTGAGACACAGGCCCTCCTCGCGAACAGCGGGACGCCGTGCATCGAAAAACCTTTTCGGGTTCAGCAACTGATCTCTGTGGTGGAGAAAACATTCGGAAAACCATGAGCGACGAACTAAAAACACGGCTTTTAGTAGTGGATGACGAACAAAGCATTCGCCGGCTTTGCATGACGATTGGCACCTCTCTCGGCTACGAGTGCGCCGAAGCAGAAAGCGCAGAGACGGCAATGACCCGCATTGAGGCCGAAGCTCCAGATCTGGTGCTGACCGATTTAAAACTCCCCAATCAATCCGGAGTGGACTTGTTGAAGCGGACCAAAGCGATGTTGCCGCGAACGGAGATCGCCATCATGACCGGCCACGGCTCGATTGAGTCTGCCGTGGACGCCATGAAGCTCGGCGCGTACGACTACATCGAAAAGCCCTTTCGTGTAGAGAAAATGCGGCTACTTCTTCAGCGAATGTCCGAAAAAGTGCGGCTCGTTACGGAAAATGAGTTTTTGCGCGAGCGCGTCAGCACGGAGAACAACCTGGACGGAATTATTGGCGCATCGGCAAATATCCAGGACGTGCTGCGAATGATTTCGCGGCTTAAAGACACGCGGACACCAGTGCTGGTGAGCGGTGAAAGCGGTACGGGCAAGGAACTCGTGGCGCGTGCAATCCATTTCCGGGGCGCACTGGCTCGGGCACCGTTTGTCGCCGTAGATTGCGGCTCGCTGGTGCCGACATTGATGGAAAGCGAGCTCTTCGGATACGAAAAGGGCGCGTTTACGGGCGCGACGAAGACCAAAGCCGGACTCTTTCAGGCTGCCAACGGTGGAACGATTTTTCTGGATGAAATTGGAGAGCTGCCGCTCGAAATGCAGGCGAAGCTCTTGCGTGTGCTTCAGGAGAAGGAAGTTCGACCGGTGGGCAGCAACGATCGCGTGAACGTGGATGTGCGCGTAATTGCTGCGACCAATCGCGATCTCGAGGCCGCTTACCGCGCTGGCACTTTCCGCAAGGACCTTTATTTTCGTTTGAACGTCGTGACCGTACACATACCGTCTCTGCGCGAACGCCGGTCGGACATTCCGATGCTCGCCCACCACTTTCTTGATCGCTACGCGCCCGGAAAGAATATCCAGGTGACGACGGCGGCAATGAAGAGCCTTTTACATTACGATTGGCCCGGAAACGTTCGCGAATTGGAAAATTGCGTAGCGCGCGCCGTTACGCTGGGCGATCACAAGACGATTGACGTAGAGGATTTGCCTCCGGCGATTCGCAGCGAGCAGAGCGGCTCCAGCTCACCTGCGTCGCAAGAGTCGGCTTCCCTTTCCACAACGGCCCTGGCCGAAATGGAGCGGATGACCATCCTGCGGGTATTCGAACAAGCGAATGGCGACAAAGCGCTGGCGGGAAAAATGTTGGGCATCAGCCGCGCGACGCTCTACCGCAAGTTAAAGCGATACAACATTGCGGTCAAAGGCGAGCCGGAACAGGCATCGGCCGCGACCCAGTCGTGAGACACGAAAGCTGAGACGAAAAATGCGGTTGTCGCACGAAAACCGTGAGACGCGCCTGTTTCACGGTGAGACAAGAGCGGTCTCCCGCCGAAGCGGAAAACTGTAAGCCTCTTCGTTTCAACACCTTCACAGACCTGAACCAATGCCCGTATTTGGCGTCTGGCGTGCATTATTTGCTGCGGCACGCTGTGTCCACTTTGGAATCCGCTCGCCTCGGGAGTCCATCGATGCACGACAGGGACGGACACACGTGAATAAACGGCGTGAAAGCGATCAACGACGTGACGGTCATCGAAAGCAATGAAGGCTGCGCAGCGCAGCTTTCACAATTCTTTCGAACTCTACATCCGGCGCGCATTCCGGTGGATGTGACCGCCAGCCGCTCGGGAAACGCGCAGCTTCGCGAAACCGTCGTGGTGGAATTCTGCGGACGCGAGTACGCGATTTTTCGGTCGGCGCTGCCGCTTGAGTACAACGATGACGTCCGGCTGAGGGCGCATGACACTGCTGCACAGATGGATGCGCGCGTCGTCGCCGTGCAGTACCACGAGGGTGTCAAGGCCGTGGCCGTGCGGTTTCAAAGCGGGCCATGCCATTGGGTGACAAAGACGTGAACAAAACACTTACCACCACGAAGACGCCGGCGAAAGCGCGAACCGACAGCGCACGCCAGGCGCAATGGGATGAACTGCGGGCCGTTTTCCCCATCTATCTTGCGCTGGCGAAGCAGCTCGAAGCGGAGATTCCCTTTCCGCAGGACAAGCGGACTCTGCCCGAAGACGTGAACGCGGCGCTCTTTGCAAAAGTTCAGCAGTGGCTCGACACGCTAGACCAACAGGTGCAGGTGCACCAGTTGCGGCATCTGTTGCAAATGACCACGCTGAACGCCAGCGAAACCGGCCTGCGCGCGCTGATTCTTCGGCACCTTAGAAAGACCGCCAAAACGACGACCGACCGCGACAAGATCGACTTCTTAATGGTCCAATACTTCGCGCTGGTCGCACCGGCCAAAATTTATCACAAACAGATTGAACTCCAGGATGCCGCGATCGTCATGAAGGGCGTCCTGGGTGAAGTGGACACAACTCCTCTGGAATGGTGCGAACCGCTCGAGAAAATGATCGAGTCGTTGCGCGGATTCCGCAGTTTGCGCGACCTGCTGAAAACGAATTTCATCGAACAAGGCCGCAAGGTGAAAGAATCGGCGGGAGGAATGTTTTATGACCCTTCCGCGATGCTGGCGTTCATCCGATTCAATTTCCTGCTGCGGCGGACTTTAATCGAATTGATTCACGCGGACTTGATCGCGATTCGCGCAGGCCTGGCGCAGTTGGAACAGGCTGGTGTGCGCATCATCGATTGCCAACACGTGGGGCTTTCCGCGAATGAGCCACTCAGCAAGATTCGAACGATGGCCGACGAATGGAAGCAGCCATTTCAGAAAGCGTACACCGAGCGTACTGTAAATCAGGCTTTCGATAAGCTGCTCGGGCTGCGCACGGACGTCGAGCAGGCGCTGGAGCGGATTGCGCCGAAAATCGCCGAGCCTGCGAGCACAAAATCCACACCGGCTGTTCCGAAGATTGTTCCGAAGACTGTTGCCCCGCCAAAAGCTGCGGAGACGAGCGCGAGCCGAATCAAAGCTGCTCAAGCAGCGGAGAAAAGGGAAAAGAGCCAGCCCGTTAATACGGACGTTCCCGTCATTCTCGATTTCGAATCCTGCATGGAAGCGATTTGGGAGCAACTCATCGCCGCGCCGCCAACGCGTGGACGTTCGATGACCACGATTCGCCTGGGTGCGGCAAGAATTCTCATGTCGTCCTGGGAAGTTTCGGCGTTCGTCAGCGAAGATGGATTTGCGGCGGAAGATCTACGTCGCGCCGTTGTAGCTCGCGCGCTTGTCACGGCAGCGGTCGAATCCGCGAAAGAAACGGGTAATGCAACCAGCCTCGAAAAGTCATTGATGATCGCCCGCGTTGAAATTTCGCGTTTGCAAGAGCGCGTGGACGCCGCGAAACAAGCGAAAGACACTGAAGCCGCCGTGAATCTCGGCATCAGCACGAAACGGCTGCTTTCCGCGCTGGACGAAGCAGAAAAGCTGTAAAACAAAAACGCCTTCTCCGTTCCGAACGGACGCCCAGGGAGCCTTTCACCGTTGCGACACGCGAACCTTTTAATCCTGACCGATGATGCCGAGTTTGCACGGCTGTTGTCCGCGTGCTGGCAGACGGAACGCCAGTCGCCGCGAATCACGGTATTGAGCAGTGATTTGTGGGAAGCGAAGGGGCACAATGTTTGCGACCTGGTCGTAATCGGCCCGTTGGAAAATGGAAAACTTCCTTCCATCCTTCGTTCGATTGAGCCGGCATGCGCAGTGATTCTGTGCGTACCGACGGAAAGCGGTGAATTAACGCAACTCCGCGCGCGCTACCCGCGCCTGGTGCACGTTCCCTTTCGCGAAGATTGGGCGCGGACGCTGGTTCTTGTCGCGGGCGAATCGTTGCGCCGCGCCGAAGCGACTAAGCTCGCGCGTCAAGCGGAATTGCGGGCGGCACGCAGTGAACAGTACGCTGTTCTCGGCCGCTACATGCTGGAGATGAAGCACAGCATGAACAACGCGCTTACCTCTATCCTGGGTAATGCGGAACTGCTTTTGCTTGAGCCAGGGCAGCTCTCGGCGCAGTCTCTGCAGCAAATCAAGACCATGCATTCCATGACCCTGCGCATTAACGAAGTCATGCAGCGTTTCTCATCCCTCGCGAGCGAGATGCGGGAGGCTGAGAATGCTTCTCAAGCTGAGACGGAAGAGACGCCCACGCCAGTTTCCCGGCGCTCCTAAGTCGCCGGTAAGGTTCGTAACTGATTGATTGTAAGCATCTTACTGTAGCCAGCACTCCAGCAACAACTTCCCTCCATCTTGGCGTCGGACGTGCATCTCCACTCCTCGGACTACTGTCTTAGCTGGAATCTTGGAGAACGTCGCCGTGTTGAAAAAGGTCCTCATCGTGGACGATTCGCCAGCCCAAGTGAAACTCATGCAAGGGCTGCTGGAGCCGGAAGGCTACCAGCCGGTTGGCATAAACGATCCGAAACGCGTGGAAGAAGCGATCGCGAATGAGCGGCCCAGCTTGATTTTGCTGGATGTGGTGATGCCGGACCGCAACGGTTTTCAGGTTTGCCGGGAGCTGAAGAGCAGCAGCGAGTTCAAGTCGATTCCCGTGATTTTGGTAACCAGTAAGGATTCTGCGAGCGACAAGTACTGGGGCGAGCAGCAAGGCGCGGATGGCTACGTAACGAAACCATTCACGCGCGAAGAGCTGCTGCGCGCCGTACGTCGCTTCGCCTGAGAGATTCGATGAACGACGAATTTCAACTGACACCGCTTTCGCCCGACGCCGATACGGCAGAGCTACTGGAAGCGCTTGGCCCGCTGGAGGAGCGCGCTCCGGAATCGCAGTACTGCGTTTTCCGCAGCGGACGCGAACGGTTTTGCTTGCCAGTGCTGGACGTCGAGGAAGTCCTGGAGTGGCCGAACACGACGAAGTTGCCTCTCGCGCCCGCCTATTTTGTCGGCGTCTTCAACTTGCGCGGCTCGATTGTCCCGCTGATTGACATCGCCATGACGGAAGGACGCCGGCCCGGATTGCTGCCAAAGCATGTTGTCGTTGCTTCGCTTAGCGCGCCGGGGCAACACGACGTCTTGCGGTTGGGAATTGCCTCGGACGAAGTGATTGGAACGTATTCCGTGGGACCGGAGGACGTCCTGGACCGTTCGCCGGAAGCCGTACCGCATTGCATCGGCATGCTTCGCCACGACGATCGCTTGGCTTTGATTTTGGATTTGAACCGGGTGTTGGAAGTTTATCCAGGCCCGGCGATTTGAGATTGCACGAGATGGGACGCTGGAACGTTTCAGCAGAATTGGGTTGGAGGAAGGCATGAAATCGCGACTGAGTTCGACAATCTGGACGCTGGTCTTCGTTAATGGACTGGCACTCTTCATCGTGCTGGGGCTGGCGTACCACGCCGGCCGCGAATCTGGCGGCGTATCGCTGTTCGACTTCGGCAACTTGCCGAGCGGCGCGAGCGGTTCCGTGATGATCGCGGCGTTGATAGCGCTGGGCGTTGCGGCAATTCTCGCATGGCGCCTCGGCAGCTCCGTCGTGACGCCAGTGCAGAACCTCACTGAGTTCTCCGAGCGGCTCGCGGCGGGCGATGCTCGCGCGCGCGCGGAAGTCCAATCCGACAACGAACTCGGCCTCATCGCGGATAACCTCAATCGCGCCGTGGCCAAAGTCTCCAAGGCGACGAGCAATCAGGAAGCGAACGATGCCTTGCAGCGCAGCATCACGGAGTTGCTGGCCGTCATCAACCAGGTCGCACGCGGCGATTTGGCGCAGCGCGGCAAAGTAACCAACGATGCCCTCGGCAACGTAACGGACTCCATCAACTACATGCTCGACAACTTCAGCAAAGTTCTCGAGCGCGTTCGCAAAGCCGCGATGGAAGTCACCGCGTGCTCGAACAACATTCTTGTCGCTGCCGATGAAATGCAGGCCGGCGCTACGCAACAGGATCAGGTAATCCCCAACACATCGAGCGCCGTGGAAGAACTTACGGTTTCGATGAAACAGGTTTCGAACAACGCCGAAGCCAGCGCCGAAGCTGCGCGCCGCGCGCTGGACGCCGCCGAACAGGGCAACCGCGCCGTACGCGACACATTGGAAGGAATGCAGAGGATTCGCGCATCCGTGCAGGCGACCGCAAAGAAGATCAAATCGCTCGGCGATCGTTCGCTGGAAATTTCGGAAATCATCAACGTAATTAACGACATCACCGAACAGACGAACTTGCTCGCGTTGAACGCAGCCATTGAGGCCGCGCGCGCAGGCGATGCAGGCCGCGGTTTCGCGGTCGTCGCGGACGAAGTCCGCAAGCTGGCAGAACACTCCCGCAGCGCGACGAAAGACATCGCGGCGCTCATTAAAGCGATTCAGGCCGAGACGAACGAAGCCGTCGTCGTCATGGAAGAAGGCACCAAGGAAGTGGAAGGCGGCGCTTCGCTGGCCGATCAAGCAGGCCGAGCTCTCGACGCTATTTCCACCGTCGTCCGCCAGTCCGCCGAACTCGTTCAGGAAATTTCGCTCGCTTCCAAACAACAGGTGCGCGGTACGGAAGGCGTCGCTCACGCGATGCAGATTATTTCCGGCATTACGCGCCAGACTTCGCAAGGTACTCGCGGCACGGTCGCGACGGTCAGCCAGTTGGTTAAATTGTCTGACCAGCTGAACGAAGCGCTGTCGCAATTCCGCGCGGCTTCAAAAGCAGGAGCCAGCGCAGCAATGGAATCCGAGCGTCCCGTCCCAGCAGGCGCTCTGCGGTAGGCGGTAATTCCTTACTCCGGCGGAGGCCGGTAACGCGAGCCGAATGACGATGAGCCAAAGCCTGGGGCACGAGATCAGTTTGACCGAGCACGAGTTGAGCGAGATCCGCATGCTTATTCATGAACGCACGGGAATCTCTTTCGACGAGTCGCGCGAGCGATTCTTCTCCACGCGTGTGCGCGAGTACATGCAGGCGAAGGGTCACAAACGCGGCACCGAACTGCTGCGCTCGATGCGGAAGGCGACGCCGGATTATCAGGCGCTGCTCGAGCGGTTGCTCACGCAGGAGACCACGTTCTTTCGCTACCCGGGCGTGTATGAAGCGTTCGAAAAGCGCATTCTGCCGGAACTGCACGTAAAGAAATTCTGGAAGAATCCGCGGACGTTGCGAGTCTGGAGCGCCGGCTGTTCGACGGGCGAAGAGCCTTATTCGATCGCTATCACTGTGGCGGACACGCTCGCCTTTTCTGATGCGTGGAACGTCGAAATTCTGGCGACGGACATCGGTAGGCAGGCGCTGGATGTCGCGGAACGCGCCACGTATTCCGGGCGAACCATCGCAAGCGTAAGCGAACGGCAGCTCGCGGCACATTTTACTCCGGTTGGAAATGCACATCAGGTGCGGCCAAGAATTCGCAAAATGGTCAATTTCGTCCAGATGAATCTTTCGAATCCGGTGTACGTGGGCAAGATGGACTTGATCTTCTGCATGAACGTGCTCATCTATTTTTCGGAAGAGCGTAAACGCGAACTTGTGCAGCGCTTTTTTGACGCGCTGGAGCCGGGCGGCTACCTGTTCCTCGGCCACTCCGAATCGATTTCGAAGATGCCAGTCAAGTTCCAGGCCATCGTGTTGAACGACTGCATCTTGTATCGCAAGCCGACCGCGGAAGAGCTGTTGAAACCGGAGCTTGTTGCGGAGGGACGGGCATGAGCGGACCAGACCGCGAAGCCGTGGAACTCTTTCTCCAGGAAGCTTCGGAGCACCTGCAATATTTGCGGGAGTACGTCGGCGTCCTCCAGGAAATTACGCCCAAGCGCGAAGACATGGAGCGCCTTTACATTGCGGCGCATACGCTCAGCGGCACTTCCGGCAGCTACGGCTACACGAAATTCTCCGAAGTCGCGGGAAAGCTTGCGCACGTTTTTCAATACGCGTTGAACGCAACGCTGGGCGAAGATCTGCACGGCCCGCTCACCGAATTCCTTTCGGACGGCATTTCCGTCCTCGAGACCGACCTCCTCGAAATCAGCGACACCGGCAACGAAAACGTCGAAGACATCGCGGCGTTCAAAGAACGCTACCGCTTCGCGTTTCCGGTCGAACCGCCGCCGCTGAACCTTTCGGCTCCGCGCAGCCATTCCGCCAATGCCTTGCTCGGCGGGCCCGAACAGGAAATCGTCTCCGCCGCAACCGGCTCTTATTTTGACGCGTTGCCTATCGACGACGACGTGCCCGCGGAAATCCTGGAATTCTTCCAACCGGAAGCCGAAGAACATCTCCAAATCGTCAGCGATTGCCTGCTGGCGCTCGAAGGCAACAACAATCCGGAAGAAATCAATAAACTTTTCCGGGCAATTCATACGGTAAAAGGCTCTGCGGCTCAAGTCGGCCTGAAGCGGCTGGGCGCAATCGCTCACCGCGTCGAAGATTTGATTGGCCGCATGCGCGACGGCGAACTGGAGCCGACACCACAAGTCATTGACCTTTGCCTGGTCTCGACGGACGTTCTAAAGAAAACGCTGCAAAAGCAGTGGGCCGACGAAGCCGACATGCGGAACGGCGTTGATTCCCTGCTCGCGCAAATCGCGGAATTCGCGCCAGTCGAAATCGAAGACGGCGAACTCGTTCCCGCGGCGCCAGAAGAGTCGGCGCCAGCTTCATCGACAGCCGCTCCGGCGGCTCGCGTTAGCACCGGCGACAAACAGCAGGCGGTCAACGCGGCAAAATCCGTGCGCATTTCGCTGGCGCGCCTCGACCGCATGATGAACACCGTAGGGGAACTGGTCATCAACCGTACGCGAATGGTCGGACGCGTCACCGAACTCGAGCGTCTCGTTGAAACGCTCAGCTTCTCGAAAGAACGCCTGCAGGGCAAAGTCGCTGAGTTCCAGGAAAAGTACGAATACAACAAGCTCAGCTCAAATTGGCCTCTTTCAAAACCACAGCAGCAACAGCCGACTCGCCAGATGCTCACCAGCGCTGCGGCCGGCGACTCCTCGTTCCTATCCGAATTCAGCGAACTCGAAATGGATCGCTACGACGACGTAAACATTTTGTCGCGCTCCATGACGGAAATTTCCGCGGACGTAAACGAAGTTCTTACTCAGC
>Ga0179587_10000250_pt1 | contig 22417 bp, 16 predicted proteins | sample CZODoug2_1_08_16_FD_185932 | JGI IMG/M metagenome (GOLD analysis project Ga0179587, IMG submission 185932) | Vadose zone soil fungal communities from Angelo Coast Range Reserve, California, USA - CZODoug2_1_08_16fungal | ecosystem: Environmental > Terrestrial > Soil > Vadose zone | place: USA...
GAAGATGCTGGGTGGCCTCTTCGACGGATTTTTCCTGGTAACGCAAAACGCCAAGATGAAAATGCGCTTGCGCGAAATCAGGCTGCAGCCGCAGTGCTTCGGAAAATTCCGTAGCGGCATCCAGCGAATCGGATTTCTGCACCAGCACCGCGCCGAGATCGTCATGCAGTTCCGCGCGTTGCGGCTCCAATTCGATCGCCCGGCGCAATTCGCTGATGGCGCCATCGAAGTCTCCGGAAAAATCCAGGACCCGCCCGAGCGTGCGATGCGTCTCGGAATCGTCTGGAGCGAGCCGCGTGGCCTCGCGCGCCTCGCGCAGCGCAGCTTGCAAGTCTCCCTTTCGAACAAGCGCGTTACTGAGATTCACGTGCGCCTGCGCGAACTCGGGTTTTAGTTTCAGCGCGATCCGAAACTCCGCGATGGCAGGATCAATTTCTCCTTGAGCGAGCAGAACCCAGCCCAAAGAGTTGTGCCCTTCGGGACTCTGCGGCGCAAGCCGAACAACTTTTTCAAAATCCGCTCGAGCGGAAACCAGATCGCCTTTTTTCAGCGCCAGCATGCCTCGCTGGTAGGTTGCAGCAGCCCGCGAAGCAGAATCCGTCTTGGCGGAGTCCGTCTTGGAAGAATCTGTGGACTGCGCAGCGCACGTTGCCGCGGCAGCGCAGAAAAGAAAAAGCAGCGCCGCGGAGAATTGAAAAAAACGCATCCGGCAATGAAAGAGATTCGATTCCACGCGACAGAGTCCTGAAGAGTGCTCTGAAAAATACTAACATGTCCGCGGCCGCGCCCCTCCACAAGCTGCCTGGTTGAGCTTGCTCTCCAGGATGAACCTATGCCAGATCTTGCTATGATTAGCGATTGATGACGCTCCATTCCTCTTTTCTCCGGTTTCCGTGCCTTCTTGGGCTTTGCGCTTTTCTGTTCATGCAATCTCTCGGTTCTCAGACAGTAAAAAGCGGCAAGTCCGAGAATGCAAACGCCAAGCCCATTGTGCATTTCACCGACATGGCGCAAAAAGCCGGGCTGACGACTCCAGTAATTTTTGGCGGTGAAACCACAAAAAAATACATCATTGAAACCACGGGCACCGGCGTGGCCATTTTTGATTACGACAACGACGGCTGGCCGGATATTTTCGTCGTGAATGGCACAAAACTGGAATCTTTGCCAAGCTCCAAAGCGCCGACGAGCCACCTCTACCACAACAATCACGACGGCACGTTCACCGATGTCACCGAAAAAGCTGGGCTGACGCACACCGGCTGGGGCCAGGGGGTGTGCGTCGGCGATTACGACAACGACGGCTTCGAGGATATTTACGTCACGTACTACGGAAAAAATGTTCTGTACCACAACAACGGCAACGGAACGTTCACCGACGTCAGCGAAAGAGCACATGTCGCAGGCGGCGGCAAAGCCTGGGGCACCGGTTGCGCTTTTGTGGATTACGATCGCGACGGAAAGCTGGACTTAATGGTCGCCAACTACGTCGACTTCGATTCGGCCACTGCTCTTGCGCCGGGCGAACGGCCTTCCTGCATGTGGAAGGGTGTTCCGGTGATGTGCGGTCCGCGGGGGTTGCCGTGGGCGAAAAACATTCTGTACCACAATCTCGGCAACGGAGTGTTTGAAGACGTTACAACGAAAGCGAAAATCGATCAGACCAACGGGCATTACAGCTTCAGCGTTTCCACGTTTGATTACGATGACGACGGCTGGCCGGATATTTTTGTGGCGTGCGACAGCACCGCCAGCATCCTCTATCACAACAATCATGATGGCACGTTCACCGATGTCGCCGTGGTAGCAGGCGCGGCGTTTAACGATGACGGGCGCGAGCAGGCCGGCATGGGCTCCACGGTTGGCGACTATGACGGCGATGGCAAACTGGATCTCTTCAAGACAAATTTTTCCGATGATACCGCTACGCTCTACCGGAACAATGGCGACGGCACGTTTGACGACAAGACTTTTCCCGCGGGCTTCGGCCTCAACACGCAATATCTCGGCTGGGGCGTCATGTTTCTTGACGTGGACAATGACGGCTGGCCCGATCTGCTGCTGGTCAACGGCCACGTCTACCCGGAGGTGGACAGCCAGCACCTCGGAAGCAATTTCCAGGAGCCGAAAATTCTTTATCACAACAACGGCAACGGAACGTTTTCCGACATTTCCGCCCAAGCGGGACCGGGGATTCCCGCCGTGAGTTCTGCGCGCGGACTGGCGGTAGGCGATTTGTGGAATGACGGCCGGATGTCCGCGGTGATCAGCAACATGAACGCGCCGCCGATGCTGCTGGTAAACGACGTTCGCAATGCGAATCATTGGATCGCGCTCCGGACGGTTGGAATTTCGTTTTCGTCCGCGTCGGGCGGCAGCAAATCCAATCGCGACGGCATCGGCGCAAAGATCGCGGTGAAAGTCGGCACGCGCACTCTGGTTGACGAAGTTCGCAGCGGGTCCAGCTACGTCTCGAATAGTGATATCCGCGTTCACTTCGGCCTCGGCACCGCCGCCAAGATCGATTGGGTGCAAGTGCGCTGGCCCAGCGGGTTGACGGAACGATTTGAAAACTTGCCCGTTGATTCCATACATGCACTTAAAGAGGGATCCGGCACGCCGGTCAGTCCTCCCCCTCCTCCTGCCAAGCCGTGATTCGAGGGAATAGTTGGCAGGACGGGAGAGGTCCTTCACTCCCGATGGTTGTTCAGGATAGAAATCCTTAGTGGGATTTCTAGTTAACAATAACCGGCCACCCCCTCCCCTGTTTTTCATAAGTGTTCATTCTAAAGGTACTTAGGTGCGTTTTTTTCACGGGTTTTTCGGGCGCTGATTCTAAAGGGCTTGGGACGTCAGCGTTTGGACGTCCAAACGTCCCGTAAACCCATCCGGGATGCGAGCTGCGCATCTGAACGTGTGAACGTCCCGACCGGGTCGGGATCTCCGCTCCGGAAGTGGTGGGGAGCATCGATTGAAGGACTTGAGATCCCCCCTGCTCCCCACCATTTTTGTAAAAGATTGGCACGACAGGGTTTAGCGGGTGGGGGTCGAATAAAAGATTGTGAGAAAAGGAGTTAGAGGAGAGGCGGGTGGGACAGTGGTGTGGCAGGCTAGTGGTTGGGCACGAAACGCTTTCCGGCAAGGCCGGAATCTCCGATTGGCGAGAGTGGCGTCTGACTATCAAACCTTTTATACCATACGGGTACTGCATTTGTCAATAGCCATTTGAATTAAATTTAGAAGTGGTTTAGGGAGAACGAGATAGCGCGAGGCAGTACGTTTGCGATGAAGGCGTATGCGGCACCCAGAATCGTCTTACTAGCTATCGTCTGTGGCACCCGCCTATTTGAATCAAATCTAGAAGTGGTTTAGCGAGAACGAGATAGCATTAGACAGCGCGCAGAATCGCCCAATACATTTCGTCTTGCCGCGCGCCTTCTCTAACTTGAGAAACTCTTCAGCAGTGAGTCCAGCTGAAGTTGGGTTCCCGAATTCAACAGCAAATTGCATCTATTCAGGATGTTTCGGAGTCGGGATATTTGCTCTGCAGTCGGCGTCGCGAAGCTTCGGTTGTATCTCGCAAACCACCGGCTAATGTATTTTTGACTCAAGTCCACAAAAGAATCGTCTTGATTCGTGAGCGATTGGATAAGGAAGGCGATGCTGTCCCACTTGCTGATTCGCGCCAGAAGAAAAAGTGCCCTGCGCTTCCCATGAGGGTGAGAACAGCGGTCGTAAATCTCCCATAGCCGCTGGCCGCCGACTAAGTTTGGCTTCTTGCAAAGTGCGCGCAAAGCTTCCCCAGTAACCTTGCTGCTAGCATCGTTTAGGGCGAGAACAAATTCCTCGAAGTAGGTATCAAAGTTCAGCTTTGCTATTGCATAAAGGGCTGTAGCCCGAACTCTCGAAGATTGATCGTGAATGAACCGCTCCAAGAGTTGTGAGTCCTTGGGCAGGCCAGTCTCTCCAAGGCCAGCAACGGCTGCGCAGAGATGGGGAAGGTTGGAATTTTGGAGCGCCCCCGAATAAAAAGCCCGCAAATCAAGATTGCTTTTCTTTTGGAAGTAGTGCTGCGCCCGCTCGCGGACAACGAGGTTGGTATCAAGCAACGCAGATTGAAACCGTTGGGCAGCCTCCTCAGGATACTCTTCGGCAAAGACTAGCAGAGCTTCCCGTCTTACGAGGGCGCAGTTGTTACTGATAGCTTGGAGAAGTATTCGCTTAGAGACATCGCTTGGCGTGATACCGCGGAGCTTACCCACAGCTACTTTTCGTACCTCGGGGTCGCTTTGACCAAACGCGCTCTGTAGAACGGATAAACAGTCAGTCTCATTCGAGTTCATTGCGAGTTCGAAACAGAACCGCCGCACGAATAAGTCTTTTGACTCGAATTCTTCATGGAGAGCCTCGCGCGCGCCGGGGCTCGATAAAAGTGCCCGTACCTCCTCGACAACTGTCGAATGGTCATCTCTAGACATCTTGGCAAGGCGCAACGCAAGCGGTAGCCAGGCTATGAGGTGGTGAATGTAGTCAGGCCGAATTCGTTTCAGTAACAAGTCCCGAGCTACAGAGCGAACCTGAGGTACCCAGTCATTCGCCCGGACGAAAAGAAAAGGAAGCTCTGCTCCAGTTTGCATTTTTCCAAGCTCACGAACCGCCACTTCGCGAACATAGCCGTTCGTATGAGAGCTCGCAATTCCAAGAATCGAAATGGAAGTTTCTCCGAAGCTGGCAAGGTGGCCGATGTCTTCGGCTTTCATTGTGTACCAAGGCTCACGGCGTACGCGCCACTCGGAGTAGCCTTGCCTGACAAATTCGTCGAACTGTGCAAAGTCAGCAGGCTTAAGCTGTTGCAATAAGTGGTGAATTGCGTTCGTGCTAGCCCGAATTGCCCTTCGATCCCCAATTATCAGAATTGGTAGCAGATCAGGAATCGCCGCGAGTTCTCCCGCTTGTGCAATTTGCTGAATGACTTCATCTGGTGCGGAGGGCTGGACAATCCTATCCCACAACCCTTTCCTCGCATAAAGCGACTCAATTAGCCTTTCTGTCGATTCTGAAACCTTGTTCTTCATTTTGAATTCCGCTCGGGAACCATCTGCGCAATACCTTGGACAACGCGTCGCCGCCATCAATCGATGGTAATAACGATAGTTCAAGTGGAATAGTTGTCTCAACAGACTTCTTCCAAATCAATCTCCAATGCCTTTCAAGATAAGCAGTTAGGTGTCGTGCCTACGGCGCTCACGATTCTTTTTGCTGGCTTTCCCGGCCTTATGAGTCTGTGTCGCAACTTCAAAACCAATTCCTCAGCGGCTGAAGCCGTGAAGAAAAGGAACGGCTCATGTCGGACCTGAAGGTCCGACCCCAGCGATGCCGAGGAACTGCCAATCATTCCTCGCGGAGGAGGATGGCGGGATCGATGGAGAGGGCGCGTTGGGCGGGGATCCAGGTGGCTACTAGGCCCAGCAGCGCCATGGCTAGGACGACGCCGGTCAAGACTACGGGATCGCGGGGAGTTGCTTGATAAACGATGAAAGCCAGAACACGGCTGGCCAGAAGTCCGAGGAGTAGCCCGGCGGCGGAGCCAAAAGCCAGCAATTTGAAGGCCCGTCCCAACGCCGCACGCAGAACTTCCTTGCGCTGCGCGCCGAGAGCCATGCGAATTCCAAGTTCCTTCAGCCGCTTGCTAACCGAGTATGCAGCCATTCCAAAAATGCCAGTGACGGACAGCATGGCGCCCATCACACCCATGACACCCAGGGTCATCGCCGCAATGCGCGAGGCAAACAGAGCGGTGGCAAGTTCCTGGTTCCACGGTCCGATATAAAGAGGCAGGCCTGCATCGAGCGCCCGCACCGAACTCCTCACAGCTGCGGCCAATTGCCCCGGATCGCGGTCTGAGCGCACGGCCAAATATGTCTGCGTCGATGGCGATTGCAGGATGGGAAGAAACATCGCCGGCTGTGGATCTTCGGTGACGCGATCATATTTTCCGTCTTCCACTATGCCCACCACTTGAGTGCGCGTGCCATCCGGCTGCTTGAAGTAACGGCCCGTGGCGCTGGTTACGGAGCCAAAGACCTTGCGCGCAAATTCCTGGTTGATGACGGCCACGGGCGGCGCGTTTTTGTCGTCATGCCACGTAAAGGTCCTGCCAGAGAGCAAGGCGGTGCCCGCGGCCTGGAAGTATTCGGGGGATATGCTGAACGCGAAGGGGTCAGCAATGGCATTCGATGGCCTGAGGTCGGTGGTCACATCTGTAAAGATGTGCGCGCCCCTTTCACCACCGCTGACCAACGGTGCCCAGTCGATTAGGCCCACGGACTTTACGCCAGGAATTGCTTCCACAGAGTGGATCATGCGCTTTTGCATTTCGAGCGCGGCATCGCCCTTGTAACCACTCATAGCTAGATCGGTGTCTGCCAATAGGGCGTTGCGGGTCTCAAAACCGAAATTGCTGTGTAGCGAGCGCACCAGTCCGCGGACAGCAACCATGGAAGAAGTGACCAGCACGGCACAGATGGCGATTTGCGCGACGAGCGCCAGTTCCCGAAGGGTAATGCGAGCCCCAACCTTGGCGACCGATCCCGATTTGACGACTTCGTATGGATCGGTGTGAAGGACTTGCCTGACCGGGACAGCGCCAAAGAGGAATCCGCTGGCCAAAGTAAGCAAAAGAGCCACGCCATAAACGTAGGCGTCCGGGTTCACGGGCACGTGAATGGGCCACCTGGAAAATGGCTGCCACGCGCTCAGCCCACTCAATAGCACGACGCTGCCCCAGAGGCCGACCACGCCTCCCGCTACGGAAAGGAGGATGGCTTCTGTAAATAGTTGCCGCAAAATGCGTGCGCGGCTGGCTCCTAGCGCGAGTCGCAGAGCAACTTCGCGAGAACGGTCCGCGGCACGCGCGGCAAACAGGCTGCCGAGGTTGGCACAGGCGGCTAGCAGAATCAGGCTTGCCAGGGACATCAATGCGGTCATGAAAGCCTTCACCGGCTTGCCAAGATAGTCGCCATAAAGACTTGGACGAGCCAAGGTGAACGTTCTTTGGTCATCGTCTTTGGGATACGTCTTTTCCAGATAGGAGCCGATGGAATTCAGATCGGCGACAGCCTGTGCCGGAGTGACTCCGGGCTTGAGATGTCCCATGGTCATAAAAACCCAGCGTTTGCCCCGCGCGTCGAGTTCGTTCGTCCCCTCGACCTGCTCCTGGTTGACGATGGGAGTAAAGAAACCAGGATTGAAAAACACGAGAGTTCCGCTGAAGCCAGGCGGCGCCACACCGATGATGGTGTAGGGATGCTTGTTCACCTGAGCAACGCGGCCGACGACGCCGCGGTCATCCTGAAAATGAGTGTGCCAATAGTCGTAGCTAAGAACGATGTACGGAGCGCTGTTGGGGCCATGCTCATCGGAGGCATGGAAGAAACGGCCGAGGTACGGCTGAAGGCGCAACACATCGAAGTAGTTTCCGCTGACTAGAACGATCCAAACGCGCGTGGTATTTACGCCGGTGTCCAGCCCAACCTGAGCGGCATCATAGGCCGCCAGATCATCGAAGCTGCCGTTGCGATCGCGTAGATCGAGATAGTCCGGATAGGACTGGTATGAGGAAGCCTCGTTACCGTGCTGGATTCCGTAGAGGCTCTCCGCCTGCGGCACGTGGAGCGGATGCAGGATCAGCGCGTTCAAGACGCTAAAGACCACGGCGTTTGCGCCGATAGCCATGGCCAAGGTGAGCACCGCGACCAAAGTGAATCCGGGATTCTTCTTTAGGACGCGAACCCCATACCGCAAGTCCTGCCAAAGTGTTTGCATAGCCACATCCCCTTGAGTTCTGGCCAAGGTAAGGGCACCTACTCTGCCCACCTTCCTCGTCCCTAATTGCCTATGTTAGCTGGACTTAGTGGTTTACCGAGGCTGAAACGCGGTCACCGATTGTCCGGTTGCGGGAAGGGTCGTAGCGAAACCGGACATGTATCTGTTGCCGGAGGCCACGGAGGTATCGTCCATAGCAGAGAAATAATCTCTTACTTGCAGTGCAGCGATGTGAGAATCGCCGCGCGCTTGGGTGGGCCAGGATGCTAACTTGGTTCGCATTTGGCGGGACTGGAAGGCAGAGAAAAAGAGCGTGCCCTTGCTTACGCTCGTTAGTTCGGCTCTTTCCCAACGCACGCGCATGATGCCGCTGGCGGAGTGGGAGTTGGTGCCCAGGAGGAGGTGGCCGATCTCATGGGCAATTCCGTGACCGAGGATGCTCGACATGTTCACTTGACTGGTTTCGTGCATCTCCGCAACCCGCTGGTAGAACAGGTCTGCATAGCCACCAACCCCGTCGGCTGAAAGGTAGGATATCCCCATGGCGAATTTGTTCAAATTGAGGGAGCGCTTGGCGATTCGCAGTTGAAGGTGCCGAGGGAAATCGGACGCGGCGCACTCGTCTGGGTTTCTTGGGCTTTCCGAGCTTTGTGGGTTCTCCGGGCCTTGTGGCGGGAGGGGACAATTCAACCAGCGGACTTCGATCCCGGACTGGCGGAAGACGCGGGACGCTTCCAGCTCCGCCCCCCTTAGAGTGGCAGCGGAGACGCCGGCATCGTTGTGCATAGAAATTGTCACCCGCAAGCCCTGGTCAGAGATTTCTTGCGCCCGCAATACAGACCCCAGCAGCGCAAGAACGAAAACTAACGAGAGCCATCTCCTCAACGTCTTCCCTATCACGGCGCGCACCTCCATGGTGGCTTCGAGAATCGGTCAGGACCGCAGGTACCTCAATGCCGGCCGCATAGCGGGTGACCCATTTGCAGGTGACGAGATAAGTGCCGGTGCGTCAAATGATTAGGAGGCTCGGCGACGGGAAGTTTACGAAACTTCTTGGGGAGCCGTAACGTTATGTAGATGTAGGACGCCATGGGGGCGGATCAAGTGACCGAGAGCTCGACTAAAGGCGTCATCGGCTTTGGAACTTTTGAGGCGGACCTGCAAGCGGGAGAACTTCGCCGGAATGGGCGGAAGGTCCGGCTTCAGGAGCAGCCGTTCCAGGTCCTGGCGGTGCTACTGGAGCATGCGGGTGAAATTGTTACGCGGGAAGAGCTGCAAAACCGGCTTTGGCCCGCTGACACCTTTGTGGATTTCGACCACGGCTTGAATGCCGCCGTAAAGCGACTGCGGGATGCGCTGGGAGACTCGGCTGAGAACCCCCGTTTTGTGGAAACCGTGGCGCGAAGGGGATACCGGTTCCTTGCGCCCATTCAAGTCGCGGCAGGGGGAGCGGCCCAGAAAACGCCCTCCATTCGGCACTCTGGTCTTTACTGGCGCGTCGGACCGGTGGTGGCCGCGCTGTTGATCGCCGGTGTGATGGTTGGATGGCATGCGGGGCATCGGTCTGTGGCAGCCGTTCGGGTGACGGAACGGCGCTTGACCGGCAATCCCGAAAATGATCCGGTCCTGAGCGCGGCCATTTCGCCCGATGGCAAGTATCTGGCGTTTGCGGATCGCACTGGATTCTTCCTTCGCGTGGTGGCCACGGGAGAGACGCATCCGGTTCCGGTTCCCGACCAGAGGAGTACCCACACTTTTGAGAAAGATCCCGGCCTCTTCACGGTGAGCTGGTTTCCCGATGGCAGCCACGTCCTGGCAACGCGCGTGGCTTCACTCGAGGAAAAACCGAGCTTGTGGCGGGTGTCGGTGTTCGGCGGTTCGCCCCGCAGACTGATGGACGATGCTGCACGCGGCGCCGTCTCTCCAGACGGAACGCAGGTTGTTTTTATTCGCGGCGACTTCGGCCACCAGGAAATCTGGCAGATGGATTCTGATGGCGGGCAAGCGCACAAAGTCTTTGGCCAGCCGGGAGACAACTTTGAGTCGGTGGTATGGTCTCCCGATGGGCACTGCATCGCTTTCGTGCGGATTGTGTACGTCTCCGGCTGGCACGAAGTCGATGAATCACTAGGCATCTATGATCTCCGCACCGGCAAGAGCAGCTCGCTGCTCTCAACCGACCGTCTGCAAGGCGCCCTTGCCTGGGCTGGCGATGGACGTTTGATTTACTCGCTTAGCGAACTCCCGCCGAACCAGAACGACTCCAATCTTTGGGCCATCAAAGTGGACGCGCATGGCAATCATTCCTGGAGCCAGCCCATTCGCCTTACCAACGGTCCCGACAGCAAGATGCGCGCCAGCGTTTCCGCAGACGGCAAACGCCTGATATTCCTCCGCTGGGCGGCGTCCCCGGCGGTGTACATTTCCGAAGTCCAACAGAACGGCCATCGGTTGAGTCCGTTGCGGCCACTTAGCCTCGATGAACGAAGGAATTACCCGTACACCTGGACGCCGGATGGAAAATCCGTGATCTTCACTTCGGACCGCGATGGAGTTTTCCACCTCTTCAAGCAGGCCATTGACCAGCCGGCTCCTGACCTGCTTGTCGACGGCGATCAACCGGTCTTGCTGGCGCGCTTGAACCCGGACGGGTCGGAGATCCTGTATGCCCTCGGTCCTTCGCCGAGCGACACAGAGCGACGCATGCGGCTGATGCGCGTTCCGCTGGCAGGCGGAACACCTCTAATGATATTGGCGGATACTGGAATCAATAATTTTCAGTGCGCGCGTTCGCCTTCCACACTTTGCATTTTCAGCCAATACACCGCGGATCACGTTGCCTTCTTCAGCTTTGATCCGGTTGCGGGCAAAAAAGAACCGTTGGCGCGGGTTGATGGCCCGGAATGGTATATGCAGAATTGGACGCTCTCTCCCGACGGGTCGACACTCGCTTTGGCCAAGAAGCACCTAATTCCGGGGCTCGCGGACATTCGGCTTTATTCGGTCGCTAGCGGTAAAGACCGCATTCTCACCTTGCCGTCGTGGACCGGAATTGCTTGCCTCGACTGGGCTGCCGACGGCCGCAGTCTGTGGGTTGTGGCTTCGTCGCCAGCCGGTGTGCCAACGCTCTTGAACGTGGACTTGCAAGGCAAAGCCAGAGCGGTTCTCGAGGAATCGGAAAAGGACCTCGGTTGGGCCATTCCGTCTCCCGACGGAAAGCACCTTGCCATTTGGGAAGCCAGCGGCAGTTCGAATGCGTGGCTGCTTGAAGGCTTCTGAAACCAGGTGGAAATAGAACCGCCTGTAGAAGGACTGTAGCCCCGGCTAGCGGTTAATCGCCTGGGCTTCGGCAACGCCGATGTATTTGTCGGCGGCACCATAGTAAAAGAAAAAGTAATCCCAACTGCCAGCGACGTCTTCCGCGCTGCGTGTTTTGACCATTCCCTCAACGAAAACCACATTGGGAACCTGGCCGACCTTTTCCCAATCTTTTTCTGGGGCGAAGATGGGCGAGTCGGAGCGGGAGAGGAGTTTGCGCGGATCGTTGTGGTCGAAGACAGCGACGCCGGTGCGATAAACCAGATTGTCGTCGGCGCCATTGTAGATGAGAACGATGCCCTGGTCAGTGAAGATCGGCGGAGGGCCGGGCTCGACGACGCGGGAGTCAAATTTTCCGGGGCGGCGCGGAAGGACAGGAGCTTTCGTGGCTTCGGTCCAGTGAATGAGATCGTCCGAGTATGAGAGGCCCAGCTGGTCCGTTTTGTCGGCGGCGGTACCGAGCCAGTACATCCAGTATTTGCCATTGATTTTTTCGGGGACAATGGCGCCGGATTTTGTCCAGCCTTTGTTCCAGTTCCCTTTGTAAGCAGGAAGGATCACGCCTTTGCGTTCCCAGTGAATTAGGTCGCTTGAAGTGGCGAGGCAGAGCTGGGCGTCTTTTTTGTTGTAGCTGGTGTAGGTGAGGTAGTAGGTGTCACCGAATTTCTGGAGGCGTGGGTCTTCGACGCCGCCGTCTTTTTCGTAGTCAGTTTCGGGGGAGAGGACGGGCTCAGGGCGGCGAGTGAAGTGGATGCCGTCGGTGCTTTCGGCGTAGCCGAGCCGTGACGTACCGGAGGCATCTTGCGCGCGGTAGAGCATGACGATCTTGCCGTTATGGATGACGGTCGCAGGATTAAAAGTGCCCGCAGATTCCCAGGTTGTGCCCTGTGGGGAAAGGATGGGCTCGTTCGAGGCCCGCTTCCAGGGGCCGAAAGGCAGATCGACAGTCGGCGCGGCGAGGGCAAGGGTCGTTATGAAGGCGAACAAGATCAGCGAGAGAAAGGCAAAGAGAGATTTCTCCTCGCAAAAACCGCTCGGAGAGGAAGCGGTCTCGCTTCGCTCGAAATGACGAGACGCGGTGTTGCTACGACTAATGATCATAAGGACTCACTTTTGCGGCTTAGGAAATTTGGGCGGATCGAATTGCTGGGTGCGGACGATGCCTTCGCCTTCTTTGACGAAGATGACTTGATTGGGCTTGATGTCTTTGAGAGTTTCGACGAGGCCGCTGGGCCAGCGGAATTCGAGGAGCTCGACGGATTCGGCTTTGCCGATGCCGAAATGTACGCGGAGATCGTTCTGGGAAAAATAGCCCCCGCCGCTGCGGACTTCGTCAATTTGAGGATGCAGACTCTTCTCGCCGGGGAGATGCGTGACGCACTTGATGCGTGCGCCGATGCCGCTGCGATTGGATTTTGTGCCGATAGTTTTTATTTTGATCCAATTGTTGCCGGTGCGTGAATCGCAGCGCAGAAGCTGGGGAAAATCATTGACGGTGTTGACGACGATGTCGAGATTGCCGTCATTGTTGAAGTCGCCGAAGGCACATCCGCGCGCGGCGACGGGAACGGAGATGCCCGCGCCGGCGTCGTTCGAAACGTCAGCGAAGTGGCCGTTGCGGAGATTTTTGTAGAGCAGCTTGCGCTGCGGGTAGCCGGCTTCGGTCTTGAGCTGCTCGACTTCGGGATAGACATGGCCGTTGCAGATTAAAATATCGGGCCAGCCGTCGTTGTCCATGTCGAAAAAACCGCAACCCCAGCCGAGATACTGTGTGTACCTACCGAGGCCGGCCTGGAAGGTGGTGTCTTCGAAATTCGCGCCGCCGAGGTTGCGGTAGAGCGAAGGCGTGTCGCCGGCGAAATTCGTTTTGACGAGATCGAGATTTCCGTCGAGGTCGTAATCCGCGGCGGAGATGCCCATGCCAGCTTGGGGTTTGCCGTCGGCGCTGAGGGCGCAGCCGGCTTCGATGGCGATGTCCGCGAAAGTGCCGTTTTTCTTGTTTTGATAGAGAGCGCTGGCGGTGGAATCGTTAGCGACGTAAATGTCGGGCCAGCCGTCGTTGTCGAGATCAGCGGTGAGAACACCGAGACCGTAAGTGCCGGTCGTCTTTAGGATGCCGGATTTGTCGCTGACGTCGGTGAAAGTGCCGTCGCCGTTGTTGTGATACAAAATATTCTTGCCGCCGTTGAGTCCCGGGGGGCCGCAGGCGACCATAACGCCTTTGTAGAGGCACGGGCCGGATTCGGGAACGGGCGCGGTCTTCAGGTCGAGATCGATGTAATTGGCGACGAAAAGATCGAGGTGGCCGTCGCGATCGTAGTCGACGAAAGCGCACCCGGTGTTCCAGCGCTTGCCGGTGCCGGCGACACCCGCTTTTTCGCTGACGTCGGTGAAAGTGCCGTTGCCGTTGTTGTGGTAGAGAACATTTTTGCCGAAGTAGGTGACGAAAAGATCGTCCAAACCGTCGTTGTCGTAATCGCCTATGCAGACGCCCTGTCCCCAGCCGGAATGATGCAGGCCGGCTTTGGCGGTGACGTCGGTGAAAGTGCCGTCGCGATTGTTTTTGAAAAGATGCGATGTAGGTTCCTTGCCAGCAGGAAAACCTTCGAGGCGCCAGCCATTGACGAGAAAAATATCCAGCCAGCCGTCGTTGTCGTAATCGTAGAAAGCGACGCCGCAGCCGGTGGTTTCGAGGAGGTATTTGTTTTTGTGCTCGCCGCCGAAGATGGTTTTTGCGTTCAGGCCGGACTCGCGCGCAACGTTGACGAAGGAAACACCAAGATCGCTGGGAGGAGCAGAAGCAGTCTGTTGCGAAGGGGTGCCCAGAGAAAGGAACGTCGCCGGCCACTTTTTGGGAAGCGCCAGGGCAAGAAGTTTTTCCAACGGGAGCACGATTGCGGAACGGCTGAGTGATCGGAGAAACGCGCGTCGTGTAGAGGACAAAAGAACCGATACCTTTCCCTGCGAGCACCGTGCTAGAATCCGGCGCTTTCTTTTATAGTAAGGCCAACGAGGCAATGCAAGCATACAACGCAACGGGGCCACAAGAATGCACATCACGCTGGGAACACTTAGACACTCTCAAAAACAATTCGGATGGATCCGGCTAAAGCTGATTAGCGCGTGCATCGGGGCCATGGCAATCATGGGAATGGGGGCACCTGCGGGTTGGAGCCAGCAGACGCCGGAGCCGGCGCCCCGGCTCGAGCTTTCGCGCGCGGTGCGGCCGTGGGAATTTCTGCCGATCACCGGAACCCGCGCGGCACTACTGGGCAATGAATCCGGGCGCATGGAAGCATGGGTGTACCCGCTGAAAATCTTTCGAGACTTTCATCTGCGATTTCATACCGAAGGGCGAGTCTTGATGGCGGAGGCGCTGGCGCGCACGGTTACCGTACGACCGGAGTCAGCGAGCATTCTCTACGCGGGTGACACATTCACGGTGCGCGAAACATTTTTCGTTCCCGTGCGGGAACAAGGCGCTGTGGTGATTCTCGACGTGGAAACGGAACAACCTTTGGAAATTGAGGCGGTTTTCCATCGAGATTTTCAATTGGAATGGCCAGCAGCGCTCGGGGCGACCTATTTGGACTGGGCAGCCGCGCAGCATGCGTTTTATTTTGGCGAGGAGATGAGGAAATTTTCGGCGCTGGTGGGTTCGCCGACAGCAGCGGAACCTCATGCCGAATTTCAAACAAACTATTCGGAATCGCAGGAGAGCTCTTTCCGGCTGGGGCCGACCGCGAAGGGCAAACAGAGGAAGGTGATTGTCATCGCGGGGTCGGTGGAAGGGCGGGCGGCCGCGGAGAAAACTTATGAGCATCTGACGGCCACTTACGTGGAGCTGCTGCGGGAATCCGCGGAGTATTATCGGGACTACGTGGGGAAAACGGTAAGCGTGGAACTTCCCGATACGCAAATCCAGCAAGCTTACGATTGGTCGCGCGTGAGCGTGCTCCAAGGAATGGTAAACAATCCTTACCTGGGCACGGGACTTGTCGCGGGATACCGCACCTCGGGGGAGAGCCAGCGTCCTGGATTTGCCTGGTTTTTTGGACGCGATTCATTTTGGACTTCCTTCGCGCTCAATGCTGCCGGGGATTTTTCCAGCACGCGCACAGCCCTCGAGTTTGTGAGCAAATACCAGCGGGAAGACGGCAAGATTCCGCATGAAATTTCGCAGGGCGCAAACTTCGTGGATTGGTTCAAAGGCTATCCCTATCCATACGCCTCCGCCGATGCAACCCCGCTTTACATCATCGCAATGAATGATTACGTCGTAGAAAGCGGCGACACCGCATTTGCCAAAGAAAAATGGAACAGTTTGTGGAAAGCCTACGAGTTTCTGCGCGCGACCTATGACGAGCAAGGCTTTCCCAAAAATGCCGGAATCGGGCACGGCTGGGTGGAAGGCGGCCCGCTGCTTCCAGTGAAGACCGAGCTCTATCAAACGGGATTGGGAATCGCGGCGCTGCGCGCGCTTTCGAATTTGGCTCATATGAACGGAAAGGAAGACGTGAGCAATGAGCTTTCAAAAAACTTTGACAAGCTAAAGCCGTTGATGAACGAAGCGTTCTGGATTGCGGAGAAGAAGAGATTTGCATTCGCGCTGGACAAAGATAATCACGCGGTGGACGAACCGAGTGTTCTGGCGACCGTGCCGATGTGGTTTGGATTGCTCGATGAAACAAAAGCGGACGCGATGATCACGCAGCTCGCGGGTTTGGATCACCAGACGGACTGGGGAATGCGGATAATTTCAGAGCATTCGCCCAAATTCAGCGGTGGAGGCTACCATTTTGGATCGGTCTGGCCGCTCTTCACGGGCTGGGCTACTGTCGGCGAGTATCGGTATCACCGTGCAGCTCCGGCATACTCGAACTTGCGGGCCAACGCGCTGCTGGCCCTGGATGGCTCGCTTGGACACGTCACGGAAGTACTCTCGGGATCTAATTACCAGTCGCTATCGACGAGCTCGCCGCATCAGATCTGGTCCGCGGCAATGGTAGTCGGCCCGTTACTTCGTGGCATGTTCGGCCTGCAGGTTGACGCGGCGAAGGTAACTCTGACCCTCGCGCCGCACATTCCTGCCGATTGGACGTCCTTCAGAATTGGGAACGTGCAAGTTGGCTCCGCGAGGTTGGACTTGCACTATTCAAAGGATCCGGGAGGGATCACTCTGGAAGTGAAGGCCGCCGGCGAGGCTTCGTGCAACGTTGATTTTCAGCCTGCAGTGAGCCTGCGCGCGAAAGTCCTCGGGGTGGAATTCAATGGCCGGCCCGTGCCGTTTCTTGCGGAGGCAAACAGCATAGACCAACATGTAATCATTAGGAGTACGGTCGCCGGTGGGTCGAACTCGCTTAGAATCCGAACGCTAGATGACTTTGGATTGAGCTACTCCGCGATGTTGCCGGCGATTGGAGCGACTTCAGAAGGATTGCGCATTGTTTCTGAAACGTGGACAGCGGCGCGTGACCGCCTCACACTCAACGCCACTGGGCTTGCGGGCGGCCGTTACGTTCTTAACGTTTGGAACGGGGAACAGATTACTGCCGTCGAGGGAGCGCGGCTCGTCAAGGCCGCGGATGGGAAAACTGAACTAATCCTCGAACTGCCGAAGAAGAGCGGCGAGCCCACTTCCTATACGGCGATTTCAATCCAATTTGCCAGCATCAACAAGAAGCGAGAGCGCACAAAAAGGTAAGCCGACCTGAAGACATGTGAATTGATCCAAAAAAAAGAAACAACGCCAAATGTTCCTTTGTGTCTCAATGCTTGGGAGGCGACCGGCTGGAAGTTATTGAAAAGAATGGAGCGGCCTATCGGAATCGAACCGACACCTGAACCTTGGCAAGGTTCCGTACTACCACTATACTAAGGCCGCTAAGCTACCTTCTTTTTATAGCATGCCAGCAGCACAGCCACAAGCCTTCCCCACACCAGCAGGCCTAGAGCCAAACGGTCAATAGCCGGGAATGGTCAGGAAACCTGTGTAATCCGCGCGGACTTGACCACGGGCGAGCGCCGCTGACGCTCCGCGAACCGGGTGGCCTTATCCTTATCCGTATAAACGCGGCCGAACTTTTCCCCGTCGGCATAGAAGACACTGACAAGATAGTGGTGATGTTTGCGGCGGCGATCTTTGCCGAAGGTAGTCTTTCCTTGAATCCCAGCTTTTTTCGATTCACCTTTTGTCACGTTGGCCACTCCATCGGAAGAGAATAAGCACATCACTATCTCAAGGAAGCCAGCGGCGCACAAGTACCAGAGAAGATAGTAACGCGCACTGCATTACAGCGGAAAAACGGTTATTCGGAAACGCAGCACTTCCCTGGGCGCGGGAAAAAACCGGTGACAGTTTGCCAGGTTCACAGGATATTCATGAAATTCCGTTGTAAACCGAGGCTTTGGGACATCGGAACCAAGGTACCAGCAGGCCAATTTGTCCGAAAATTTGACCGAAAAATTGTTGCGCTGCACGAAACATTTTCCGGTTTTAAACGTCTTTACCAGTGAGGAGAATATAAGCTGAATGTGGCGGAGAAACATCATGACGATAAATGTCCAAAAACAACCGCCCCTCGTGGAAGATCTGCGAAACCATTCGCAGGAGCAGATCGCTGAGTTGCGTCAGCTTCTCGCTGTGGGTGCGCCTTCGCGGCCAGATCCGCGCCGGCCCGGTTTCTACGAGGTACAAGGGCTTGCGAACACCTACTACGTGTTCAAGTATCCCACTGGCACAAAAGTGCTGCTGCTTGGCGTTTGGGAGCGCGAGAGCGACCCCGTAGCAGCCATGGTGGCCTGTTCCTGCCCGGCTGCGTAATCCCTTTCCACTATAATCCTGAGAAAGAGCAAGCTAGAAAGCGTCCTGGTATCAACCGGGGCGCTTTTTTAGTCTTCGTCCAACTCCAGGGCCACAGAATTGATGCAGTAGCGCAACCCCGTAGGTTGCGGTCCATCGTCAAATACATGCCCCAGGTGAGCGTCGCAGCGGCTGCACTTCACTTCGGTTCGTCGCATGCCGTGGCTGGTGTCGGTTTCTGCCTCCACGGCCTCTTCGCTGGTCGGAGCGTAGAAACTGGGCCATCCGGAGCCTGAGTGGTATTTCGTCTCAGAACGAAACAGAGGCTGGCCGCAGCAGGTACATTTGTACGTTCCTGCCGTTTCGGTGTCCTCGTATTCGCCAGTAAACGGCGGTTCGGTCCCTTTTTGCCTGGTCACAAAGTATTGATTCTGCGTGAGTTGCTGCTTCCAGGCGGCTTCGTCTTTGCGTATCTTGCTTTCCATTCCGTTTTCCTTTGAGATCGTTTTGGCCGGACTTGTTTGCTTTTGATTCAGCGTACCGGGTTGAGGTTACAGGTGCCAAAGCAAATGGCGGTCCCAGTGATCTAGCGGGCCTGCCGGGAAAACTATCATTGGCTGAAATTTCGATAATCATAATTCAAATTATCATGTAACGCGAGGAAGCTTCCTGTTGACTCGACTCTGGAATTCCTTTAAGTTGGAACTTCGCTATGCTTCGCACACACGCAGCTCGGGCGCACCATCATCACGACCACACGCCGCGCCGCCTGAGGTGTGCATAGCGATTCGCTAAACAAAGCACTCTTCAGCCCGCTGGCGCAGCAAGCCCCAGCGGGATTTTTATTTTGGGGAACGTTTCTTAGGAGAAGACACCGTGGAGATTCAGTTTCAGAAAAGCGGCGGACTGGTACCTGCCATCATCCAGGACGAGCGCACTGGCGACGTGCTGATGCTCGGCTTCATGAATCCAGACTCGCTCGCCGAGACACAACGCACCGGTGAAGTGGTGTTCTTCAGCCGCTCGCGCAACAAGCTTTGGCAGAAGGGCGAGTCGAGCGGCCATGTGTTGCGGGTCCTCGAAATGCGCGTGGATTGCGACGCCGATGCCCTCCTCGTGCGCGTCGAAGCCGTCGGGCCAGGGGTCTGTCATGAGGGCTACCGGAGTTGCTTCTTCCGGAAACTGGAGCCGGATGGAAATGTTGCCACGATCGCCGAGCGCACGTTCGCACCGGATCAAGTTTATGGATCGGAGAAATCCCAATGAGCCGGCTGAAGCTGGGAATCCCCAAAGGCAGCTTGCAGGAGGCCACGCTCGATCTTTTTTCGCGTGCCGGCTGGAAGATTAGGCTGGGCTCGCGAAGTTACGTTCCTGAGATTGACGATCCCGAAATCGAGTGTTTGCTGGTGCGCGCACAGGAGATGGCGCGCTACGTCGAGTCTGGCGCACTAGACGCGGGAATCACCGGTCACGACTGGGTCGTGGAAACGGGTGCAGCAGTAGACGAATTGTCTGAGTTGATCTACGCCAAGCAGCGGCTCGCGCGTGTCCGCTGGGTTTTGGCTGTGCTGGAAGACTCCGCGATCCGGGAAGCGCACGACCTGGAAGGCAAAGTCATCGCCACCGAGGTCGTACACATCACCGAGAGCTATCTCGCCAAGCATGGCGTAAAGGCCCGCGTGGAGTTTTCTTGGGGCGCCACCGAAGTCAAAGTGCCGCAATTGGCGGACGCAATTGTGGAAGTGACGGAGACAGGCTCGTCGCTGCGCGCGAATCGCCTACGCATAGTCGACACGGTGCTGGAATCCGCCACGGTGTTCATCATGAATCGCACTGCCGCGGCCGATTCCTGGAAGCGCGAAAAGGCCGAAAACTTGATTCTCATGCTGCAGGGCGCGATTGCCGCCGCGAGTAAAGTGGGCCTGCTCCTCAACGTCCATCGCGATGATCTCCCCGCCGTTCTTGGGGTTCTTCCAGCGCTGAAGAAGCCAACGATCTCCGCTTTGAGTGACCCGGATTGGGTGGCCGTCAATACCATCATTGAAGAGGCGGTGGTTCGCCAGATTTTGCCAAAACTAAAAGCCGCGAAAGCTCAGGGAATCGTCGAGTATCCCTTGAACAAGATCGTGCTGTGATGCGCATCGTGAAACTCACGCCTCGAATTGAAAAATGGCTGCTTGCCCGACGCGCCCGGCAAGATGACAAAGCCCAGTCTGTTTCGGCCGATATTGTTGCCGACGTTCGCAAACGCGGTGATGCCGCGCTCTTTGCCTGGGCGAAAAAACTGGACCACACGAATCTCGCGCGCGAAGGCGTTTGGATTCCCAAGAGGGAAATCCGCTCCGCGGTACAGCACGCGAGCCCGGCATTCCTGAACGCGATAAAAAGAGCGGCGAAAAACGTCCGCCGCGTCGCCGAAAAACAGCTTCCCCGCCCATGGTCATTTGAAACCGAACCGGGAGTGAGGATCAGCCAGCGCGTTTCACCAATTGAATCGATCGGTTGCTACATTCCCGGCGGCCATTTCTCTCTGGTCTCCACGCTGATCATGACCGCCGTTCCGGCCCAAGTCGCTGGCGTTTCGCGCGTAATAGCCGTTTGTCCCGGGCCGAATCCTCAATTGCTGGCGGTGGCCGGCCTGCTCGGTGTTGCAGAGATCGCCCGCATAGGCGGCGCACAAGCGATTGCTGCTCTCGCTTACGGCACAAACTCAATTCCCCGCGTCGAAAAAATATTCGGGCCCGGCAACAAATATGTTACTGCCGCAAAGCAGCTCATCAGCAATGATTGCGCGATTGATTTGCCCGCCGGGCCAACCGAAGCAATTGTCCTGGCGGCAGAAGGCAACGCGCGTTGGATCGCCGCCGATCTCCTGGCCCAAGCGGAACACGCAAAGGATGCGGCAAGTTTCCTCATCACGACTTCGCGCTCTCTCGCTCGACAAGTACAGCGCGAAATCAAATGGCAGCTCGGCGAATTGCCTTTTGGCATGGCGCGTGTCTCCACCGAACTTGCCGGCGCCATTCTCGTTGCCGATTCCCTCGACCATGCTTGCGAATTCGTTAATCGCTTTGCTCCCGAGCATCTCAGCTTGCCGGAACACGCAGACAAATTGCTTCTGAAAATCAATTCGGTCGGGACTGTGTTTATCGGACCGTGGGGAGCGCAGCCGCTGGGCGACTATGCGACGGGCAGCAACCACGTCCTTCCAACTGGCGGTTGGGCGCGCATGCGCGGCGGGCTTTCGGCCGCGGACTTTGTGAAGTGCATCAGCGTTCAGACCATCGCGCGTAAAGGCTTTCTCCGGCTCGCCGATACCGTGGAAATTCTGGCAGAATCCGAGGGCTTGATGGCACACCGCAATGCCGTGAGGGTCCGTCGATGAGAATTCATTTGCCAGTGCGCAAAGCAATTCTCAATCGCCGCACATACGAGGCACCCGCCGAAGGGCGTTCCGATAAATTGCGGCTGGACTTCAACGAAAACACCTCTGGCTGTTCACAAGCGGTGCGGCGTGCCCTCGCAAAGCTCACTACGAAGCAACTGGCAATGTACCCCGAGTATCAGTTACCAACGCGGCGGGTCGCGCGTTACTTTGGCGTGCGCCCCGAAGAATTGCTCCTCGCCAATGGTGGTGATGACGCCCTGCGCGTCTTCTTCGACACCTTCGTCGAGCCTGGCAGCAGCATCCTGATTTGCGAACCCACTTTTCCGATGTACCGCTACTACGCGGAAATATACGGCGCGCGGATTTCAGTTCTTCGCTACGGCAGCGAAATGGAGTTCCCCCTCGACGGCGCGATCCCCGCGCTACGAAAAAGGCCGCGGCTTCTCTTCATCGCCAATCCCAATAATCCGACGGGGACTTTGCTGCAAAAAGAAGGGTTGCGGAACATCTTGAAAGCCGCCACTCACACAGCAGTGGTAATGGATGAAGCTTACGCGGAATTCTCCGGCTTCTCTGCCATTCCGTGGATTCGCAAGTATCCGCAGTTGTTCGTGGCGCGAACATTTTCGAAAGTCGCCGGCCTCGCAGCCCTTCGTCTTGGCGCGGTGATCGCGTGCAAAGAGTCGCTCACCATGGTCCGCCGTGCCATGCCGCCCTTCCCTGTGAATCTGGCTGCATTGGTGGCCATGGAGGCTGCTATATCCGACCAGCCAACGATGCAGGCGTACGTTCAAACAGTGAAAGAGCTGCGCGCGTGGTTGGCGTCAGAATTGGCGAAGATCCACGTGAAGACTTACGCCAGCGCTGGAAATTTTCTTCTGGCAAATTTTGGGCCAGGCGGTCCGGCACTCTTTCAGAAGCTGGAGGAGCGAGGAATTCTGCTCCGTGACCGCAGCAAAGATATCCGACCCGGATTTGTCCGCATCACCATCGGAACGCCGTCCGAAATGCGGCGGCTGCTGAAGGCAATTCGAAAAGAATGGAAGATTCCAGCCTGAACGCCGGTCTCAAAGAGAACTAATCAT
>Ga0179587_10000254_pt1 | contig 22256 bp, 14 predicted proteins | sample CZODoug2_1_08_16_FD_185932 | JGI IMG/M metagenome (GOLD analysis project Ga0179587, IMG submission 185932) | Vadose zone soil fungal communities from Angelo Coast Range Reserve, California, USA - CZODoug2_1_08_16fungal | ecosystem: Environmental > Terrestrial > Soil > Vadose zone | place: USA...
AATCATGGGACGCGACTCATCGATGGCCGCAGCTCCGCCGGAGTCTATGACAACATGAACCCCGGCAGCGTGCTCGCCCTAGGACAGGGCGTTCTGGGGGCTCTCTTTAGCAACGGTGTGCCTGACGCGACGGCAGCAGCGGCGGGATTTAACACGCCCCCTTACCCGGGGTTTAGTGGAACAGTGGCCCAGTCCTTGAGAGCGTGGCCGCAGTACCACCAGATTAACTGGCGCTACTTTCCAAACGGCAATAGCCACTACAACGCCTTGCAGGCTTCGTTTGAGCGGCGCATGAGCCTCGGCCTGCAGCTCCGTGTTGCTTATACCTATTCCAGGCTGATGAACAATGGCTCGGAAACTGGGTTGGGAGCCGGGGGACCTCCCGTGCAGAATCCCAGCGATTTGCGCAACCTTTACTCGGTCAGTTCCGACGACGTGCCGCACATTTTCACTTTCGGCTGGGTCTACCAGTTGCCTTTCGGCAAGGGCAAGCCGGTCGGAAGGAACGCGTCGGGCGTTTTGGACAAGATCATAGGCAATTGGCAAATCTCGGCAACGCAGACCTACCAGTCTGGGAGGCCGTTGTCCATCACCACTGATAACGGCGCACTTGGCGGGGTTCTCTTTAACTATGCGACGTTCCCCAATAAGGCCGGCAACGGACTAACGGGAACATTCAAAGACCCCAAGACGGACAGTTATCTCAACCAGGCAGGATGGACCAGTCCCGGTCCGCTTGCTTTCGGTAATGCTCTCCGCGAGGATGCGAGCGTCCGTGGTTTTAAGTACTTCAACGAGGACTTTTCTATCTTCAAGGACACACACTTTGGCGAGGGCCGATACGTTAGGGTCCAAGCCGACGCAGGCAATGTCCTCAACCGCGTCTTCTTCTGCCCCGTGGACACATTCTGGTTGCCCAATAACGGCAACGGGAACTTCGGACATACCGGCAGCCAGTGCAATATCCCGAGGCGCGTCCAGCTTGGGCTGCAAATCTTCTTCTAGGCTTGCAGCGTGATTTACCGCCGGTGGGTGGTCCGGCAAAGTGCTGGCCACCCACCGGATTGTCTTTCTCCCCTCTATCCCGGGACTCACTCATTTTCATATTGTGAAAGGACAACTCTTTCGGTCAGCGGGAAGCACCGCACGGCTGACGTTTCTATCGCTTGCCAAATTGATCGCGCCGAATTATGCCGTGACCCTCTTGAACTACCAGCAGCTGATTCGCGCTAACGCTCTTAAACGATTCCACCAAACCCAAAGGCCAGCGGACTTCAACCAAGTCTGCCAGCTTGGCCCGGCCAAGCCCAAAGTGCAGGCGCAAGTCACTTTGGGACATGTAACTGGAACCGCTCATTACCTCATTGATTTGAGAATGCCGGCCAGTAACCACGCGCACGCGAGCGCCAACGGCGCTTCGATTGGACTTGGTACCGATGCATCTGACCTTCAGCCAGTTGTTCTTCGAGCGGCAATCATTACGGAGCAGCGAGGGAGCTTCGTTCATGTTGATAACTACGATGTCCACATCTCCGTCGTTATCGAAGTCGCCAAATGCAGTCCCGCGGCTGCTGTGTGGCTGAGTCACAGCCGGTCCAGTGGCCGAGGTAACATCTGTAAAGCTCCCGTTGCCCAGGTTTCTATAGACAGTCTTTCCCTGCTTGAATGTCACGTGCAGCCTCTTGGTGTCGACAGTAGGGAAGACATGGCCGTTCGACATGAAGATATCCGGCCAGCCGTCGTTGTCGAAATCAAAAAGGCCTACGCCCCATCCCAGGTACTTCGTATTGACGCCCAGCCCGGCCTGAAAGATAGCATCATAGAAAGTGCCATCGCCGTTGTTATGGTATAGATTCGCGGTCTGGTCGGAGTAGTTTGTCTTGACGATATCGAGCCATCCGTCGCAGTCGTAGTCGCCAACTCCCACACCCATGCCGCCCTGCGCCGTCCCATTCTCATTAAGCGCGCAGCCCGCGCCGGCGCCCAGCTCTTCGAATGTCCCATCTTGATTATTGTGGTAAAAACGGCTTGGAACGGAATCGCACGCCACGTAAATGTCCGGCCAGCCGTCGTTGTCAAAGTCCGCCGCACACACGCCCAATCCGTAAGATCCCACTGGTACCCACTGATCGCTCACAGATATCGGCGCAACGGGCCCGCGCGGGATCGCCACACCCGATCGCTCGGAGACATCCTCAAACGTTCCGTCGCCGCGATTGTGATACAAAATGTTTGTCCCGCCGCCCATCCCTTGCGGCCCACACCCTACGGACAGGCCATAATATTTGCAATATTGGTTCTCGCCGGGTTGCGGTGCCCCTTGAGGATCGAAATTCACATAGTTTGCAACAAACAGGTCGAGGTGGCCGTCACGGTCGTAGTCCACAAAACAGCAACCGGTGTTCCACCGTCGCGCGGGACCGTTCTGCTCAAGGCCGGCCTTTTGCGTAACATCGGTGAATGTCCCGTCTCCGTTGTTGTGGTAAAGGACGATTCCACCCCAATAAGTCACGACCAGATCGTCATATCCATCGTTGTCATAATCCCCAACGCAGCACCCTTGCCCCCATCCCGATCGAATCAGTCCGGTTTTCTCCGTTACGTCGGTAAAGGACCCGTCGCGGTTATTGTGAAACAAGAAGTTGGAAGGCTGATGTTGCGCCGAGATGCCCTCAAATCTCGTCCCATTCACCATGAAGATGTCCAGCCAGCCATCGTTGTCGTAGTCGAAAAGAGCGACGCCACAGCCAGTTTCTTCCAGGAGCCAGCGCTTATGCGTGACGCCACCAAAAATGTTGATTGCTCCGCCCAAGCCAGCCTGAGCGGTAACGTCTGTGAAATGAAATCCCCCCACATGCTCTGAACTGTTCTCGGGTTTCCGGCTGGCAGCCGACGCAGGTGATCTTTGAACTGTCGTCGGATTACGCAGTCCTGTCAGCAGTACAGACGCGGGCAACACCGAGCCCAACCAACCAAGCTGTTGCAGAAAGTCACGCCGCGATCCTGAAAGGTTGCTGCGTTCGCGAAGGCTCATCGGTTAATCGGGTAACAGCAATCGGAGCTTCAAGTCGGTCTGCGAACTCCGCTCTGCCTCAAGCTTGCGTGACTCCGCAAATTGACTATCTGAATCGGCGGTTCTGCCGAGGCGACGAAGCAACAGGCCGAGCTGATAGTGGGCTTGCACAGACCCGGGATCAAGCAAGATCGCGCGTTCGAGATCTCGTTGAGCTTCGTCATAGTTGTGCCGTCTTAAGAGTATGCTCCCCAGCTTGACATACGACGGCGCATGCTGGGGGTGGCTCTTGAGCAGGTCGCGAAACACCGCAGCAGCTCGGTCGTCCTGGCCAAGGGCATCATAAGTAAGTCCCAAGTAGTAGGAAGCAGCAACCTGGTCGGGCTGCGCCTGCAGGCTTTGTTTGAGCGAGGACTCGGCCTCAGCGTACCTGCCCTGCAGGTAGTTCACTGCCCCGATCGAGTACTTTAGTACGGCATCGTGCGGATGCTTTTGTAGAAGCCGCGCGAAAAGCGACCCAGCATTGGAGAGGTTGCCTTGAGCGACGTTGGCAGAAGCCAAAACATAGACGTACGGATCCCGATCGGGTTTCAGGGCGGCAGCCTTTCGAAGCGCAGGCAAAGCATCCTCGAGCAGATTTCGCTGCAGGCACACTTTTCCAAACTCGAATAGGATTTCAGGGTCTTCAGGATCCTGTAGTTTCGCCGCGACTAGGAACGCCAAAGCCTTCTCCGTATTTCCTTGCCGCTCCGCGATTTCGGCAAGGCTCTGGTCACAGGCCGCGCACGCGGGGTTCAAATCGAGCGCGTGTTGAAGGTTCTGCTCGGCACGGTCCAGAATTCCGAGGGACAAGTAACTTTTTCCAAGCTTGAAGGCGAGTGTGGGGGAGGGATGCGCGGCGATCTTTGCTTCTTCGGCTTCGAAAATTTGTTTCGCCTCGAGGGTCATACCGAACATGGTCAAGACATTGCCAAACTCGAGCGACGACTCGTTGGAGGGTGCGGACAACTGCTCCCAGTTACGAGCAAGAGCCCCTAACTCTTCCTTTCTTCCTAGCGAACCGTAGTCCGTGGCCAGCAACAGGATACCGTCATCGGACCCGCTCAATTGAGCTATGATTGGGCCCGCCGCGTCCAGGGATCGCCGATAGTTATGGAGAGATGCTTCAACCCTGGCCAACGCGAACCGAGCGTTAAAGTTCCCGGGATCGAGTCTCACGGCTTCCTGAAAGCTTTTCCGCGCCAACTCGGGTTTACCCTGCAACAAGCACGCATTCCCCAGACTCGTTCGAGCACCCACCAAATGAGGATTGAGCGCTAGGGCCTGGGTCAGAAAGCTCGTGCTCTCTTTATACCTGCCCTCCTGCAACCGAATTGTACCCAGCATCGCAAAAGCCAGTGCTCGCGTGGTCGGATTTCCCAGCGCCTGGCGCGCTTCGGTTTCCGCCTGGTCCGCTTGTCCCTGGCTCAGCAGGTGCGCGGCCATCTCAATATGGTTGAGTTGTGCCCAGCCGATGCTTGGCAAGATCAGAAGTGCAAGACACAGTTTGTACCAGCGGATTGCGGGCCTAACCCGGCAAGCGCAGTGCCGGGGGAACTCTGTGCGTTCAACAAAACTGCGCATGTTTGTTCATAATAGCAAGCCGCCACAACCTGGGCAACTTCCGAGACTTGTGAGTGTCTGCCCGTAGGTGTAAATTCTCTTGTCAACGGGTCGCGGTATTCTACGAAAGTCGTGCAGCTATCTGGGGAGCTCCACAGCTTAATGCTTAAAAGAGGGCCGCACATCCGTTCGCGCCGTGCCTTCCTGAAGCGTCTGCTCGCAGCGGTCGTTGCGGGCCATCTGCCACGCTCGCCATGGTCATTCTGCCTTGCAACCCCTCAAAGCGGTGGCAAGTTCCCGTTTGAGCTTGTTCCGCCTTCGGTAAGCGGGATTACCTGGGTACACCACAATGGGCGCTCCCCAGAGATGTACCTGCCGGAAACTGTGGGCGCTGGGTGCGCATTCATCGATTATGACAACGACGGCTGGATGGACATTTTCCTGGTCAACAGTGGCAAGTGTGATTTCTTCGACCCCCAGCCACCCCTCCGCAACGCGCTATACCGGAACAACCGCGACGGAACGTTCACTGACGTAACCGAAAAGGCTGGAGTCGGCGGCAGCGGGTATGGCATGGGCGCAGCGGTCGGCGATTACGACGGCGATGGCTTGCCCGACCTTCTCGTTACCCAATACAATGGCGTGATTCTCTATCACAACAACGGTGACGGCACGTTCACCGATGTGACCCGGAAAGCCGGCCTGCCCACCAAGGGCTGGGCATCGAGTGCGGTCTGGTTTGACTATGACAACGACGGAAAACTCGACCTCTTTGTCTGCCGGTTTGTGGATTTCGACAAGTCCAAGAACAGGTTTTGCGGGAACCGTGAGACCGGTGACCGCTACTATTGTATCCCACGCATTTACGACCCAATGCCCAGCTGGTTGTTCCACAACAATGGCGACGGCACTTTTACAGACGCCAGCAACGAGTCTGGGATCTCGAAGTCTTTCGGCAAGGCTTGGGGCGTAGTCGCCTGCGACATCAATAACGATGGGTACATGGATCTATTTGTTGCCAATGACACGGTGGCGAACTTTCTATTTGTTAATCGCAGTAATGGGAAATTCGAGGAAATAGGCTTGCAGGCCAACGTGGGCTACAGCGTCGAGGGTCGCGCCCGATCTGGGATGGGCGCGGACTCCGCCGACTACGACCAAGACGGCTGGATGGACCTGTTCGTCACTAACGTAGACCAAGAGATGTATTCCCTCTACCACAACAATCGCGATGAGACCTTCGATGATATGGCTATCCCTTATGGGATCGGCAAGGCCACGCTGCTCATGAGCGGGTGGGGCGTGAAATTCTTCGATTATGACAATGACGGCACCCTCGACCTTTTCCTTGCCAACGGCCACCCTGACGACAAAATCCAGGAGCATTCCAGCGAAGTGAAATACCGCGAACCTATGTTGCTCTTTCACGGCACGGGCCGGGGATTCGAGAACGTGACGGCCGGCAGCGGCCCCGTTTTCTCAAAGCCATATGCAGCGCGCGGCATGGCGGTGGGCGATTTCAATAACGACGGCGCCCTCGATGTGCTGGTCGCAATCAACAACGGATCGCCTCTGCTACTCAAGAATCGGGTTGGCCGGCAAAACCATTGGTTGGGTGTGAGACTGGTCGCAAAGCGAGCCAATCCTGACGCCGTGGGCGCGCTGATTACCTGGCAAGCCGGAGACCTGAAGCGATCACACTTCAAGACGGGGGCGGGAAGTTATCTGGCCTCTCACGATCCACGTGTGGTATTGGGCATTGGCAGGCGTACCCAGATCGACTGGGTGGAAGTGAAGTGGCCGCTGCCAAGCGGCCGCTTGGAACGTTTCACCAATCTGCCCCTCGATCAATACATCACGCTCGTTGAAGGGCAAGGGGACCTGGTGCGAAAACCTTGATCAGTTCTTTGCCTCGGAGAGCTTCCAGACCTCGTTCGCGTTCAAGCGACGGTCGCCGAACACTGCGAGGCGGTCCGCCAAATGGTATTCGGGAATTAGTGCCACCCTCTTTCCTATAAATTACTCTATGTTCGGGTCCCCGGCGAAAAGCTCCGGTACTGTTGAAGCGTAGAAAGCCCATGCCTCTTATGTCCGGACCATTCTCGCAGCGAAGCCACTGTCAAGGGCGAACGAAGGGAGCCCTTAGCGGGCCGACCCCTTGACAGCGGCGAGAGCGGAGGGTGTGCTGGAGAGGCCGGTTCTCGCATTCGCGTAGATTTGATTGAGCACGTTGTTTTCTTGGGGAATCGCACCCTGCATTGATCACGCGTTTGAGGGGCAGACCATGTTCGGCCATTCGATCCAAGATGAGCCGAGTATCGAAGGCAGTGCCTTCGATCGCCGCAAAGAGTCCATCCCGAGCGGTGTTCAAGCAGGTCCCAACCGAGCGTAATCCCTCGCAAATTCGGGTTTACAAGCAGCGACAGAGCTCCGTCGTTCACGCCCAACGATTTCGTCTGAGGCACAGGAGCACCCTGCTGCTCAAACGTATTGTGCGCATAATGCAGAGCTATCACTCATCCAGCTAATGGTAGCGGCCTTTGCTGATGCCCGCGGAGAGCGATTTCCGCCGGCGAGATTCGACGGTGTCAGATTCTTTTCCCGCACCGATGTGGAGCCCCGCAAACCCCAGAATGCGGCAAGTTTTCCATCCCGATCATTACTGTAGTGTCGGCGCTGAGAAGATCCACAATTGTTGCTCGGGCCGCCTGTACCACTACCGTGCCACGATCCGGCCTTCTCAGTGTGGGGCTAGGCTGTGGGCGAAAAGCAGATTCCCCAAATGCTTGAGAATATTGAGAAGCGACAGCCAGGAAGGGACCGATTCGAGCCTGTGTGATTGGGTTTTCGCCGCTGCGGCCAACGCCTATTGTGTAGCCGTGAAATGGGCCTGCAGCGTAGAAGCGATAGACGTCTCAAAGTTGTTGTTTGACTCCAAATCCCAGTATTCCCGCTGCTGCGCGAACTGGTCCCCGTTTTGGCCGTAGCCGCGGAAGCTGGCACGAATCACCGTGCGTGCAAACCCGTTTGCCACTTGCACGGAAACGACGCGCAAGAGGACTACTCCTCCTGTCCAGCTTATCCTGGCCATATTTGTGTTCCTTTTGGTAGCGCCCAGTAGTTCGTCTTTGTTGAGCTCCCGCGCGATCGTCCAGGAGTCTTCGGTCACACGTTCCTGGCTGATTTTCCATTGCTGACTCCGGGTGTATGCCTGTAAGTATTCTTGAATCTCCAGCGGGGGGAAGGCCAGTTCGATACAAGCCCCTGCTTTAGTTTGTGGCTCTTCCTTTGCATGCTTCGGCCGCTTCTTCTTGGCCCCGGGTCCGGCACTGTCCCACCCCTCCGCGCACGACCTGACGACGACACTCGTCCCCGTGTCTTGGTGAGGTACAGCTGCTGATGCCGACATCAGCAAGGAAAACAGGAAATGAAACATTATTGGCATAGTGTACCGAAGAATTTCGATCAGCACCTGTCAAAAAAGAATGCGGGTCTGCTACCGGGACGCGCCTACCCCGGCAAGACTGGCTCCTGAACTTAGCGCAATTCACGCCGGCCACTGCTACAAGCCCGGGACCGGCGCGACCAGGGACGTGGTATACGGTGGGCGGGCTTGTTTTGCGATCTCACCGAGATTGCTATGACCTGGCAGGGGGCAGAATGAAAAACGTTTGCCAAATCGTCATACGATTCATACTGATCGCCGGATTTACGGCCCAGGTCAGTGCTCAAGAGAAGTCCCCGCCTGAGAGTTCTCGGCCGCTCGTCTTGACGGAAGCCATTCCCTTGCTCGGCGTGCAAGGACGTTTCGATCATTTTGGTTTTGATCGGAAAAACCAATTGTTCGTTGCCGCGCTGGGCAACAATTCAGTCGAAGTGATCGACATCGGCGCAAGAACGCGAGTCCACAGCATCACCGGAATCCCAAATCCCCAGGGGGTCGTCTACGCTCCGGAAACGAGGAAACTCTTTGCGGCCAGTAGCGAGGGCCAGCTGTATATCTATGACGCCGCCACGCTTGAACTAGTCAAAGCGATTGATTTTCACGGCGACGTCGATAACTCCGTTATGACGCCCCCAATCAGCGCGTCTACGTCGGTTTCGGCGACGACGAAACGGGCGCCATTGGATCGGTTGACGCCACACGAATGTTGACCTTGACGAAAACGCCAACCTGGACGGCTAAGGTGCACCCAGCGAACCTCATGGTAGCCTCCGAGGGCGATCAGACTTGGACAGTCAGGGGCTGTGCGATCGGATAGCTAATCGCAGGCGTGGTCCAACCTCTGGACCAACACCCTACCTTGCCTGGCCTTATTGCGATTCTAGATGTGGGCAATTAAGGAATTGCTTGACAGCTTGTATTATATGGTGGTACAGCGGCTATACCTATTCTGTGGGGGAGGTCCTCATGCAGTCCAAGGCTCAGCGGAACGGTACGCCGGGGTGTGTGATCCTGGCTAAACTGGCTCGAGGTCTGGCGGTGGTTTGCGTCGCATTGCTCGTTGGCGCCGCAGCTCACCCGCAAGGCAGCACCGGCAGAATTCTGGGGGTTGTCACTGACCAGTCTGGCGGTAACGTGGCCAACGCCGGCGTGACAATCACGGACGTCGCTCGGGGCGTGGCTCAGACATTGACCACGGATTCAGATGGAGCATACGTTGCCTTGAACCTTCTGCCCGGCACTTATACTGTGCGTGCCGAATTTAAGGGTTTCAAGACTTTTGAGCGCAAAAATATCTTGGTAGAGGTTGGCAAGGACGTGCGCATCGACGCCGTCCTCCAGCCCGGCTCGACCAGCGAGACCATTACCATCACCGAGCAAGTTCCCATGGTGGACACGACCTCCACCACCTTGGGCGGAACGATCAGTAATGAAATCATTAACGACCTGCCACTGAATGGCCGCAACTACCAGAATCTTATTTCCCTCCGTCCTGGCACAACAGTCTACCCGGGCGGCGGCCCTTGGACCCAGACCACCAACGGCATTCGGCCTGAAGACACGAGTTTCATCGTCGACGGGATCACCAATGACGAAGCTTTCATGGGCCTCAGCGTGACCAACGCGGCCGCAGTTCTCGGCGATGCGGCGACTCTTATACCCATCGATGCCATCCAGGAGTTCAATACCCAGGTGAATCCCAAGGCCGAATTCGGCTGGAAGCCTGGCGCCATCACCAGCGTCGGCTTGAAGTCAGGCACCAACGAGGTACACGGCACGGCATATGCTTTTGGTCGCTCCGACTCTTTTGATGCTCGCAACTACTTCGATCCCGTTGGCACGGACAAAACTCCCGTCGAGCTCGAGCAATTCGGTGTCACTGGTGGGGGACACATCATCAAAGACAAACTCTTTTACTTTGGCGCGTTTGAAGCTCAGCGTTACACGGTTGGCAACGCGCTTCCGGGACACGTCCCGACAACGGCCCCCATCACCGGTGGCACCGGTAATGGCTGCGCCGTATTGACCATCGGCGACTGCACGATTAGCATCGCCGACGCAACCAATGACCTTAAGGCAAACAATCCGAATTTTGTCGTCAACCCTCTCAGCAGTTATTTGCTGGGATTTTACACTTCCAACGCGGGGCAGGGGACGTTTGTATCGCTCAACTATCCGAACGAGAACAGCTCAAAGAACGCCATAGGGAAAGTGGATTACCACATCAACGATCATAACGCCTTTAGCGGCTCCTATTTCTTCGGCAATGACACCATCGTGGGCATGGACTTCTTCGAGCTTCTTGCGCAATTCCGCACCAAGGTTCATTCCCGCGCACAGACGGTCGCCGGTCACTGGGCCTGGACACCGAATTCCGCCTGGGCCAACGAGTTCCGCACAGGCTTCACGCACTACGTTCTCCAGATTCTGCCCGACGATCTCACTTTCCCTTACAAGATCAACACCGGCATTTCCAACCCCTTATTGAGCGGAATTCCGGACGTCCGGATCGGGTTGGGCGGCGGCTTCTTCTCCCAGCTGGGTTCCTTCCACAACTTTCCGAAGATCGTCGGGCCCGATAAGGTCTATGACTTTATTGATCAGGTCTCTTATTTGCGGGGCAAGCATGCCTTCAAGTTCGGCGGTGAATTCCGCGACGATCTAGTCCATCAAGCCACTTACCGGGCCGGACGAGGCCGCATCAAATTTGCTGATCTGGAATCCTTTCTCGCGGGCACACCGGGGAACACCACCTTTTTGGCCGGAGATCCCACGCGCAACATAACGCAGGGGCTTTACGCCGGATACGCCCAAGATGACTGGCGAATTACGCCTAGGGTAACCATAAACCTCGGGTTTCGCTACGAGTACCAGGCGGTTCCCACCGATTCTAAGAATCTCCTCGGCAACTGGGAACCCAGTGTAGGACTCGAGCAGGTGGGCAAGAACATCAGTTCCATCTACAGGGGCGATCACAAAAACTTCTCGCCACGCTTTGGCGTCGCCTGGGATGTCACCGGCAAGGGCACCACCATCGTCCGCTTCGGCGGAAGCATCCTTTACGACCTGCTGTCCATGAGCACGTTTATGTCCCAGCAGAACACTCAGAACACTGTCACCTTGGGTTTGGGAACTGTCCCAGCGGGAGCTACAATTATCACCTGTTCTGCAAGTTGCCAATCCACAACCGGCGTGCCCGTCGTGACCAACCCCGTCGGGAACCTGGTCACCACCGGCATAACAATTCCTGGAGCGAGCCTCACCTGGAAAGATCAGACCACCGCCATTTATCCGTCCAGCGTTACCGGGCTAGTCCAGTGCGGTGATGGTCAGATGCCAGCGGCCACCGTCGCAAACCCAAATCCCGTCGCGGACCCCGGGCCTTGCGACACCTTCGCCATGAATCGCAATTTCCGCACTCCTTATGTAGAGAACTGGACACTCGGCGTCCAACACGCGTTTTCCGGCAAGCTTGGTCTCGACGTCACTTACGTGGGTAACCATGGCGTGAAACTCCCCGGCGTCGTTGATCTCAATCAACCCGCTCCGACAACAGGTACTCCGGTGCTCCCTTTTGCCTCCCAATTCCCGTATCTCGGCTTTATCAACTACCTTTCGAATTTTTACGGGTCGACCTACCACGGCTTGCAAACGACTCTCACCGCCCGCAATTATCATGGCCTCGATTTCGTGGCGGGTTATACTTATTCCCACGCCTTAGATGACATGTCGTCAAACTGGGTGGCATTCCTCCCCCAAGACAGCGCGCATCCGCTCTTGGACCATGCCAGCAGCGACGAGGACATTCGCCACCGCTTCACTTTTTCCGTGACCTACTCGCTTCCCGAGAAGAAGACCAAGAGTCAGCTTCTGGAGGGTTGGCAACTCAATACCATCATAAGCCTTCAGAGCGGCCAACCGTGGAATGTCAACGATCAGGCGAATGGCTTCAGTGGCACCGGCGAACTTTCCGACCGCTGGGATTTCTTTGGCAATCCATCCGATTTCAAGTCCATCGGTCCAAACGGGATTCCCTGCTTCGGCGCGGGCGGCGGCGGTGCATGCACAGGCGCCACCATTCCAGTCGCTTGCACGAACGCGGCCATGTCAGTTGGTGCAAGTACGCTGGCTTCGCTGAACGCGGCTGGCTATTGTTACATGGTCCGCAATTCAATCCTGATACCCAATGGTTTTGGGACCTTTGGCTCCATGGGCCGCAACATTTTCCGGGATACCGGTTTCCACAACGTCGATCTCTCTATCAGCAAGAGCTTTAAGCTCGGGGAACAGGTCAAGGCGCAGTTCCGTGTGGAAACTTTCAACATTTTCAATCATCCCAATTTCGCCAATCCCAATGGCGCCACCAGTGGCTATGGCCAAGGGGCAACCGCCGATCCGTCGCAGGCTGGTGCATTCGGCTGCGGCTGCTCCACTCCGGACAACGCCGCCTTCAACCCTGTTCTCGGCTCGGGCAGCAACCGCGCGATTCAGTTGGGTTTGAAGTTCACCTTTTAACTCGGTTGGATACACTTGGAAACAAGAGAGGGGCCGGACATGCATCCGGCCCTTTTTCCATGTATAACCGATACCACGATTCCAGGGAGGGCAGAAAAGAGTGAGACGCTTTATTATCCGTGCGCTTGCCACTGGCGTCGCGGTCGGCGTCATGCTGGCTACGCAGTCTGGCTGGCGCGCCATGGCCGCCACTGATGAACCATCGCTTCTCCAGATCGACAACGATTTTGTGCAGGCCGTATCGAAACACGACATGGCGACGCTCGGAAGGCTGCTCGACGCAGATTTCACTTGGACGGACGGAGACGGAAAGACGCGAGCCAGGGCTGATGTCCTCAAGTCCCTGCCTACGCCCGCTCTTGGCAGCGAAACGGGGGCGCAACTTAAGCCGCGCACCTACGGTCAGGTTGGCGCGGTGATGTCCGGCCGCGACAGAGTCCACGTTCTGCGCATCTGGGTGAAGCGTCCGGCAGGCTGGCGTTTGATCGTCTATCATGAGGTCGCTCTGGGTCAGCAGGCCGCGACCGCGCCAGGCTTCAGCGTGAATGACTGCCAGAATCCTTGCAAGACGGTGCCATTCAAACCGAAAACCGAGGCGGAACAGGCCATAATTGCTTCCTGGCAGGCGCTGGAGACGGGCGTTACCAACCATGACGCTTCCGCCTGGTCACCGCACATCGCTGAAGAGTTCGTCATGCTCGGCTCGAGCAACGATCATCCACTGAGCAAGGCCGATCGCATCGCAACTCTCAATTTGCAGAAGCAAACCGGCCATGGTTCGGCGCCCGCCCCGCTGGTTTCGGCGCAGATGTTTGATTTTGGAGATGCCGTGGTGATGACCTGCCTCCATCAGCCGTATTCTGGCAAGCCGGTCCATGTGAGCCGCTTGTGGATCAAGCGAAACGGTCAATGGGTCATGTCCATCAGCTATCAAACTACGATTCAGGCTGCTCCGGCCAAAGCCAGCTAGAAATTGCTCGGTCACGACCACTATCGCGGGGAAACGCGGAACGCTGCATGAAATGTCTCGTCAAGCACGCACTCGTTGGTGGCATCGTGTGCTTCGCCGCCATCGCTGCTTTTTCAAGCAGTCACTCTTCTGCTTCCAGTGCCGATCAGGAAGTATTGGAGGCCGATCGTGCTGTGGTCCGCCTCCTTAGCTTGGGAGACAAGACTTCTCCTCAGGACCATCTCGCGCTCGACGAACTCTTGGACAAGGATTTCATTTGGATCGATTCGAATGGAAAGAGCTTGATTAAGCCTGAGATCCTCAAGAATTTTCCCGCCCTCGCGAACCCCGACGCTGAACTGCAGGAACACACCTACGGCCGCTCCGCGGTTGTCCGAGCGAACCGTGGAAGAGTGCAAGTGATGCGTGTGTGGGCCCGGCGGGCGTCAGGATGGCGGCTCATGCTCTACCAGGAGGTCACATTGGTCGTGAAGTCAGAGCCGCCCGTCGCGGACGGAGCGGGAATGAGCGACTGTGAAAATCCTTGTAAGGACATCCCATTCCATCCAGAGACGCCATCCGAGAAGGAGGTAATCGCTTCGTGGCAGGGAGTGATGAGAGCGATGGCGCTCAAGGATGCCGGTGCTTACGCGCCGCTGATTGCTGAGGAGTTCCTGGCGACCGACACGCATCATGACCGAGCGTACAGCAAGGCCGACCGCATCGAGCAAATTAACAAGCAGAAGCAGTCGGGAGTCCAGTCTGTGCCGCCGCCTCTAGTGTCCGCCCGCATGTTCGACTTTGGCGATACGGTCATGATGATTGCGCGCGAGCAGCGCGCGAACGCCAAAGCCTATTTCAATACACGCATGTGGGTGAAGCGTGAAGGACGCTGGCAGATGCTTTTCAGTTTTAATACCAGGATTGAGTAGAATGTTCCAATGGTGAAAACAAAACCCGTCAAAGTGGGCATCGTGGGGCTTGGCCGCTGGGCCAAGGTGCTGACCCGCACCTGCGCCAATTCACAAGAAATAGAAATTGTCGCCGGCTACAGCCGCTCCGAAGAAAAACGTCAGGCATTCGAACAGCAACTTGGCGTTCCCTCTGTCCCCGACATGAAGACGATGCTCTCAAACCCCGAGATTGCGGGCGTAATCCTCACCGTTCCTAACGAGCAGCATCTTCCCGTTGGCGCCCAAGTCGCCAAGGCCAAGAAGCACGTCTACACCGAGAAACCCATCGCCAGCACGCTCGAAGACGGATTGAAGATCGCGGCTCTAGAGCAGCTGTACGGAATCACCGTTACCGTAGGCCATAGCGCGCGATTGATGGCGGGCATACGCCAAATCCGGGCCGCGATCGACAGCGGCGAGCTGGGCCTCATCGCATTCATGGAAGCGAACTTCTCGAATGAGCGCGCGCTGGAGCTCACCCCCAAGGCCTGGCGCTGGTACAAGGACAAAGCGCCGGGAGGGCCGCTGTCACAGTTGGCGATCCATCAGTTCGACGTCCTCCATTATCTCGGCGGAGAAGTCGTCGAAGCCAGCGCGATGGCCGCTAAACTTTCTCCGGTGGGCGCTGAAGTCGACGATCAGTCCATGACCCTTCTCAAATTCGCCGATGGCAAGGTCGGCTACGTCGGATCGTGCTGGACGTCACCCGGAGTTTTTTCCGTGCGTGTGTTCGGCTCTAAGGGATTGATGCACTATGAGATCGACTTCAATACCTGGGATACTCCCGGCCAACTCCACAAGAATGCGACACTTTACATTCAACGAGGCAAGGATGGCTACGCCAAGCGCGAAGAGCTGAAGGTTCCGGAAAGCGACATGATCCGAACGGAGCTCGAAATGTTCGCCAATAGCTGCAGGACGGGAAAGCCCGGCGAACTAAGCGCGTATAACGGGAATGTCGCCGTGGCCATCGTCTATGCTGCGCTGCGCTCTATCGAGATAAACGGCCAGTACACGCGTATAGCGGATGTACTCAGAGAAGCCCAGGCGCGCGTTGCCGAAAGGGTCCACGATGTTGCCTAGCCGCTATTTCATCGATTTGACGCAGCCGGAAATCGCGGCGCAGTTCAAGAAGAACCCGCTTGTCATCTTGCCGCAGGGCAGCGTTGAGCAACACGGTCCTCATCTCCCCACCGGCACCGACATTTTTGCTTCAAGTGTCATCGCCCATGCCGTCGCCGAGCGCATGGACGGGCTCGTGTTGCCGGGAGGCCCGCTCGGCGTGACCCCATTGCACATGCCCTTCGAAGGCACGATCACGCTCACTCCGGACACCTACATGCGAGTGGTCACCGAAACATGTGCCTCCACCGCGCGGCACGGCGCAAAATATCTTCTGATCCTGAATTGGCACGAGCTCAATATCCCGCCCCTTGGCGTCGCGGCCGACTTGCTCCATCGCGAATACGGGATGACCGTGCTCACGGTGCAGGCCTGCTTTGTTGCTGAAGACATGTTCGGAAAGGAATGCGGCGGACTCACGCACGGCGGCGAAATCGAAGCGCTCGCCGTCCTCGCTTACCGTCCTGATCTGGTGCACTTGGAGCGCATCGATTACTCCTCGGACCACACGCATGGGCACAAGATCGATGCGCTTCGGCGCACGCGCAGCTTTCAGCCGGTCTTGTCCGATATACGTTCCATCGCACCGACCGGCTGGTATGGCAGTCCGCAACATGCCAACGTGGAGAAAGCGCGACGCATGGTGAACGATGTTGCTGACGCGATCGCCAACCAGTCTGTGGAAATCTTCAAACAACTCGACGAGCTCCAGGGCGGGATCGCGGAAATCAAGCAATCGAGCAAGGTGCGCTGATGGCGCGCGTTTTCACCCAGGTGGAAGCCAAGCACCTTGGACTTCCGGGTCGCAAAGCGCTGGAGATTGTCTCCGGAGAAAAGGGCGCTCTTGGTGTCACGTTGCGGCTCGCTGAGATTCCCGTGCCCCAGCCTGGTGAATCGCTCCGCGGCCCGCATCAGCATTGCGACCACGAAGAATGCATCTATGTCTTGTCCGGCAAAGGCACGACCTTCGCCGACAGTGGCGAATTCCCGCTCAAGCCCGGCGATACTGTCTTGATTCCTCCCGGCGAGAAGCATGTGACCCGCAACACCGGCAACGAACCGCTCCTTCTTTTGTGTTTTTTCCCCGTCGCCGATATAACCATGGAGCCCGGCGTCTCTTCCCGCACTTCTCATCGGCCATGACCATCGATGTGCTCTGCTTGCGCCCCGAAGCCGACTTTCAGCGTGCCGGAGCGTTGCCGCCCACCGCGCTCAGAGTCGTTTACCGCGCTCCCGATGACCCCGATGTTCCGAAATTGATGAGGCAAGCACGCTCCCTTGTGATTCCCGCCGTTGGCCACAAGCTTCCTCCAGCGCTGTTCGAGGGTAGCTCCATCAGGTTTGTCCAAGTCACCGGCGCAGGTCTGGACCGCCTCGATTTACCCGCTCTAAAACGCCTCGGCATTTTAGCAGCCAATGTTCCCGGCGGGAGCAACACGGCCGTCGCGGAATATGTGGTCACGGCCGCATCCGTTCTTCTGCGCCGCTTCGCATGGGCTGATGCAGAAATTCGCGCGGGCAACTACCACGAATTTCGCGCGCGCATGATTGCGGACAGTCTTCCCGGCCTCGATGGCCTGGTCGTCGGCATCGTGGGGCTCGGCGTGATCGGCCTGGCTGTGGCCGAAGCGCTTCAGCAGCGAGGCTGCCAGCTCTGCTACCACGATCCCGCTCCGACGTATCCTCGTGCCGCCGAATCGCTCGGTGCGAAATCCGTTTCCCTTGACGAATTGTGCAAACGCGCTGACGTCGTCACCTTGCACGTGCCTCTGCTGCCTGCCACCGAAGGGCTTGTCGGCCAACGTCAGCTCGCAGCCATGAAACCAGGAGCAATCCTGATTCAAGCCTCCCGCGGCGGCATCGTGGACGAAGCGGCGCTCGCGGATTCTCTCCAGTCCGGCCATCTGGGTGGCGCCGCGATCGACGTTTACTCCAAAGAGCCTCCCGCGGCCGATAGTCCACTTCTTGGGCTCGAAGGTGATGCCGCGCGCCGCGTGCTCTTTACTCCACACCTCGCTGGCGTCACGCGGCAATCGACTGCCTTCCTCTTGTGCGCTGCCTGGCGCAACATCAAGCGCGTGCTCATCGAAAACGTACCACCCCTCGATGGTGCCTGGTGAGAGGAGCAATGAAGACTTCTCCACGACTTCAGCCCATCTTCTCGAACACGCGAGATCTCCACACGTGACTACCACCTCAGCCACCACGCCGGATAAGCGCTGGTACTCCATTCTCTACGTGCAAGTGCTCATCGCCATCCTGATCGGCATCCTGATCGGCCATTTCTCCCCAAAGACCGGCTTGGCCCTCAAGCCTCTGGGCGACGCCTTCGTCGCCTCGATTCGAATGATGATCGCCCCGGTGATTTTCTGTGTGGTCGTGCAGGGCATCGCTTCCATGACCGATCTCAAGAAAGTCGGCCGCGTGGGCGTCAAAGCCTTGCTCTATTTCGAAGTTGTCTCCACACTCGCCCTCATCGTCGGCATTCTCGTCGCAGGATTTTTTCATCCCGGCGCCGGCCTCAACATCAATCCGACATCACTCGATCCCAAAACGGCCGCGGCCTACGCCAGCCGCGTGAAGGAGACCGGCATAATTGCCTTCCTGCTCGCCATCATCCCGCGCACCTTCGTTGACGCCTTCTCCGCCGGCGACGTTCTCCAAGTCTTGCTCGTCTCCGTGCTTTCCGGTTTTGCCGTCTCTTTGCTCGGCGCTCGCGGCGAACCGCTCACCCGCGGCATTGCCATCCTCACAAAAGTCATTTTCGACATCATCCGCATCATCGTCCGCGCCGCCCCGCTCGGCGCTCTCGGCGGCATGGCCTTCACCGTGGCCAGTTACGGCGTTGCCTCGCTTGCTAATCTCCTTGAACTGATCGGCACCTTCTACGCCACCAGCTTGATCTTTGTCATCATCATTCTTGGCGCTATTGCGCATTTAGCCGGCTTTTCCATTTTTCGCTTCATCGCCTATATTAAGGACGAACTCCTCATCGTCCTCGGCACCAGCTCCTCCGAAACGGTCCTCCCGGACATGATGCAGAAGCTGGAGCGCCTCGGTGCTCCCCGCGCCATCGTCGGCCTGGTCTTTCCCACCGGCTATAGCTTCAACACCGACGGCACCAACATCTACCTCACCCTGGCCACCCTCTTCCTCGCGCAAGCGACGAACACCCAACTCGATTTCAGGCAAATGGTTGGCATCCTTCTTTTCGCCATGATCGCCTCCAAAGGCGCTTCCGGTGTCACCGGCACCGGCTTCGTCACCCTCGCCGCCATCCTCGCCTCCGTCCCTTCCATTCCCATTCAGTCGCTGGCACTTCTCGTCGGCATCGACAAATTCATGAGCGAATGTCGCGCCCTCACCAATGTGATCGGCAATGGCGTTGCCACCATCGTTGTCAGTCGCTGGGAGAAAGAACTGGACCATGTCAAGTTCCGCAGGGTGATGGCCCATCCCCTCGAGAACGGTGAAACCAAATTGCCCTAGATGGCGTTACAATACCAGCCATGCCAGTCGTATCGCCCGCCCGCCGCAACTTTCACAAGCAACAAGGAGGTCCTGTGCAAGCCACGCTTCTCGATCGCCGCAGTTTTCTTCGTGTCTCCGCTGTTGCCGGCGGAGGCATCCTCGTCGCTCTCCATTTCGATCCCGTCGCCGAAATCTTTGCCCAGGCGCCGCAGGCCCCGCCCGCCGCCTTCCTGCCCACTGCGTTCCTGCGCGTTGCCGCAGACGGCATCGTCACCATCATGTCCAAGAATCCCGAAATCGGTCAGGGCGTGAAGACCCATCTCCCCATGATCATCGCCGAAGAACTCGACGTCGACTGGAAAGACGTCCGCATCGAGCAAGCCGATCTCGACGAAACGAAATACGGCCCTCAGCGCGCCGGTGGCAGCACTTCCACTCCCACCAATTGGGATCCGCTGCGCCGCGTCGGCGCCGCCTGCCGCGAAATGTTCGTCACCGCCGCCGCCCAAACCTGGTCCGTCCCCGAATCCGAATGCCAGACATCTTCCGGCCGCGTCATCCATCAGCCGACAAAACGCACTCTGACGTACGGCGCGCTCGCCGAAAAAACGGCCGCGCTGCCCGCGCCAGACCTCAAATCCGTCAGGCTCAAGGATCCCAAGGACTACAAAATCATCGGCCAGTCCATTCACAGCGTGGACAACGCTTCCATTGTCACCGGGAAAAATCTCTACAGCATCGATTTCAAAGTTCCGGAAATGTTGTACGCGGTGTACGAAAAATGTCCGGTCTACGCCGGCAAGTTCGTTAGTGCCAATTTCGACGAGATCAAAGCCCTGCCCGGCGTCCGCGATGCTTTTTCAGTGGATGGAAGTTCCGATCTGCTCGGCTTGCACTGTGGCGTCGCCATCGTTGCCGACACCTGGTGGCAGGCCAACACCGCCCGCAAGAAACTGCGCGCCAAGTGGGAGGAAGGCCCCAGCGCACAGCAGAGCAGCGAAAGTTTTGCCCGCCGTGCTGAGGAACTTTCCAAACAACCGCCCGCTATCACCCTCCGCAGCGACGGAAACGCCGAGAACGCTCTCCAGTCCGCCGCAAGAACTGTCGAGGCTGCTTACTCCTATCCGTTCCTCGCGCACGCTCCCATGGAGCCGGAGAATTGCCTCGCCCATTACCACGACGGCAAACTCGAATTTTGGTCGCCCAGCCAGACACCTGAAAATGGCCGCCTGCTCGTCTCCAAAGTTCTCAGTGTTCCCCACGACGACATCATCGTGCACTTGAAGCGCGCCGGCGGCGGATTTGGACGTCGCCTCACCAATGACTACATGCTGGAAGCTGGTGCAATTGCTAAACATGTAGGCGTACCCGTCAAACTCCTCTGGACTCGGGAGGACGATTTTCACCACGATCACTATCGCCCCGCCGGCTTTCATTTCCTCGAGGGTGGCCTCGATACCTCCGGCAAACTCGTCGCCTGGCGCAATCATTTCGTCAGTTTCGGCGAAGGCGAGAAGTTCGCTCCTTCCGCCGCCATCCCCGGCAACCAGTTTCCCGGCACATTTCTCCGGGACTTTTTCTTCGGCGCCTCCCTAATGCCTCTCGGCGTTCCCACCTATGCTCTGCGCGCTCCCGGCAGCAACGCCTTCTCCTGGGTGTTTCAATCTTTCACCGACGAGCTCGCTCACGCTGCGGGAAAAGATCCCGTCCAATTCCGCCTGGATCTTCTCGGCGCGCCTCGCGTCCCCAGCGCCACGCCCTCTTCCAATCCCGGCGACGTCGATCTTGACGCTTCTCGCATGCAGGGCGTCCTCAAGCTGGTCGCGGAAAAATCCGGTTGGGGCGCTCGAAAGCTCCCGAAAGACACCGCCATGGGGGTGGCCTTCCAATTCGCGCATCGCGGCTATTTCGCCGAAGTCGTCGAACTCCGTGTCGACGCCAAGAAGAAAATCAAGATCAACAAAATCTGGGTCGCCGGCGACGTCGGCAGCCAGATCATCAATCCCACCAACGCTGAAAATCAGGTCCGCGGGGGAATCATCGAGGGGCTGAGTTCCGTCATGTCCTACGAAATCACCATTGACGGAGGCCGCGCCGTGCAAAGCAATTTCCACGAATATCCCCCGGTCCGCATGAACCAGGTGCCGCCCGAAATCGAAGTTCATTTCCTCAAAACAGAAAACTCACCCACCGGCCTCGGTGAACCCGCTCTCCCGCCGGTTCTTCCAGCGGTGTGCAACGCGATCTTTTCCGTCGCTGGCGAGCGCATCCGCTCGTTGCCGCTCTCCAAACACGGCTTCTCCTGGGCCTAGCTTCTTCGGATTTTGATCGGGCGGACTTCAGTCCGCCCCTTGTTTTCGGACTTTGTGGCTTAGTGGCAAGCTCAGCTGGCCCACCTGCCATCAGGTCGGCCTCCTGACTTCATTATTTCGTTGCTTCAGTACTTCCCACACCGAGCTTTCTCACCAGATACGGAATAATCACCTGCCGGAAGATCACCGGATCAGGCCACACTTTCACCTGCCGGCCCAGGTGTCCTCCCTGCGGATTGATCCACGCCTCTTTGGGAACATCTCCGCTGCTGAGAAGCAAATAGGTGTCGGAAATCGGAACCTGCGTGTCCAGCGCCCCGGCGATAATCAGCATCGGCGCCGTCGACTTCCCAAGCAGACCCTGTGAAACCAGCGACATCTTCGGAAAAATGTTCGCCAGGTCATCCACCGATTTCGCGCCCTCATAAATCGACATCAGCGCCGGCCCGAGTCCGAACAGATACTCGCGATTCCCCAGCGTCTTGTTGATCACAAAATCCTTCTGAAATGTCGCGTCCGCGGGCGGCGACTGCGCCACCACGGCCTTCAACCGCGCGTGCTCGATGATCGCTAACTTCGTCGCCCAATATGCGCCGAAGCTCTGCCCATCCATGCCAATGCGCGTCTTGTCCACTTCCGGCCGCGTTTGCAAGTAATCGATCACGCGGGAAAATTCGCGTTCCGCCGTTTCGCTGGCTTTGATCGGAGACTGTCCCGTGCCCGGCGAATCCAGGCCGATGAATCCAATTCCATACGGCAGAATTGCGCCAAAATTCTCGGATAGATCTTCTTTGCGGCTATCCAGACCGCTAATCGCAATCACCATCGGAACAGGACCTTTCGCATTTTTCGGCAGCCGCAAATAACCGACGAT
>Ga0179587_10000255_pt1 | contig 22255 bp, 21 predicted proteins | sample CZODoug2_1_08_16_FD_185932 | JGI IMG/M metagenome (GOLD analysis project Ga0179587, IMG submission 185932) | Vadose zone soil fungal communities from Angelo Coast Range Reserve, California, USA - CZODoug2_1_08_16fungal | ecosystem: Environmental > Terrestrial > Soil > Vadose zone | place: USA...
CGATCCATTGCTGCGGGTCGCCGGCCGACGCGCGCCGCGTGTGCAACTGCGGCCCGCAAACCGACGGCTTGGCGGCCGTCCGTTAACCGACGAGCCCAATGTCGGGAGGCGGCGGCTATACAAGACCCTCGCGGGAAAATCCGTCGACCTGTCTCTTCGGCAGGCTCTTACCCTCCCGGCACCAGGGCGGTTCCCTCGCTCCGTGGAGGGTCACTCCGATGGATGATGGTCACGCGGCGCCCGCCGCTGACTTCGAGCTGCTCAGGCTGGTTGAGCAATATCTCGCCGAAAATGCCGCGTATCGAAATCTGGACAATGGCGCGACCACCGATGGCCGGCGCGCGTCGGCCGACCATCGGTTTCGCTTGGAGCAACGCATCATCATGACGCCTGCGCGTACGCTCGACGGTGTGGTCGCCAAGGCGCGCTGCGTTGCCGACAACGACCCCGATTCACTTCTCGTGGCGTCGCTGGTGCGGGACATTCTCAAGTTGAAGACCTTGCCGAGCGCCTCTTGGCTCGCGAGCAACGGAGAGGCAGTCATGACCGAGGGTGAGCTTAAGGCTCAGATGCGACTTTACGCCATCGAGCTTTTGACGGTGAACCTTTCTGCGATGACTTGTCTGATGACGCCGAAGCCACGCGAGCTGATCGCGGCGGTGCGGCAACAGATGATTGGCAGGGCCAGGGAGCTAACCTTTCCGGGTCTCGACGATCCCGCGATGTCCGATCTGTTCTCAGCAGAGCTGGAATCCGCCGTCGATCGCCTGGTGGAAATGGCGGATGAACAAATAGGCCGAGTTCTGCAAGCGCGGAAAAGAAAATCCGGAGCATGATGACGTGCTCAATTCGGCTGCACCGTCGATTGCCAATCCTTCTGATGCAGGGCGACGGTGCCGCTGCCGCTGTTAAAGGCGCGATGGTCGAGCTCGGGCAGGGTCATCTCGAAGCTCAGGGGCTGCGGCGCCTTGCGCAAATACCGATCGATGAGGCCGAAGTCCTCGCTCAGAGCTGCGTCGAGCGTGAGCTTGAACTGAAAGCGGCCGGCCGCCTCAACGATCTGCATCACCGGCTCGTCGAGCCGGGCGTGGAACAGGATCGTGTCGGTGTAGTTGCTGCGGCCCGGCAGCGGGATCGGCACGAACGGCCGGAAATCGTCAGTGCGCGATTTCTCGATGCTCCACTGCCCAAGGTCCGCACTGTAGAAGCGCTTCGAGCGATTGCTACTGTCCGTCACCGCAAGTCCCAACGACATGATGGTCCCGATGCGAGCCCCCTCATTGGCAATTGTCAGGGGGATCGCGAAAACCTCGAAGTTGGAATTCTGGTAAGGCGACGCATATCGAATGACCGGCGCCACGAACACTCTGAACTCGGATCGCTTCAGGGAGGTTTCCCAAAGGCTGTAGCTGGAGAACAGGAACGCCGTCGCGGAGACGACACTCGATGCGTTTTTCAGAGGCCTAGCCTGGAACGCGCGCGCAATCAAAGATTGCAACCATGCCGATGTGAAACTGCGCTCCGCCATGCATCCCCCCTTCTTTGCCAACCCCGTGTTTTGCGATGCTCATGACGGGGCAACTTGCTGACATTGTGGTCGCCGGTCAAACAGCCGCGCCAAGCCGACCTTTTGTGCGAGAATACGACCAAACGAATTGCCGGGATAGGTTTCAAGCGACAGGTTTCAAGCGAGATGGGAATCACTCCGATATGCAATTGGTTTGGCATCGTAAGCAGCCGGAGAACGCAGAGTTGCACGCGCGCTCGAGGCCCATGCGCAGCGGGTTAGCGTGGCCTCTTGGTCACGGCGAGACCTGCGATTGCGCTGGTCGCGAGCGCGTTTTGAACTGCGTCCCCAACTCGTGAGCTTGCCGAAGAGCCGCAATAGCTACTTCGATACGACGGTCCTGGATAGGGTCGTGTACCGGCGCCGCCAGCGAGGATGGTGCCAGCAAGCCCGGTTTGCAGGGGCGGGCGCCTCTCAATAGGCATTTTGGACGTGGATGAGATCGAATAACGTGCGCAGCAGAATCTGCAGTCCGGCCCGAGCGTCCAATTGTTGATACACCAAAGGTCGAGCTCGATCCGGTTTGCCATCTGCTTCAATTGCGCGGCATGGCGGCGCGGAATCCGTTGACCTGGGCCCAGCCGGTAATTCCCGGTTGCACGTGATGCCTGAACGCATAGTTCGCGATGACTTGACTGCATTCGAGGTCATGCGCAACGGGATGGGGCCGCGGTCCGACCAGCGACATGTCTCCGCCCAGAACGTTGTACGGTTGCGGCAGCTCGTCCATGCTGGTCTGCCGGAGGAGTCGTCCAAGCCGGGTGACGCGGCTGTCCGATCTGCGCGTGTGGACGATCTCCTGGCCGTCCTCCATCTCCGTCATGGTGCGGAACTTGTAGATGGTGAATTCTCGGCCGTTGAATCCCGTGCGACGCTGCCGGAAGATAGCCGGACCAGGTGACCCGAGCCGAATGGCGGAGGCGACCAGAAGCATCATTGGCAACAAGCAGGCGAAGGCGAAAGCCGTAATCGAGATGTCGGGGGCGCGTTTGGCGATCCGTTCGGGTGCGCTCAAGGGTGCGTGCTGGATCTCGATCAGCGGCATCTGCAGCGTTTTCCACGTGCGGTAGTTGAGAATCGACTGCACTGAACGGTCGGGCAGCACCGAACCGGCAGCGGCGTGAGCCGCAGCCGGTCGCGCACGGATTCGAGCTGGGCGTTGTTCGACGCAGGGGCCGACGACGTATGCGGCAATGCGGTCACGACCGCAGGGTCCTCCGTCGGCGGTTCCGGCAATGCCGGTGTGGAAGCGCTCATGAATTGCGCATCTCGGGTGCGGCCGCTCATGGGACGATCGGCTACCTAACCCCGGATTTCGTGTCCCCGGTCGTGCCCGGCGGTCTGCCGGTTGCGAATCCGCAGAATGAATACGATCTCAACCTTGGCAACCTCACGCGCTTCATCGCTCCTCGGCGGCCGCGGTAACGATTACGATGTCGTCGGTGGCTCCGAAATTCGCCGACGGTACGGTGCGCGCCAATCCGTTGGCTTGGAGCGCACAGCTTACGGTGCCGGATCCGATCGTCCAGGGCGCCTATCCGATCGCCGGGTTCACCGATTTCGGCTACTACCAGTGCTACGCTTCGGCAAGTGACCTGTCGGGGATCTTTGCTTACGTGAAATTCCACTGGCGTCACTCACGCTGGGGTTGTGGCCAACATCCTCGCCGGGCAGGGCGTCGCTCCGGTTCCGGGCACCACTGCGGATCTGACCACCTGGCTCGGCAATATCGCCCAGCCGGTCACGGTTTCGGCCCCGACGGAGGTCGGTCCGGCCGCCCCCTGCACCATCGGCGATTGATCTGACGGCATAAGAGCCGTCGCGTCTGTCGACGACGAAACTGTGTGCACCCGGTTCCAACGGGTGCACATTTTTGTTTTGCGTGGAGCCGCGAACCGGCAATGTCGGGCGATCGGCAATCGGCGTCGGCGGGAGCCTGCGTGATCAAGAATGCGGTGAAGGACAATGCACGGATCATTGCGCCGATCGTTGCGGTCGGCGTCGCCACGGCCGCGGCGAGCGTTGCGGCGGTGCCCGGCGTCGCCGGCTGGCTGGGGGCGGGTCTCGCCCTGATCATGCTGGCAATCGCCGCGGTCGATGCGCGCTACTTCATCATTCCGGATGCCTTGAATGCCGCCGGGCTGGCGCTTGGACTCGTGCATGCCGTGATGGTCGGGGAGGGGAGCGCAATCGAATCACTCGCCCTCGCGGCGCTGCGGGCGGCCGCGCTCGCGCTCGTGTTCCTGGCCTTGCGCCTGATCTATGCCCGGCTGCGCGGTCGCCAGGGCCTCGGGCTTGGCGATGTCAAGCTGGCGGCGGTCGCGGGCGCGTGGCTCGGCTGGAACGCCATTCCGGTCGCGATCGAGATCGCAGCGGTATCGGCGCTTGCCGTCTACGCGCCACGTCACTACCTGCTGCGCCGTCCGCTGCGCGCTACCACCAGGCTTCCGTTCGGGCTCTTCTTCGCGCCCGCCATCTGGCTTGGCTGGCTGCTCGATGCGACGGTGCTGCCCTACTGGTATGGGTGATCCCAACCGTGTTCCGTCAGCGCTTGCACAGCCCGCTCTTGAGCTCCCAGCCGTCGCCTGCGCGAGCTACGGAGACGATGTCGAAATACAGGCGCTCCGTCGGATCGCTCTTCGATATGAACGTGACCTCGCAGAGAAATCCATCGGCGTTGTTGTCATGACACTTGGCTTGCAGGACCTGCAGGCCCGTGTCGTGCAGCTTGCTGCCTGCTGACGCTTCTCGTTCATAAGCGGTCTGAATGACCGCGATATCGGGTAGCGAGTTACAGGAGAGCGCGACCATTGCGCAAATCCGACCAACAACAATCTTCCACATCTTTCCTCCGACGTCGCGCGACGCCGCGCTGACCAACATAACTACGCCACACACTTGTGCCTGAAGAGGCTCAGCCGGCTATAAGGTGATTTCATTCGAGTCAAGGCGCGACCAGGCGGTGGTATCGCGCAGCAGTCACCCGGATCACAGATAGAAATCACTGATAAAGGGAGTAAGCGAATGCGCAGAAAGCAAACGGAGCGTGAAATGTTGATGCGACGATGGATTGGTGCAGCCGGCCTGGTTGCAGCCTTGTGTGTAGGGGCTGGAAAAGGGACGGCTGTCGCCGCAAATCTCGTCGATCCTCCCGTGTTCTCGAGCCAGAACGGCGTGCTGGACATCATGATGGTTGCCATGCCGCAACCCATTCCGGGCATTTCGTTCACGCCGCCGAACAGCAGCGAGATCATCCATCCGACCGCCTGGGTCTATCAGATCTGCCCGCGCCCGGCGTCGGGGCTGAGCTGCCCAGCCGGCAGCCTCACGGTGTCACCGTACGGAGGTGTGCGCCTTGCCCTGCAGCAGGGTAATACGTTGAAGATCCGCTACGTCAACCAGCTGCCGAAGCTCGACCCCAATAAGCTGCGGCATGAGACCGATCCGGGCGAGGCCAATCTCTATCTTAACCCGAGCAACCTGCACACGCATGGCCTGATCACTCCAGCGCGGGCCGCGACCCTCAGCGATCCGACCTTCGGCGACTTTGTCTACGTGTCGATCTTCAACTCGGCCAACGGTATCCCGGTGCCGCAGTCGACGCACCAGCACGGGCCGATCGTGATGGACACGGTCGATTACAAGATCGTCATTCCGGCGAACCACCCCTCCGGTCTGTTCTGGTTCCACCCGCACGTGCACGGCATCGCACTCAACCAGGTGGTGCAAGGCCTGTCCGGGATGATCACCATCGGGAGCGTCGGGGACAATTTGCACGGCGATGCGGTGAATTCGCCCTGGCCGGAGACCAACGTCCGGCATCTGATGCTCAAGGAGATCCAGGTTCTTGCCGGCGGCACCGTCAACTTCGACAGCGGTCCGCAACCGGTCGCCGCCGGCGAGGTATTGAACCAGGAAGATACCAGCTTCTGCACGCAGTTTCCCGCGACCGGCGAAGTGCGTCAGGGCTCGTGCCCGGGGCAGGACAACAGCGGAAGCGGCGGCAGCAACTTCACCGGTGGAAACTGGTACATGACCGTCAACGGTCAGCAATTCCCCTCCATTCCGGTTGCGGAGGCGGACGGCGAGATCTGGCGTCTCGCGACTGGCGCCGGCAGCTTCAGCTGGGATCTGCAACTCGTTGATGACTTGACGCAGAATCCGATGACCGTTCAACTCATCGCCATCGACGGCGTTGCCGTGCATCTGCCCCAGGACACGAGCACGGGCGCCATGGTCGATATGGCGGGTGGCCGGTTCAAGGTGGTGGCCTGCCCGGATGCCCCGGTGATCGGCGCAACGGTTCCCGTCTGCGTCAACGAAATTGTCATGATGCCGAGCTCACGCACCGAGCTTTGGGTCACTTACCGCAATGCGGAGGGTCGGATCACCCCGCCTCCGGCGGGCGCTTCCGCCACCCTGAAGATGGTCGGGCTCACCATGGGCACCGGCGACGCCTGGCCGGCGGTGGACCTCGCCAAGGTGCGGTTCAACCAGTCCGGAGCGCGCCAATATACAAGCAACCAGATCGTGGTTGGTGGTTCCACCGATGCAGCTGGTGTCTATCAACAAGGCGGAATCTTCAGCGCTCAGGTTCCAGGAGCGAGCGCCGCGGCACAACCGGCGCAACCGGCGGGGTGCACGCCGCTGCCGCCGGGACATCGTCGACGCATCTTCTTCGGCTTCTCGGATGTGACGATCAACAACACGTTCGCACTCGGCTACGAGGAGATCGATCAGAACGGAAATGTGGTTCCAGGGACGCAGAAACCCGCCCCCGACCAGCTGGAACGATTCGATCCGTCGCACACGACCGTCTGCCTGCCGCTCGGACCCGGTCAAACGCCGGTACGGGAGACGTGGGAGCTGGTGCAGCTGTCGACCGAAAACCACAATTTCCATCTGCACCAGACGCGATTCAGGAAGACGGGCAGCAACGGCGGGGTGGTGCAGGACAACTTCCTCCTGGGAGTGGCGGTACCGGACGCCAGTATCTCGGATCAGGTCCTCAATAATCAAAACGGCGTCTGCATCATCTCGCAATGGCGCAGCGGCCATTGCGCGTCGACCCCAACCGTCCTTGATATCCCGTTCGCGGAGCTGGGGGAATTCGTCTACCACTGCCACATCCTCGAGCACGAGGACGGAGGTATGATGGCGAGGATCCAGGTGGTTCCCTCACTCCACTAGAGCATGATCCCGAAAAGTTGCAGACTTTTCGGGATCATGCGACCGAACAAATGCTTGGAGCGAAATCACGATTCAATCTGAAGATTTCGCTCTAGGCGACTGATCCGGCCGCCCAGGGGCTGCGCCGGATTCTTGTCTTGAAGCCTCCCAATGATGGAAATCTCTTGAGTGCACCAATAGCCAGGCGGTCCGGCAGGTCGGCCCATCCACCATTCTACAGCGCAGACCGGCTCCCGAGCCTTGGTTCTTCTCGATGCCGTGTCGCTCCTCTCCCCGCAGCCCCCCCGCATGTGGGGAGAGGAAAGCTGCACGGCGACGTCCTCAATTTTGCTTGAGATGGCGCTAGTGGCTTGAGACGGCGCTAGAAGCCTCGATGCCGTTGCGACCATTCCAGCGCCCGCGATTGCCCTTCGGCGATCTGGGCGTTGTTCATCTTGGATGCCACCGCGTCGCGCAGATGCAGATAATACTCCTGCTCGCGCTTCGGCGCGTTCGCGGCCGCCAGGTTCAGCCATTTGTAGGCGGCGACATCATCGAGCGGCACGCCGTGGCCCTTGTCGTACAACAATCCCAGCAGGGATTGCGCCGTCGCGTCGCCCCGCTCGGCCGACTGTCGGTACCAGTACGCGGCCGCATCATAATCCTGCGGAACCCCTTGCCCGCTCTCGTACATGAAGCCCAGCATGGTCTGGGCACGCGGATAGCCGTGCTGGGCGAGGGGGGTCAGCAGGCGTGCGGCTGTCACATAGTCGCCGCGCCCATGGGCGGCGACACCGGCGGCGAGCGGGTCGGCGTGGGTCGGTAGGGTGACGCCGAGCCCGAGGGCCACCGCGGTCAGGAGAATCCTTGCTGGTCTGCGCACGTTGTCCGCCCCGGTCATTTCCTGGTTCGCCGCGACGCCGCGGCTTGGCGAGGTCTAGCGATATTTGGTCGCATCGGGCGTCGTCGACCGGACGGCTCCGATCGTCCCCCGCAGCTTGGTGCGCAGCTCCTCGGCGACGAAGTGCGCATCGACGCTGTCGCGGATGATCGTCGGCCGGATCAGGATGATCAGCTCGGTTCGCTGGACCTGCTTGCCGTTGTTGGAGAAGGCCACGCCGAGTCCCGGAATCTGATCGAGAAGGGGAACGCCCGAGTGATTGCCGGAATCGGTCTCGCTGATCAGGCCGCCGAGCAACACGGTCTGGCCGCTCGCGACCGCCACGGAGCTGCGCACCTTGCGCTCCGTCACGGTCGGGGTGAGCGAGTTGGCTGTGGCGGGCGAGACATTGCTGATCTCCTGCTCGATCTCGAGCCGGACATTGCCGTTGGCATTGATGCGCGGGACCACCCGCAGAATGATCCCGGTATTGCGATAGTCGATGGTGCTTACCACCGTGTTGTTGCCGGTGAGCACGGTCGCGCTTCCGGTCGAGACCGGTACCTGGTCGCCGACCTGCAGGGTTGCGACCTGGTTGTCGATCACCACCACCGAGGGATTCGACAACACCTTGATGTCGGTCACGGTATGCAGCGCGTCCAGAATCATGTTGGGTTGCACCTCCGGCCCGAGCAGCAAATTGAATCCCGGAAATGCGCGATTGATGAAGGTGCCGGCGGCGGCGCCGGCGGCGCTGGCGGCGGCCGGCGCCTGCGCGGCCGTTGTGTTGAGCACAGAGCCTTTGCCCGCGGGCAGGCCGAGGTTTTGGCTCGCCAGGAAGAACTGCACGCCATAGTTCAGATTGTCGTTGAGCGTGACCTCGGCGACCGTGGTATCGATCCCGACCTGAAGCTGCGGCCGGTCGATCTGGCGCAAGGTTCGCGCGATGATGCTGTAATTCTCCTGGCTCCCATAGACGAGCAGCGTGTTGTTGACGGTGTCGGCGGTGATGCGCACGCCCTGCAGGACGCTCTGACCGCCGCCGGTGCCGCCGCGTTCGCCGCCGAACAGGTTGCCCCCGCGCGCCTCGAATAAGCTACCGCCGGTCTGCCCGCCGGTTGCGTTCGCGTTCTGCGCGCCCCCGGTGTTGGTGCTCCCCAAGCCGGACGGCTGGTTGCCTCCAAAGCCCCCGCCCGATTGGGTTCCGGCGGCGGACAGCCGACTCGCGGCCGAGGAGGAGCTCGAGCTGGAGGCGGAAAGGCCGGATCCCGGCGCAATCTGATCATTGGCGCTGTCGAGCTCGGACGAGGACGATGATCCGCCGTTGCCGAAAACGTCATTGAGGACCCGCGCCACCTGGCGCGCCTCGCCGTACTTCAATTGATAGACATGGACGCTCGAGCGGCCGGTGTCGGCATTGTCCAGGCGGTGGATCCAGGTCTCGATCCGATGCAGCGCTTCGGGCTTGCGGCTGACCGCGAGCACCGCATTCATCCGGCCGATCGGTTGCAGGGTCACCAGGCCCTGCGCAACCCCGCCCTCGCCGGAACCCAAGATCTTCTCCAGCTCGGCGATGATCGGCTCGGGATTGCTGTTCTGGACCGGGAAGATCCCGACCGACTGCCCCCGCATCCAGTCGACGTCGAAGCTCATCACGAGGTCGATGGCGTTGCGGCGCTCGGTGCCGCTGCCTTGGATGATGATCATGTTGCGGCTGGGATCGGCCCGAACCATGCCGGGCTTGGTCGCGAAGCTGTCGATCAACTTGAGCAGCGTCGGCGCCGAAACGTACTGAAGCGGCACGGCCGAGATTCCGTAGCCCGGCTCGGCACGCTCGGCGGCGTCCAATGCGCCGGCGCCGGTCGCATCGCCCTGCGGCATGAGCCGATAACCGGTATTGTCGCGCACCAGCGCAACGCCGCTCAGCCGCAGCGCGTTCTCCAGGACGAACACAACGTCGGCCTTCGGGATCGGACGGCCGGAGGAAAGGCTGATCGTGCCCTGGACCCTAGGGTCTATGATGTAGCCGACGCCGAGGATGTCACCGAGCACCACCTTGGCGACCGATGCGACCGGCGTATTCTCAAAATTGAGGTCGTAGCCGTCGTTGCCGCTCGTTGTGGATCCGGGCGCCGTCCGTTTGGGCGGCGGCTCACTGACGCCGAGATAGATCGCCGACCGCAAGGGCTTTCCGCTTGACGACTCGTCCTGCCGCACCTGGGTCGGGTATCGCGGCAGAAGATCAATCGAACGTATCTTATCGAAGACGTCGGGATCGCCCGCTTGGTCGGCTTCGTGCGTCCCACTCTTGCCCAAATCTTTGCCCACCGGAAAAGAGCTGCATGCAGCCAGGACCGCAGCACAGACGGCGATCGCCGCGATAAGCGAGCTGTTGCGTTGGGCTGGATGTCGATGCACTCACCGTTCCACTTGTATAGGCATTTGGCACAGGCATTCGGCTACAGGCATGCGGCCGACGTCGGCCATTCCTACTCCGCGATGCGGCTTCCCCATCCACGATAGTCGGCTCGCATTTTAACAATCCGCGAGTCATTTTGTAACAATCCACTGTGACAGGAATGTACCAGGCTACGAAATTGCGCGATGTGTGATAAAATTGTACCATGCGTGGGATTGTACCGCCGCCGGGATCGGACTACCGTCAAGAGTGGAGGGCGCTGTCCTTACGGCCGTCAAGCATTGTCATTTTTAGTTTGCACGCCTACTATAGGCGCTACTCTTGACAACTCGACGTATAGTTCGGTGCAACCCGATGGTTCCCGTGAACTCTAATGATTTTGCGGTTCACCTTCGCGCCCGGATCGGCCATATGCCGGATTTGGGTGCGGTTGCCGAATCTGAGGAATCGGCGGGCGGGGAGCATCGGTTTCGCACCCTGTGGGAAATAAGCGAGCTTTCGGCCGCTGACTTCGCCGACGAAGTCGCGCATTTCTACAATTTGCCCCGCGCCACGCTGCCGGACCTGCTGGCCGCACGGCCATTGCTCGAGCAGTTTTCCCGCCGATTCGTCCGCGAGATGACGATCTTTCCGTGTGAGGATTCGGCGGGCGCACAAATCCTTGCGGTCGCCGACCCGAGCAATTCGGCGGCGATCCAGGCCGCCACACTCGTGCTCGGCGATGGGCTTTCGGTGCGCATCGGCTCGTTCGAGGACATCGCGACCGTGCTCGACCTGCGGCTCGACCCCGAGCACGCCGCAGCCGCTGACGGTATCGAGACAACATCCTCGCTAGAGGATGATATCGACAGCCTGCGCGATCTGGCGAGCGGTGCGCCGGTCGTGCGCGCCGTCAATGATCTGTTCGAGACCGCAGTCGAGCTGCGCGCCAGCGACATCCATATCGAGCCGGGCCGCAGTGGGCTCGTCGTGCGCATGCGCGTCGATGGGCTCTTGCGCACGGTGCCGACTCCGCCCGGCGCGCTGCCGCAGGCGGTCGTCTCGCGCATCAAGATCATGGCTGGGCTCAATATCGCGGAACGTCGGCTGCCGCAGGACGGCGCCGCGCGGGTTCGGGTCGATCGTTCGGAACTCGACGTGCGTGTCGCGATTATGCCGACCCAGCACGGGGAATCCGCGGTCATCCGCCTGCTGCCCAAGGACCGCGGCCTGCTCGCTATCGAGAAGCTTGGATTTTGCGCGAGCGATGAAGGCAAGCTGCGCCGGTTGCTGACCCTGCCGCACGGAATGATCGTGGTCAGCGGACCGACCGGCAGCGGCAAGACGACGACGCTGGCGACCGTGCTGTCGATCCTCAATGAACCTACCCGAAAGATCCTGACCATCGAGGATCCGGTCGAGTACGAGATTGCCGGCATCTGTCAATCGCAGGCCAAGCCATCGGTCGGGCTGACATTCGCGACCGCCTTGCGCGCCTTCGTCCGCCAGGATCCCGATGTGATCATGGTCGGCGAGGTGCGCGACGCGGAGACCGCGCATATCGCGATTCACGCCGCCTTGACCGGGCATCTGGTGCTCACCACGCTGCATACCGAAACGGCGGCGGCCGCGGTGCCGCGTCTGCTCGATCTCGGCGTGGAGGCGTTCCTGCTACGCTCGACGCTGCGCGCCGTCATCGCGCAGCGGCTGGTGCGTCAGCTCTGCGACCGGTGCAAGATTCGCCGGCCGCTGACTGCGGCCGACCGCGCGGCCGACCCGCGCTACGAAGAGGTCGGGCTCGCGGTCGACGAGATCATCTGCGAGCCGGTCGGTTGCGAGCGTTGCGGGGGAACCGGCTATCGCGGCCGCTGCGGCGTATTCGAGATCCTGGAGATGAAGGAGGACGTCCGCCACCTGGTCGAATCGCAATCCGACTGGGCGTCGATCGACAAGGTGGCGGTGCGCAACGGAATGACGACGATGATCGACGACGGTCTCGCCAAGATTCGCGCCGGCATGACCTCGGCTGCCGAAGTGCTGCGCGTAACCACGGTACGGTGACGCCATGCCGACTTTCGGGTATCGAGCGCTGACCCAGAGCGGGGAGATCGTCGCCGGATCGATCTCGGCCGCGAGCGCGACGGAAGTGTCGCACCGGGTCGAGTATCTTGGCCTGGTCCTCATCGAGACCGTCCCGGAGGCGGGCGCTTCTGCAAAATGGTCGTTCTCGCTCTCGGCGCTGTCGCGCCCGCGTCCGGAGGATGTGACCATATTCACCCGCGATCTTGCCTTGCTCCTGAAGGCGGGCGCGCGTCTCGACGACGGTCTGGAGCTGCTTGCCAACGACATGGATACCGGGCGCCTGCGCCCGGTTACGCGCAAGATCAGGTCGGCCATCGTGGCCGGCGAAAGCTTCGCCGGCGCGATCGGTCGTCATCCAGCGCTGTTCCCGCCGGTCTATGTGGCGCTGGTGCGTGTCGGCGAAATGTCCGGCACGCTCGACCAGATCCTCGAGACGCTGGGCAATGAGCGCAGCCGGGCCGAAGCCACGCGCCGGAAGGTGACTGACGCCCTGCATTATCCGGCATTCGTGCTCATGTCCGCGGGCGGCGTGCTCACTTTCTTCGTGCTGTTCGTGCTGCCGCAGTTCTCAACCGTGCTGCGCGATTTCAACGCGAAGATCGATCCCATCGTCGAGATGTTCATGAACCTGTCCGATTTGCTGCGGAACCACGGTCCGGAGCTGGGGATTGCTCTGACGGCGATCGTCACGGGGATCTGGCTGGCCTGGCGCAGACCCGGCTTCCGGGCCACGGTGGTGACGAAAGTGTCGCGACTCCCGATCGTCTCCTCGGTGTTCGATTTCCATCGCACCGCCTTGTTCTGCCGAAATCTCGGCGTCCTGCTCGGCAGCGGCGTGACCCTCACGGTGACGTTGCGGATCCTGATCGACATCATGGCGGCGACCGGAAGCGTGCCGGTGTGGACCGCGATGGCCGATCGAGTCCGGCACGGCGGAAAGCTCTCCGACGCGCTCGCCGCCGCCGCCATTCTCCCCCCCATGGCGGTGCGCATGTTGCGGCTGGGAGAGGAGACCGGTCAGCTTCCGACTCTGGCCGGGCGCGTTGCCGAGTTCTACGAGGCGAAGCTCCAGCGTCAGCTGGATCGCATCGTCGGCATCATCGGCCCGGCGGCCATCGTCACCATAAGCATCGTGGTGGGCGGCCTGATCGTTTCGGTGATGACGGCGCTGCTATCGGTTACTCAAGTCGTTGGTTAAAGCACGGGAAGGAAAACATGCAAACTATCGCAAGCGAACCGATCGCAAATCAGCTTATCGCGAGCGAATGCACCGCGAGTGCATGCATAGCGAGTGAATGCATCGTGAGTGTGCCCAACGCAAGCAATGCCGCCGCTCCGCCAACGCCCAGGCGACCCCGAAAGCGCGGCCAGCGGGGCTTCACGCTCATCGAGATGTTGGTCGTGATCACCATCATCGGCCTGATCATGGCGCTGGTCGGGCCGCGCGTGCTCGGCTACCTCGGCGAGTCGCGCATAAAGGCCGCCAAGATTCAAATCCTGAGCTTCTCGAGCGCCATGGACCTGTTTTATCTGGATGCCGGTCGCTATCCAACCAATGCCGAGGGATTGATCGCACTGGTGCGCCCGGTCAGCGGCGTAGCGGCTTGGAACGGTCCTTATCTCAAAGGCGGCGCCCTTCCGAACGATCCGTGGGGCCATCCCTATGTCTATAAGCTCGGAGGAGAACACAGTGCCTACGAAATCATCTCTCTCGGCCCGGAGGGTAAGGAGGGGGGCACTGGGACAGCGGCAGTCATCTCGTCGCTGCCGCCAGCGCAGAACTGAGGGCACAGGTTCCTCGGCGGGCTTCACGCTCATCGAGATGGTCTGCGTGGTTGCGCTCGTGGCGATGCTTGCGGCGATCATGCTGCCACGAAGTCCTCTTGGGACCACGCGGTCGCGACTGGAGGCTTATGCGGTTGAGGTGGCGACCCTGCTCAAGACCGATCGCAACGTGGCGCTACAGCGACACGGCGCGGTTTCCGCCGAGGTCGATGCGCGCGAGCGCCTGATCCGTGCCGGATCGAGCGACCGCGTCGTACAGGTGCCGAACGACGTCGTGCTCTCGGCGCTCCTGCCGGAGCGATGCAACGGTCAACCGGCGTTCTCGACCATCCGTTTCTTTGCAAACGGGATGTCATGCGGGGGGACGATCAGGCTCACGCGATTCGGCAGCGGGTTCGAGGTGCGGGTGAACTGGTTGACGGGAGGCATCGAAATTGTGCCGCACAACGTTCTCTGAGGAAAGCCTCCCTGACGGAGGCCAAGATGGCTTTACGATGATCGAAGCCGTGGTGGCGCTCGCCTTGGTGGCCATCATGCTGGCGGCGATCAGCTCGCTGGTCGCCGCCACCACCAACGGCACGCGGACGCTCGAGGGACATGTCGCCCTGGTGGAGACCGCGCGGCTGGTCTTGGCCAGCATTCCGCGACACGGCGAGCTCCAGAGCGACGATCTTGCGGGCGAACTTTCCGGCCATCGCTGGCAGGTCCGCCAGTCGCCGCTGTCGGGCGATGGCCAGCCGGTGTCTGGCTCGCTGTGGGTTCCCCAGAGCATTGCGGTGCGGGTGCGGTCGCCCTCCGGCGCCATCTTCTCCCTCGAAACCGTGCGGCTGACGAAGAGGCCGGGGTCATGAGGCCGACAACCGTCCGGGCTCGGCGGTCGAACGCCGGCTTCACGCTGCTCGAGACGCTGGTCGCGGTCGCCCTGACGGGCCTCGTCCTGAGTGTCCTGGCAACCGTGACGGCGCAATGGCTGCCGAATTGGAATCGCGGTCTGCTCCGGGTGCAACGCAACGAGCAGGCGGCGATCGCTTTGGAGCGGCTGGTGGCCGATCTTTCGGCGGCGGAATATGTCACTCCCAACCGCGAGGTCGAGCAACCGCTGTTCGATGGTGGCGAACTCGCCGTCACCTTCGTGCGCACGGCGGTTGGTCCGAACACCCGGCCGGGCCTCGAGATCGTGCGCGTCGCCGAGACCGCGGATGCACTGGGCCATGTGCTGGTGCGCATGCGCGCGCCCTTTGTGCCGCTCCCGATCGGCGATCTGTCGCTCGACCGTGTCGGGTTTGCCGATCCGGTCGTTCTGGTGCGTGCGCCGCTTCGCGTCACATTCGCATATCCGGCCAAGGGCGGCGGCTGGACAAGCACGTGGCAGTCGCAAATCCCGGCGGCCTGGATAAGCCCGGGGCAAGCGCCCGGCGACCGGCCGCCCGTCACCCTGCCGAGCGTCATTCGGATCACGGTGCGCGATGTGGTGGCGGAGCGGATCCTGGCGGTGTCGACCGCGACGCGGGTTCATGTCAACATGCCGGCGCCCCGGCCCCAGCAGGCCGGGGAAGCTCCGGCGGCCGCACCGTCCCAGCCGGGCGGTATAGCGGCAGGGGGGATGGGCGGATGAGCGCGCAGGTCGCCCATGGCGAGAGCGGGCAATCGTCTCGCGACGGCTTCATCGTCGTTGCGGCGCTCTGGATCCTGCTGGCGCTCGCGACCCTGGCGGCGGTGGCCGCGGCCTATGTGGCGCAATCGGCGATCGCCCTCACGGTCAACGACGAAGCGGTGCAGACGGAGGCGCTGGTCGGCTCGAGCCTGGAGCTGGCGGCCTATCGATTGTCGTCGGCCGAGCGCCGGCCGACGCGCGGCGATTTTCGCTTTCGTATGTCGCACGCCGAGGTCACCGTCGAGTATATCTCGGAGGCTGCGCGCATCGACCTCAATGCTGCGCCCAAGGAGCTGATCGCCGGGCTGTTCGCGGTACTGGGGGCGAAGCCGGATGCGGCGACGCAATATGCCGACCGAGTCGTGGCTTGGCGCACGCCGCCGCAGCCGAATGCGCCAGACAGCGAGGATGCGCTCTACCGGGCCGCTGGGCTGCGCTTTTCTCCGCGCCGATCGCCCTTCACTCATGTCGATGAGCTCTGGCTCGTGCTCAGCCTACCCCCCGCTCTGGTCGAACGCGCGCTGCCGTTCGTCACGATCTATAGCGGCATGCGTGAGGTCAACGTGCTGGATGCACCTGCCGAAGTGATCGCGGCGCTCCCCGGCATGTCGTCGGGACGGCTCAATGCGTTCCTGGAGCAACGCGAGAGCTTGCCGGCAGATCCGCAATTCATCGCGGGAGCGCTCGGCGAAAACCAGGCCGGCGTGACCAGCAAGGGCAGCGATGCCTATCGGGTGCGCACCCGCATCGCCTTTGACAATGGCTGGCGCAAGACATCCGAGGCCGTCATCATGATGCAAGTCGGCAGCAGCGCGGAGCCGTATCTGGTGCTGTCCTGGCAGGATGATATCGATCCGGCCGCGGGTGCGCGGCGGGCAGGTGGTGGATGAGCATGCTGAGCGAAATCGGAACCGGCTTCTCGCTCTGGATCGATGCGGTCGCCCGCACCGTGAAGGGAATATTCGAGCGGTTCGAATCGACCCGCCGGATCGAGCTCGCGGAGGACGAGGACGGCGCCTTCACGATCCGCCCCGCAACGGCGGCCGCGCCCGCGACGGGGCCGCTGGGTTGCCTGCGGATCGTGGACGGGGTGGTCAGCGGTCTGACGCCGGAATCGGCGGCGGCTTTTCGCGACAGCAGGGTCGAGCTGACGCTGCGTTCCTCCCGTTTCCTTTTCCGGCCGCTCGATCTGCCCAAGCGGGCCAGCGAGTTCCTCGACGGGATCGTCCGGGCCCAGATCGACCGACTGACGCCGTGGACCGCGCATGAGGCGGCCTATCACTGGACCAAGCCGACCGAGGTTGCGGGCGAGCGCATCGCGATGACGATCGTTGCGACCGCCCGGTCCTTGGTGGTCCCGCTGGCACAAGCGTTTGCGGATCTGGGAGCCGCCGTGGTCGAGGTCTCGACCCTGACGCCTGACGCAGACGCGGCTCCGGTGACGGTCTATCAGCAGCGCAGCCGCGCGGCGGCGGAACTTGGGCGCATCCGGTTCATCTTGCGCGCCGTCTTCATCGCGAGCGGCCTGCCGGCCCTGGCCTCGGTCGGTGCTTCGGGTTTCCTCGCCGCCCACTACGACGATCAGATGCAGCAAGTCCAGCGCCAGATCGCCGAGCGGCGTGCCGTGATCCGGGCCGGCCAGTCCGCCGGCGGTTCCGCCCTGGAGCTCCTCGAGCGCCGCAAGCACACGACGCCTGCGAGCGTCATGGTGATCGAGGCGCTATCGGCGCTCCTGCCCGACCATACCTACGTGACCGAATTGCAGATCGACGGCGACAAGCTGCAGGTGACCGGCATCACGCGCGACGCCCCCTCCTTGATCTCGCTCCTGGAGCAGTCACCGCACTTTACGCATGCGACCTTTTTCGCGCCGACCACGCGGGCGCCCAACGATCCGGGCGAGCGCTTTCATATCGAGGCCGGGATCAGGCCGTATTTCAAGATCGGGACGTAGCCATGATCAAGCGCCTGGAAAACCTGCTTGCCCGCTTCCCGATCGCAGCCGTCGTGCTCTATCTGGCGGCGATCGTGGTCTTCGCGGTCACGACCCTCGTGACGGTCCTCGATCTCGCGGAGCGGGGCGACGCGGTGGCAGCCTCCGCCGATATCCTCGCCAAGCTCGAGGGTCGCGGCGAGCCGCGCGCGCGCGCGTCGGATGTGTCCGACGTCACGGTCCCGGTCGGCGCGCCCTTCGTCGATGGCGCGACCGTGTCGGTCGCCGGTGCCGCGCTGCTGCAGCGCGTGGCGGCTGCGACCACGCAGGTCGGCGGCAACATCCTATCATCGCAGGTCGAGCTGCAAGGCCCGCAATCCAAGGCCGGATTCGTCACCGTGACGACGAGCTTCGAGGTCGAGCAGGCCTCGCTGCAGCGGCTGCTTTATGACGTCGAGGCCGGCTTGCCCTTCCTTTTTGTCGACCAGATCGACGTGCAGGCTCCGAGCAGCGCAACGGGCGCGTCGGCCGACAAGATGCGGGTGCAGATGACGGTGTCGGGGCAATGGCGAGGCGCAAAATGACGATCCGGAAGTCGATCCTGCTGCTGGCCGCCGTGGTGGCGGGTGACGCTCAGGCGGGGGCGGTTGCGCCGCCCGCGATGGCGATTGATCCACGCGACGTGACGCCCGTTCAGGCCCCGCCGAATGTGGTCGAGCCACACGTGGTCGCGACCGCACAGCCGCCCGCCGCCGCGACAACCGAGCCGGTGCAGAGCGGTAACCCACTGTGGGTTGTTCCGCTGCGGCAATTGAGTGCGACGCGCGAGCGGCCGCTGTTCGCGCCCACCCGGCATCCGCCGTCAGTGCCGGTGGCGGCGCAGCCGGCGTTTCAGCTCGTCTCGGCGCCGCCCCCACCGAAGGCGGTGGAGCTGGAGACGCCGCAGCTTTCGCTGGTCGGGACCGTCGCCGGGGAGGCCGGGGGGATCGGCGTCTTCCTCAGCCAGGCCGACAAGACGGTGCTGCGCCTGAAGACCGGGGAGGGCCACAAAGGATGGTTTCTGCGCGAGGTGCGCGGCCGCGCGGTCGTTCTCCAGAAGGGCTACCAAACAACGGTGCTGACGCTGCCGATTCCGGACATGAGCAAGGCGGATGCGCCGCCCGCGACTCCACCAAGCCCGGCGGGCGCGGGACAGGGCTTTGGCCCTGCGGTGCCAGCAGTTCCGGTCGCCGCCAAGGCGCCGACCGGTTCGCCGGCCGCCGGAGTGCCGGTTACGTTCAGTCCGTTCACGTTGCCGGCCAGGGTTCGGCGGTAGCGCAGCCGCGGCTTTCCAGGGGACTGGATTCCCGCCTGCGAGCCTGTGCGGAAACCGCCGCTCATTTTCGCGTCCGCGCCGACGAGCGCGGCAGAGACAGTTGCCGCCCTTATGCGATTTCTTCACACGCTCTGGGGGGGATGATTTCCTCACCCCAATCTTCCAATTCACTCCGAAACAAAACTGACACACGCGTGTCAGTTGCAATCGGTTTGCACCCCACTGCGGGGTGCGCGGATTTCACGGAGCACGATCCCGCCAAGCTGTGGATCTACTATCTGCAGCTCGTGGCGGTGGAGGAGGCGTTCAAAAATCTCAAAGGCGATCTCGCCGTACGCCCCGATATTCCGTTAGAGCGGCAGATGGGCGCCGGCACGATATTCGGCGGCTTGGCGTGAGGAGCGCCGTATCCCCTTGACAATATTCACTCCCGCTGGGACGCGATAGTACCAGCGATGCCGGTAGCCGCATGAGAAGCGCTCAAGCAGCCCGGTTTGTGCCCAGTGACGGATTGTTGTTCGCGTGACGACCGCAGCCCCGATGAGTTGGTCTGGAAACACCTGAAAGCCGACACCGTCGGCCGCATGGCGATCACCGACAAGGCCGATCTTAAAACCAAAGTCCGTTCATCCATGCGTCAACTGCAAAACGACCCGAAAAAAATCCGCTCCTTCTACCAAAATCCGTCCCTCAAATACGCCGCGTGAAATCAAACTTAGCTACTTCGAACCTCCAATCGGCGAAGTTGGGCTAGCTGCACGCGTCGAGCGCGTTCATCGTGCCATTGACGAACCTCGGACCGCGAAAATATGCGCAGGAGATCGGCGTCAGCGGCCTTCTTCACGAGCGCCTGCGGGTTACTCAACCAGTCGGTTGGCGGCGGTTCCGGCCGCCGGCTGTTGATGGGCCTGTGTTTGCGTACCGGCGTAGTCGCTCGGCGCATGGGACCGCGGGAGTGGCGGGGCTGCCCGGCGCGCCGCCGCGATGACGGTCGCGAGGTCAGCCTCGAATTGACGTCGAGAGCTTTGCCGCTGGGCGGCGACTTTGATCATTGTGCGCAGGACAATGGCGGCGACTGCCAATCCGCCCGCAATGAGAAGAAAGATGCCGACGTACATGATCGTCGCGACATCCACCGTCTGGTCTGAGGCCGCAGCGGACCGTTGCGCCGGCGGTTCATCCTGTCCGCTGCCGGCATCCCGCCGGGCCGTCGTCGCGTCGTCTTGCTCCGCGTATGTGCTGATCGCGACGCCTTGGCCTGCGCCGGCTTCAGCCCGTTTCGGTGGGTCCGGTGGCTGGACGGCGGACGTTTCCGCTTGCGGCATGTCACCGACCTTGGTGGTGGCCGACCGATCTTCGGCGCGCCCCGGGCTGGCTGTTGTTGCGATGGTCACGGCGAGGGCAAGAAGCAGAGCGGCAAACGCGGTGCCGGCCCCGGCGCCGACCGGTCCCGAGATGAGGCTACCCGCTAGAGCGGTTTCACATTGGCTGGAAACAGAAACCGCTCCAGCTTTTTTGCGTTGTCGCATTTTCGGACGGAAAACCGGATTCCACGTTTCCTGAAAATGCTCTACCGGCCCTGAGGCTTGGTTTGTGCCGCGCTCGCGAGCGGGCAGGCGCAACGGTGCAAACGATATGCTTGTCATGGCAGTCGCAAGAAATCTTCATCACGTTGGGCCTGCGCTGCCTCAATCGCCCGATCACCATGCGGTGATCCGATTCTGGCAGCGCCGAAAAGCGCGATCCAGCGTCAGCGCGCGCCGCTGACGCTCTCTGATCTCTTGTGAAGGACTAGAAAATCGAATTGGCCCGATGTCGCCGCGAGAACGAGAGCAATGGCAATTCGAGCACAGAAATGCTCAATACGGGTATTCGTCATTCAGAGCCCCCCTGGCCGACCATCCGCCCCAGTTCACCGATGCACGCGACTGAAATGGCTTAATTGGGGCGCGTCGCCGGCTAAGCAATGACATGTTTGCGTCCAAACTCGTCAATCGACGCCGGTATCGCATGGCAAGGTTCATTCCCTCTTTCGAATGGGCGATATTCCTGCCGTCGGTGGCCGCTCAATCTTCCCGGATCGCTTTGCGCTATCGCCAGTGCCGAACGCGTTCATGGTGTGGCCGGCAAGCCACGGACCGTGAAAATATCGGCGATGGCTGCGCTGTCCCGGTCCCGCTCCAGACTGTACCAGTGGCCCAGCGTTTCACCGTGCCGTCGGAATTGGAGCAGGCTCGCGACCACGCGTTCGCCGGGGTCGATATTGCCGCGATAGATGATGTCGCGCCGGCGTGTCGTCGGAAACGGCGCATCGGGCCGGAAAAATGACCACTCCGCCCGATCGACGAAGGCTTGAAAGCTTGCGAAATAAAGGAAATCGGCGCCGTTGAAATCCTGGCCGGGGCAGGGATCGACGATGAAGCGGTCGATCACCGCCGCCTTGCGTCGTTCGAAACCGAGATGCGTGGCCCACCGACCAGCACGCAGAGCCGCCGATTGCGCCGCGAATGTGAAGGCGCGCGGCTCGATTCCGATGGGCGGCAAGCCGGAGACTTCGGCGCGGACGATCGAATGGTTGCGGCCCCTCTGGGCGCGTCTGACAAAGGTCGAGGTCAGCGCGACCTGGCCGATCGGCCGCGCCCCAATCGAAAGCCGGTGGAAGCTGGTGAACTGAGTGCGCGAGATGCGCGTCAGTCGCGACGAAAAGACGAGTTCATCGTGCTCCCGCACGGCATCGAATGCAGCGTCCCGGACCGAAACCGCGAGAAAAGTGGCGTAGATCGGCTCGCCGGTCTCATCGCGGAATTCCGGTCGATCGAGATCCGCAGCCTCCGCGAGCAGCAGCCAATGGCGGTGGCCACATTCCTTGAGCAGCCATGTCTCCGACAGCCCCGCCAAGCACAGATGCGGCATTCCGAGCACGATCCCGGCCGGCATCTCCGACGCGGTCGCGCTCTGCTTGGGCAGATGCTTCAGCTCCTGGTGCTTTAGTTCCAGATCTTTCAACTCCAGATCCTTCCACTCCAGATCCTTCAACTCTATGGGCCGAATGAGACTGTTCATGCGGTCATGACCCGATCGCGGCTTCGTTGAGGGCCCGGCCTTCGCCAGGCGCCAATCCGACCCGGGCCTCGATGTGCTCCGCCAAATATTCCGCGTCCCGGGCGACGCCGGAAAACCGACCCGAGCCCCAGGTGTAGAGCCAGGGCAATCCGAGGAAGTAGATGCCGGGAACCGGAGTCACGCCGCGCACATGGGTCGGCTGGCCACGACCGTTAAAGACCGGCAAGTCGACCCAGCTGTAGTCGGTGCGAAACCCGATGCACCACACGATGGACCTGATGCCGACGGCGCGATAGTCGAGCTCTGGCCGCTCGCGCGGAGGCGCCCAGACGGGACGGTAGCGCGCTTCCTCCGGCGCCGCGATCCCCGATTTGCTGATGAAGCCGTCGATGCTGGTCTTGATGCTTTC
>Ga0179587_10000256_pt1 | contig 22234 bp, 21 predicted proteins | sample CZODoug2_1_08_16_FD_185932 | JGI IMG/M metagenome (GOLD analysis project Ga0179587, IMG submission 185932) | Vadose zone soil fungal communities from Angelo Coast Range Reserve, California, USA - CZODoug2_1_08_16fungal | ecosystem: Environmental > Terrestrial > Soil > Vadose zone | place: USA...
GTTTCATCGCCTCGTCGAAGGACTTGAATGTCAGGATTGGGAGGATGGGACCGAATATCTCATCCTCCATGATTTTGTCCTCCCAGGTGATGGGATACAGGAGCGTGGGATCGAGGTAGTGCGATTGAGGATCTGATTTACCACCGGCAATTACTTTGGAGGGATCAATGAGTGAGGCCAACCGCTCCACTGCGCGTGCGTTGATGATGCGGGAATAGTCCGAATTGGATTTCGGATCTTTGCCAAAGAGTTCCAGCAGCGCCTTCTTGGCTTCCGCGACGAAAGCTCCTGCAATAGATTCGTGAACATAGGCGTAGCCAGGGGACGTGCACCACTGGCCGCCCCACGCCATCGCGCCCCACACGATCTTTTTTGCGGCGTCCGGTACGTTGGCGGTCTGGTCAACGATGGCAGGGTTCATGCCACCCAGTTCGAGAAGGACGGGCGTGAGGTTCTCCGCGGCGGCGCGTGCGACGATCTTGCCGACCACCGTGCTGCCGGTAAAAAAGATAAAGTCGAACGATAACTTCAGAAGCTCGGTATTCTGTTCCTTGCCGCCGGCCACGACGGTCACTGCGGCCGGGTCGAAATATTTGGGCACCAGGTCCAGCAACACGTCGGTCGTCGCCGGCAGCGCCTCACTCAATGTGAGAAGACAGGTGTTCCCTGCCGCCAGTGCGGCCAATGCCGGACGGATCAGCAACAGCAAGGGCCCGTTGAAAGGACCAATGATCAGCGCAACGCCATAAGGTTCTCGATAGACGATCCCCTTGTGGCCCGTTTTCGCGAGGAAGCGGGGCACGGGCGCTTCAACTGGCTTCATCCATTCCTTCAACTGGCTTTTCTGTACCTCTGCCTCGCCCGCCGAAGCTTGGGTCTCAAAAATGACCTCCTGCGAGGCCGTTTTGAAGTCCTTCGCCATCGCCTCCTGGAATCGTTGCTCGTTCTCTCTGATCATGCGCGCCATGCGCTCGAGCTGATCGACACGCCACTCGTAAGTGCGGGTGATTCCTGAGGCGAAGAGCGCATTTTGCGCATCGAAGAGTTTCTGAAATCGATTCATGGCGGCCTCGCTCAAAATATGAAAGGTCTCAAAAGTCAGACGCGATGGTTCCGTGGCGCTCGACGTCCTTGTCGTATAAATAGCGTCTAGAGGGCGCTCGCCTTGATAGCGTTGATGGCGGTGTTGTCCCAATAACAATCCAAGCGCGAGATCTTGCCGTACGCGTTAAAGCGTACGATGTAAGCGTGGCCGATCCGTCCGACCTCACCCTTTTTTACGAGGCCAGGGACATCCGCAGGCATCGTGCCACCGACCAACGCCTGCACGACGATGGTGTTCTCTTCGGCTTGGATCATCTCGACGATTTCGGCCCCGAAGTCGGGGACGGCCCGCGGAAAGCCGCGCCAAATCTGTTCAAGGCCGCCGCGGATGGGCACGACACTGCTCTTACCGTAGGGGACATATCGTCCTTGAGCGCCTTCAGCGCAAAGAGCGAGCATGTTGTCGACGTCATGTGCGTCGTAAGCTGCGAAGAATTGCTGAGTGATCGCTTTCAAATCTCTATTCATGTAGTCCCCGTGTCAGCGCGCCAAATGTCGAGGTACGGTGCTTAGCTCATGGTCAGAACCATCCGAAATCGTGCCTGTCCGGCCATCATCTTTGCGTAAGCTTCGGCGGCCCTCTCAAGCGGCATGGTCTCCACCATGGCCGCGACGTCGGTGATCGTGCTGAACCGCAGCGTCGCGTCGCCGGCGGCTGGGGTCCCTGTCAGCGCACCTTCGACAGCTAAGCTCTGGAATAACAGTGCAAAGGCCGACAATTCGATTGGCTCGTCGGTCGCGCCGAGGGAAATCACGACTCCGCCACGGCGCAGCCCGTTGAGGGCGGCCGCCACCGCCTTGCCACCCGAGGCCGTGGCTAAGACGACCGTCGCGCCCCCAAGAGCTTGGAGTGACTTGGCGATGTCGGAGGCGGAGCTGTCGACATAGTGGTGGGCACCTAATTTTTTCGCGAGCTCCGCGCGATCGCCGGCGCCACGATCGATTCCGACGACCTCGAAGCCCATGCGCCGAGCGTATTGCACGCCAAGGTGCCCCAGGCCGCCCACTCCGAGTATTGCGACGAGATCGCCTGCTCGCGCGGGGGAATTTCGCAGAGCGCTGAATGTCGTGAGGCCTGCACACAACAAGGGCGCCGCATCGACGGAGGACAGCTCATCGGGCACCGACATCAGCCCGCTGGCCTTGGCAATCATCGACTCGGCATAGCCACCGTCCTGCTGAACGCCGGTGAAACTCTGGTTCTTGCAGTTGACGAGATCGCCGTCGCGGCAGTACTCACAGTACCCGCAGCTGCCGCCGAGGAAGCCAACACCGACTCGCTGCCCAATAGTCCAACCTTGAACGTTTTCGCCGATCGCATCGATCCGACCCACCGCCTCGTGGCCCGGTACCCGCGGCCACTGGATGGGCAAGACTCCCTCGACCGTCGCCGAATCTGAGTGACATACGCCGCAGGCCTCCACTCGTATTCGAACATGAGCTGGCGGGGGCTCCGTGAAGGACTTGTGCACAAGTTCAAGCTTGCCCGGTGCTACCGCTTGTACGGCTCGATATGTCGTTGCCCGCTGATCCATGACTGATCTCCGTTAGAACCGGCTCGGAATGAACCTCACCCCGAAACCATGGGCCGACGCCATCGCGTGCTTTATCAGCCAATGACCTGACAGATGAGGACCCGACGATGAACTAACGCTATCAATGCGCCGCGACCGAGGCTTGCGGAAAACCGGCGCTTTTGTTGTTTTGTCTTGAAGACGTCGGAAAGAAGCTGTGTGCTTGCTAAGCGATCCTTAATAGCAAGCTGTCTGAGTCAAAAGCCGCTTCATCGTCGGTCGCGCTATGACGGGGCCAGTACTGTAGACCGAGGATCTCCGTCACGATCCCTTGAATCGATGGGGCACGACTCCGAGTCCTTTCATCTTCGATTCAAGCGTTTGTCTTGGCATCCCTAGGATTGCGGCAGCGCCCTTCGCGCCGGATACTCTCCCCGAAGCTTCTCGCAAGGCGCTCTCAATCATTGCCCTCTCTCGGCCGGCAATATCAGAACCCAAAGTCACGCGACGTGGAGCAACTCTTGGACTCTCGGTCTCTAACCAGTTCGCCTCGACGGAAAAGATGTCTCCTTCACAGAGTATGACCGCGCGTTCAATGACGTTCTGCAGCTCCCGTACATTGCCGGGCCACGGGTAGCCTTCGAAGAGGTCCAGTGTCTCTTTGCTCACGCGACGAAATCGCTTGCCGGCTTTCTGAGCATAGCGCTCGACCAAATATTGGACCAATAAGGGAATATCGCCGGGCCGGTCACGAAGCGCTGGCAACTTGATGGGGAACACATTTAAGCGGTAGAAAAGATCTGCCCGGAAGGTGCCTTGATCGATTGCTCGATTCAGATCCCGATTGGTCGCGCTGAGCACCCGCACATCGACAGCAATCGGATGTTCCGCGCCCACGCGACTGAATTGTCGTTCCTGCAACACACGTAAGAGGGCGACCTGAGTCTCAAGCGGCAACTCTCCGATCTCGTCCAAAAACAGCGTTCCGCCGTCGGCGGATTCGAAGCGCCCCACGCGGCGCTGAATGGCACCCGTAAAGGCGCCTTTTTCGTGCCCGAACAATTCCGAGGCAATGAGCGAGGGTGGAATTTCCGCGCAATTGACCGTGACGAAGGCGCGACTCGATCGCTTCGAGCGGCTGTGAATCGCGCGCGCGATCAATTCTTTGCCAGTCCCCGTTTCTCCCAGAATCAAAACCGTGGAATCCGTTGCAGCGACCTTTTCCACTTGGGTCAATACGCGGCGCAGCGCGGGCGCAGATCCTACCACCTGTTCGAACATCGAGGAGCGCACCAAGTCCTCGCGCAGCAGAATCGTTTCGTTGCGCATGCGAGTTTCCACCTGCTTGCGCTCTTCAATGTCCGTCGCTGTCGCAAACCAGCGCACAACGAGTCCGGATTCATCAAGAACAGGCTTATAGCGAAAGAGAAACCAGCGATAGCTTGCGTCCTTGGCAAGGAGTCTTTGTTCGAGTTCGAAGGGCGCGCCGGCGAACAGCGCCGCTTTGCGCTCCGCCTGCACGCGCTCCGAATCATCCGCATGAAGACCGGCGCGAAACCACGCTCCCGGGACCGCCTGATTGACTTCATCCAATGTCGAGCCACGATAGTCAAGCATCGTTTGATTCGCCTGCAGCACCGTGCCGTCGCCATCGAGGACCAGCACGCATTGGGGCATAAAGTCGATTAACTGTCGTAGCTCGCGCTCGTCCTGGCGCAGTTTGTTCTCCGAATGCTTGTGATCATCGATATCGGTGGCTGTCGAATACCAGCGTGTGGGGCGGCCGCTCGCATCGAGCAAGGGGTTGTATTGACTCAAGAACCAGCGGTAAGTGCCGTCCTTGCGGCGGACCCGTTGCTCAATCTCAAAGGGAATTGCGTTGACAAGGCCGCTTTGCCGCAGCTCGCGAAGCTTCTGTAGATCGTCGGGATGAATGATGCGCTCGCGGAAACCTTCCTCTCGAACCTCCGCGAGCGACAGGCCCGAATACTCGAGGGCCACACGGTTCGCGTAGATCGTTACCCCATCGGGATTCAGCACCAGTATGGCCTGAGCAATGGCATCGGTCGTACGGCGGAGTTCCTCTTCCGAATCGCGGATATTGTCGAGCGCTTGGGTGAGCGCCTCATGAGACCGTTGGAATTCGATGGCGAGGTGCGCGATGCATCCGGCAGACTCGGTCAACGCGAGGTCTGCATCCGTCGGGGCGCCGGGCTCGCTCGAATAGACCGCGAACGTCCCGAGGACTCGGTTGTCATTGGTTAGAATGGGCTGAGACCACGCCGCGCGTATGCCACATCGAAGCGCCAACTCGCGATGCTCTTCGTAGGCCCAGCGCGGCTCGGTCGCCAAGTCTTCCACGATCACGGGAGTCTTCAGGCATGCGGCGGTGCCGCACAGGCCGATTTCCGGCGCAATCGGTAAGGGCGAGATCGACCGCCACCAGTCTGGCGAGATCTCCGGACCTGCTCTCGGCCAGAGCATTTTCCCGTCCGGATCTGCCAGGAGGATCACCGTTTTTGATGGCGCCACCTGACAATCAATGGCAGCGCAGAGCTGATTGAGGACGTCGGTTAGACTTGCCCCGCTGATAATCATTTCCAGCGTGCGCATCTGCGCGGCGTGCAGCGCTTGCCGCCGCCGTCGATCTTCAGCGATCGTCAGTCCCTTGCGATTGGCTTGCTGCACCATGTTAGCGGTCTGCTGCCGGTCTTGGATCAATCCAGGCGGACGGAATGGCCCCTTTGTCGATAGTTTGACTGTACCAAACGGTATAGTCCATCGCCATGTAGGACTAGAGGAGAAAATCTAGAGCAGTTACTGTTGTTTCGCGGCTTTCTTAAAGCAAACGGAGTCACTACTTGCCAGCCGCCTTACTTCACCCAGCGGCGCCCGAAGGAAGGGCGCCATTGAATTGGTTTTGTTAAAACAAAGTGACCGTTTCCGGCAAGATCACTTTTTGTGCCGCCGTTAGCCTACGGCGAACTCCATCTTGCGCATCATCCGAGTCGCGGAAAGTGATAAAGGCACCCCCATTGCCCAAGACACCCTTCGGCATCCGTTGCTCTCGCTCCTGCAACGCAAATGGCTACCTCACCAGAGTCCTCGGGGCATCTGTGCGCTCACCGTTGCAACTTGAGGCACATTCGGGCCGATGACGCTCAAAATTGAGTGCCATGTAGAGGGCGAGCGCGTGATTCTTCACTTGGTGGGTCACTTACGCCTCGAGCATCTGGAGGAATTGAAGGCACAAATCAGCGCCGCGGATCGTGCGAGCGTGCTCGATGTTGGTTGTTTCTCCCTGATCAGTGTCGAAGGGATCCGATTCCTCAACTCCTGTGCGGCATCCGGCGTTTCCATCGCCAATGCGTCTCCGTACATTTCAAAGTGGATGGCCCTCGAACGCAAGTTTCCGCAAGAGGGAGAAAAAGAATGTCTATGACGAGGAAATCCGATTCGCGATGCTCATTTGCCTTCGCCATTGGCCCGGCGTGAGGCCAACCGCGGCTTTGAAGGTGCGGCTGAAGGAGGGCTGATCGGCGAATCCCGCCTGTTGAGCGACTTCACAGAGCGCGCGGTTTGTCTCCGAGAGCAGCAGTTTTGCGCACTCGACTCGCTGGCGGACCAGGTAGTGGTGTGGCGGCGTACCGAAGGACTGCCTGAACGCGCGTGCAAAATGGCTCACCGACAGGCCGCACTGGCGAGCCAGCGTAGGCAATCTGATCGAGCCATCCAGATGTTCCCTGAACATGTCGATCACTCGCCTCTTTTGCCAAGGCGCCAAGCCTCCACGCGGACGCGTGACTCGGTTCATTGAGGTTGAGTACTTTTGGGCTACATGAGCGCAGAACAGCAGTCGAAAGTATTCGAGAAACAGGGTCGAGAATGCCTGGGGTTGCGTCAGGGACGGCAGAATTATCTGGGTTAGTTGGTGCAGAACGGGATCGACCGTGCCAGGTAAGACCTCCATCGAATCGATCCGGGAAACCTCGTTGTCATCGGTGAACGCATCGAATGTCTCGCGGGGAATATGATAATGCACCCAGTCCACGGGACCCCGATTGCGGACGCGAGGGTTCGCTTCGAGATCGTAAATGCCGACACCACCCGCAGGCCAACTCGTGATGCGGGAGTGATGATCATCGACCCAGATCTCACAGCCTTCCGCACTTGCCGGGGTGAGGTGCATTGAGACGACGAACGCTCGTTCCACCGGGATGCTCTCCGAGCGCTCCGCCAGACCCGTCTCGGACACCAATCGGGTGATCGCGATCGGAGACTTTGCGACCGGTTGGATGACCAAGCTCAAGGCCTTCGGAAGCCGAAAGTAGGTTGCCATTTGCGCGCCGTAAGCCGGCTCACGGTGAGAGTCAGTCGTCATGGCCCTTCTCCGAATTTACTTGAAACTATGAGAGCAAGATTTGGGCCATCCGGCAACTCACTGGATTCATTGAGCCAGCCTCGGCTGGCGGATGCTGAGAGCATCAGCAAATGCCGACTTTTCGGCATTTGCCGAAGCCTTTGATCGTTGGTCGGTTCCGACGGTGAAAGTCTCGAGGGTCAGGTCGCGAAGCATCCCCATGGCTCACCGATGAACGCAGCGTCGCTCACGAGTCGCGACCGCCGCGATATCGGCATCGGAGTCAATCGAAACGACCGCCCCCCGTGAGGCTCAAACGAGCCGATAGCCCCCTGCCACCCAGGAAAGGATCTCTCGCGCATAGGGCTCGGTCGCCTCCTCCCAGATGCGGTGGGCAGCGTCTAACAGGGCGAGGCGGTTGTGGGGCAAACGCTCCGCGAGTAGCTCAGCATTTGCCGTAGGGACAATAGGATCATTCCTGCCGGCGATCACAAGAACGGGCGTTTGAATCTCACGCAGGCGTGCCCCCAGTATGGGCAGATCCTCTTGATGACCTTGATGAGAAAGGCGCCCATCCTCTGAGGCGACATGACGTCCGGCCGGCTCTCCGAGTGGCCGTAACCGGGAAGGTCGATCGCGATGACCCGGTGAGTCTCCACGAAGTAGGGGAATACTCGATGAAAGGCATAAATGCTCTCAGGCCACGGGCTCGTAAAAAGAATGGCCGAGCCATTCGCGCGACCGGATCGAGCGATCCGCATTCGCAGGCCATCGACAACCTCCGTGGTGATCTGTCCAATAACCGGAAGATCATCATCCTTCATCGGTACTCCCCAAACGGGCCAATCTTTACTACTTTGCGCGCATCGCTATGAAGTGACGGGGGCGCGGATCCTCTTCTACGTTGCAAAGAGGACAGTGATCACCAGCTCTGTTCATCGCTGCAAACGTTAAGATGGCGGCACTCAAGAATGCCACACCTTCCAGAGATGACATCCCATCGCACACGGCGCAGAATTCAATTGGGGCGTCGCTCGCTGGCATTTTGCGTCGCCATGATTCGGAAGTATTGCGAAATTGAATCGTTTTTATAAATTCTCAGCACAGAACGACTTAAAGCGGTCGCTCATGGGATGATGCCGTTCAAGGATGCCGAGGAAAATTGAAAAACAAGTCGCTTTGGACCGTGCACTGACGCTTTTTTGGGATCACGGATACCGGGGCACGTCCATGGAGATGCTGACGACGGCAGTGGGCGTCGAAAAGCCGAGCCTTTACGCGAGCTTCGGCAGCAAGGATAAGCTGTATCGCGCGGCTTTGGCCCATTATCGGAAGTGGCTGATTGGTTTTGTGCGCAACACCATCTCAAGCGCACCGTCCGCCCGGATGGGCGTTGCTCAGGCCATGCGTATGCTGATGCTGCACCAATCCGAGAAGACTCGGGCGGGGTGCTTTGCGACCAATGCAACGCTTGAGGTGGCGGATCATGACCCGCTTGTTCTCGAAGAAGTGCGAGCGACATTTGCGGAGCTCATTCTCGTCTTTACCCATGCGCTGCAACAGGCTCAATCTGCGGGTGAGGTTCGCGCGGATTGTCCGCCACAAATCTTGGCGCAGTTCCTCGTGAATGCAATCGAGGGCGCCAGAATTTTGGAAAAGACGAAGGCATCGAAGGCGGCGACGGAAGCCGTTGTGGCCCTGGTCATCGGGGTGCTTGAACCACCCGGTCTCGCACCAGCGTCTCGTCGAGTCAAATCAAGAAAACCAAAACCGCAAGGACCGCTCGCTCGCTCGCGATCGAAACAGAGTCATTGACCCAATGCCTTGCCTCATCTGTCGGAGAACATTGGATTGCCACTAACGGTACTCGAGGCCGGCACTTCCTCTTGCATAACATCCCAGTGTTCCACCAGCTTGCCGTCGACGACACGAAAAATGTCCACCGCCACCATCGGCTTCGGACCCCAACCGGTGTAACGGCCGTGAATCATCACCAGATCGCCTTCTGCGACGATCATTCCTGCCTCATAGCGAAATCCCGCCGCCAACTGGCCAATTAGGCCGGGAATGGCGTCTCGACCGTTGGGAATCGACGGATTGTGTTGGACATAGTCTTTCGCAAAGTGGCGCTCCACGACACTGCTATCCCGGCGGACGAAGACGGCATCCATCACTTGGCTGACGAGGGCCTTGTTGGCGGCTGCGGTGCTTGAGGGGTTCATAACGGTCTCGGATTTACTTCGGGCGGCCCGTGAGGATGGATCGTCCTTATGGAATTCACAACGAGGCACGCAGATGTTTCGATCGAATTAGACAATTAGAATTGATTTTGATTAATTAGTGTGACGATGGCCGATGGTTCTGCCGTCTCGATGGTGCCCTTCCAGCTGGTTGTTCCTGAAATCCGGCGTCCGGCGCGTGATCAAGATTGACCCGCCGGTTGCGGCGAGGTCAACGCTTTCTCCGCGGCTCGACTTCTCACCACGCAAACGATGTTAAGAAACCGCAAAAGCGCGGCCTTTTCACAAGATCTGAGCGATTGCCATTGCTAGGGTCCCCTCTTGGACCGCGATCACTTGGGCTCGGCGCGAGTCTATCGTCCCAGCCTGCGGGTTCTAACGGCGGGATTCATCGGCATTGGCGCTTCAAACCAAAAATGAACAACTTGTGAACACGACTGCAGGTTCCGGGGGAAAGTTGGCAGGCAAGATCGCCCTGATAACGGGGGGAACCTCGGGCATCGGCTTCGCGACCGCTAAGAGGTTCGTTAGTGAAGGCGCCTATGTATTCATTACGGGGCGGCGCGAAACGGAACTCGCGAGCGCGGAACGCGAGATCGGCAAGAATGCGAGCGCCATTCAGGGCGATGTTGCGCGGCTGCAAGATCTTGATCGTCTTTTTGCCACAATTCAGCGGTTGAAGGGACGATTGGACGTGATTTTCGCGAACGCGGGTACAGCCAGGTTTGGTGCCCTCGGGTCCATCACCGAAGAGTTCTTCGACTCGCTGTTTGACGCGAACGTCAAGGGGCTTCTTTTCACGGTACAGAAGGCCCTTCCGCTGATGCAGCCCGGAGGCGTGATCGTGCTAAATGCATCCGTTGGCGGTTACAAGGGCCGTCCCGCTAACGGCGTCTACAGCGCGACCAAGGCCGCTGTGCGATCCTTTGCACGCACTTGGACGAACGATCTTAAGGATCGACAAATTCGGGTGAATGCGATTAGTCCCGGGGTAACCGAAACGCAAGGGTTCCGTGACTTGATGAACTCCTCAAGCGCAACGGAAATAGAGACTCTACGACAGCGCGCGATCAGCAGTATCCCGCTGGGTCGGTTGGGCACGCCTGATGACATCGCCAAAGTGGTCGTATTTCTGGCGAGCGAGGACAGCAACTACATCGCCGGCGCTGAGGTCTCGGTCGACGGTGGTTTTGCACAGGTCTAAACGCGCTCGCTCCTTGCAGCTCGACGCGAACTGCGCGGCGGAGTTGCGAATGCATGAACTGCTGAGATGCGGCGCACTTGTAAGCAAGAAGCGAAAAAACCACCGGAATTCATCAAGAGAAACGCCGCTGCCAAGCGTAGCTTTTGCCGGGGATCTTATCTTGGTATCGAATCTACAATTCAAACGGGCGGATGCTCAAGCGAACCGCAGGAGCTGCGTGCTGGCACTCCGGCCTTGAGACTGAGCCGAGGAGGCTGCTTTGCGAAACTATCATTCAGTCATAGTCATTGCTCTCTAATCCGCCCTCGCAGGGAGTCCGGCGCATGCTGAACCCGCTTTGACCGGCAAGTGGACCGGCACGTTGGACGCCGGCGGGCGAGCAAGCATAGAAGTTAGGTCGGCGACCGAAATCAAGGTGTGCTATTTGGACAATCGTGAAGGGGCGCAGGGCGCGGGCTGTGGGCTATTAAAGAAGGCGCAGTAGTCACAAGGCCCAGCAGCGAATTCGATATCGACTACCGCCGCCGTAGTCAAGATGCACTGCATCTTGCCGTCGATCGTCACCGCGAGAGATCACCCCGATCCGAGCGCGCAATGGGATGCAGCTTCTGGGCCTCATCGGACTTGAATGCGCAAAGCGACCACAATGGCGCACTCAATCTGAGTAGGGACGTTGCCACCGGCGAACGGCGCTCGCGAACCTGCGAGTTCTTTTAATTCATTCGTTCCGGTCTCGCGACATCACGGCTGTCACGGTCAGATCGGGGTTAGAAGTGACCGATTCCGGTGACAGCAATCTTCATTTTGCCGAAATCCTCTTGACGTTCGCGAAATAGCCCAAGCCGCCCGGTGATTGCGTTGCGGATTGCGTTAAACGATTGCCTCCCTGGTTGCCCTTAACTCTTCGGCCACGACGAGCTCAAATGGCGTGATGGAGTGCTCCACACACGCGATTATTTTCGCTGGTGGTTGACATTTTCATATATGCAATTTACATTCACCCGTCAATAATGCACTGAACCAGGCCTCTAGGACTTCAGAGGCTGGCTGGTCAGAAAAATGAAGTTCCATGGTTTCTGCAGATCGGGGGATCACAATGCGTAGTTGGCTTTCTAGTAAATGGACTCTCACGCTCCTTTATCAACCAGGGACCGCTTGTCCAATCGGTTTAGCATTGTTCTTCCTGCTGGCGGGGTTCCGCCCGGATGCCCTGAAAGCTCAGGAAGTCGTTTCGGGAGGCGAGCAGCTCACGGAAATTGTGGTCACCGCCACCAAGCGATCTGAGAGCCTCAGCAAGGTGTCGCTTGCTGTATCGGCATTCTCTCAAGAAGAACTCACCAACGCAGGAGTCGTGGGGCTTGCGAATCTGACATCCGCCGCACCGAGCCTTGAGATCAAGACCTTGGGCTTCTCTAATGACATCCAAGTCACTATCCGCGGCATTACGAATAGCGACTTCAATCCAGGCGCGAGTCCGGCGGTGGCTACTTACATGGACGGCATCTACATCGCGAGGCCGCAGGGATTAAATGGCGACTTGTACGACATCGCGCGTGTCGAGGTCCTTCGCGGTCCCCAAGGAACTCTGTACGGGCGCAACGCGACTGGCGGAAACATCAATGTCGTAACGGCCGATCCAGTCCACACGTTCGGTGCAGCCGGCGATGTCTCCTTCGGTAATTACAATGACGCTCAGATTCACGGCATGCTCAATCTTCCGATCACGGACGATCTGGCTGTTCGGGGAGCCTTTGCTACTCATAGAAGCGACGGCTACTTCGACTCTCAAGGCTCAATTCCCCGGGACTACGGCGCCGCGGACGATTATGCCGGGCGTCTGACCGTATTGTGGACACCTGGAAGCTTCTTCCGATGGCGCATCGCGGTCGAAGACGCTGTCGAGAATGGAACGCCGGGAGCGGATTTCGTCACTGCCTCTGATGGGCGTCCGGTGGACGGATTGCCAATCTATAAGAGACCGTTTCCGGATTCAGTCCAGCCTTCAAAATATATCAACAACTTCACTACGCGCTCGCGCATGGACTTCAAGCTCAACGAGCAGTGGTCTATTGCCTATCTGGCGGGGTACGAGAATCTTCGATTTCAAAGTCTATTTGCAACCGCAGGTACGGGCACTGATCCGGAATTTGACGGCCACCGCACTGCCAGCAGCAAAAGCTACAATCATGAAATCGACTTAAGCTTCGACAGTGAACGGTTCAAAAACATCTTTGGAGCATCGTATTTCCACGAGTCGGAGTGGGACTTCGATGCCTACCATTTTTACATCGCCGACTTAGCTTACCGAGGCGGCACCTCGCTCGGTCCCACGGCTCGGGACCAAGCTTGGGGTGTTTTCGATCAGGCGAGCATTGCTGCGACGCAGAGTTTGCGCTTTATCGGTGGCGTGAGATACAGCAACGAAAGCAAGCAAAACCAACTCAATCAGTTCGGACAGCAGTATTGCCCGATCACCACGCCATTGGCGGCGATGCTTTCACAGATGTATCTGCCGACTTGTAGCGCGGTGACGGAGTCCTCGGTAAGTGGAAGCTGGAGCAACACGAACTGGAAAGCCGGTATCGAATACGACGTCACCGATCAGATCATGAGCTATCTGACCGTGACAACGGGATTTAAGGCGGGCGGTGTGAACATCGGAGGCCCGGATTTGGTTCCCGCAAGCTTCAGTCCCGAAAAGGTTACGAGCTATGAGATCGGCGCCAAGGGCAAATTCCTGGACAATCGACTAAGCGTCTATTCAGACGCGTTTTACATGGATTATTCGAATCTTCAAGTGACTCAGCTCTCGGGCGTGGCTGACGTGACCGACAATGCCGCACGCGCCAAAATCTACGGACTAGAAATCGAGAGCGAAGCGCAGCTCACCTCGAATGATCGCCTAAGCGGGTTCCTTGACTATCTCCACGCCACATACGGCACCTATCGTGACGCCGTCGATCAACGATCAGGCAACATTTTCCCCTCATTAGCCGGCAGTGCGCTGCCGAACTCGCCGAAGTACGCCGCAAAACTGACCTATGAGCATCGATTTGATATTGGCAGCCACGGCAGTCTCACGCCCTCTGCCACAGGGTATTACCAAAGTGAGAGCTTCCTAAGGGAATTCAATCTGCCGATTGATCGGGTCGGCGGATACGGAAAGGCGAATTTCAACTTGGAATACGCCGATCCCACGGGACATTGGAAAGCCAGTGCCTATGTCGTTAACGCCGCCAATCGAGCGGTGAGAAATGGCAGCTTCACAGTCATTGGCCAGTACTTGAGCGACTACGATCCACCCAGACTCTTCGGAGCGCGTGTCTCATACAAGTATTGAATGCACGTTTAGAAGTGGCGATCGGCTGCCGGGAAGCGATTTGAAGGAAATGCCTTTAGCACAATCAAAGAGCTTGGCGAGCATTCAATGTCGACCATCAGCGCCACGGCGACTGCAGGGGTCACTGCAACGCGCATTGTTTGCTTGGGCATTCTCTATCGCCCAACCCTAGACGAATGACGGTGCGGAGCTTCTAAAGGGCCGATCTTTCTCACGTCGACGGGTGAAGCCCTCGTTTTACTTTGATGAACTTATAGGTCAAGTACATAGCTGTGTAGATGATGCTGGCTGAGCGTCTATCAGCCAAAAGGTGGGCCACCTGACGCTATGAACAAAGCACTGGAGACCTAGACGCACTCAACCGCGCCTGCGGGCGGGATCCGCTTCGACAGGCAATGAGATGCGTCCCCTTTGGTTCCGAAGGAGCCCTCGCACGAACCATCTACGTTGTTGAGCCTGCGAGTTCCAATTCTGCTCGCCATATCTTCCCATTTGGAAACTGGTAGTCCTTCAGCGACTGTGGGTGCATCTCCGCTGAAAATCCTGGTCTTGTGGGGGCAAGATATCGCCCCCCGCGTATGCGCACGGGGTCCGCGAAATGCTCGTGCAGATGATCAACAAACTCGATCGCTCGATCCTCCATTTGGCCAGAGATCGCGACGAAATCCGCCATCGCCAGATGCTGGACGAGTTCGCATAGTCCAACGCCTCCGGCATGCGGGAATACGCGCACACCGAACTTCTTCGCCATCAGCAGGATGGCTAAGTTCTCATTCACTCCGCCGACGCGAGCCGCGTCGATTTGAATATGATCGACGGCTTTCGCCTGAAATAGCTGCTTGAAGACCACCCGATTCTGCGCATGCTCGCCGGTCGAGACCGCAATGGGGGCCACCGCCCGTTGAATCGCCTGATGGCCGAGGATGTCATCGGGACTCGTCGGCTCCTCCACCCACGCGATGTCAAAGGGCGCCAGGTGTCTAATCCAGTCGATGGCAGTTTGCACTTCCCAACGTTGGTTGGCGTCAACGGCCAATGCGATATCCGGACCGACCGCTTCGCGTGCCAGGCGACAGCGGCGAAGGTCATCTTGCTCGTTAAGACCCACTTTGAGCTTTATCGTACGAAAACCGTCCGAGACGGCCTGGCGCGCCAGCACCACCAGCTTCTCATCTGAATATCCCAGCCAGCCGGGAGATGTGGTGTAGGCGGGATAGCCATGGTCCATAAGGTGGTTGGCCCGCGAGGCCTTGCCAGCTTCCGCGTGGTGAAGAATGGCCAGTGCGTCCTCGGGTGTCAGCGCATCACTGAGATAGCGAAAATCGATGGTGCGAACCAGTTGTTCAGGACTCATGTCTGCTATGAACCGCCAGACCGGCTTCTTTGCGCGTTTCGCGGCCAGATCCCACGCGGCATTGATCACCGCGCCGATCGCCATGTGCATTACGCCCTTCTCCGGCCCCAGCCAACGCAATTGCGAGTCGTTAACCAGACTTCGAGCAAATGCGCCAAGATCATCAGCCACCTCATTCACGTCTCGGCCGACGACCAGGTGGGTCAGGGCCTGCAGAGCGGCGGTCTGTACCTGATTGCCGCGACCGATGGTAAAGGCGAAACCATGACCGGCAAGGCGTGACGGGTCGTCCGTGCGAAGAATGAGGTACGCCGCCGAGTAATCCGGATCGGGATTCATGGCATCAGAGCCATCCAGAAGCCTTGATGTGGGGAAGCGAACATCCGACGCTTCCAGTGCGGTAATGATTGTCATGCGATCCCCCGCGTGAATCTCGTAGAAGCGCCGATTGCGGGGACGACTCGTTGACGCTGCTGGCCAAGCCCCTCGATGAAAAGATCAACGACATCGCCGGGCCGAAGGTAAACCGGGGGGTTCTGGCCAAGTCCCACGCCGGCGGGTGTACCGGTGCTGATAATGTCCCCGGGCATCAATGTCATGTAGTGACTGATATGACTGACCAGCCTCGCGACGCCAAACACCATGGTGTTGGTGTTGCCGCGCTGATAGCGCTTCCCGTTTACCTCGAGCCACATGTCGAGCTGCTGCACTTCCGATACTTCATCCCGAGTGAGCAGCCAGGGGCCAACTGGACCGAACGTATCGCAGCTCTTCCCCTTCACCCACTGTCCGCCGTGCTCGAACTGGAAGGCACGTTCGGACACATCATTGACGATCAAGTAGCCCGCCACATGTTCGAGCGCGCGCTCGATCGGCACGCTTCGCGCGATGTCGCCTATGACAACTCCGAGCTCGACTTCCCAGTCGGTGCGCTGCGCGCCAACCGGAATCACGATGTCGTCGTTGGGCCCACAGATCGCAGATGTCGCTTTCATGAAAATCACCGGCGCCTCGGGTACCGACATGCCGGCCTCACGGGCGTGATCGCTAAAGTTCAAACCGACACAAATCATTTTGCTGACCTGCGCGACCGGTGCACCGATGCGAGGCTTGCCGTGGACGTGCGGCAAACCTTCGCGATCGATCCGTCGCAGCTTCTCCAATCCTTGCGCGGTCAGCACTTCACCGCCAATGTCCTCGATCAGGGTCGAGAGGTCCCTTAGGGAACCGTCCGCGGCGACGATCGCGGGGCGCTCCTGGCCGAGTTCGCCATAACGTGCCAGCTTAATGGTCCTCACCCCTCTCGATACTCAATTTGACCAACCTCCGTCGATCACGTGGATCGCACCGGTGGTAAAACTCGATTCATCGGAACCGAGGTACACGGCCAGGGCCGCTATCTCCTCCGGCTCACCCAATCGACCCATCGGTTGGCGATCCGCGAAGCTCTTCCACACCGCGTTTTCATCGCCACCCAAGGCCAGCACACGTTGACCGAGCGATGGTGTCTTCACGGTCCCGGGGCAAATGGCGTTGCAACGAATCCCTTGAGTCACGTAATCCGCCGCGATCGACTTGGTGAGGCCAATGACCGCAGCCTTGGTGGCGCTGTACGCCAATCGGTTCGCAACACCTCGAATGCAGGAGGCGACCGATGACATGTTGATGATGCTGCCTCTCTGACGCTCGAGCATGCCGGGAAGCACTGCCTTGCAGAGGTGGAACATGGAATCAATGTTGATCGTGAAGGAGCGTTTCCAGGCCTCTTGAGTTGTATCGAGTAGCGTTCCGGCGTGGACGAATCCTGCGCAATTGAATAAAACATCGAACCGCGGGTGGGATTGGATCAACACCGCGATGTGTTGTGCGTCCGTGACATCCAATGGTGCAGTTCGAATCGAGCGATGCTCGGCGGCAAGCGAGTCGAGCGCCGCCGCATCGATATCGGTTGCGAGAACCTCTGCCCCCTCTCGCGCAAAGGCTAACGCCGTCGCTCGCCCAATGCCCGCCCCCGCCGCAGTGATCATGCATCGCTTTCCCGACAATCGTTCACTCACGCGACGCGCTCCTTGGGGATGATAAGTGTGGCGGGTTCGGAGGAATTTCCAGCTGATAGAGCCGCGCAGCAGTGCGCGCGAAGATCTCCTCTTCGTTCTGCGGCGAGTAGCGCTGAACCCATGCCACGGACTGATGCAACCATTCGCCATAACGCGAAGCGCGATTGAGCACCGGCCAATCACTTCCCCACATCATGCGTGAGGGGCCAAAGCATCGAAAGATGTGCTCAACATAGGGGTGCAATTCTTCGCCCGTCGTTCGATCGCCCGCTTCTGTCAGAAGTCCAGACACCTTGACTGCCGCGGACGTGTCCTGCGCCAACCGCTCCAAGTCACTCGCCCAGGTGTCAAAGTCCCCCGCCGCGATAGGAGGCTTACCCGCATGGTCTAGCACCACGCGCAACGCCGGATGGCGCATGAGACGCAACCTGAGCGCAGGCAAGTGTGCTGGCCGTACCAGTGCATCGAATACCAAGTCATGCTCGACCATGGACTCAAAGACACGATCAAGCGTTGATTGCATGACCCAGTCCGCGTCGAGGATGTCTTGAATCATCGGGCGCAGGCCCTTGAGCTTTCCCTGTCCTTCGCCGATGAGATTCGCGATGCGCCGATCGGCGTCTGGGGAGTCAAAGTCAACCCACCCTACGACCCCCGCGATAAAGGAGTGCTCCTCGGCCAGTCGAAACAGATACTGTGTCTCGAGTTCGCTTGCGGCAGCCTGAATCAGGACGGTTGCTGCAACGTCACTATCTGAAAGAAGCGGAACCAGATCCTCCGGCAGGTAATTCTGATACAGGATCGGATCGCTAGGCCTCAGCCAGGAATAATCTCCTCGAGAGACATCCCAGAAGTGCTGATGTGCATCGATGATCATTTCTGGGGCACCACCGCGTCGGCCGCCAGCAATCCAGCCTCCTGCAAATGACCCCAGAGGCGCACCGGGATGTGGTCGCTCAATCGCCTTGCCGCGGTAAGTACTTCCTGGCGAGTTCGTAGACCCGCGACCACATTTGCCACCGCAGGATGGGCCAGCGGGAATTGCAATGCAGCCGCCCCAACGTCCACGCCCTCTTTGGCGCACAGCGAGTAGATCCTGCGCGCCCGATCCCGAACCGAGGAATCCACCGGTTGGTAGTTATAAGTCTCGCCGGGGCCCGCCGCATCTGCGAGAAGTCCCGAGTTGTAGGGACCGGCGACGATGATCTTGACTCCCCGGCGTTGAGCCTCGCTCATCAATTCAGAAGATTCGCGCTGCTCTAGTAAAGTATACCGACCCGCGAGCATGATGCAGTCCAGCTTAAAATGCGGCATGATTTCAAGGCAGACGGCCTGTTCATTCACGCCGATTCCGATGGCATCAACAATCCCCGCATCCTTCAGCGCGGCCATAGCGGGTAGCGCCTCATCCAAGGACTGCTTTAGAACCTCCGAATGGCGCTCCCCGTGCGCGAGCCTACCGACGTCGTGCAAGAGGAGAATGTCGATGTGATCGATTGCCAACCGCCGTAGGCTTGCCTCGACTGAGCGTTGAACACCCTCCCAGCTATAATCGAATACCGCGTGGCGACCGGGGACTGCGAATGCGCTTTGTTGCGCCTCCTGCATTCCCGACTCAATGCGCCGCCCGACCTTTGTGGATATTGCGAAACTACATCGTGGGCGCCCCGCAAGTGAGCGTCCCAGCCGCGCTTCGCTCAGTCCAAAGCCATAGAACGGTGCCGTGTCAAAATGTCTGATGCCTTGGCTGAATGCTTCCTCAAGTGCGGCTTGCGCATCATCATCGCTGACTGCCGCATAAAGATTTCCTATCGGCGCGCAGCCCAATCCAAGTGAAGAGAGTTGCACGGTGCCCATGAGTAAGCTCGGTTGCAGGATCTCACCACGAGGCACTGGGTATGATGGATCGTTAGCAGACATTCGACTTCGGGTCTTCAGTGGCATCTTTAGGAATGGATCGCGATTCGGTGACCTGCTCGCCGAGCGTCTCTCGCAACGAAAATAATCGAGCCATGGGCATCCACTTCTGACCGGCGGGCGCAAAGGGGAGTGCTTGTTGAAACTGCCACATCAACGCCTCCCACGCGAGCACGTCGGGATTCGCCGAATCGGCGACCCGCTTTTCCTCAAGCGAGAAGCCCGCTGCGACCTGCAAGACTTGTATTAAGCGATTGCCGCATCGATAGATCGCGAGCTCCTCGATCCCCGAGGAGCGTAGCGACTGCAGTGTAGTCGACCAGATGTGCTCAGGCCGATGCCAGCGTTCGTATGCCTCGATGAGCACTGGATCATTGCGCAGGTCGAGTGCGAAGTATAACCGCGGCATAATGGCTAGGTCGGGCGCGAAGGCTCATGCAGGGTGTGCAGGGCATATCCCGTCACCACCCCGAAGCACACCATCGGCACGCCCACGGCACGGGCAATGCCCACGGCGTCCGAGACCGCTCCCATGATTGCGGTCAGCACCGCTCCGCCGATAATCGCCATGACCAGAAAAGACGAGCCCAACTTGCGAGCATTGTCATCGAGGCCCTTCAACCCCAAAGCAAAGATGGTGGGGAACATCACCGACATGAAGAAGCTCGTGAGAATGAGTGCGACAATCCCGACACCTCCCGGTGAGCTCATGGCGATGGCGGAGAGAGCCACGTTAAGCGCCGCAAAGAAGAACAGCAGCCGGGACGGAGACAAATAGCGCATGAGTGCCGTACCCACAAAGCGTCCGACCATGAACGCGACGAGCGATATGGTGAGGTAGTTAGCGGCAGTCTTCTCCGGCGTACCCGGTAGCGTGGACTGGGCATAGCGGATGAGAAAGCTCCAAACACCGACCTGCGCGCCCACATAGAAGAACTGGGCGACTACCGCAAAGACAAGATTTCGATTGCGCCCGAGATATAGAGCGCTTCCGCCAGTTTCTGAGCCCTCCGATGCGATCGCGTTCGAGGGAAATCGGGTGATGGCGATCAGCACTGCCCAAACAATGACAACCGCGGCGATAATCAGATAAGGCTTTCCGACAACCGCGGACTCGGAAGCGAAATAAGCCTGTCGTGCGCTCGCACCCATGGCGGCGAGTCGTTCGGATGGGATCTCGATGCCGCTCAGGATAAAGTGTTGACCGATCACAACGCCCGTGATTGATCCCAATGGATTGAAGGACTGCGCTAGGTTCAAACGACGCGCGGCCCCGTTTGCGGGCCCCAGTACAGTTACTAACGGATTGGCGGACGTTTCAAGAAATGCCAAACCACTGGCAATGATAAACAGCGCAAACAGGAACAAACTGTATGTATGCAGAAGCGCGGCGGGATAGAACACCAAGGCTCCGGCGGCATACAAGCCAAGCCCAATCAGCAATGCACCCTTGTAGCCAAGTCGACGAGTACATATACCGGCAGGAATCGCCAGGAAAAAATAGCCGAGGTAGAAGGCGCTCTGCACCAGTCCCGCGCTAAGGTCTGACAGTTCGAATGCTTTCTTGAATTGTTTGATAAGGATGTCGTTGAGGTTGTTGGCTACGCCCCAGAGGAAAAAAAGACTCACCACCAGGGCGAATGCGCCGAGTGCCAGAGAATGCCCGCCGGCAGACTGCTGCGAGGCGCCCGAGGGAGCACTTCCATCCACGGTGTTGAGACCTTCAGCGGTAGGATTGATGGGGGCCACCACTCCCAGACTACTCACAGCAACTGAACTTGTAAATATAAAAGACGTTTTTATAGGTACTATTGGTATGCCGGGAAAACGCCTTGCTGCTAAGCCTGACGTTGGTTAAAGTCGCGGCGGGCGTGACTAGGAGGATCGGTGAAGGGCAAAAAGACCGCAATGATTGATTCGGACGCTACGGAGTCATCCGGGAAATACCGGGCGCCGGCATTGGAGAAGGGGCTGGACATTTTGCAGCTTCTTAACCATGAGCCCAAGCCATTGACGGTCACTGCCATTTGCGAGCGACTCGAAAGGTCTCAGGGCGAGATTTTTCGAATGATTCAGGTTCTGCAGGCGCGGGGGTTCATCGATCAAGATCCTGCTTCCGACGGCTATTATCTTACCGACCTTCTCTTTTCCATGGCAATGAACCAACCGGCAACGCAAAGTCTGGTCGAGGTCGCACTGCCAGTAATGCGCAAACTTGCAAGCGATATTGGCCAGTCATGTCATTTGGCCGTACATGCACGCGGGGACATCGTGGTCATTGCTCGCATGGAATCGATGGAACAGATCGGTTTCTCGGTGCGCGTCGGGTACCGCATCTCGATTACCCGCAGTGTCTCAGGCCTGTCCCTGTTCGCATTTCAGCCTGAAGACGTCCGCGCTCGCTGGTTGGAATTGCTCGACCCTAAACCATCGCCAGGGGAATTGAAAAGCTTCATCGCTGCCGCCGCAACCGTAAAAAAAAATGGCTGGGCGCGAGCTGCAAGCTCCGTTGTCAAAGGAGTTACCGATCTTTCCGCGCCTATCATGCGCACCGATCGAGCCGCTGCTGCGCTCACCGTTCCTTATCTGAAGACCACCCATTCATTCGGTTCGATCTCGACCGTTACCGAGCAGGTGCAGGCGGCCGCCAACGGGATCGCCAAGAAACTCACCGGAAACGACGGCCGCGCTTAAAGCCGGCTTCGACATTCGAACGCGGCGCTGTCGATTCGGGCACCCCTGCCCGTCCCTCCCGTAACACCTGCTGGCGAGATTTGCGCTCTATTTCGGGCGGTTCAGGGCGGCCGACTCAACATAAGACCCCTCCCCGCCCCTGCCTACCAACATTGATAGGAAGCAAGATCTATATTTCCATATATGAAAACTATTGTCACCCGCAAAAGGTGGTCGTATGATGATCATCGGCAAACGCGCGCGCGGCTGGTACGGAAGCGCGCTTTGAGGAGTTAGTCGTGTTGGGGCGGAGAGATTTCATGGCGGGTGCTGCGGCGGTGCTGATGAGGGCATCCGAGGGGCGCGCTGGCGAGCGCGGCACGGTGGTTCGAGTCCGCAATGGGTTGGTGCGCGGTTGCCAGAATGACGGCATCCGAGCTTTCACCGCGATTCCGTACGCCCAGGCTCCCG
>Ga0179587_10000257_pt1 | contig 22232 bp, 22 predicted proteins | sample CZODoug2_1_08_16_FD_185932 | JGI IMG/M metagenome (GOLD analysis project Ga0179587, IMG submission 185932) | Vadose zone soil fungal communities from Angelo Coast Range Reserve, California, USA - CZODoug2_1_08_16fungal | ecosystem: Environmental > Terrestrial > Soil > Vadose zone | place: USA...
CCGCTACCCGGCGCTTATGTGCGTCGGCACTCACGGAATATTCTGCGGCTACGGTGTATTCCTCTAATCCTCCTCGATACTGAATGATAGATAGGGCATAGCCCGCTTCCTCCGTTTCGGGATCGCCAGCATAGAGGTCAACAAGGGCTTGCGTGGACCTCAGATCTGAGGCCTCGCGTGCGTCGGGAGTTTTGACAGCGGTACTTGCCAGTGCTCGCGTCGCCTGGTCCAAGTCATCCATCGGAGTACTCATAATGCCTTCGCTGGGAAGCGCCTAGATTGGGTCCCTACGTGTGCTATCCCTATCCATTTGCGCCATCCTAGGCTGCTGTTTGCGAACCATATCATACCCCGAAGCATTCGAATTTCGATTCGATCTCAAGTTTTTTGAACACTTGAACCGCCGCCGCGACGGGATGCTTCTCGCCGCTCTCTCCAATCTGATTGACCTCTTTTCCATTCCAGATGAAACAAGTTGCAACAACGTGCCGCCGTTCCGGGACCCAGTTTCAATTCGTAATCTAATTGTGCTGTTTATTTCGGCGGGATATATCTATACCCGCCAGCTGTCAGTTAGGCCCTTTGCCAGCGCTTACCCTTCTCCCCTGGGTCTCGCTAGCGATGTGCCGACTGGCAGCTTCGCTGCCAGCACATCAGCCTGCTCGGCAAACTTCTTCGCATTGCTCTTCTGTAAATGCGCCAAGTTGTGCAACTTCCAACGGATGCCCGGCAGATGTTCAAGATGTGCGATGTTGAGCAACGACCAATCGGGCGCGCCTGCGACTAGCGACAGCAGGAACCGCCGCTCGTCGTCATCCAACCCCTGCTGGAGTTCGCACACCATGCGTTCTCGCGCGGCGAGAAGTGCATCAAGCGGTACCGGCTCGGCAGTCATGCCCTGGAAGTTGTGTTCGTAGTCGTGCTGAACGTTCCGTAGCGGCGGGAACAGCACCTCGTGAATAGGTCGGTTGCTGCTCGCCAGGTAAACAACGAAGGCGCGGCGGATTCCAGGCGTGATGCCCTCGTGCGCAAAGAGCAGCATCACGTCGAAGAGGTCGCGCGGGTGCTGACGATCCAGTGCAGCGACCAACTTTCCGCCATACATATCCTCCAGCGAGACCACCGGGATGTCCAGGTCGGCCATCAGCGCGTCACGAGCCGTGGCCGTGAGCGAGGCGCGACGCACGGGCTGCACCGTGCCGCGCATCACGAAGTTGACTTCGACCTTGATCTCGATGCGACCGCGGCGCACCAGCAGTTTGGTTTCGCCGGCATCGGCCGCCGACGCATGTGTTTGGAATCCTCGCTTCTTCAATCGATCGGCGGCCTGCCGGAGTGCCACCTTGATGCGCGCGAGCGCTTTATCACGCGACAGCGTGTGATCGGGAAAAACCAGATCAAGGTCCACTGAGAGGCGCGGCATGTCGCGTACGAACAGGTTGATCGCCGTGCCGCCCTTCAGCGCGAAGGTGTCGTCCACGAACACCAGCGGTGCGACTTGCGTCAGCAGGCGTGCGGTGTCGAGATAGGTCTGATTCATCTCTTGAGGACCAGTAAGCCATCGGCCGACCGGGATACCCAAGGCCGCTCACTACCTGTCGGCAATGTGGCCGGATCGAGCTTAGCGGCCCAGGGCAGCGTGCCTTCGCGACCAAGCTGCAGGCACAGCCGCACGGTCTTAACGCTCGTGCAATGCTGCAACAGCTTACGCAGCACGTCGGCCCGCAGGCTGTAAGCGCTTTCGACGAGTTCGCGGGCTTCCTGCAACGACTGGCGCACGCCGACTTCGCTCAACAGCTCCAGCAGAGCGCGTTCCGGCGCCGAAACCTGCGGCGTCCCGCTGCGTTTCTCGAACGAGCCGACTTGCAGTAAGGCTTTCGGCTGCTCGTCGAACAAGCGCTTTCGGTGGTATTCAGCCGGGAAGCGCTCTGTGAACCACTCCGGCAAATGCCTCGCTGTCCAGCCGTAAAGATGCAGAGCGGGCTGCTGCGACACGTACTGACGCAGGCCATACCAGTCAAGCGCCGACTTGCCGCCAACGTGCAGTCCCTCGAACTTTCGCTGCAGCAGCAACAGGCTCGGATGCAAACCGAGGGCGTCGTTCGGGCGGCAATACACCCCGCGCGCCAGGCGCGTGAGCCAGCCCGCCCGGACGTAATGAACGGCCAAGTCCGCGGAGATGCCCAGCGCTGCTAAGTCCTCCGAGGTCAGTGGCGCTCCCGGTGAAAGTCGGGTGTAGAGCGCATTTAGTTTGCTTGCACCAGTCGTAGCCATACTACGACTTATAAGACTTTTTCAAATAAAAGTCAATTTGATCTAGCGCCCCCAGTCGTAGCCATACTACGATAATCAATACTTATCCAAATACTGCGACTCCTCCATTACGAGCACGACCATCCAATGTCATCCTCCACAACACCACCGACATCTATTCCCCCGCCACGACGCGCCCTACGCCGCGCCGAACTGCGCAAGATTATCCCGCTGTCGTACACAACCATTTACGAAATGGAGCAACGCGAAGATTTTCCAAAACGTTTCTATTTAACCCCGCGCTGCGTTGTCTGGGATTCAGACGAGGTTTATGCATGGCTAGACGCACGCAAACAACTCGAGCAACAATTCAAGATCGGGCGAGCGCCTGCGCCGAATCTTCAATTGCGCAGGCGCCGACCTCTCAAGTCGTGGTTGTAGTTGAAGGAGCCAAGTCGTGATCCATCAGCTGTTTGATCGTTCGATCTCTCGATAGACGACGATCGGTGGTGAAAGGTCTTTTCGACGGATAGGGAGGTCTTTTTGATCGATGGCGAATGATGCCGATCGATCTTTTCCGGTTGTAGGAAATAGAGGGCGATCGATAGCGATAGATGGCGAGAGGTCCGTCACTCCCACTCAATAGTCTCCAGCACTTGTAAGCATTTGAAAACAGGCAACTCCGTGCCGGGGCGTGCCAATTTTACCGTCAGGTCCACCGTCAAAAAATGTTGCTTGGGGGCGGTAGAAGGCGATAGATGCCGAAAGGGTCGAGGTGCTTCGGCAGCCATGCGACGCGAATAGCGATCAATGGATCATTTAGCTGCCCAGAACTCCGGGCACGTTTCGGGCACCGTGAAGCACTCGCAGTATGAGTGCGCCGTCGTCGAACGGCTCGAAGACGATCAGGTAATTTCCGTGTGGGCAAATCCGTATCGTGTCGCCCAGGTCTGGACGCGCCGCGTAGTGATGCGGTCCGTCCGCAATCTTCTCGCAGTGTTGCCGTATTTCGCGAATGAATGAGACAGCGCGCCTAGGATTGTCGAGCGCGATGTAGTCGCCGACCTCCTCCAAGTCAATTTCGGCTTGTGGTGTAAAGTGCGCGCGCATTCACTTCGCGCGGTCTTTCGTCATTTTGGTGTACTTGCGCTCCAGACGATCTAGAACCTCGGCGGCGGGTTTCGGCTTGCCGCTGCGGCGACCCTTTTCGATTTCTCCACGTAGACCGTCTATTACCGCCTGGCGACGCTTCTGATCTTCTTCCAGAAGTCGCAGTCCATCCCGAATAACCTCGCTCGCGGAAGCGTAACTCCCGCCCTCCACCTGTTCCTTAATGAAGTTCTCAAAGTGGCCACCGATTGTGTAGCTTGAGGGCATGACTCTAAAATCTCCATTTATCACGACTATCGTAATGTATCATAAACTGATACTAGATGCGCGATCGAGAGTCTGCTCACAGCACGCCCGGCCTACGAACTTACCGACTAGACATTAGGCGCCCCACCGGCAGTCCATCCAAACCCGTCAATAAACCGGATCGAAGTTAGCGCCGGACAACGCCAGAAATAGCAAACCAATGTCCTGAATCAGGCCATTGCTGGGAGTCCATCGATCGACGAAATGATAGTTATCGCCAACCCTAGATTCTATAATCCACTCGGCGCCGTCGAGTCCAACCGTAGAGTCTTGGGCTTCTGTATTCCAGAAGGTACTGTTGACGCTCATTGTGTCTCGTAGTTGGCGCGTATAGTCCGAAGACATAGATCTAACCAGATCAAGCCCGAGGATTCCGGGTTCGTACCCGCCTGCACCGCTTGAAACTTTCGTGTGCATGAGCCACCTTCCTTTCAAATCGTGCTCGAGACTAATGACGACTGGATGATGGAATGTTCGCAACCATGTAAACCGATAAACCTCCGCCGAACCACTCGAATTACCGCGGGCCGAGCGGTGATGCGCGGCCATCAATCGCCGCGTCGCCCAGGGTCTTTGCCTTCGATCGGCGAGCGGCAACGTAGAGGATGCTACCCACTGCCAGAAAAGCCGCGCCGTTCCAATACGCTAAAGCTTTCACCTGCGTCAATAGGCCGACGCAAACGATTACTGCTAGCACAGGCACGGTGTAGCCGCCGGGCAATCGCAAGGCTTGAGGAGAGTTGCCGAGTCGGGCTTTGAGACGTGGAATTGCGCCAATGCAGCACAGATACAGCGGAACCCGAGTCACTACGCTCAAGCCCGCAAGCCACACGAAACTGCCGGTTGCGGCGAGCAAGAAAGCCGCCGTACCATAAAAAGCAATCGACGCGATCGGCGTGTTGTAGGTCGGGTGCACCATGCCGAACCAGCGCGGTAGATGCCCATCGAGCGCCAACCGATAGGTGATGCGCGGTAGCGCGAACATCGATCCGACCAAATTGGCGCCGACTGACGCAATGACGCCTGCCGTCAGCAGAAGCGCGCCTACGGGTCCCATCAACACTTCCGCCGCGTCCGCGAGCGGGCGAGGTGTGGTGGCCAGCGTGGGCAGCGCGGCTACGCTGACGGCCTGAATCAATACATAGAGAACACAACAAACAGCCAAGGCCGCCAGCAGCGCGCGCGGAACGTCGCGCTGCGGATTTCGCGCCTCACCCGCGGCCACGGAACCGCCTTCGAAACCCGTATAGACGTAAATCACCAATAGCACCGCCGCGCCCAAATCGTGGGGGATCGTCGGAGTCGGCTCGCGAAGAATCAAGGGGAGCTTGAACAAACCAACCGTAACCAGCGCAAGGAGGGGCACGAATTTCAAGAATGTAATGGTACCCAGCGATCGTATGGCACCTCGTGCCCCGACCGCATTGAGCAGAGTGAGCAAGCCGCAAATCGCGAGCATCAGTGCTACCCGTAGTCCCGGAGCGACCGGCCCTCCCAAGAAATAGCCGAGCGAGCTGACAAGTAGGTTGAGGTTCGCGGCGAATGCCATGAGCCGCCCGACATACAAGCACCAACCGACCTGAAATCCAACAAGCGGCCCGAACGCCGCCTGGGCGTAGAGAACCGGGCCGCCGGTTCCCGTAAAATAACTTCCGAGTTGGGCGAAGCAAAGCATGATCGGCAATTGCAGCAAACCGCAGATCGCAAACACCCAAGGGCTGAATGCTCCGGCAAGGCGAGCGGCTTCGGCAGGCACCCCGAATATGCCGGCGCCGATCATGCCGTTAACGATCAGCAACCATAGTCCCAACGCCGACAATCGGCGCACCAGTGGTTCTTGGAGATCCTCTGCGGGTGTCGAAATGGTCATTCCCTCCCCACGTTATTCTCCTCCATTGCACTTTACACGCGAACCGGGCTGACCGCCGTCTTCCCAGGACGGTCGGCCACGCGGAAGAGTGGCCGCGCCGCTTTGGCGTGCCTGGGGTTACGAAGCGCCCGGGGCTCAGCTAAGGTAACAACCGGCTGGTCAATATCTGGAGCCATCAATGGCGCGGATTCTATTTACAGACGTCAAGGTTTTCGACGGAACGGGCAGTCGAGCGTTTCCCGGTGAAGTGCTGGTGGACGGCGAACGGATCACGGCGGTCGCCAGTGGCGACGAGCGAATCGAAGGCGACGGCGCGACAATTGTCTCAGGTGACGGAGCATTCCTGATTCCGGGACTGGTCGAAGCCCACGCACACCTGACGTGGCCGTCCTCGGTGGGGCGGATATTTCAGGGATTGCAGCTCCCTTTGGAGGAGCACCTGCTCGTTGCGGCCTATAACGCGCATGTACTGCTCGACCACGGATTCACCAGCGCCTACTCCGCCGGGTCACGCGGCGAACGGTTCGAAGTTGCCCTGAGAAACGAGATTGATTCCGGATACTTGCCGGGCCCACGGCTTCGTGCCTCCTCGCAGGAGACGAGCGGTGTCGCAGTCCCGGGCGTGCCTGGCACGCACGACAAGCCGCATGACCGAACCATCGAGGGGCTGCGGGGCTATGTTGCAAGAATGGCGAAGCAAGGTGTGGACACCATCAAATTCGAACTTTCCGGTGACGAGTCTTCTGTGTACGGAGGGTCGGAGACCCTTCTGTTCACGGAGCAGGAGATCGCGGCTATCGGCGATCAGGCGAAGGAGTCGCACGTCTGGCTTGCCTGCCACGCGCAGGCGGCCCTCGCGATCAAATTAGCAGTGAAGCATGGTTTTCGGGTGCTCTATCACTGTACATTGGCGGACGAGGAAGCGCTCGACTTGCTCGAAGAAAACAAGGACCGCCTATTCGTCGCGCCGGCGGCCGGGCTGCTGTACGCGCGAGTCCACGAAGCCGAGCAATTTGGGATTAATCGCCGGGCGGCGGAACGGATGGGTGCTGTAGCAGGACTGGAGCGAATGCAACGGATCTACCCGGAGATGCGCCGTCGCGGCATCCGCGTCCTACCGGGCGGAGACTACGGCTTTCCGTACACACCGATCGGCCGCAACGCCCGTGATCTCCAACTCTTTGTCGACCTGTTTGGCTATTCGCCCTCGCAGGCGCTTGCGGCTGCCACTCTGTCCGGTGGTGAACTCATGGGACTCCCCGTGGGGCAGATCCGCGACGGGTTTCTCGCGGATTTGCTATTGGTCGATGGAGACCCGCTGCAGGATCTTCGCATCCTTCAGGACACGACCAGACTACGTGCGATCATGAAGGGCGGTCAATTCCACAAGGCACCACCCACTTTATGGCAATGAATTCCGACGCACGCCGGCACCGCGAGGGCTGCGCGCCGCGCGCAGCCAACAGTCATTACGGCCGTGCCGCTCAATCCAGTCGGCGGCCGAACGAAAATGAGGCTCGGATGTCGAGGTGGTTCATCGCGATCCTGCTGGTGACGGCCCTGTCGGTTGCAAAGGCGACGACGTTGGGGTCCGAGGTAGCTCCCTATGTACTTGTTTCGGCGCCGAACGTTGCGCTACGACACGTGAACGTCATCGACGGCACGGGCGCGATGTCCCGATCCGATCAGACGGTCGTTATCTTCGATGGTCGCGTGACCGCGATCGGTCCCTCGACGACGACGCCGGTCCCGGAAGGCGCCGAGATACACGACTGCCCCGGATACAGCGTGCTGCCGGGCCTCGTGGGCATGCATGATCATCTCTTCTACTCCGCGTCGAACGCGTTGCAGCGCGGTTCCGGCCCGATTCTTGAACCCGGCATATTGGTTGCCGAGATCGCGTACACGGCGCCGCGCCTCTACCTCGCGGCTGGCGTCACAACGCTGCGCACGACGGGTAGCGTCGAGCCCTATACCGACCTAAAGGTCCGATCTCGCATAGAAAGCAACCTCATGCCGGGCCCGACGATGGGCCTTACGGCACCCTACCTTGAAGGGGGCGCCACCCAATTCGCACAGATGCACGAGGTGGCGCGCGCGGAGGAAGCACGCAGATTTGCGGGATTTTGGGCAGAGTCCGGGATGACCTCGTTCAAAGCCTATACCCACCTCACGCGTGCCGAGCTCGCTGCGGGCGTCACCGAGGCGCACCGCCGCGGGTTGAAGATGACGGGGCATCTGTGCTCCGTGAGCTGGCCTGAGGCGGTTGAAGCCGGCATTGACAATCTCGAGCACGGCCCGATCTACACAGACAGCGAATTCGTGGCCGGCAAGCAGCCCGATGCCTGTCCGAAGCCTCAGGAACAGAGATCGGCATGGCTCGCCGAGGCGATCGACGGGACACGCGTGACGGTCTTAATTCGGCTGCTCGTTTCACACCACGTCGCCGTCACCTCAACGCTGCCGGTATTCGAAGCGCGCGTCCCGGGGCGACCCGCGCCGCAACGACGAATGCTCGACGCAATGTCGACTTTGGCGCGAGAAAGCTACCTCACGGAACGCGCGAACCTGGACCCAACGGATACCGGAATAGCCGCGCTGTTTCGCAAGGAAATGGATTTCGAGCGCGCCTTTGTCGCGGCCGGCGGACTCTTACTCGCGGGACCCGATCCAACTGGTAACGGCGGCGTCCTACCTGGCTTCGGGAATCAGCGCGAGATCGAGTTGCTCGTAGAAGCGGGTTTTAATCCTGTCGAGGCGATCCACATCGCCACGCAGAATGGCGCTCGGTTCCTTGGTCGCGACAAAGAGATTGGTACGCTTGAGTCGGGAAAGAGCGCGGACCTTGTACTCGTGAAGGGCGATCCGGCCGTACAGATTGCCGATATAGAAAACGTCGAGATCGTGTTCAAGCGCGGCGTTGGCTACGATTCCCGGCGGCTGATCGATTCTGTTCGCGGGCAAGTGGGTATCCGCTGACGGGGCTCGAGCGCTCTAGGGGACCAAAACTATCGTCATTAAGCGCCCCATCGGTAGTGCATCCAAACCCGTCAATAAACCGGATCGAAGTTAGCGCCGGACAACGCTGTACCGACACTCACATCATTATCCCCAGTCTTCAGCAAGAACGGTAGACATGGAGCTTTCCTTCAAAGCGGCAAGGACTGCGCTTTTGCCTTCTGCAGATGTTCGATGAATGCTCGAAGCTTTGGCTGCACCTGAGATCGTCTCGGGTAGTAGAGATAGTAACCATCGCTCGACGGCGCATACTGTTTGAGCACGATTTCGAGCTTTCCCGATGAGATCTTCTCTTTGGCGATATCCTCGGTCACGTACATGAGACCCAGGCCATCGCAGGCGGCGTTCAAAGCGAGTGTTGCGTCATTCAAAAGGAGTGACCCCTTGACCTGCACCTGAAATGCTTTTCCCTTTTGTTCGAATTCCCACCGGTCATAAATCCATCCGGCATCCACTCGAACGCGGATACAGTCGTGCGATAGCAGCTCCTCGGGATGCTTTGGGCGACCCTTCCTTTTGAAGTATTTCGGCGCACCGACGATGACGAATCGAATGGGGCCGAACAGCTTGATGGCCACCATATCTTTGGCGAGGATGTCCGAATCACGAATTCCGGCGTCGAACCCCTTTTCAACGACGTCGGTGGCGGCATCTTCGAAGAAGAGTTCCACGGACACCTCCGGATACCGCATTAAGAAACTCGCAATTCGCGGTGCCAAGTAAGACGAATAGCTGAAAAGGGGTAGGTTCAGTCGCAGAAGCCCAGAGGGCTTGGAGGCGTACGTCCCAAGATCCTTGATCGCAGCGAGAATCTGATCTACGGCGGGACCTGCTTGGTTCAAGAATCTCTCCCCCGCCTCTGTGAGACTTGTACTTCGCGTGGTCCGGCTGAGGAGCGCCACGCCCAGCCGGCGCTCGAGCAGCTTGATGATCTTGCTGATCGCGGGTGGCGAGATGTCGAGCTCCGCCGCCGCCGCCGTGAAATTGCGCTTGTCGGCGACCAACCGAAGCGCCAACAGCCCATCTAGTGCGTTCTGGTTCATTATTAACCCCTGGTTAATACTACATGTGCCTATATGCCATTTCTCGACTCAATAGACCAGCCTAGGATTCGTTTACCAGGAAACGCGACCGGTTTCCGCTCACGCGAGACGACAAATGATCCAAGTCCAAAGCATTGCCGCCCCTATCGAGTCTGACAACCCCGCCTGGAATGCGATTGTCGCGATCGCGCTCGGTGTCGCAGGGTTGATCATCGCGGAGTTTTTGCCGGCGGGGATGCTGACGCCCATGGCCAGCGACCTTGGAATCACCGAAGGGGTGGCCGGCCAAGCGGTGACGGCGACTTCCGTCTTCGCAGTCATCACGAGCTTGCTGCTCGCGTTTGTGACTCGAACACTCAACCGCCGTCACGTGCTGCTCAGCCTGTCTGTCCTACTGGTCTGCTCGAACTTTCTCGTCGCCTACGCCGCGTCCTTTCCAATCCTATTAATCGGCCGTGTGTTACTGGGCATCGCGCTCGGCGGGTTCTGGTCGATGGCGGCCGCCACCGCCGCGCGCCTCGTACCCGGGGCCCAATTGCCGAAGGCGCTCGCCATCATTTTCGGTGGCAGTTCCTTCGCCTCAGTCTTCGCCGCACCTTTAAGCAGTTTCCTCGGCAATGTCATCGGGTGGCGGCACGTTTTTCTGCTATCGGGCGGCCTGAGCCTCGCGGCGCTGATCATGCAAGCGCTGACGATTCCCTCCCTCAAACCCACGGGTAAGACCGAGTTCAATACGCTGTTCAAGGTTCTGAAGAAACCGCAGTTCGCGAGCGGCATGCTGGCGGTTGCGCTGGTGTTTTGCGGCCACTTTGCCGCCTTCACCTACATCAGACCCTTTCTCGAGCATACGACCTCGGTCGGCGCGAACGCCTTGTCTGCGATTCTGTTGGCCTTTGGTGTAGCCAATTTCGTCGGCACCTCATTTGGGGGCGCTATGGTCACCAAAAACCTTCGCTGCGCGCAGCTCCTACTTCCGCTGCTGCTCTCGGCAGCCGGGTTGGGTTTGTTAGCCTTCGGAACTTCCGTGTCTGCAACCACCGCTCTGATCTCTCTCTGGGGCGTCTTGATGGGGCCCGTATCGGTGATTTGGTCGGCCTGGGTGGCGCGCCAAGTACCCGAACACGCCGAAACCGCGGGCGGTGTCTTCATCGCATCGATTCAACTCTCTGCCGCCGTGGGTGCGCTCGCCGGCGGTTCGGTCTTCGATGCTCTGGGGTCAACCGGTGTCTTCACGCTAAGCGCCCTGTCATGGTTCTTGTCGGCCCTTGTGGTCGGCGGGCTCATCAAAGTGATGGCGATCGGCGCTCGCACCCCCACCGCTGCCGTGCATTAGTTGGAGGACACCCAGATGAAAACGAACTTTATGCATCCGGTGATCGCAGTCGCGGCACTTTTCGCGATCGCTGGCCCGCTCTCTCGTTCGAGAGCCGCCGAACCCGAGGTTATGACGATGAGAAACTCGAACCTCAAGCTCACCGTCGGTGCCCACGTATTGACCGCGGCGCTGGAAGACAACGCCTCCAGCCGCGATTTTGTATCGCTGCTGCCACTGACACTGACGCTGAGGGACTTATGCATCGACGGAAAAGATCAGCGATCTGCCCAAGCGACTCTCCACGCAAGGCGCGCCTGAGGGCAGCGTGCCGCGCATAGGCGATGTGGCCTATTACGCGCCATGGGGGAACCTCGCGATTTTTCACAAAGACTTCAAGTACTCCAGCGGCCTGATCAAGATCGCGCATCTCGCCGGTGATATCGCAGCCCTCACGACCGATGGCCCAGTGACGGTGCGCATTGAACTCGCGACTCTTGATCGAGCGCCGCGTTAACCACTCAACGAAGGAAAGATTCAACGAACGCCTGCAGTTTGCCGACATTAACACTCTCAGCTCAAAAGGTACCTTCTCATGGACATCAAGCGCAGTGGCTCTCAACCGTCAAGCCCAGGCCCCGCCGAGTACTTCAGCGGCACGGTGAGGATCGACCCGCTTTTTCAATCGGCCGCACCGGCACGTGTGGCTGGAGCGAGCGTCACCTTCGAGCCCGGTGCTCGAACTGCCTGGCACACGCATCCTCTCGGCCAAGCACTCATTGTCACATCCGGGCTCGGTATCACCCAATGCTGGGGAGAGTCGCCCGTATTCATTCGACCCGGCGATGTCATCTCGTGCCCGCCCGGCAAGAAGAAGCACTGGCATGGCGCCTCACCGACGGCAGCCATGTCTCATATCGCTATTCAAGAAGCCCTCGACGGCAAGCTGGTGGACTGGATGGAGAAGGTCTCCGATGAGGAATATCAGACAGCCGTTGCGAAGGCCGGATGAGAGATGAACTCACCCTCCAGAGCATGGATCGCGCTTACGGTGGTCTTTGCGTCCGCTGCGAACAGCGTGGCCCCGAGCATCGAGATCGCGACCGACGGGCCATCGACTCCGGGCCGGCGGCGGAAAGCCCTCAAGGGCAAACTCGTCGACTGGTTGGAAAAAGTGAGCGATGAGCAGTACTCAGGCCGTTCAAACGATTATACGAGGAGATAAGTCATGCGCGGAGCCGTACTTTACGGAACGAAAGATGTTCGCTTCGAGGAGCGCGCCGATCCGAAGATCGTCGAGCCGACCGATGTTATTTTGAAGCTTTCAGCGACCTGCGTCTGCGGGTCGGATCTGTGGCCCTATCGCGGCATCGATGCGCCGAAGGGACCGACGCCGATGGGACACGAATATTGCGGGATCGTCGAGGATGTTGGCAGCGCGGTGAAGTCCATTCGCCAAGGGCAGTTTGTGGTGGGGTCCTTCTTTGCCTCGGACAACACCTGCGCGATCTGCCACGCCGGATATCAAAGCCGCTGCACGCAGTTCCAATATGTAGGCGCTGGCGGCGCACAAGCTCCCTTCCTGCGCGTTCCGCTCGCGGACGGGACACTGGTCGCGACGCGGGATCAACCCTCTGTCGGCGACATCCCGAATCTGCTTGCAGCATCGGACGTCCTCGGCACGGGCTGGTTTGGCGCAGATGCTGCCGCCGTCGCGCCCGGCAAGACCGTCGCCGTCATCGGGGATGGCGCGGTCGGCCTTTGCGCTGTGCTTGCGGCGAAACAGATGGGCGCAGAGCGCATTATCGCCATGAGCCGGCACCCGGGACGACAGAAGCTCGCCCGTGAGTTCGGTGCAACCGACATCGTCGTTGAGCGTGGCAATGACGGGGTTGAAAAGATAAAAGAACTGACAGATGGCTTAGGCGCGCACTCGGTTATTGAAGCGGTCGGAACCCAAGAGGCCATGATGCAGGCGATCCGCTCCACGCGACCGGGAGGGCACGTGGGCTTCGTTGGGGTTTCCCACGGGGTGGGACTCCCCGGTCAGGAGCTATTCTTCGCGGAAGTCCATCTTCATGGCGGCCCAGCCCCAGTACGCCGCTTCTTGCCTCACCTGCTCGACTTAATCGCCAGCGGCAAGATCGATCCGGGTAAGGTCTTCGATCTCTCGCTGCCGCTGGAACAGGTCGCGGAAGGATACCGAGCGATGGATGAGCGACGCGCCATCAAGACACTGCTGCGTCCCTGAGGCCCGCCAAGAAGTCAACGATATGGCCCCAGGTTGTGCTGAGACTGTCGCCACTGCGACGATCACGTGAGGATTGGCGGGCGGTATTTCGATGTGATCGACACCGAATACGCGTTGCGCAAAGTGAACGCACTCACAGAACTTCGAGTGACGATGCGCTACCGCGTTAGTACGGCATTCAACTGGTATACGCAACCGAACGCCGATTTTCTTGTCGGGAATTTTGAAGAGGCTGCCCTACGGTTCTACGCCGCCCGGGCAGAAAAAAGCTGAAGTAGTGCCCCTTCTGCTGCACCGGTGCCTGCCAAGCCGTCAAAGCCACCAGTGGAATAGAAGCGGCTTCTTCCATTGTAAGTCCCTTGGGCTTGAGCGCCAGGGAAGCCTCCTTGACCGGTAAGGGCACGTTTCCTCGCGGGCGGCGAATCGCGGGTCAAGGGCTTGACTTTACATGTATATGCATGTAAATTACCAACTATGCAATTACTCTCTCTCCCTTGTTACTGCGCAACGCTTCGGCAAGCCGCCCGGGCTGTGACGGTGCTCTACGAGGATATGCTCGCCGACAGCGCGCTGCATGCCACTCAATACACGGCATTGCAACTTCTCGAGTTGGCCGCCAACCTGACCACTACGGAGCTGGCGGAAGGTCTCGGTATCGACCAGACCACGGCCACGCGGACCTTGGCGTTGATTAAGAAGGCTGGCTTTGCAGTGGATACCGTAGGTCTTGATCGCCGGCAGCGTCGCTGGGCCCTCACTGCCCAGGGGCAAGCGTTACTGAAGAAATTCAAACCCCGCTGGGAGGCCGCTCAGGAAGCCTTCGAGAAGCGTCTGGGACGACGGGAAGCCGCGGCTCTTAAAAAAGCATCGTATCTCGCCGCCAGCAGACTGTCTTTGCGTTAAAGCCGTTCATTCGCATCAGGAGATTCATTCATTTTCGGCAACCACATGTATATACATGTAATATAAATGGAGATTATTTATGTCACAGCACAATGCAAAGCTCTTCAGCCCCTCGCTCATCCTCGCCTCTGCAGCACTTCTCATTCGTATCAGTGTCGCCACAGCAGCGGATTCGAAGGGCGATATACCACAGCAGGCGAAGGAATCGCGCGCTGGGACTACCAAAGCTCACTACGCCTTGCAAGATGGCAAGGAGTCGAGCCCGACCCCCGATGCGCAGGAACTTGCCAGGCAGCTGTTACTTGGGAGCCATCCGTCTCGTGGCGCAAGCACTGACCCCAAGCCCAACGCTGCAGGAACCGCAGGGGAAACCCAGACACACAAACACCCGCGCGCCTACGGCGATGCGCAAGGGGCGGCGCAGGAGCTTCTGCTGGGCCAGCATCCGGCGAGCCACGCTTCGCCGCCAGGCGACACCGGGCCAGAGAAGCGCCCGGTCGTCTATGGCGATGCGCAAACAGCAGCGCAGGAGCTTCTGCTGGGCCAGCATCATGTGAGCGCCCTTTCGTCCCGCTCAGCTCGGGCGGCGCGCTGAGTCCTTGATGCTCGCGCCAGCACGGTCACCCATGGCGGCTTGCGGACACACCAACAAGGAGGACAGATGAGAGTGGTTTCAAATAAGGCTATTGTTCGGCATTCACTCCTGGCCGCTCTAGTCTCGATCAGCCTCGTCTCGCAACTCTGCGTGTCAGCTTGCGCTGTCGGCCCGTCTTATCGAGCGCCTGCAACGACACTCGAGGGATTTCACAGCGCAGCTGCGCTTAAGGCTCGCCCGACGAGTGCTCCCGCGCTTGCGCTCGAGACCTGGTGGGTTGGCTTCAACGACCCGATGCTTTCGCGCATCGTGCAGCGGGCGCGGGATCAGAACCTCGATCTTGCGGCGGCACTGGCGCGAGTGCAGCAGGCTCGGGCCGCAGCCCGCGAGGCCGGCGCGCAGCTCCTGCCCACCATCGATCTGAACGGTCAGGCGGCCCGGATCCATCAGTCTCTGGAGAGCCCAACCGGCCAGATCGCCAGCCACCTACCCGGATTCAACCGCAATCAGTCGATCTACGATGCAGGTCTCGGCGCGAGCTGGGAGCTGGATCTGTTCGGCGGTTTGCGCCGCGGCAGAGAGGCCGCGTCGGCCGAGGCGGACGCCGCGATCGCTCAGCAGGTGGGCACGCGGATCTCCGTGACGGCGGATGCCGCGGACGCCTACCTGCGCATCCGGGGAGATCAGGTGCGTATCGCCGTCGCCGAACAACAGGTCGCCACCGATGAGCACCTGCTCGATCTTGTGCGCCTAAGATTCGGCCGTGGATTGTCGGCGGTACGTGAGGTCGCGCAAACCGAAGCGCTATTGTCACAGGCCCGTGCCTCACTGCAGCCACTGCGCATCGACCTCGAGGCGCAAATGAACCGATTGGACGTCTTGCTCGGAGTCCAGCCGGGGACTTCCGCCCCGGAGCTTAAGACTCCGCGCGAAATCCCAGCCGTGCCGAGTGTGTCAGCCAACGACGGGCCGCTCGAGGTGCTGCGCCGCCGGCCGGATGTCATCGCCGCTGAACGGCGCTTGGCAGCATCCAACGCCCGGATCGGGCAGGCGCTCGCCGGCTACTATCCGAAGATCTCCCTGGCGGGAGTGCTCGGCTACGAGAGCTCCAGCCCAAACGATCTTTTCAAAGCCGCGACCTTCCAGATGCAGGGCATCGCGGGACTGCGCTGGCGGGTGTTCGATTTCGGCAAAGTGAGCGCCGAAGTGGCGCAGTCCCGGGGAGCCGATGCTGAGGCACTCGCCCGCTACCAGCAGACGGTGCTGCGCGCAGCCGAAGAGGTCGAGAACGCTTTCACTTCACTAGTGCAACTCGAGGCTCACCAACAAGAGTTGTTCACCGAAGTTGCAGCCCTCAAGCGGGCGCGAGATGCCTCGCAAGAGGCCTACCAGGGCGGCGTGATTGCGCTCACCGATGTTCTCGATGCGGATCGCCAATTGCTCACCGCACAGGACGAATTTGCGCAAACACGCGCCGATTCGGCCCGAGCCGCGGTGGGGACGTTCCGAGCGCTGGGCGGTGGATGGTGAGTGGAACTGGTTACTTAACTCTTGTTCTTGGGAGCATAACGATGTTTCGAGTTAGAACACTTGCCCTCGCCGGTAGCGCCTTTGTGGCGACCATGAACCTCGCGGCATGCGCGCCCTCGCATTCCGCGCAGGACCCGCGAACGGCCCCCCCGCTTGCGGAAGTCGCCGAGGCGCTGCCCGCCGAGGCCGGCGGGCGAGCGTTCACGGGCCTCGTATCAGCGCGTATCCAAAGCAATCTCGGCTTTCGCGTCTCGGGCAAAGTCATTGAGCGCTTAGTCGATAGCGGTCAGGGGGTGCAGAAGGGCCAGCCGCTGCTGCGCCTGGACCGAACCGACTACACGCACGCCATCACGAGCCAGGTCGGCAATGTCGATGCGGCGCGAGCCCGCCTACAGCAGGCGGCCGCCGATGAAGCACGCTACAGTGGCCTGGTCGCTTCGGGTGCGGTATCGCAGTCGGCGTACGACCAGGTCAAAGCTGCCGCGGACAGCGCTCGAGCCCTGCTGTCAGGCGCCGAAGCGCAGCTCAAAGTCGCGCAGAACGAAGGCGCGTACTCGACACTGGCGGCTGATGCCGACGGCACCGTGATGGAGACCCTGGCGGAGCCGGGACAATTTGTTTCCGCTGGCCAGATCGTGGTCCGCGTGGCACGAGCCGGAGCGCGCGAGGCGGCGGTCAACCTGCCTGAGACCTTGCGTCCGGCTCTGGGCTCGACCGCGCACGCCACCCTCTATGGAGCGAGTGCCGATTCGGCCACACGATACCCGGCGCGCCTCCGTCAACTGTCGGACGCCGCCGATCCGCTGACCCGGACGTTCGAAGCCCGCTACGTGTTGGACGGAGCAGCGGCGAGAGCCCCGCTCGGTGCGACCGTCACCGTCTACCTGAACGATTCGGAGCAGGCCGGTGCCCTGGCCGTCCCACTCGGAGCGATCGATGATGAGGGACACGGCCCGGGGGTGTGGCTCATCGACCGAAAGTCCTCCTCCGTAGCGTACCGAGCGGTCAAATTCGTTCGATTCGACGGTGAGCGTGCCATTGTGAGCGGCGGAATTCAGATTGGTGACCCGATCATTGCCGTCGGTGGGCACTTCCTGCACGAAGGCCAGCATGTCCACGTCGCTGAAGCACGCGTCGTGCGAGAGTGACATGAGTCAGTTTAATCTCTCCGCATTGGCCGTCCGCCAGCGCTCGATTACCTTATTCCTGATCGTCGCCATCATCCTCTCGGGCACCTACGCGTTCCTGCGTCTCGGTCGCGCCGAGGACCCTTCTTTCGTGATCAAGGCCCTGACGGTTACCGCCGTGTGGCCGGGAGCGACGGCAAAGGAGATGCAGGAGCTCGTCGCCGAACCGCTCGAGAAGCGGATGCAGGAGTTGCGTTGGTACGATCGGGTGGAGACTTTCACGCGCCCCGGCATCGCGGTAATGATGGTCACACTGAGCGACAAGACCCCGCCCGCCGCCGTCCCCGAGGAGTTTTATCAGGCGCGCAAGAAACTCGGCGATGAGGCGCCCAAACTTCCCACCGGCGTGCAGGGTCCGTTTATCAATGACGAGTATTCAGATGTCATCTTTGCCGTCTACGCGCTCGAGGCTCACGGCATGCCGCCGCGAGAGCTGACCCGCGAAGCCGAGACACTACGGCAGCGCCTTCTTCACGTACCCGGCGTCAAGAAAGTCAACATCCAGGGGGAGCGCCCTGAGCGCATCTTCGTGGAGTTCTCCTATGCTCGTCTCGCGAACTTAGGTGTTACACCGCGAGACATTTTTGGCGCACTCCAGCATCAAAACGCCGTGACTCCCGCCGGCTCGATCGATACGAACGGTCCGCAAGTGTTCATACGCCTCGATGGTGCCTACGATGACTTGCAGAAGATCCGCGATACCCCCATCGCCGCCGGCGCTCGTACGCTTAAGCTTTCGGACATCGCCGAGGTCAAACGGGGTTACGAAGATCCGCCGACCTTCCTGATTCGTCACGATGGCGAGGCCGCGCTGGTACTCGGCGTAGTGATGCAAGACGGTTGGAACGGATTGGATCTTGGCCGAGCGCTGAATGCCGAAGAGAAGCAGATTGCTCACACACTGCCCGCGGGTGTGCGGTTCACGAAGGTGGTCGACCAGGCGGTGAACATCCGGGAGGCTGTCGGGGAGTTCATGCTGAAGTTTTTTGTCGCCCTCACCGTCATCATGATCGTGAGCCTGATCAGCCTCGGCTGGCGCGTCGGTATCGTGGTGGCGGCCGCCGTGCCCCTGACTCTCGCCGCCGTATTCGTCGTCATGCTACTCACCGATCGGGTCTTCGATCGGATCACACTGGGCGCGCTCGTGATCGGTCTCGGGCTCTTGGTCGATGATGCGATCATCTCGATCGAAATGATGGTAGTGAAGCTCGAAGAGGGCTTCGAACGGGCGAAAGCTGCCGCCTACGCCTGGAGTCACACGGCAGCTCCGATGCTCTCGGGGACAGTGGTTACGATCATCGGATTCACCCCCGTGGGTTTCGCCCGCTCGACGGCGGGAGAATACGCCGGCAACATCTTCTGGATCGTGGGCTTTGCGCTGATCGTGTCCTGGTTGGTGGCCGTCTTCTTCATACCGTACCTCGGTGTCAAGCTACTCCCAGACATCGCGCCCGTCCGGGGCGGCCACGCCGGAATCTATTCAACACCGCGCTACCAGCGCCTGCGAGAGCTCATTTCTTGGGCCGTGGACCATCGGTTCAAGGTCGCCGGCATGGTCGTCGCGGTACTCCTGCTGGCGGGCCTCGGCATGGGGTTCGTCAAGCATCAGTTCTTCCCGAGTTCCGATCGGCCCGAGGTGCTAGTCGAAGTGCAGATGCCGGAGGGAACCAGTATCGAGGCGACCACGGCGGCTGCCATCAAAGTCGAACAATGGGTGCGCCAACAACCCGAGGCCAAGATCGTGACCACCTATGTGGGTCAGGGCGCACCTCGCTTCTTCTTCTCGTACAACCCGGAACTCCCGGATCCCGCGTTCGCGAAACTGGTCGTCCTCACGCCTGACGCGCGGGCGCGCGATCACCTGAAGTTGCGGCTACGCGAACAGATCGCGAAAGGGCTGGCGCCTAAGGCGCGCGTGCGCGTCTCGCAGCTCATCTTCGGCCCCTTTCCGCGTTACCTGGTTAACTTTCGTGTCATGGGCCCCGATCCTAATCAGCTGCGTATCGTTGCAACCCAAGTCCAAACGGTCATGCGCGCAAATCCCCATACTCGCCAGGTGAACCAGGACTGGGGCGAGCGCACGCAAACTATCCATTTCGTGCTCGACCAGGATCGGCTGCAGCTCATGGGCTTAAGCTCGAGCGATGCGGCAGAACAGCTTCAGTTCCTGTTAACCGGCGTGCCGGTGACTCAGGTTCGGGAAGATATCCGAACGGTAGAAGTGATAGCGCGCAGCGCCGGCCCCGAGCGCCTCGACCCCGCGCGACTCGGGGACCTGACCCTGACGAACCGCACGGGACGCATGGTTCCCTTGAGCCAGATCGGTCATGTCGAGATCCGTCCCGAGGACCCCATCTTGAGGCGCCGCGACCGTACGCCGACCGTCACCGTCCAATCCGACTTTGACGAAGCCATGCAGCCGCCTGAAGTCTCCATGGAGATCGAGAAAGCGCTCGCACCGATCATTGCGCACCTGCCCGACGGCTACCGGATTGAAACCGGGGGCAACATCGAGGATTCGGCCAAGGCGAACGCCGCGTTGCTGCCCGTCTTTCCGATCATGCTGCTGTTGACCCTGCTGGTATTGGTTCTGCAGACACGCTCGCTCTCCGCGATGGCCATGGTGTTCCTGACCGCGCCGCTCGGCCTAGTGGGTGCGGTGCCGATTCTGCTCATTCTGCATCAGCCCTTCGGCTTCAATGCCATTCTGGGTCTCATTGGCCTGTCGGGAATTTTGATGCGCAACACCTTGATCCTGATTGGCCAGATCCACACGAATGAGGCTCAGGGTTTGGATCCCTATCAGGCGGTCGTCGAAGCCACGGTACAGCGCGCGCGACCTGTCCTGCTGACTGCGCTCGCGGCCGTGCTGGCATTTATTCCGCTCACGACCTCTGTGTTTTGGGGATCGATGGCCTGCACGCTGATTGGCGGCACAGCCGCCGGCACGGTGCTGACGCTGCTCTTCCTTCCGGCGCTCTATGCCATTTGGTTCCGGATAAGGAGGCCCGCAACGCACGCACTCGCGGAGGCATCGTTGCTTGCGGACCCCTATGGCGCGTGAATCACTGCGCGCAGCGCTGAATGCCGCCCACCGCGGGTCGGCTCTTCGCCTCACGATCGAAATGCTCACAAATGTCCGGATATGGGATTCGAGGTGTACACATGACTTCCGCATTGCTGCTTCTCTTAATTTTCGTAGGTTCCGGCGCCGCGTTGTGGCTCGTGTCGCTAGTTTTCGAGGCAATGCGGCCAATCCCCAGCACGCCGACGACACTTGGCTGGGCGCCTGAGATTCCGATCCGCTACATCAAGGTCGGCGATTGCCGACTTCGCTACATCACCGCGGGAACCGGTCCAAGTGTGGTGCTCTTGCACACGTTGCGCACACAGCTCGACCTGTTCGAGAAAGTGGTTCCCGAGCTCGCGAAACATTTCACGGTTTACGCGCTTGATTACCCGGGACACGGATATTCGGACATTCCAAAGGAACGATACGACGCAGACTTCTTTGTTCACTCCGTTGAGGGCTTTCTCGAGGCGCTTGATCTTCAAGGCGTGGCGCTGTGCGGGGTTTCGATCGGCGCCTCCTTTAGTCTAATAATAGCTGGACGGCGCAACTCCCGCGTTGCTCGAGTGATAGCCATAAATCCATATGACTATGGTAAGGGCCGTGGGCTGGCGCGCAGCTCGTTCTTGGGACGGTTGAGCGTTACCGTTTCAGATATTCCAGTAGTCGGTGAGACGTTCATGCGCCTAAGAAATTTCTTGATCGTTAAGGGGATCTTGGAGGGTGGAGTCGCCCATCCGAGGGCCATCCCAGGCGAACTGTTGAGAGAAATGTACTCGGTCGGTAATCGGTCCGGTCATTACCGCGCATTCCTAAGCTTGTTGCGCAATTCCGAAAGCTGGGAAAAGGCCAGAAAGGTATACGCGAACATTAACGTGCCGGCTCTGTTGATATGGGCCGAACAGGATTGGTCTACGCCCAAGGAGCGGGAGGATGATCAACGCCTTGTTCCGGGCGCGCGGACGGCAACCGTGCAAAATGGCGGCCATTTCTTGCCGCTCGACTGCCCGCGTGAAGTCCAGGATTTGATCATCCGCTTTGCCGGAAGATGAGCACAACGACGTCGCGGCGAATATCCGCCTGGATCGGAGCGACCTCCTGGTTTACCGCATCAACTTCCTTCACGAATCCCGCGATAACGATCGCGCGTTCTCTCAGTCACACCTTTGCTGGCATCTCCCCTAGTCATGTCGCCGGGTTGATCGTGTCGCAACTGCGTGGGGTGATTGTCGGTCTTCTCCTGGCAAGGTACCTGTTATCGACGAGTTCAGCGACGCCGCAGTCGAAACGTACCCCGTAACTCTTCGCCTTTTAGCGACGGATCTACACCCGCGGCGAGCAGTTGTCGAGCTACAAGATGTCGTGAGCGCGCACGGTCCACCGGCACCTCCGGATAAATGCCAAGCGAGAGTGTCTTCCGATTCCCACCGTAGCGGTAGCAATAGCGCCAATACCGGCCGCCCTTAGGCGTCACAGAGAGCTTCAGGCTGTCGCCAAATGAAAACTTTCTCAGGTAGCGAACTGGAGGAAATTCGGACTTTAGGAACTCTTCCGAACTGTCTCGTTTCGTCCTTCGTGAGATCTGGTGCATTGGCGGAAAACAGCGCCCGTCCGGCAAAACCGGCTTGCTCGCCGGATTCAGCGCGCATTCCCACATCTCCCTCAATGAGGGGCTCCTCCCCTCAAGTTCTATCGGTAACAAATGCTGTCCCTTTCGAATGCGATGCGCCAGTTCGACTCCCGCGAGAGTAACTGCTGCAGACCGAAAGGACTTGAGTCTTAGC
>Ga0179587_10000263_pt1 | contig 22015 bp, 17 predicted proteins | sample CZODoug2_1_08_16_FD_185932 | JGI IMG/M metagenome (GOLD analysis project Ga0179587, IMG submission 185932) | Vadose zone soil fungal communities from Angelo Coast Range Reserve, California, USA - CZODoug2_1_08_16fungal | ecosystem: Environmental > Terrestrial > Soil > Vadose zone | place: USA...
GACACTAATATGTATTGGATAATATTACAGAGAATTCGTACTGTTCGCTCGCCATGTGGCGGTCGAACGAACCCGCCCCATTAGTGGGGTCGATGGGGCGAGGAGAACAACTATGAATTCTGGCGGGGGACGAATGATGCATACGACATACAGGCGGAAGTCGATCAAAAGGACCGGGGCTGCAACGAATCCTTCGCTTGTGCTGTTGATGCTTGCCGTCGCATCCGCGCTGGGAGTCTCGTCGCCCGGGCGCGCGCAGACCGCGTCCACGAACCCGACCGTCGCGGCAAGCGACGAGACGGGACTTTCAGAAATCGTCGTCACGGCGCGAAAGCGCGTGGAGAACATGCAGTCGATTCCGGAATCGATCGACGCGTTTGGCGCCGTGGAGATCAGCGACGCCCATATTACGAGAATCGACGATCTCGGAAACCTGGTATCCAATCTCAACATTACCACCCGCGCGGACAACACTCCGGACGTGGTGCTGCGCGGTATTGGGTCGTTCGGGGTGGTGAGCGGGGTGGGGTTTTATGCCGACGACGTGCAGCTATTCGACGGCCAGAGCGTTCGCACCGATGACGTCGAACGCATTGAGGTTCTCAAGGGACCGCAGGGTACGTTATACGGCGGCAGCAACATTGGCGGTGCGATCAAATACATCACCAAGCTGCCGACCGATGAGTTTCACGCCGGAGCGAGCGTCGAGTTCGGCAAGTACAGCACACAGACCTATTCCGGATTCGTCTCCGGTCCGCTGGTCCCCGGGGTCCTGGACGCGCGCGCGAGCTTTTTCGATGCGCATACCGACGGCTATCTCTATGACCCCGTTCTGAACAGGACGGTCGATGGCGGAACGGAACGAGGCGGGCGACTCACTCTCCAGTACCTGAACGACACGACCACCGCCACCTTGTACCTCAATTACAATTGGAATCGCGCCGGAAGCGGCGCCAATCTTTACTATAGACCTGATTCGCCGACGGATTATTCCTTGAACATTGCGGACGGAACGCTACCGGAGTACTTGCGGGGTCTTTATTCGGCCACCCTGAAAATCGACCACCAGCTCGGGATTAATTTGAATCTCACGTCGATTTCCTCGTACTTTCATTCCTATTCGGACGTAACGGTCGACGTCGACAAGGGACCCCTTCCGTTCCTGACCGCCCACCAGGCCTTCGCGCACGACGTTGCGAGCCAAGAGCTGCGGCTGGCAAATTCCGGCGACAGCGCCTTGAAATGGCTGGTCGGCCTGTTCGCGCAGGCCAATGATCCGCGCGTCTTTACGAACACCATTGCGTTCACCGGCGACCCCCCGAGTCCGGCGAACCTCGCCGATCCGACTCAGTATGGCGTCCAGAATACCGATGTAATTCAGCGTCACCGAGAGTACGCCCTGTTTGGCAATGTCTCGTATGATTGGGCGAAGTGGACGTTCGAAACGGGGTTGCGGGCGGACTATAACAATAGCTCTCTCACGGATCCCCTCTACGGCATCGCCAACGAGCAGCACGGCACCGAAGTGCTGCCGAAGTTCTCGGCTTCGTATCATTTCGACAAAGACGTCATGGGCTACGGATCGATTTCGCGCGGTTTCCAGCCCGGTGATCTCGTCGAAGAGTTCGACTCCAACGGCATTGCGTATGCCGGCAAGTACAAGCCGGAAACCACGTGGAATTACGAATTGGGCTTGAAATCGACGTTCTTTGATCGTCTTCGCTTCAACGCTGCGGTGTTCTATATCGACTACAGGGATCGACTGTTCCAGACGGTGGCCTTCGAAGGGAACCAATTCGTGCAACTCACGAAAAATATTGGTGCTTCGCGCAGTTATGGCGGCGAATTCGACGTTTCTACGCGGCTGACCCAGGACCTGTATTTCACGACCGGCTTCGGCGTGACCAAGGCGATCTGGGGCAATGTCCCGTATTACGACCTTGACCTCAATGAAAAGACCAATCTGAGCGGCCGCACGGCCCCGTACGCTCCGGACTATCAAGGCTCGGTGTCGCTCGACTGGTCGCATCACCTGACCGACTATCTAACCGTGGGTGCCCGAGCCGACGCGACGCTGGTCGGACACCTGTATTGGGACCCCACGGACCACTTCCAACAACCGGCTCATCAGATTGTAAATCTTGGTGTTCGGTTGGAGGGCGGTCATTGGTCGGTCAATGGCCATGTCTCCAATGCCTTCAACAAACTATACAACACCGAATACATCAGTGCCGCAGAGGTCCAAGCGCCCTTTAACGTGGCCGGCATCGGCCGGCCGCGCCTGTGGACCATCGCATTGAACTACCGCTGGTGAGCAGTGCATCCGCGCCCTTCACTCCTCGAATCCGAACAACCTCGCCGGGTTCGCCACGAGTATCCGCTCGCGGGCACCGGCGTCCGGCGCCCAGTCGAACAATAGATTCAAGAGTGCACCGGTGTCCTTGCCGCCATCGGGAATATGCGGCCAGTCACTGCCCCAAATCACGCGATCTGGGGCGGACTCGATGATGGCTCGCGCCATCGGCTTCAAGCGCTCGAAATTTCCGTCCTTGGCCAGGCGGTAGGGCGCCGACAGCTTGATCCAGCCACGTCCGCCGCGCAGTACGCCGAGAAGTCGCTCAAAGTCGCAGTCCGTCAGGCCGTCGCTTTCCAGCATGTACCCCATGTGGTCAATGACGAAGTCAGCGTCCAATGCGCCGAGGAACGGAAGCAAATCGCGAACCACCCACCCGGGAGTGTAAAACTGGACATGCCAGCCGATGGCTCGCGTGCGCCGCACGCTGTGCTCGACATAGGTGATGATGTCGGCAGTTCGCCATTGTGAACGCAGGAAGAGATCGAGACGGAGGGCCCGGACACCGCGCAGGTGCATCGCATGCAGTTCCTGGTCCGTGCAACTCTCCTCCACCATGGCGACGCCTCGGGCACGCGCACCCGCTGCGCTTAACGCGTCCAGCATGCAACTGTTGTCGGTGCCGTAGTAGCTCGGCTGCACGATGACGAAGCGCTCCAGCCCCAAGACGTCCGTCATGTGCTGCAGCTGCTTCAAGGTGCCGTCGGGCAGGGTGTAGTGGGGCATCAACACGCTCGGATACCTAGTGGCTGAGTCAAACACGTGAACATGCGAGTCACAGGCACCCGACGGCATCGTAAATGCCGGGCGTGTGAGCGTATCGGCGCCGCGCATCGGCTGCGGCCGTAGTATCGTTGACGACATAAAGTGGTCCGTTGCCTCCGGTACTACGCTTCGAGTGCTGCGAGCGCGTGGCCGACGCGATCGCGCGCCGCGCCGACAAGTAGATCCGCGTCGATCCCGGTGAACATGAACGGGGCAGCGCCGAGCCGGATCAGCTCAACCACATACGCAAAGTCGCCGATACCGCCGATGGCCAGAGGTTTCTGCGCCCGTCGACACGCGAGGATTGTGGACTCGTGGGCACGCCTCACGTCCGGATGGCGGAACTGGCCCGCCAGGCCCATTTCGGCCGTCAAATCGTTCGTGCCGATTCCTACCATGTCCACTCCCTCGAGCGCGGCGATCGCCGCGGCGTTGTCAATTCCTCGGGGACTTTCCAGCAATATCTTGACGACGGTCGCGTGATTCAACATACGATTGAATTCCTCGGCCGGCATTTTCCTGAAATCGAGATGAGGCAGGGCGGCCACCGCGGATCGGTGGCCCAAGGGCGGAAAACGGCACGCCGCGACGATCTCCTGCGCCTCCTCCACCGTTTCAACTCGCGGCGCAATGATTCCCAGGACCCCGCCGTCCAAGAGCCTGCCGATGAGGCCGTACTCGCGTTCAGGAACACGTGCAAAGGGCGCCAAGCCGATGTCCAGGGCGGCGGCACAGATGAGCGCGGCGGTATCGATGGGCATGGTGCTATGCTCGAGATCGACCCAGATGGCGTGGTGTCCGGAGCTTCGCGCAATGCGAGCGATGTCGGCGGTCCGCGAACTACGAACACCCAGGGCGACTACCGGCACTCCCTGCTTGAGGCGCTCCACTGCGGCTCTGGCAACGAGCCAAGGGGCATTGTCATCCCGCATACGGTCTCCGGCGATTGCGGCCCCGCCCGTAAAGTTGGCGCAGTTATTGCGGAAGCCTCTTAGGTTCAATCGTAGGCAACTGCCGTTATATTCGCCAATACAAAATAGCGATCACTTTCGATACCATATAGATATCATGGAACTCCGCCGCCTCCGTTATTTTGTCGCAGTCGCGGAAGAGTTGAGCTTCACGCGCGCCGCGGAGCGCCTGCACATCGCGCAACCGCCCTTAAGCATCCAGATCCGGGCCCTGGAGCAGGAGATCGGCGCCCGATTGTTTGATCGGGATCAGCGGCATGTGTATCTGACCCAATCCGGGAAGCATTTGCTCGATCGCGCTCGCCGGATTCTTGAATCGGTGGAGGAGACAAAGGCTGAAGTACGGTGCGCGGCGCTCGGGGAAGTGGGGGCACTGCACTTGGGCTACGCGTCGTCGGCCATGTTCACCTCGTCGCTGACTTCGGCAATCAAGGCGTTTCAAATCGGATTTCCGCATGTGCTGCTGACGCTGCATGAAATGACCTCTCTCGATCAGTTGAACGGGCTGCACGAGCGAACGCTCGACGCAGGCATTTTGCGTAAAGCGGACGTGCCGATCCCGGCAGGGATTCTGGTCGAGGAATGGTATCGGGCGCCTTTGGTGGCGGCGATGACCAGCGATCATCCGCTCACCAAGAAGCGGCCAATCCGAATCAGCGACCTTAAGGACCAACCGCTCATCATGTATCCGCGGGAGTCGGGAATCGGCCTGTATTGGCAGGTTCTTCGGCTCTGCGCCACTGCCGGTTTCAGGCCGCGCATCGCCCGGGAGGTCTTGGAACTCACAACCATCGTGGGTCTAGTGGATGCGGGCGAGGGGATCGCCATCGTGCCGGCGGACACAAAGTTCATTCACTTGGACGGCGTCGTCTACGTTCCGATCCGGGACAGGAATGCATTTTCGACGCTATATCTCGGGTTTCGCGAGCGGGACCGCAACGTTCATCTTCGCGGTCTATTGTCCAAGCTGCGAGAGAAACCCGCGGTCGCGTAATTCGAAGGTTGGAAGGTCTAAGGTACGGTCCCCGGCTTCAGGATGCCGCGGCGGATCTGATCGCGCTCCATACTCACGAACAAAGCGCGGAAATTGCCCTGCCCAAACCCGTCGTCGCCTCGCCGGTCGATGATCTCGAAGAAAATGGGCCCGATCAGCGTCTGTGTGAAGATTTGCAGCAGAAAACGCCCATTCGCGCCGTCCAACAGAATGCCGCGCTTCTGTAATTCTCCGATCTGCTGACCATGGCCGGGAACGCGTTCATCCAGAAATTCGTAGTAGGTATCCGGGGGCGGCGTCATGAACTTCAGTCCACTGGCGTGCAGCCGGTCCCACGTGCCCAGAATATCGTCGGTACGAAGCGCCACATGCTGTATTCCCTCGCCTCGGTACTGCTGGATGAATTCCTGGATTTGATCGATTTGCCCGCTGTCCGCGTCGAACTTCGATTCATTGATCGGAATTCGAATTTTGCCGCACGGCGCGGACAAGGCGCGGCTCGTCAAACCGGTGTACTCGCCGGTGATGTCGAAGTATTGGTGCTCACGAAAGTTAAATACACGGTGATAGAAATCGAAGAAATGATCCATTCGCCCCTTGGCGACGTTATGAGTCAGGTGGTCTATTTCCAGGAGACCGACGCCGGTCGGGGATTGGTCGATCCCCGGCTCCTTCACGAAGTCGATGTCATATATCGTCGGGCCCGTATAGCGATCGACCAGGTAGATCAGGCTTCCGCCGATGCCCTCGATCGCCGGAATGTTCAGTTCCATCGCGCCAACCGTCCCCTTGACTTCCCGGGCTCCGGAGTCGATCGCGTGATGCAATGCGCGAGCGGCGTCTTTGACGCGAAAGGCCATGGCGCAGGCGCTTGGCCCATGCTCACGCGCGAACCGTTGCGCCAGGCTGTCGGGTTCGGCGTTGACGATGAAATTGATATTGCCCTGGCGGTAAAGAGACACGTCTTTGGAGCGGTGACGGGCGATCCGGGTAAAGCCCATGGATTCGAATAGACGACCCAGGTCCGCGGTATCGCTTGCCGTGTACTCGATGAATTCGAAGCCGTCCGTGCCCATGGGATTCTCCCATGGAGGCTGCGCACTGGTGGGAGGCGCATTCGAGTGTTGCCCGGAAGTTGTCATGGAAACTTGCCTCGTTCCAGCCGTTGAGACACCATACTAGATAGTTGCGAGCGCAACTGTCAACGGAGAATGGTCTTTGGCCCGGGATCCGACGATTGCGAGTACATTCTTGCTGGCTGATTTTGTCCCGTTTCGCCTGAACCGATTGGCCGACGCGGTGAGTCAGGATTTATCGGAGATCTACCGGGATCGCTTTGGGCTCGAAATTCCGGAATGGCGCGTGCTCGTCACCGTGGGGCAGCGGCGCGGATGCAATGCGCAGCACGTTGCCGCCAGCACCCGTATGCACAAAACGCGGGTCAGCAGGGCGGTTGCGTCACTCGCCAAGCGCAAGCTCGTGGAACGCGTCTCATGCGCTCACGATGGCCGTGAACTTCGGCTGCGTTTGACCAGGGCGGGCCTTGGGGTCTACGAGGTTCTGGTCCCGCTGGCGCTCGAGCGTGAACGCGCACTGCTCGCGAATATGAGCGCCGTCAACTCGCAGGGATTCATCGCGGCACTTTCGCAGCTTGAGGACGCGTTGAAGCTCAACGGGGAATAAGAATTCGGGCAGCGAATCCGGCTATAATTGCCAGGTTCAAAGGCTGAACGTGTCGGGCACAGGGAGAACAGACCATGACATTCGGGATGTCCATTCACGCGTTTACCGCGACTCATGTCCTCATCAGCTTCATTGGAATCCTCACCGGCACCTACGTGGTCGTCGGAGGGCTGATGCGCGGACGACTGTTTCGTAGTTGGACTTATGTGTTCTTAGGTACCACGTTCCTGACCAGCGTAACCGGCTTTCTCTTTCCGATCACGGGCTTTACGCCGGCTCTAGGGGTCGGCGTCGTGTCTTTGGCAGTACTCGCGCTGGCGAGTTTTGAGTTCACTCGCAATAATTGGGCCGGTCCGGGCCGATGGATATACGCAGCCAGTGCCACCGTGGCCCTTTACCTCAATGTCTTTGTCCTAGTCGCCCAGGCATTTCAGAAAGTTCCACTGTTGCACGCGCTCGCCCCCACCGGGACGGAGCCGGCTTTCGTCATGGCCCAATGCCTGCTCCTCGGAATATTCGTATTCGTGGGTATCCGAGCGGGCAAGCACTTTCACCCGCCGGCGGAAACACAGGCAGCCGCATAGAGGCGGTCCGTGGTGCGAAGCTCCTCATAGGCCATTGCGCCGGCGGCGGAACGGCGCGGCCGATCGCGACCCTGCGGTTCGCTGCGCTGTGTACAACAATGGAGCATGTTGTGTACAAAAATGGTGCGGGCTGTGGCGCCTACGCATCCGCATGCGCATCCGTCAAGTTGCGGTGTAACTCGCCGACTGGATCAAAGCTTTTAATATAACTATGAATGGCTTGAGAGCGTTTCCCAACGTACCACAGCGTCTCCGATCCGGCCCTCAAAAGACCTTCCTGCTGCGTTAGCGCAACTGTGCACGATTCTTGCAATGGTGATTCGCATTGCGCGGCAACTTGTTCCTGCCGGCGAAAAGATTACTGCGAATCAATACAACGAGGGGATGAAACGATGAAGCAACGCTTAGATCGGTCTGAAGGTGTGCATAGCCGGCGCTTGCGGACGCTGGTCGATGTGATCGGTCGCGTCACCCTGGCTGCCGCGCTCTTGTTGGGCGCCGTCGACGCGTTTGCGGAGACCGCCGCGGTCGCCCCTGCCGCCGGCGAATTGGAAGAGATCGTGGTCAGCGGCGACCGACTGGACGTCATGCAAACCAAGCCGGTCGACTCGGTGTTCGGCTTCGACAAAACCGTCCTCGAGACCCCGCGTTCGCTGACGACCATTACCAGCGATCTTTTGAGCAAGACGAACATCACGGGCATCAACGATTTAGTCGCGCTGACACCCGGCTCCTTTACCCAGTCGTTTTTCGGGGTGGCAGGGTCGCTCGATGTGCGCGGCACTCCCGGCGAGAATTATTTTCGCGGCATGAAGCGCATAGACAATCCGGGCAACTATCCGACGCCCATCGGTGCCAGCGAGAGCATCGATATCGTCCGTGGCCCCGCATCCCCCATTTTTGGACCGTCGAAAGTGGGCGGCTATCTTGATTTCCACCCCAAGTCCGAAAGAGCAAACGCGGACAACACTTCCGACCCGCGCGGGGACATCGGCTTCGAGGGCGGAAGCTGGGGCAAGAAGGAATTGCACGCGTCGGTGAGCGGACCCATGTCCCTCTTCGACAAACCCCTGGGCTATTCCTTGTATGGCATGTCGGAGAATTCCGACAGCTATTACCAGAACACGCACACCATCCAGGACATCGCGCAAGCGTCTTTCGACTTGAAAATATCCGATACCTGGCATTCCGAATTCGGCGCGATGTACCAGTACTTCCGCGGCAATCAAGTGGCCGGCTGGAACCGCGTCACCCAGCAGTTGATCGACAACGGCACCTACATCACGGGTCAGTCGCCATCGACCTATGTGCCGATAGACCCCAAGACGTGTGCGCCCGTACCCGGCGGGACGCCGCAGCCCATTGCCAATCAATACGGATTGATCACCCAAGCAGCCGCCAACGCGGCCGGCCTGGGCTGTTACTTTTTGTTCGATCCCAAGCAGTTCCCGCCCACGGCTGCGATGGCGACGAACCCCAACACGGTTCTGCAAAATCAGGGCACTACGCACCTCAACGGCAACCAGGTTCTGGTCGGCCCCGACGATGTCCTGGGAGACAATGTCACCACCTTGTATTTCGATCTGATCGGTGACCTGGGCAGCGGCGTGAAGCTTGCCAACAAGAGCTTCTTCGAGTACTTAAACAACATCAATGAAAACGCTTACGGATTCTCGCAATATTATAAAACCTGGGTACTCGAAGACAGGTTCGTGGTGTCGATGAAACTTCCCGTGAACGATTGGCTCAAGTCGAATGTGGAATTCGGCCCCGATCTGCGCTTCTCGGACTTCGAGGGCGGAGACGACTTCAGCGGCGAATACTTCGATCGCCGCGATCTCACCCAGCCCAGCAGCCCACTCGATCGGCGAACCTGGGCGACGGCCGGTCAGGACTTCTATTCCGACCACATGAAGGGTCACTTCATGGACTATGGCGTGGCATTCCTGGCCGACACGACGATGTTCGAGAACCTGAGCGTGCTGCTCGGCGGCCGTGGCGACTATTTCGACATGCACTCGCGCGAACTTCAGGATTCGCTGACCAGCCCGGGACTGCTCGCCGACAAGACCAAGACCGCATTCTCGTATAACGCCAGCATCACCTACGACCTGCCGTTCCACATCGTGCCGTATGCAACGTATGCGCACCAGTCCACGCAGATCACCGGTCAGGGAGGCCAGATCGATCCGGTGCTGTTGAGCCAGGGCAATGCCGTGGCCGGTTCCTTCCTCAAGGAAGTGGGCATCAAGACCACGCAACTCGACGGGCATTTGTACGCGGCGGCGGATTTCTTCATCCAACAACGCGTGGACTACAACGCGCAGGACACGGTCAGCAACAACACGACGCAGGCCAAGGGTGTGGAGTTCGAGACTCGCTACGTGGTAAACCCGGAACTCACCATCGCGGGCGCATTCACCAGCATGGCGGTGTACAACGAGTCCCTGGCGTCGAACGGCCAGCAGTTCAGCTTCGTCGGCGCCGGCGACGTGCCGGGTATCAACCCGGGCCTGTTCTATGGCGGAACCGTAGGCGCTGTCTTCCCCGTTTCCACCACCGGCGGAACGCTGAAGGCGGGGTTGCCCAAGACCTTGTACAGCGTCAACTTCTATCTGAGCGCCGATCCCTGGGTCCAAGGTTTGAGCGGTTCGGTGACGGTATCCCACTCGGCCAAAGTCTTCTCCGGATTTTCGGAGAGCATCGCGCTGCCACAATACACCCTGGTGAATGCCGGTTTGCGTTTCGAACGCGGCAAGTGGGCTGTCAACGCTCAGGTCAAAAACCTGACCGACGAACGGTATTTCCGCTCGAACTTTCCCGATCTGTTCGGCAGTTCGATTGTATTGCCGGAATTGCCGCGTAACTACTTGGTTTCCGGAACTTACAAGTTCTAGGGCCTCGGTTTGGAGCGATGAGTTGGCCGCACCGGGCGCCGTCGGGCGCCCGGTGCCGGGTGTCCGCGGGATCTTCCGCAGCCGATACGAGGAACAGCCACATGTTGCGCAGATCGATCATTCCCGTGATGCTCTGCCTGCTGGCGGGCTGCGCGGCGGGGCTGGTGGCGACGGCTCCAAAGCCGGTCGAAGTCAAGGTCGTCGTGGTGACCATGTTCGAGATCGGCGCGGACAGCGGCGATGCGGCGGGGGAATTTCAACTCTGGCACGAACGCCAGAAGCTCGATGTTCGTTATCCGTTCGCGCACCATCACGATCTCTTTTTCAGTCCCAAGACCGGCGTGCTCGGCATGGTCACCGGTATGGGCAGCATCAACTCGGCAAGCGCGGTCATGGAACTCGGCATGGATACTCGTTTCGATCTGTCGCATGCCTACTGGCTGGTGGCCGGCATCGCCGGCGTCGACCCGGAGGACGCCTCCATCGGTTCGGCCGCGTGGGCCGAATACCTCGTGGATGGAGATCTGGCGCATGAAATCGATGCGCGCGAAATCCCGGCCGACTGGCCCACCGGCTACTTTGCGCGCAATACGAAGAGGCCCTATGACCCAAATAAACCTGAGCCCACGGGCGAGATGTTCCAGCTCAATCCGCTGCTCACGAACTGGGCCTTTGAGCTGACCCGCGGCGTCAAGCTCGACGACAGTAAGGCACTCGAGGAGACCCGGTCGCATTTCACGGGATATCCCAATGCTCAGAAGCCGCCCTTCGTACTGAAGGGTGACAACCTCGCCGGTATGACTTTCTGGCACGGCAAGATTCTCAACGAATGGGCCAATCGCTGGGTCGAATATTGGACCGACGGTAAGGGCCAATTTGTGACATCCGCGATGGAGGACACGGGTACATTCCAGTCGCTGACCTATCTCCACCCCACCGGGAAGGTCAATAAGGACCGGGTCATGGTGCTGCGTACGGCCAGCAACTATACGATGCCGCCTCCGGGTATGACGGCGGCGGAGCACTTGCTCAAGGAAAACGAGGGCTATGCCGGCCTGCACGCCTCCGTTGAGGCGGCCTACCGAGTTGGCTCCGTGGTGGTGGACGAAATTGTGGGCAAGTGGGCGATTTATCGCGAGCACACGCCGCCGTTGACACCGTGACTCACTCGGACGAGCCGGTCACCGACCTGCTATACGGACTGGATGCGCGCCCGCCGCTGCGCGAAACCCTGTTTGTCGCGCTACAGCACGTGTTCGCGGTATTCGTCGGTATGGTCACGCCGCCGCTGGTCATTGCCGGAGCGCTGAAGCTGGGCAGCGCCGATACCGCGTATCTGGTGAGCATGTCGCTGTTCGTCTCCGGTGCTGCCACGATTCTGCAGGTCTCACGGCTCGGGCCCATCGGCTCCGGACTCCTTAGCATTCAAGGGACGAGCTTCACATTCATTGCTCCCATCATTTCCGTCGCGGGGTCCGCCATGGCGGCGGGAGCGACGGCGGCACAGGCGCTGGGTGGAATATTCGGACTGTGCATGGCGGGGGCGTTGGTGGTGGTGCTGGTCAGCCGTTTCATACTGCGTGCAAGCGCCGTGATTACGCCGGTGGTGACGGGGACCGCGGTGACGCTGATCGGGTTGACCCTGATCGAGGTGGGCATGGTCAGTGTGGGCGGCGGCTACGGCGCGCGCGCCGATGGCAGTTTCGGCAGCCTGCAGAACTTGGGTCTGGCAGGGCTCGTGCTGATGGTGATACTCGTTTTCAACACCAGCCGCTCACCGCGGCTACGCATGCTGTCGGTGGTCCTCGGACTGCTTGCCGGCTATATTGCGGCGTTGGTGCTGGGACGTTTGAACTTGAGCGCCATGCGAACCGCGCCGTGGCTCAACGTACCTCTGCCTTTTCGTTTCGGCGTCAGCCTGGATTTTTCCGCCATTCTGCCGTTTCTATTCATGTATCTCATCACGGTCATGGAGTCGATTGGCGATCTGACTGCGACCTCGTCGCTCACGGGACAGCCGATTTCGGGACCGGTCTACTTCAAGCGCCTCCAAGGCGGCCTGCTTGCCGACGGAATCAATTCCCTGGTCGGAGCCTGTTTGAACTCGTTTCCCAGTACGACCTTTGCGCAGAACAACGGCGTCATCCAGCTCACCGGCGTCGGCAGCCGCTACGTCGGCATCTTTATCGGCGGCATCCTGATGCTGCTGGGTCTCATCCCCGCGGTGGGGGTTCTGGTCCAGGCACTCCCCCCGTCGGCGCTGGGTGGTGCCACCCTGATACTCTTCGGCATGGTCGCAGCGTCCGGGGTCAAAATCCTCGCCGGGGTGCCGATGAATCGGCGCAACGTCGTCATTCTCGCCACCTCCCTCGGGGTGGGCCTTGGGGTGACTTTCGTACCTGAGATCACGCAGGCGCTTCCCGCCATGGCGCGCAATGCGCTCTCTTCGGGGATCGCCACGGGGGGGATGTGCGCCCTGTTGATGAACATCGTGCTGCCGGGCGAACGGCAATGACCACGACGTTGGTGCGCAACATCCACACGCTGGTGACGATGAATGCCGCACGCGAGGAGCTCAAGAATGCCTCCATGTTGGTCCGTGGCGGCGTCATCGAGCAGGTCGGCCCCGCGGTCGATCTGCCGGCGACGGCGGACAAGGTGCTGGACCTCAAGGGGCGTCACCTGGTCATGCCCGGCCTGGTGAACACGCATCATCATTTCTATCAAACGCTGACGCGTGCGGTGCCTGCCGCGCAAGATAGGGACCTCTTCGGCTGGCTCAAAACGCTGTATCCGATTTGGGCGCGGCTGACGGCCGAGGGCGTGCGCGCCAGCGCGCAGATGTGTGCCGCGGAATTGATTCTTTCCGGCTGCACCACGGCCAGCGATCATCTTTATATCTTTCCAAACGACGCCACGCTGGACGGGGAGATCCAAGCGGTGCAGGAGACCGGCCTGAGATTCCACGCCGGCCGCGGCAGCATGAGCGTGGGTGAAGCCCAAGGCGGACTGCCTCCCGACTCGGTGGTCGAGGACGAGGCGGACATCCTGCGTGACAGTCAGCGTTTGATCGAGACCTGGCATGATAATCGACGTTACTCCATGACGCGCGTGACCCTCGCGCCCTGTTCACCGTTTTCCGTGTCGCCGGCGTTGATGCGGGAATCGGCGGCGCTGGCCCGCAGCTACCCCGGCGTGCGGCTGCATACCCATCTGGCGGAATGCAAACCGGACGTCGACTACAGCCTCGCAACCTTCGGTTTGACCCCGGGCGACTACGCCGAGTCGGTGGGTTGGCTGGGTGCGGATGTGTGGCATGCGCATGGGGTGTGGCTGGACGATCGCGCCATCGAGCGGTTTGCAGGCACCGGTACCGGTGTGGCTCATTGTCCGTGCAGCAACATGCGCTTAGGCTCGGGCGTAGCTCCCGTGCGCAAGCTGCGCCGCGCCGGCGTGCCCGTGGGGTTGGGGACCGATGGCGCAGCATCCAACGATGCGACGAATCTGCTTCACGAGGCGCGCCAGGCCTTCCTGTCGGCACGGGTCCGGGATCTCGATGCCACGGCAATGTCGGCGCGCGAGGCGCTGGAGATGGCGACCCTTGGCGGCGCTCGTGTGCTGGGCAGGGATGACATCGGCTGCCTGGCGCCGGGGATGGCGGCGGATTTCATCTGCATCGACCTGGATCGAGCGTCATTGGCCGGTGCTCTGCACGATCCGGTTGCCGCGCTGGTCTTCTGCGATGTGAGCGGCGTCGACTACAGCTACATCAATGGACGCTGCGTGGTGGAGGAGGGAAGGCTGACAACCGCTGAACTTCCGCGTTTAATCGAGACCGTGAATCGACTGTCCACCGCCATGGTACAGGCGTGAACTCGAGTCCGCGGCTGCCCATCATCGATATCGGCGCCTTCTCGCAGGGCACGCAGCAGCGTGCCGCCACCACACAGGCCGTGACCGACGCCCTGACGCAAAGCGGCTTCATGTATATCACCGGACACGACATTGACGCCGTGCTCATCGAGCGGGCATTTGCAGCCATGCGCTGGTTCTTCGGCCAACCGCGCGAGTTCAAGGTCCGCTACGCCTACAGCGATATCGATGCGAACTTCGGCTACCAGAGAATCGAAACGGAGCGGCTCGATCCGGGCAGCATGCCGGACCTGAAGGAGTCCTTCACGATGCGCAACGCCCTGGAGCGTGCGGACGAGACCGCGCGCTGGCCGGAGGGCGAATTCCACGAGGTCGCGCTGGCGCTGTACGCCGCCGGACTCGGTGCCGCCTATCGCGTCATGGAAGTGCTGGCGGCCGGCCTGGAGCTGCCGGCGGGTTTTTTCGCACGGCGTCACCGCGGCGAGAACGTCACGCTGCGCTTTCTGCACTACCCCGCTGGATTGCTGCCGCGTTCGAGCGCCCAACTCGGCGCGGGCGCGCACACCGACTATGGTTCGATCACGCTGCTGTTCCAGGATGAAGTCGGCGGCCTCGAGCTGCTCGGCGCGGACCGCACCTGGCAGCAGGCGCCTCCGGTGCAGGGCGCCGCGGTGATCAACACGGGCGATCTGATGGAGCGCTGGACCAATGGACGTTTCCGTTCCACCGTTCACCGGGTGCGCCCGATCAGCGGCACTCGGGATCGCTATTCCATCGCGCTGTTCGTCGATCCCGACGCTGCGGTGGAGGTCGAGTGCTTCGACAGTTGCATCAGCGCCGAGCGACCGGCGCGATATCCTCGGATAACCGCCGGCGAACACATCCGGCGGAAAATCGCCGCAACCAACGAAGGGATGAGATGACGAATCGACTATTGCCCGCGCGTGGATCATTGCCGATGCGTAGATCATTACCGGCATGTAGATTGTTGTCGGCGTTCTTGTTTTTGTTGCCAGTTCATACCGCGCCCGCGGCGCAGGCGCCGGCCACGCCCGCCCTTTACAAGCCCAGCGACGTCATCGTAATCTTGGGCGCCGTGCCGCAGGAGATCACGGTATTCACCGTCGCCATGGGCAATCCGCCGCAGGAGCTGCTATGGGGAATTCCCTACTACCGCGGCAAGCTCTCGAACAAGAACGTCGTGGTGGCCATCACCGGCATCGGCAAGACCTATACCGGCATGACCACCACGCTGTTCATCACGCAGTTCAAGCCTCGACTGGTGCTGATGAGCGGCACCGGCGCACGAATCAATTCCGATTTGCGCACCGGAGACATCATTGTGGCGACCACCACGTACGAACACGACTATGGCAGCCTTACCGCGGGCGGCATGGTCTATCGACCGATGAACAGCCCGGACAATGGCAAAGAGGTCGAAAACGCGTTCTCGCCCCCTCAGGCATTGCTGTCCAAGGCGGACGCGGCGCTGGCCAGCTATCAGGGGCCGCAGGTCACGGCGAACGGCGAAACCTATACGGTCAAGGCGCGCCGCGGCGTGGTGTCATCATCCGATCTTTTCGGCGTCACGCAGCAGCGCATCGATCAGCTGCGCAGCAGGTTTCATACCGACATCATGGAAATGGAATCGGCGCCGTTGGGACATGTTTGCGAGACCCTGGGCGTGCCGTATCTCATTGTGCGCGCCGGCAGCAATGTGGCCCAGGAGGCCCCCAACGACGACTATCTGCGGCTCGGGCCGATCGCGGCGCGCGAGGCGGCGAAATTCTCGCTGCATTTGCTGGGGTATCTTTGAAGGAGCAAGATGCGTCCCCAGAGAACCCGCACGGAGCGTCAAGATGTCGTCGGAACCCATAGAGAAGATCTTCATTTCGGCGAATTCGCTGCTGCGCGATTCGATCGAACTGGGCTTGCAGGTCGTTCGCAGCGGCTTTCGGCCGACCTTCCTGGTCGCCGTCTGGCGCGGCGGTGCACCGATCGGCATCGCGGTGCAGGAGATCCTGGAGTACAACGGAATCGAATGCGACCACGTGGCGATTCGAACTTCGTCGTACACGGGCATCGACCAGCAGAGCCGCACTGTTCGGGTCCACGCCATCGACTATCTGGTGTCATCGCTCAATGCCGAAGATCAGCTGTTGATCATCGATGACGTGTTCGACTCGGGCCGCAGCCTCGAAGCGGTCATCGCCGAATTGCGCCGACGCTGCCGGCGCAACACACCACAGCAGATTCGAGTGGCGACGGTTTACTACAAGCCGGCCCGCAATCGCAGCAATCTGGTTCCGGACTTCTATGTCCGGTCGACCGATCATTGGCTGGTGTTCCCGCACGAGGTCCACGGCCTGACGCGTGAGGAGATCCTGGCGAACAAACCCGTCGATGAGACCTTTTTTACGGCACGCGGGGGTTCGGGCTAGCCCTTAGTCGGCATATTCAAAATTTGGCGCGGATCTGTGCGCCGATGATGCGCGGATCGTTGATGTACCCCAGCAAGTCGGCGAAGTCGATGCCGCCGATGGTGCGGATCTGGTTGGTGCAGTTGCGGCAGAATACCCCCGCATCATATTTGCCGTCCGCCCACGTGTAGCCCAACTTGAGGCCTGCCTGCGCGAGGGACGGACCGTCGAACTCCTTGGATTCATACAGGAAGAAATTGATCCCGCTGCGATACGACCAGTCGGTGTAGACGTACAGCTTGCCGCTCGCGGTGAGGGGGAAGTCGTAGCGTAGCGAGACGTCGCCCACCCACTTGGCCGCCTGCGGCAGCGGATTGCCGTTGATGTAAGCGTACGTCACGGGACCGAACGCTCCCGGCTTCTGAAAAGTCGGATTGAGTGTATCCGTCAAGGGCGAGGGAATGCCGCCGCCCACGGCGACGACGAGACTCGGATCCTCGATCCTCGTAATATTGAGGCTGCCGCTGACGTTGAAGGTCAGGTTGGGCACGGGGTGCGCCTCGAATTCCAGCTCCGAGCCATAGCCGATCGTATGCGCGGCATTGACCAGTTGCGTCACGTTGGTGGCGCCGCCCACCGCCGACAGTTGTTGATTGCTGACATCGTAGTAGTAGCCGTCGAAGTGCAGGCGCGCCTTGTGCTCGAACAGATCCGCCTTGACGCCTACCTCATAGGCGATCGTGGTCTCCGCGCGGGTCGTCTGGATGCCGATACCCGCGCCGGGCTCGCCGAGCGTCGGCGCGCGAAAGCCGGCCGCGATGCGGGCGTATACATTCACGTCGGGGTCTAGCTTGTAGGTTCCGCTCACGTCCCAGCTGACGTTCGAGGCGCTCTTGCCGGCGTAAAAGGGTGCCGTCGTCGCATTCGAGAATCCGGCGATGAGCGGGGTGAAGCCGGAGGTCATCGTGCGATGATCCTCGGTGTAGCGCACACCGGCGGTCGCCGTGAAGGCATCCGTGAACTTGTAGTCCAGGGATCCGAAGATCGCCTCGGCGTCGTTTTTCTGCCGCGTCGCGGTGATGTCCTGCAGGGCGAAGAGCGGCGCGGTGGACACGCACTCTCCGGCGGCGCAGTAGTCGTCGTCGTTGGCCGTGACGTCCTCATAGAACAGGAACATCCCGGCCTGCCACTTCAGCGGCCCCTCGGCCGCCGATACCGCCCGGAACTCCTGGGTCAGCTGGGTGGAGTGCTTCGGGATGCCGGCCGATGTTTCCACGGCGAACGGGATGAAGCCCGGGCCGGAGCCGGACGGAAAGACCGCGAAACACTGCGGATTGGTTGGGCCGCCGAAACCCGTAAACTCGCCGCAGCCGCCGGTGATATTGCCGATCGCGAAATAATGGATGATCGACTCGTATCCGGTGATCGACTGCAGCGTCACATCGGGCAGGGACCAGGTCAGGTGCAGGTTGGCTCCGACCGTCCTCAAGCTCGCGCTGTTCGGTCCGTCGGCGTAGATCCTGGCGGGATCGAAGCCTGGAATCAGCGCGTTGCTTCCCGGCTGGATGATGTTCGCCCGGAACAAGGTCGAGGAGCCGGTCAAATCCCGGCCATGAACGTTCAGCAGCGCCGTGAAGACATCGGACGGCTTGATGAGGAACTGCGCTCGTGCCGCCCAATCATTGAAGCCCCCGAGCTTGGTGCCGTTGACCGGATCCTTGACCCAGTCGTCCCGGTGTTGGCCCTGGATCGACAGGCGGAAGGCCGACTGGTCGGTGACCGGCAAATTGACCACGCCCTGTACGACAGCTGAATTATAAGTGCCGTCCGAGATCGAAGCGGAACCCGAGGTCTCGCCGATGACGGGCTTGTTCGATTCCAGCTTGACCACGCCCGCGGGTGAATTGCGTCCGAACAGCGTGCCCTGCGGTCCGCGCAGGACTTCGACGTCGGCTTCGTCGAAAATCGGAAATCCCTTCAAGGCAGGGTTTTCCTGAACGATGTCGTCGTACACCAGCCCGACGGGCTGCGACGCGAAGTCGTGGAAGTCGCTATTGCCGTAGCCGCGGATATAGAAGCGCGGGAATGCGCGCCCGTTCGACGACTCGATGTTGAGGCTCGGCACCTTGAAGGCGAGCTGTTTGATGTCGTCGCCCGCATTGCCAAGGGTCAGGAGCGGATCGCCGGAGAGCGCCGTCGCCGAGAACGGCACATCTTTGAGATTCTGTTCGCGACGCGTCGCTGTGACGATCACTTCCTCGAGCGTATCGGACGCCGCGGTGTCCGCGGCCGGTGTGCCGGCTGCTCGAGCGGCGGCGGGCATCAGAAACCCGGTTGCGGCCACGGCAATCAACATACCAGTGGAGAATAGCGATAACCGCCGCGCAAGGCAGTTTGTTGTTTTCATCCCGAATCCCCCCGAGCGCTCGTGCAAAATCCTGCGTGCTCACTCCCCGACACCGCGCACGCGTTCGTCCAACGGATCATTGCAGTCGCTTGCGGCATTACACTACATCTGTCGCGATCCACTGTAAAGAAATCAGACTTCGTCCAAAGAGTGCGCCGCAGGTGCGGTCACCGGCATTCATGCGCCGAGGTCTACTGAGCGCCAGGTCGTCCGTCCACGTGCCGGCCCAGCCGCTCGAGATAGGCCGAGCGTCGAGCGTCATCGAGCCACGCAACCTCGAAACTGTTACGCACCAATTGCACAATTTCCTTCATGCTCATGCCGCCTTCCTCGTGCAGCGCGCGTAGATTCTCGTTCATGTAGGCCCGGAAATAGGCGGGGTCGTCGGAATTCACGGTGGCTCGCATGCCGAGTTGCAGCATCCGCCGGATATGACCGGCGGTGAGATCCTGCACGCAGAATCGATTGGAGACGGGGCAGACGGTCAGCCCGAGTCCGCGCTCGGCGATTACCGCGCACAGTGCCGGGTCCTCCAGTGAATTCACGCCGTGATCGATGCGATCCACGCGGATGTCATGCAGCACCTGGCCAATGTGGACCAGCGTATTCTGCTGATTGACGTCGCAATGCATGGTGAGCTTGAATCCTTCGCGGCGGGCCTTTGCGAACACGTCGGCGAACTTGAGCGGCGGGTTGTTCTTCTCATCGGAGTCGAGCCCGACTCCGATGAGCCAGTGTCTGTAGGGCAGCGCCTGGAGCAGCGTCTCCATCGCGGACTCGGCGCTCATGTCGCGCAGGAAGCACAGGATGAGCTGCGTCTCGACGCCGAGTTCGGCGGCCGCTTTCTCCTGCGCGCGGCGGATGCCGCGGATGACGGTGTCGAAGGCCACGCCGCGCGAGGTATGGGCCTGCGGGTCGAAGAACATTTCCGCATAGATGACATTCTGTTCGCGGGCTTTCTGCAGATAACGCCAGGTGAGTTCGAAGAAGTCCGATTCATCCTTGAGCACGTTCATGGCCTTGTAGTACACCGCCAGAAAAGACGGCAGGTCGTTAAAATCGTAGGCGCGCAGCAGCGCTTCCGGCGAGTCGTAGGGCAGGGCGATGCCGTTCTTTTGCGCCAAGGCGAAGCTCAAGTCGGGCTCCAATGTGCCTTCGAGGTGCACGTGTAGCTCCGCTTTCGGCATGCTGTCGATGAAACTGTTCATGATTCTCGTCCTCTGATCGATTAGGCTTATGGGTAAATAGGAATCTAGCAAGAGGGATGCCATTGAACATGAACCTCGGAACGCATGCCATGCGCGCCCGCCTGGTCGCGTTGAGCCTTGGTCTTGGCGCACTGATCCTGCCGGCCCTGTCGGTGCGGGCCGAGCAGGCCCCCACAGCGTCCCCGCGGCCCGCTGCCAAGGCGTCCACGTCGATCAAGCGCGTGCCGGTCAAGGTTGTCGTGGTCACGATGTACGAGATCGGCAAGCTGACCGGCGACAAGCCCGGCGAAGCGCAGTTCTGGGTCGAGCGGCAAAAGCTGGATCGGGTGCTGCGGTTCCCGCTCGGCGAATATGAGCTGCGCATGAACGATGCCGGGCTGCTGCTCATTTGTACGGGCGGCGGCGTCACCAACTCGAGTACTTCCATCATGGCGCTGGGTCTCGATCCGCGCTTCGACCTCACCAAAGCCTATTGGCTCGTAGCCGGGATCGCGGGAGGCGATCCGCTCGACGTATCCCTGGGTACGGCGGCGTGGGCCAAGCATGTGGTCGACGGCGATTTGCTCTATGAGATCGATGCCCGTGAAATTCCGCCCGACTGGCCCTACGGCATGCTGCCGCTGGGCGCCAAGAAGCCCAACGACAAAGCCACCGGCTGGACGGTGGACACCATTCACTATGAGCTCAACGCTCCGCTGGTGGAGTGGGCCTATTCGATCACCAAGGACCATCCCATTGCGGACAGCCCTGGCATCGCCAAGTTTCGCAAACAGTTCGAGGGCTACCCAGCCGCCACTCGTCCGCCCTTCGTGACCATTGGCGATTCTCTGTCCTCGAGCAAGTATTGGCATGGCGAGCACATGAATCAGTGGGCCAACGACTGGGTCAAGCTGCAGGCCGGCAGCGATGCCAATTTCATGATGGCCAACATGGAGGACAGCGGCACGCTGACCGCGCTGCGGCGCCTGTCCCGGGTGGGGCGGGTGGATTTGAAGCGGGTGCTGGTGCTGCGCACGGCAAGCAACTATTCGATGGCGCCGCCGGGGAAGAGCACCGCGTGGAGCACCACGGCGGAATATCCGGAGGAGGGCCTGCCGGCGATCGAAGCGGCTTATCAAGTGGGCAATCGTGTGGTGCAGGCGCTCATCGAGGGTTGGTCCCGCTACCGTGACGTCATTCCCAGCAATTGAATGGCGCAGCGCGGGCGTTCTTAAGTTCGGGGCAACAGGCATAGCTGGTAGTGTTTGCAGAGGAAGCCGTAGCTCACGGGGTTGGCGTCGCTCACGCTCGCCCAGCCCCTCCTTTGGAATTGCTGCGCAAAGGCGGCGATGCGCTTGTCGTAGTTTGCCAGCAAACGCTGCTTGGTGGCCTCGTCGAGGAAGGAGTACTGCAAAGAGTTCCGGCCCAGCTTGACGATTTCTTCCCATGACAGGTTGAATTCCTTCACGGCCACGAAGAATTCATCGGTCATGTTCGAGTCCCACATGCCGCGGTCGTCCGTCGACAGCGCCACCGGGATACCCACCCGCAGGTACTCCGGGAAGGGATGCTGGGAGTAGTCGCTCACGTACTCGAGCAGCAGATTGCTGATGAGATTGATCTCCACCAGGTAGGGGCCGTTGCGCATCCGCAGCATGGTTTCCGGATCGGTGATCAAATTGACGCCATGGCCGATGCGTTGCGCACCCAGCAGAAGCGTGTCGCGGATGTGGAAGTTGGGCTCATCGGATTCGCCGGCGTGAATCGATAAGTTGATGTCCGGGTACTTATGGCGCAATTCGCGCAGCACAGGCAGAAATCGCAGCGGATAGCCTTTTTCGTTATCCTCGCGGCCCACCATGTTCACGCCGACGTATAAAT
>Ga0179587_10000264_pt1 | contig 21944 bp, 23 predicted proteins | sample CZODoug2_1_08_16_FD_185932 | JGI IMG/M metagenome (GOLD analysis project Ga0179587, IMG submission 185932) | Vadose zone soil fungal communities from Angelo Coast Range Reserve, California, USA - CZODoug2_1_08_16fungal | ecosystem: Environmental > Terrestrial > Soil > Vadose zone | place: USA...
CTCTTTGGCGACCAGGGCCGCCGAAATGGACTGCGCGGCAGAGACAGCGGCGAGCTTGTCGGGCAAGACGGTTCGAATCAGGCGCGGACGCTCGTAGTCGGAGCCGGCCTGTACCGTGGTTAAGCCGGAGATGGCCTGAATGATTGGATCGTAGACCGGTTTGCCGGCCCACGGGCCTTTGTCACCAAAGCCGCTGATAGATGCATAAATGATGCTTGGGGCGACTCGGCGAATGTCAGGCTCCCCGACGCCCAACCGATCGACGACACCAGGCCGAAAATTCTGCATGAAAACGTCAGCCGTCTTGGCAAGGTCCCGCACGATGTCGCGCCCGCGCGGTTGCTTCACGTCAACGGTGATCGATCGCTTGTTGCGATTAATGTTGAGAAACATCGCCGACATGCCCGCACGTTGATTGCCGAGTGATCTCACATGGTCGCCAACGCCCGGTATTTCGACCTTGACCACATCGGCGCCCTGATCGGCAAGAATCATTGCCGCCCAGGGTCCCGACAGCATCGTGCTCATATCCACAATTCGGATGCCAGCCAATGGTCCAGCCACTTCTCCGCCTCCCGCGTTTGTCAACCCAAAAAACCGGCGCAATTGGCATTGGTCGCCCAACAGGTCTACATTACGTCGTCCGTCCAGACGGAACTAGTTGGTCCCAAGCGGAATGTAAGTGCTGTTATACCGTACAACAAATGTGCAGGTTGCCCGTACAGAGCGCGAAAAATGATCAAGGAACTCCATCGGATGGCCATCTTTGTCAGCGTCGTTGAGCAAGGCTCATTCTCCAAAGCCGCGGCCCATCTTGGGCTCGGAAAATCGATTATTAGCGCGCACGTGTCTGCGCTGGAAGCCCGAGTGGGCACCAAGCTCATCAATCGCAGCACTCGGGCGCTTGCATTGACCACTGAAGGCACCGCGTTCTACCAACACTGCCGTCAAATGGTCTCGGCGGCCGAGAGTGCCTTCGCTACCGTTGAATCCCATGGATCTCAGGCAGGAGGAATTATTCGGATGACCTCGTCATTCAATTTCGGGGTCAGCTTTTTAATACCGCAATTGGCGATCTACCGACAATTGCACCCGGATGTGGTCCTGGACCTCGTACTGGAAGATTCTGTATCGAGCATGATTGAAGAGCGATTTGACTTGGCGTTGCGTGTTGGTCGTCTCGCCGACACAGGACTGTTTGCCACAGAACTCGGTCGGTGCCGTCTCCTGCTGTGCGCATCCCCGACGTTTATCAGCTCGCATCCGAAGGTGTCGAATCCGAGCGAGATCGTCGATCTACCGTGGATCAGCATCACGCAGCTTCCGCATCCGGAACACTTGACGTTGGTGCACGTCCGCAGTGGAGAGCACGTCAATGTACGTGTGCGCGCATCGATAAAAACCCATTCTGGCATAGGTGCGCGCGAATTCGTCCGATGCGGCGCCGGTGTGGGCCTCCTTCCTGACTTTGCCGTCACCGAGGACATCAAGCGGGGTGACATTATTGAGATTCTTCCCGACTGGCAAGAGGCGAATGATCGCCCCATTTCGGTCGTATTTCCGAGCCGAGATCTCTTACCTACGCGAGTTCGGCTACTGATCGACTTTCTTCGGCAGGCGTACGCTAGTCGCATGAACGTCGCGTCAGCGCCAACCCGCCGAAAGACCCCGCCATCAATTCGCAAATCATAGTCCAGCATTGCTGGCTATGAACGCTTAGGTGCCGAAAAGCCGAGTCCTATTTCCGACGCTGAAGTATCTCTATGGTAATGGCAGTAGCCTCGCCGCCGCCAATACACAGACTGGCGACGCCTACGTTTCCGCGGAAACGCATATTCACGACGATTCTCAATATACGTTTTAACTAATTGAGTTATAACGGATAAGTGGGACGGCTGGCCACCGAACTCGCGGTCTAAGTATCTGTCTTCACAGAAAATTTTCCCTCTCTGTTTCTGCAGATGCCCGCGCAGGTGCCCCCTCAAAGGATTGGCTGCCGCCGGACGTCGTTGGACATCGGGTACGCCGCGGCAATTCCTTTTGCGAGACCTCGGCTTCGATTGAAGCAAGACGATTTTCTATCTCACCCTCTCACCCTGACGACAACCTTGCCTTTTGCACGTCCATTTTCGACATAGGCCATAGCCTCATTAGTCGACTCGAATGGAAAGACCCGATCCACAACTGGCCGAATAATCCCGGATTCGGTGAGCCGACCGATCTCGCGTAACTGTTCTCCGTCGGCTCTCATGAAAAAAAATGAATAGCTCACGCGATGACGTTGTGCTTTCTTTCGGATTCGATAGCTCAACAGCCGCATAATCTGTCTCAAGATCCAGGACAATCCCATTTCTTTCGCAAATTCGGGATCCGGCGGCCCGGAGATCGAGATGAGCTTTCCACCGGGCTTCAGCACTTGGAGTGATTTTACGAGCACCTCACTCCCGAGACTATTCAAGACCACATCGTAGTTCCGAAGGATGGTTGCGAAATCGTCCTTGCGGTAATCGATGACGACATCTGCACCGAGGGCTTTTACCCAATCGAGATTCGCCGTGCTCGTTGTCGTAGCGACGAACGCCCCAATATGCTTCGCCAGCTGGATTGCAAATGTCCCTACTCCGCCGGAGCCCGCGTGGATCAAGACTTTTTGCCCCTTCTTTAAGTTCGCTCGTTCGATTAACACTTGCCACGCGGTCAAGCCCACCAGAGGAATGGAGGCTGCCTCTTCCATGGTGAGTGCTTTGGGCTTGATCGCCACAGCATCTTCATTCATCGCGATGAATTCCGCGAACGTGCCGATTCGATCTTTATCGGGTCGCGCATAGACCTCATCGCCTGGCTTGAAACTCTGCACCGCCGATCCGATCCGAACGACGACTCCCGCCACATCGTTGCCCAAAATGAGCGGTAAGCGATAAGGCAAAAAGAGTTTGAACTCTCCGCTTCTGATTTTGGAATCCAGGAGGTTTACGCTAGTGGCGTGAATCTGGACCAATACGTCATTCTGCCGAAGCTCGGGTTCCGGCATTTCACCGAGCCGTGCGCCGCCTTTCTTTCCATAGCGATCCACGATGAATGCTTTCATGATGTTTTCGCGACCGGCACCGCGTCGAGCCGCAGATCTCTTCGAATCCCAGCGTCCACCAGACCAGCAGGCGCAAATCTGCGGAGCAATCGCAGTCGGTTTGCCAGGGGGCCCGCGGTGTATCGGAGTTTCGGGCGGGCCGCATTGGCCGCTTTCAGCACGACATCAGCCACGGCGTCCGGCTGTTCCGCAGTTACCATCACTTCCTTCACCCTCCTGTTCACGGCCGCACGAACCTCGCGATACTCATCGAGCTTGGCATCGGGCTCCAGGAAGTTCGCGTCGAACGGCGTCTTCGTGTATGCGGGCTCGATGACCGAGACCCGGATGCCCCTCGTGCGTAGCTCATGGTCGAGCGACTCGGAATAACCTTCGATCGCGTGCTTGGTCGCGGCATAGAGTGCCCCGTACGGCATGGGCAAGAAACCAAGCACGGAGCCGATGTTGATGATGCGACCACCCCCCTGCTTTCGCATGTAAGGCAGGACGGCACGGGTCATGCGGATGAGCGGCCCGTTTGCGCTCCTCGTCTGCTCGTGCCGTAGACTTTGTAGCCGGCCGCCGCGAGGCGCTCGGTCGTCGCTTTGCCGATGCCTGACGAGGCGCCCGTAACGAGTGCGATGGATCCTAGGGTGTTCATGTGTATGCCTTTAGATTATGATGGTTAAGTATGATATGCATCATATTCATGCTCGATTTGAATCCGATATGTATCCACATCAGCCGTCACTACGAGTTAGGTGTGTCAGCGCCGCATCGCGCAGCGTGTCGGAAAGCTTGGAGTCGTCGACGGCACGCGCCAGCACCAGTGCGCCGACCATCGTGGCCACGGTAACGAGCGCGAGTTCGTGCGCTCCCGGTTGCCCCCAGTCGGGCGACTGACGGGCGACGACATCGATCATCTCCTTGATGCGGCGCGTGGCGGCGCGCCGTATCTCGGGGGCCTGACGCGGCATCTCCGAACCGAGCGCCGCAACCGGGCAGCCGGTTTCCACGCTATTTGCGTGCTCTTTCGAGAGGTACGCATGCAGCAGCCGCCGCAACGCCTGCTCCGGCGGAGCGGCGGCCGCGACGCACGTCGATGCGGCGACGGCCTCGGCACCGGCGCGGTCCGCCGCCTCGGCGAGCATCGCCTCCCGCGAAGCGAAGTGAGCGTAGAAGCCGCCGTGCGTGAGGCCAGCCTCCTTCATGATGTCGGCCACGCTGGTGCCGTCATAGCCACTGCGCCGGATGGCGCGCGCGGCGGCCTCAACGATACGCTCGTGCGTGACTTCCTTGGCCTTTGGCGCGGTTCTCCGCATATGATGGTCATCATACATAACCCGACGCAAAGAGCAAGGCGGCCTCCCTGCCAATATGGATATAGGGAATGCAAACGAATGCAAACGTCCGCTTATCGGCGCGAGCGGAGGCTACGCTCCGCCGCGCGGTCAGCGGTCAATGACGGCCATATTTCCTTCGTCGTGGCGCTCGCCGGCGGCCGGCGTGAGGTTGTTCAGCGCGCTTGAGACCAAGGCGCCCCGTATTCCGTGGAGTTACCCGCAGTTCCCGCTGCAAGGCAAGTTATATAATACTTGCCGCTTACCGGTAAACGGTATAGCATGGACATGTGGCAATTCAGGGCTTCAAATGCAAGGACACCGAAAAGCTATTCAGGACAGAGAAATCGCAGCGTTTCGGTGCGATACGCAAAGTCGCGACTCGCAAGCTCACGATGCTGGAGGCCGCGACCGTGCTTGAGGACCTGAAATCGCCGCCGGGCAATCGCCTCGAAGCGCTGGTAAGTGATCGAGCTGGACAGCACAGCATCCGCGTCAACGATCAGTTCCGGATCCGCTTCGTTTGGACCGATACAGGGCCGACGGACGTTGAGATTACCAACCACTACGCATGAGGGCAGGATATATGACTTTCAAAAACGGAATGCGGCCGGTTCACCCCGGCGAAGTGCTTCGTGAGGAGTACTTGAAGCCCTTGGACTTGAGCGCAAACGCGCTCGCCAAGGCTCTGCGCCTGAGCCCGTCGCGCATTGGTGACATAGTTCTGGAGCGCCGGGGTGTCACTGCCGATACCGCCGTGCGGCTCGCGCGCTACTTCGGCGGCACCGCGCAGTTCTGGCTGAATTTGCAATCCATATACGATCTTCGAACAGCCGAGCGTTCTGCGGAAACGAAGCGCGCGCTGCGCGAGATTGAACCCCTTGAGCACTCAGCGGTAGCTTGAATTGATACGCGTCGGTATTTATGCTCGCTACTCAGGACAGCCATGATCCAGTGCGCTCGCAGCCAGCGGGCCGATGCCCGGGATCAGCACCTGTCGTTGACGGTTGGCGATTCCAAGTCCTGCCCATCGAGGGCGGCGGATATTGCAGTAAATTGCGCCTTGATGTCGGCTTGGTCGGAGGCACCTTGGGCACAAGACTCAGTGCTGGTCCGCGGATAGGCAGACGCCGTCAGGCGATTCTCAGGATGAGCTTGCCGCGATTGCCGCCGCTGAATAGCCCCATGAACGCGGAATAGGCATTCTCAATTCCGTCGATGATGTCTTCGTCGATGCGCATCCGTCCCTCGCCGATCCAACGCGCAATTTGCGCCGCGCCCTCCGCGAATCGCGGCACGTAATCCATGATGAGAAATCCGTGCATCGTGGCCCGCTTGACGATGAGCTGCCAGATATTGCGTGCGCCGATTTTGTCCGCGCTGTTGTACTCGCTGATCAAGCCGCAAAGGATGATGCGCGCATGCGGCGCAAGATTCATGAGCGCCGCATCGAGAATATCGCCGCCGACGTTTTCGAACACAATATCCACACCCGAGGGCGCGGCCGCTGCGATCTCGACCGTCAACTCGGCCACGCTCTTGGCGCGATAGTCGATGGCGACGTCGAACTGATAGTCAGTGATTAGGCGTCTGCATTTCGCGGCGTCGCCCGCGATCCCGATGGTGCGGCACTCCTTGATCTTGGCGATCTGGCCCACCGCCGAGCCGACCGCGCCGGCCGCGCCGCTGACCAGCACGGTCTCCCCGCGCCGGGGCTTGCCCACCTCGGTCAAACCAAAATATCCGGTGAGCCCCACCGCGCCCATACCCGATAGAAAATAGCTGGGTGATGGCGAGTGCGAAATGTCGATCTTCTGAGTAAAGCCTCCCGGCATTACTAGCGAGTAGTCCTCGATGCCGTTGAGCCCCAGCACCCAGTCGCCGGGCATGAAATCGGGGTTGGTCGAACTATGCACCTGGCCAACAGTGGTTGCGCATACAGGATCGCCGAGCTTGATCGGCGGCATGTAAGAGGGCACATCATCCATCCACCCCCGCTGCGCCGGATCGAGCGAGATGTAGCGGTTGCGCACGACGAATGATCCTTCTCTTGCATGCGGAACGGGTGCTTCCACGAGCGAGAAATCCGCAGGAACGGGAGTCCCAATGGGGCGTCGTGCCAGCAGAAAGCGTCGGTTGATCGTCATTGAGTTGATCCTTTCACCTGGGGCGCAACCACGGACGGTGGTCCGACGCCGTTTAGAACTGCACGCGTTTTGTGTAGCCGCCGTCGATCACCAGATTGGCGCCGGTGGTGTACGCCGAAGCCGGACTTGCGAGAAACACGATGCCGCGCGCGATATCGTCCGGTGCGCCGAAACGTCCCAAGGCGAATTGAGTCGCGGTCGCGTTGTAGAGGTCGGGCATCGCGGACTTGATCGCCTCCCAGTTGCCGGTGGGGAAACTGACCGGACCGGGCGACACGGCGTTGACTCGAATTCCCTTCGGCCCCCATGCTTGGCTCAGTTGCTTGCTATAGGTCAGCAACGCCGCCTTGATCGAATTGAATGCCTGCGGAACGAGAAACGTCTCAACGGCCGCGGTGCTCGACATGATGACCACCGATCCGGATCCCGATTTCTCGAGGTACGGCTGCAGGGCTTCGCAGCCGTTGACCGTGCCCATCAAATCGAATTCGAAGCTCTTCTGCCAATCCCCGGTAAGTTGGGATCCCGACGAGCTCGCGCCGGGAACGAAGATATCGCAGCCGCCGAGTTTTTCAGCGGCGTCCGTCAGCCAGGCTCGATAGCCGGCGATATTGTTCATGTCGAAAGTCGATCCGTACACCTTGCCGCCGCGTTTGGCCAGAAGAGCGGCGGTATTCGTAACCTGCCCTTGGTTGCGCGAAAAGAAGGCAACATCGCAGCCCTCAGCGCAGAAGACCTCCAGTGCGGCGCGGCCGATTCCCCGGCTGCCGCCCGTCAGAATCACCCTCTTCCCCTTCAATCCGAGATCCATGTCGTTTCACCTTAAGATTGGAAGCTTGATTGAACCGTCGTCGCGAGCGAGCAACCAGCATGCACAATATATTAGCCGCCGCGGTCCGGCACCGTACCTAGCGATCATGCCAGTTGTCAGGCGCATCGGATGGATCAGAGTAGCGGCACACCAACTACGCTTAGGACTCCCGATATGGGACGCTTGGACGGAAAAGCCGCGGTCGTGCTGGGCGCTGCGGGCCGGGGCAATATGGCTCAGTGCATCGCGAAGCGTTTTCGTAAAGAGGGTGCGCAGGTGCTGGTGGCCGGCCGTAAGATGGATGAATTGGAGCGTTTTGCGCGCGAAATCGACGGCCACGCATTCCCTTGCGACATTACCCGGACGGCGGATTTGGACGCGCTTGCGAGAGCGTCGCTCGACTGCATGGGCCGCGTATCGATCGCCGTGAACTCGACGGGATGGGGATTGCTGAAGCCGTTCCTCGCTACCTCGACCGAAGAACTGGTCCAGATGACTGCGCTGCAATTCATCGGTCCTTTTCAATTCTTTCAAGCCATGATCCGCGCCATGGCCGGTGGGGGTTCGCTCATTCAAATAAGTTCTGCGACCGCGACGATCATGTTGAACGATCATGCCGCCTATATGGGGGCGAAGGCGGGAACAGACCATGTCGTGCGCTGCATCGCAAACGAGTTCGGCAAACAGGGCATACGCGCGAATTCGATTTCGCCGGGATTGACCGAGACGCCCATGACGGCCGATGCAAAACAGGTACCGGGTCTGTTCGACGCATTCCTGAAGGGCTATCCGCTCGGCCGCCTCGGCACCCGCGAGGACATCGCGGCCGCCGCAGTGTGGGTCGCCAGCGACGAGTGCTTCATGACCGGCGAGAATTTACAGGTCAACGGCGGACTCACGTTGCGCTGCAACCCCTCATCGGCGGAGATCGCAGAATCGGTCGGCAAGGTCGGTTCGTAGCCGTTTCACACCGACGTAAACCCGCCATCGATGACAAACTCGCTGCCGGTCACGAAGCTTGCGGCCGTCGAGCACAGGTAAACCACTCCACCACCGATCTCCTCGGGCTTACCCATGCGTCCGATCGGGTGTTGCGCGATGATCCCAGCCTCCGCGACCTGCACCGACGGCACGGCGCCAAGGTCCACATAGCGCTGCATCATGGAACCCAGCATTTCGGTGTCGATTCCACCCGGATGAACGCTGTTGACGCGAATGTTGTAGCGCAGGGCCCCGAACTCGATCGCCGCCGATTTACTGAAGAGCTTCACGGCGCCTTTGCTGGTGCAATAGGCCGAAGTGAACGCGGCGCCGCGCAGGCCGCCCACCGAGGAGAAATTGACGATCGAGGCGCCGCCCTTGCGGGTCTTGCCGCCCGTCTTGAGCAGCTCCAGCATCGCGCGCGTACCGATCAAGATGGATTCGACATTCACAGCTTGAATCCTGCGCCAGGACTCGAGCGTGGTCGCTTCGATGCTGGCGACCTGTACGATCGCCGCGTTGTTGACCAGACAATCGAGACGGCCGTATTTCGCCGCGATCTCGCCGGCGATGTGGGACCAGTCGCCTTCTCTGGTCACGTCGTGGCGGTAGTAGGCGTCGGCACCCGGTATGTCGACCTCGGCAGCGAGGTCCGTAGCGATCACGGTGGCGCCGGCATCCTTGAGAGAACGGCTCACGGCGCGCCCGATCCCGCCGGCGGCGCCGGTTATCAGGACGATGGTATCGACGAGTTGCACGCGCCCGTTTCCTCTATTGGGCGGTCCAGCCGCCGTCGATGACCAATTCCGAACCCGTGCAATAGCTGCTGTCGTCCGAGGCGAGAAAATAGGCGGCTCCGGCGATTTCCGCCGGTTCCGCAAGCCTGCCGTTCGGTGTGGCCGCGGCGAGCGCATCGATCAGATCTTGGGCCTTTTCGGCCAGCCCCCGATCGACCCATTTCTGCATCCCGCTGGCCAACAACGGCGTCTTCACAAAACCCGGGTGAATCGAATTCACGCGAATGGGCTTGCGCTTTTGCGCAAATTCGATTGCGACTGCCTTGGTGAACAAGCGGACCGCACCTTTGCCCGCGTTGTACGCAGACGCCTCCGAGTAGCCAACCAACCCCATGATCGAGCTGATATTGATGACGCTTGCGCCGAATCGGGTCCCGCGTCCGGTTTCCGCCAGTAGATTCGTGAAGGTCTTCGTGCCGAGAAAGACGCCGTCGACATTGATCGACATAATCCGCCGCCACGCCGACAGCTCCAAAGTTTCGACCGCGCCCGTGCAATCGACGCCGGCATTGTTGACCAGGATGTCGAGACGTCCGTGAGCCGACCGGACCCAAGCCTCGGCGCTCCGCCATTCGGCTTCCTGTGCAACATCGAGGCGCACATAGCTCGCGGACTTCCCCAGACGCGCCAGCGTCGCCACGACGGGGTTGTCGTCGATTGCGGCAAGATCGGTGAGCACCACCGCGGCGCCCTCCATGAGATAGCGCTCCGCAATCGCGAGGCCGATGCCGCGCAACGCGCCCGACACCAGCGCCACGCGGCCCGCCAGCGCGTTCAAACGCCCATCATCCCGGCGGTCGTCGCGCCGTCGATGCCGTATTCCGATCCGGAAATGAACGCCGCCTCATCGGATGCCAGGAACACAACCAACGCCGCGATCTCCTCGACGCGCGCCATGCGCTTCATCGGCGCCATGCCCTCAAATTGCGCCCGCGCGGCCTTCGGATCCGGCGACCGATCGATGACGGCGCGGATCATGTCGGTCTCGACGACCCCAGGATGAATCGAATTGCAGCGAATCTGCGTGCCTTGGTTCGCGCAATGGATGGCAACGGATTTGCTCAAGGAAATGAGAGCACCCTTGGCGGTCGAGTACGCGACGAAATTCCCCATGGGCCGGTAGGCGCTCATCGACGAATTGATGATGATGGAGCCGGACGCGCCACCGGGATTCTTCCGCATGGCCCGCACTGCAGCCTGCGCGGTCAGCATCACGCCGGTCAAATTCACCGCCATCAGGCGGTTCCAGCCGTCGAAAGTGATCGATTCGACGCTGCCGTCACCGATTTCGATCCCTGCGTTGGCGAATGCAATGTCCAGGCGGTCGTACCGCTTGGCGATCACCTCCATCAGGGGCGGCCATCCGGCGGCATCTTCGACGCGCTGCTTCTCGAAATGGGCGCCGGTCTGCTCGCTGATCAGCGCCGCTGCCGCCGCGTTGGAGCCCGTGAATACCACCGATGCGCCTTCGGCGGCCAGACGTTTGACGGCTCCCGCGCCGATCCCCGACGTCCCGCCGGTGACCAGCGCCACCTTGCCTCGCAATCTTTCTGACATAGCGGTCCAGCCGACCTTGATGTTGAAGATGGCGAAGAATGACCTAAATTCAAACCCGTTGGAATCTATGCTTTAAGCTAGGTGACCGTGGCGGGCCCCCGCCCCATACTGGTGTGGATTCATCGGCCCATTTCCCCGGGAGTTCAGGCTGGTATGCAAGACATTGACAAAAAATCCGACAAGGCCGCCGGCAGCAATCGATCCCCAGGAATCAGCTGGCCGGACTTGATGAAGACGGATGCGCGCCCAGTCCCGAATTTTCTTGCGAAGGAAAGCTACACCTACCGCGGCTCGGAGCCGCTCGCGGCCGGCCGCTACACCAGCGCCGAATTCAAAAAGCTCGAGGACGAAAAGCTCTGGCCGAATGTCTGGCAATTTGCCGCCCGCGAAGAGGATATGCCGGGCACGGGTGACTACATCGTCTACGAAAACGCCGGTCGTTCCTACATCGTCAGCCGCCAGGACGATGGTTCCGTGCGGGCCTTTCACAATGTCTGCCTGCACCGCGGCCGTAAATTGCGTACCAAAGACGGTACCGCCGATCAATTTCAGTGTCCTTTCCATGGGTTTACGTGGAACAAGAACGGCAGTTTGAAGCAGATTCCCTGCCGCTGGGACTTCGGCCATCTGGACGACAAAAAAATGACGTTGCCCGAGGCGCAGGTAAGCCGTTGGGGTGGGTACATATTCGTCCGGGAAAATTGGCAGGGACCCGGTCTTGAGGAATATCTCGCACCCCTGCCCGAACACTTCAAGCGTTGGCGTCACGAGGAGTGCTCGACGGCAATCTGGGTGGGCAAAGTGGTTCCTGCGAACTGGAAGGTGACCATGGAAGCCTTCATGGAGGCATGGCACACCGTCGTCACGCATCCGCAGCTATTGCCATTCACCGGTGACGAGAACAGCGCCTATTGGACCTGGGGCGATAATGTGAACGTCAATCTGGTGCCATTCGGCATCATGTCGCCCCACGTCAACGCAACCGGCAAGCCGCAACAGTGGATCGTCGACGAATTCATCAAGTTCAACGGCCGATCGGCGGAGAATTACGACGACGCCGGCGATGCTTTTTCCGTCAAGGTCCCGGACGGCGTAACCGCGCGACGGGCCCTCGGCCAAGCCATGCGCGAAAATTATACGAAGACCTTTGGCCACGATCACAGCCAGGCCACGGACGCGGAATTGCTGGACGGCTTGGTCTACAACGTCTTCCCCAATTTCTCCCCCTGGGGAGGGTACATGCCGAATATCGTCTATCGGTGGCGGCCATGGCATGACCAAGATCACTGCCTGATGGAAGTGCGTATTTTGACCCGTGTGCCGCCCGGGGCAGCGATTCCGCATTCGGTTCCGATGAAGTTTTTGAGCGACTCCCAGCCGTGGACGGATGCTCCGGAGCTCGGCGTGCTCGGCAGCGTATTCGAGCAGGACATGCAAAATCTTCCCTTCGTTCAAGAAGGCTTGAAGGCTTCAAAAAACGGGCAAATCAACTTGGGCAACTATCAAGAGATTCGAATCCGCCAGTTCCATCAGACCATCGACAAGTATCTGAAAGCCTGAGCGCACTCGATCATGGCGGAGCCCCATCGGCCATAGGCGGAGCATCGAGCGGTTCGATGGCCCAAGCGATCCCACGTTGCAATAGATCGTAAAATACCGGCAAGTCCCATGCGCAACGGTCAACGCTCGGCCAATAGTCCATGAGTGGCTGCAAATCATAGTGACCGCGGCAATGCCCCAAGGTCAAATAGAGAACCGCTCCCTTGCCGTGCTGTTTGATATAGAAAACCGGATGGGAGGCTGCGGGCCAATGCGCCTGGACAAAGCCGGTCGCTTCGCCGGCGAAATGCGTTTCCAACAGGGTGTGCAACGGCCCGTAAGTCTCGAGGAGGTAGATCTCATCCGTGGTTTCGAACGGCGCCACACCGCGCACCAGAGGATGCGTAGGATCGGCGACCGTCACGGTGTAAGGCGCTATCGGCGGGTGCGCGATGAACATCGAACCGAGCGTCCGCATGAATAGCGGCGCCCAGCGGGGGCTGTCGACGCGTCCATCGGCCAGAAAGCGAAGGATCGAGTTGGTGCCATGCAATGCATACCAACGTCCACCGCGATCCAGGAATGCGCACAGCGCCTCCTGTGCTTCGAGCGGCGGGATCACGTCGCAGGTGTAGGTCACGATGAAGTCCGCTTCCGCGATCGCGGCGGTATTCCCATAGTCCTCGAATACCCGGACGCGGACGCGTTCGTCCTGGGCGAGAAGCTTGAGCAGTTCCAGCCGGGCGAAGTCGATATCGTGGTACTTTCCACCGGCGATCAGCACACACCGGATCTTTCGTTTTGGTCTAACGTCGCTCAATGCGATCTCCCGGCCCTGACCCGATCAACTCGCGAGCCGCATGAAACGAGTCAGTTCCGCATTGGCGTCGCCGAATAAACTCGCAAGCACCAGCAATCGCTTGTATCCGTGGCCCACCGCCAGGTCCTCGGTCGTGCCGATGCCGCCGTGCAAATGGACGCATTCTTCGCCGATTTCGACGGCGGCTCTGCTGACATAACTTTTCATCGCGGCGATGCTGCTTGCGCATGCGGCACCGGTCGCGGCCGCCAGTGCCGCCCGCAGTACGTGCGAACGCGACTGCTCGAGCAGCACATAGAGATCCGCCAGCCGATGCTGAAGCGCCTGAAAGCTGGCCAATGGTGCGCCAAATTGCTTGCGGGCGCGCAGGTAGTCGACCGTGGATTGAAACAGCGTCGACATGATTCCGAGCATTTCGGCGCCCGCCGCCAGCCTGACGGTATCGACAACGGCGGCGAAATCATCGAATCCTCCCGGCAATCGTGCCTCGGCAACGGTGCCTTGAAAGGAGATCGCACTCGCGAGCGAACCGTCTACGAGGCGGAAATCGCGCCGCTCGATGCCGGGCGCGTCGGGCGAGACCAGATGGAATTCCACACCCGCGGGATCGGCATTGTCGCCATGCCGCCGGGCAGAGACTATCCAGCGATCCGCCGACGCGGCCAGCGGCACGACGATCTTCTCGCCCTCCAATGCGTCGCCCGCGGCGCTCGAGCGCACGCGAACCCGTACCTCGGCCAGATTGAACCGCGCTGCGTGTTCGAAATGAGCGATGGCAAGATGCGATTGGCCCGCAATGATGCGCGGCAGCCACTCCCGCTTTTGAACGGGATCTCCGGCACGCGCCAAGAATCCCGCGGCAAATACCACCTCCTCCAGGAGGGGTTCCACCACGAACCCGGAGCCAAGGACCTCCATGACCGCGACGAGTTCGCGCGGACCCGCATTCAGGCCGCCGTCCGCTTCGGGAAACGGCAATCCCAGCAGCCCCAGATCCGCTAGGTCGCGCCAATTGTCAATGCTATAGCCGCTCGGAGCAGACCTGTATTGCCGGCGTTGACTGGCGCCATAGCGGTCCCGCACGAATTTCTCGACCGTATCCTTCAGAATCGTCTGTTCCTGATTTAGACTAAATTTCACAGTCCGTCCTTCCCTCTGCGTTCCTCGGCTTCCGAGGCCCCACAGGACAACACTTTTTACACCGAATCACGACTGTGAATGTCCATAGTACTTGCGCCCCCGCGGGCTCCCAGAAGGCCCGGCCGGTGCAATTCCCACCCTTCGGGCCGTTTTCGGACAGGTTTGCCATTTGCGCGGGATACCGCCATCATCGCTCTGGGAGACTAAGAATGCGCTGGCCAGAAATTGAAAAAACTGCGGTTCCGCTCAATTTGATGCTGGACCGTCTCACCGTTCATTCCCTGGACGACTTGCGTTCGGCCGCCCAAGTGCTGCACGAGACGGCCTTGGAGATCGGGAATTTCCGAACCGCCCCTTGCAGCAATATTGCTTCCAAAGAACCGATGACCGACGGTAAAGGGGCCATCCTCGCCACGGAAGTTTTTGGTTGGAATGAAACGAGCGAGCGATGGTGGGACCGACCCCGGCTGGCGCTCACCTCACCATTAACGCTGGCCTGTCGATATGAAAGCGAGCCGTTTTGGTGCAACAAGAGCGGCATTCACACCCAACAGTACAACCCCCACCTAGCTTCGCTGGATTTGACCAATTTCAGCGAGCGCGCGATGACCGACGTTGCGATCGTCGTTCCCATTCACCTCCCCTATGGTCAAATCGGCGCGGTGAGCTTCAATCCGATCGGGTCGCATCGAACCGATCTGTCCGAGGAATTTGAACTGTATGGCGATCTGCTCGGACTACTCGCCAGAAAGTTCATCTGCAGCTACGTCCGTGTGATGCAGGCGCAGCGCTGGATTTCGGACGACGTCCGTTTGAGCAAGCGGGAAATCGAGTGTCTGCGCTGGGCGGCAGTGGGCAAGACAGACGGCGAAATCGCGACCATCCTATCGCGCAGCTGCGCCACCGTCCGCTTCCACATTCACAATGCCGCGCAAAAGCTCAACGCCGTGAACCGCAGTCAGGCGGTATTTAAGGCGGGCCAGCTCGGCTTCTTGGGTTCCGTTAACTAGCGGCCAATTTTAAGTCCGTTTTGTCGGGCATTGGCAACTAGCCAATGTTATAGATGCATATTGCTCCGGCACGCGCGAAGCTAGCCGCGTGAACACTCGATCAATCGATCCGCAGCTTTTCCATATCGAACCGGCGATGCGCCTGATGGGCGGACGCGAGCGGAGCTCCGGCCGGCTTGCGTTCCCATTGCCGGATGATCCGGAATCCTTCGACCCCGCGGAGATGCCCAGACAGGGCTACCTGTGGTCATTCACCGTACAGCGCATCGGGCCGAAATCGCCCCCCTATCGCGGCGACCCGCCGTTCGCTCCGTTTGCCGTCGGCTACGTCGAGTTGCCGGGCGCGCTCATCATCGAAAGCCGCTTGACGAACGTGGCTTTCGGCCGTCTGTACATCGGCATGCCGATGGAACTCACGGCATTGCCGCTGTATACGGACGTCGACGGCACCCTGGTGCTGACCTACGCCTTTCGCCCACAGGAACCTGCCAGGTCGTGAGAGACGTTTTTATCGTCGGCATCGGAATTCATCCGTTCGGTAGAACCGACAACCGCAGCGGATTGCAGCAGGGCGAGTTCGCAGTCCGCGCCGCGCTCGCCGATGCCAATCTTGATTGGTCGGACATGCAATTCGCCTTCGGGGGGTCCGACGCATCGGGCAAGGCGGACACGCTCGTCACACAGCTTGGCCAGACCACGATCCCGTTCGTCAATGTGTTGAACGGATGCGCGACCGGCGGCGCGGCGCTGTTCGGCGCCTACTCGGCCATCAAATCGCAGGAATTCGAGCTTGGTATCGTGCTGGGGTTCGACAAGCACCCGCGCGGCGCCTTCGATCCGAGGCCCGTCGATTGGGGCCTCCCGGCGTGGTATGGCGAAGCGGGCATGATGGTCACCACACAATTTTTTGCTATCAAACTGCGGCGCTACATGGATCTCTTCGGCATCACACCGCTGGCTCTCGCCAGGGTGGCCGAGAAAGCCTATTACAATGGAACCCGTGCTCCGCACGCGTGGCGCCGGGCGCCGGTCGACATCGACACGATCCTGAACTCTTCCATGGTCAATGATCCGCTGACGAAATTCATGTTTTGTTCGCCCTCCGAGGGAGGGGTTGCGCTGGTGCTCGCCAGCGAGAAGAAAGCGCGGGAACTCGTGCGCGCCGATGTACGGCTGAAGGCCGTCGCGATGCGCAGCCGGCCGCCGGGGTCGTTCGAAGTATTCGCTCCGGCCATCGAAATAGACCGCGGGCCTTCGACCACGATGGTTGCGAGCAAGGCGGCATTCGAAATGGCCGGCATCGGACCGCACGACATCGATGTCGCTCAACTGCAGGACACTGAGTCGGGCGCTGAGATCATGCACATGGCGGAAAACGGCTTTTGCGCCGATGGCCAGCAGGAGGCCTGGCTCGCCGAGGGCCGTTCGCGGCTCGACGGCATGCTGCCTATCAACACGGATGGGGGTTGCCTCGCCTGCGGCGAGCCCATCGGCGCGTCGGGTCTGCGTCAAGTCTACGAGAACGTCGTGCAGTTGCGCGGCGCCGGCGGCGCCCGCCAGGTGACACGCAAACTTCGGACCGCGTACAGTCACGTCTACGGGGCACCCGGCGTCTCGGCCGTCGTGATCCTCGCATGCTAGAACTTGACTTCGAGATCGCGCCCGAGTATCGAGAATTTCGCGACGCGGTCCGGCAATTCTTGCAATCACATCTGTCCGAGCGGTTGCGCTTCGGGGCACGCGCCACGCCGACGGTGTTCGCGGAACCGGAGATCGCCCGCGAGTGGCAGGCCATTCTTTTCGACAAGGGCTGGCTAGCCTACAACTGGCCGCGCAAATTCGGCGGGACCGGGTGGTCGCCCGTGGAGCGGTACATTTTTGAGCGCGAATGTGCCCTGTCGGATGCCCCCGGGCTGCCCGTCCTCGGCCTCAAGCTGCTCGCGCCCGTTCTCTGCCACTATGGAACGCCGGCGCAGCAGACCCACTACTTACCCAAAATCCTCTCCGGCGAACATTACTGGTGCCAGGGATTTTCAGAACCTGGTGCAGGCTCGGATTTGGCGAGTCTTAGAACCACCGCCACAAAGAGTGGCGACCACTATCGGGTCAACGGCAGCAAAATCTGGACCACGCACGCGCATTTTGCGGACCACATGTTCTGCCTGGTGCGCACCGACAGCTCGGTGAAAGCCCAGCGCGGCATCAGCTTCCTGTTGGTCGATATGCAACAGCCGGGCGTACGCGTGCGGCCGATTACGACGCTGGCCGGCGACCATGAGGTCAATGAGGTGTTTCTCGATAATGTCCGGGTGCATGAAACCGATCTGGTTGGAGCCGAAGGCCAAGGCTGGACCATCGCGAAATTCTTGCTCGAGAACGAGCGTGGCGGGTCCTGCCATGCGCCGAAGCTGCTCGCGGATATCGGGCGCCTGCGTTCCGACGCATCGCGAGAACCGGCCGGCGGCGGCGGCACGCTGATTCGGGATCCTCTCTTTGCGTCGCAACTCGCCAAGCTCGAATTGGAAGCTCAGGCTCTTGAAATCACCGAATTGCGGATCTTGGAACAGTTGGGCAACGGTCAACGACCCGGCCCACAGACCTCGATCGTGAAACTGGTTGCATCGGATGTGAGGCGTCGCATCGACGCCCTGGCCATGAGTGCGTTCGGGTATATCGGATTGCAGCTGGAAACCCGCAGGCCTCTGTATGGCTCGATCATCCCCGCGGCGATCTACAACCAGGGGGCCCAGGTGGCTGCACCGCGCTATCTCAACAGCCAGGCATGGGCAATCTTCGGCGGCAGCAATGAGATTCAACGCAACATCATCGCCAAGACGGTCCTCATGATTTGACCGACGCAGAGCACCGCGAATTCACCCGCCATTTTATTTGGGAGAGGCAATGCCATTAGCACGCCATGAATTGATACGTGCCTATCAGCGCATGAAGACCATTCGCGAATTCGAGGAGCGTCTTCATGTGGAGATCGCGAATGGCCAGATCGCGGGATTTACACACCTCTATGCGGGCCAGGAAGCGGTCGCGGTCGGCGTGTGCGAAAATCTGAGCGTCGAAGACCGCATCGTCTCCACCCATCGCGGACATGGCCACTGCATCGCCAAGGGCTGCGACGTCGTTGGGATGATGAAGGAGATATTTGGACGGCGGGACGGCCTATGCCACGGCAAGGGCGGGTCGATGCATATCGCCGACACCACCATCGGAATGCTCGGCGCCAACGGCATCGTCGGCGCCGGCGCACCGATTGCATTGGGCGCGGCGCTGGCCGCCAAAATGGACGACAAAGGTCACGTCGCGGTCACCTTCACCGGCGATGGTGCCTGCAATCAAGGGACGACGTTCGAGGCCATGAATATGGCCGTCGTTCTCAAGGCGCCGCTGCTGTTTGCGTTTGAAAACAACCATTATTCGGAACACACCGGCGATCACTACTCCGTTGGCGCCAAGGATATGGCAAGTCGCGCCGAGGGCTTCGGCATGCTCGCGCGCAAGGTGGACGGCTGTGACTTTCTGGCCAGTTACGACATCGTGAACGACGTGCTCAAACATTGCCGAGCGGGCAACGGCCCGGCAGCCATCGAGTTCAACACCGAGCGGTTCTTCGGTCACTTCGAGGGCGATCCTCAGCGCTATCGCGGCCCCGATGAAATCGGGCGACTGCGCAGCACGCGCGATTGCCTGAAGATCTTTCGAGACAAGGTCACCAAGAGCGGCCTGCTCGACGGCGCGACGCTCGATCAAATCGACGCCGACGTGCTGGCGTTGATCGAGAGAGCGGTAGAGGAGGCTCAGAAGGCGCCGCCGCCCACCGCGGCCGATGTGTTGACCAACGTCTACGCCACGTATTAGGCAGGGGACTCGACATGGCAGTAATGAATATGCGTGAAGCGATCGCGAGTACGATTCATGCGGAGATGGAGCGCGATTCCAATGTCCTCATCCTGGGCGAGGACATCGTGGGCGGCATGGGCACGGCCGGCGGCCCGGAGGCCATCGGCGGAATCTGGGGTCTGACGGGCGGCCTGTACGCCAAGTTCGGACCGAACCGCGTGATCGATACACCGATTTCAGAGTCATGCATCATCGGTGCGGCGGCCGGCGCGGCGCTCTCCGGCAAGCGCGCGATCGCGGAGCTGATGTTCGCGGATTTCGTCGGCGTCTGCCTCGATCAACTGTACAACCAGATCGCCAAGTTTCGCTACATGTTCGGCGGAGCCAAGTGTCCCGTCACCGTGCGCCTCACCTATGGGGCGGGATTGAATGCCGCCGCCCAGCATAGCCAGGCGGTTTACGCCATGCTGACCTCGATCCCCGGGCTCAAGGTCGTGATGCCGACGACGCCGGCCGACGCCAAGGGACTGCTGACGAGCGCGATCCGCGGCGACGACCCCGTGATGTTCTTCGAGCACAAAACCCTGTACGGCGACAAGGGAGAGGTCCCGGACGGAGATTATCTGTTGCCGTTCGGCCACGCGCGAATGGTGCGCGAGGGTCATGACGCGTCGATCGTCACCTGCGGACAAATGGTGGGCTTCGCCGCCAGGGCAGCCGACAATCTCGCTAAAGAAGGCATTGCGTGCGACGTGATCGATTTGCGCACAACGAGTCCCATGGACGAAGAAACCATTCTCGACAGCGTCGAGATGAGCGGCCGTTTGATCGTCGTCGACGAAAGCCCGCCGCGCTGCAGCCTGGCATCGGACATCGCCGGATTGGTCGCCAATAAAGGATTTGCCGCCCTGCGCGCGCCCATCGAAATGGTTACCCCGCCGCACACGCCCGTGCCCTTCGCCCGCGAGCTCGAAAAGGCGTACCTGCCCTCGGCGGCCGGCATCGAGGCGGCAGTGCGCAAGGCGCTTGCCTACCGCTAGTTCTTGAGGAGCGATACCGTGAGCAAATTGCGCGCGTTTACGATGCCCAAATGGGGCATCGAAATGGTGGAAGGCACCATCAGCGAGTGGAATGTCAAGGTCGGCGAGCCGGTCGTCAAAGGACAAGTTATTGCACAGATAGAAACCGACAAGATCGTCAACGAGGTGGAAATCGAGTACGACACGCGCTTCGTGCGGCTGATCGCCGAGCCCGGGCAGGCGTATGCAGTAGGAGAACTGCTCGCGGTAACCTCGAGCGACACCGTCGAAGACGAGGAGATCGACACCTTCGTACGCGCGTTCGTACCCGCCGGCGGCGCGAGCGCGGCTCCTGCTGGGCCGAGCGGCACGCCTCCACCGGCAGCCGCCCCGGCTGCGCCTGCCGTTGCGCCTGCCCCCGCCGCCGCGGGCCGCGACAGTCCGGCCATCCCCGCCGGCTCGCTGATAAGCCCAGCCGCCCGCGAGTTGGCTCTGCGCCTCTCGGTAAACGTCTCAGTCATCCAAGGTCACGGCCGCAGCGGACGCATTACGCTGCAGGACGTGGATCAAGCCGCAAAACCCATACGCAGCGTGCATGGCGGCGGCCCCGTCGCGATCGAGCCCACGGGCGCGGCCTTGGACGCCTTTTACGCCTCTCCCTACGCCAAGCGGCTGGCGGTGACGCACTCGGTGGACCTTGCAACACTCACCGGCACCGGACCGCGCGGGCGCATCAGCCGGCAGGACGTGGTCACCGCCGCCGGCATAAGCGCCGTACCGGCACGCGGCTCGGCGTACGAGATCCTGCGCATGTCGCCGACCCGCAAGGCCATCGCCAGACAGCTGACGCTCTCCAAGTCGACGATCCCGCATTTTTATTTGCGCGTGTCGGCCAATGTGGACGCCCTGCTCGCCTTGCGCGCGGAATTAAAGCGTGCTGTGGGCTCGGCTCCCAGCGTGAATGACTATTTCATCCGAGCCGTTGCGCTCGCGCTAGTGGCCGCGCCCGACGTCAACGTCCAGGTTCACGGCGATCAGATTCACCGCTTCCGTGACGCCGATATCTCAGTCGCAGTGGCGGCCGACAAGGGACTGATCGCGCCGGTGATTCGTGCCGCGCAAACAAAATCCGTGCAGGGGATCTCCGCGGAGCTGCGCGCCGTGATCGAGCGGGCGCGCGCCGGCAAACTGCGCGCCGACGAGATCGTGGGCGGCAGCTTCACGGTCTCCAATCTGGGCATGTTCGGGGTCGATCAGTTCGATGCCATCATCAACCCGCCGCAAGGCGCGATTTTGGCGATCGGAGCGGCGCGGCTTTGTCCGGTCGAACGGGGCGGCGGCTTGAGTGTGGCCCAGGTCGCGAATTTCTCCTTGTCCTGCGACCATCGAGCGATCGACGGCGCCGTCGGCGCCGCCTTCCTGAAGGAGCTGACGGCGTTGATTGAAACGCCGCAACGCCTGTAGCGCATCCCGGGACGGCTACATCCCTCGGTGCCTGGGAGCCTCGAGGTGTTCTCAAACCCTGTCCTCTGCCCAAGTGGCGCCCCACGCATCGGCATCGACGCTGCATACCGCGTCGGAATACGCGTCGAGCAGTTCACGAATCGCCAAGCGGTCCTCAAACGGTCCTGCGAATGTCATTGAATCTCCGAGTCGCCGGCTCAACGCCGACCGGACAATCGTCGATAGTGGTCGCGCAGTTCGCGCCGCAACACCTTGCCGGTGTGATTGCGAGGCAAGGCGCTCACGAAATCCACCGACTTCGGAAGTTTGTATCGCGCTATCCGCTCCGCCGCCCACGCAATGATTCCCGCCTCGTCCGGATTCGCACCGGCGGCGAGAACGACCACGGCCTTGACTGCCT
>Ga0179587_10000265_pt1 | contig 21936 bp, 20 predicted proteins | sample CZODoug2_1_08_16_FD_185932 | JGI IMG/M metagenome (GOLD analysis project Ga0179587, IMG submission 185932) | Vadose zone soil fungal communities from Angelo Coast Range Reserve, California, USA - CZODoug2_1_08_16fungal | ecosystem: Environmental > Terrestrial > Soil > Vadose zone | place: USA...
GGTCGCCGACAGCGTCCTTCTCGCCGCCGCGCTGATTACCACGGTGTTGGTCAGCAAGGGGCTAGGCTTCGACCGCGCCGACCGCATGACAATCGTCTTTTGCGGTTCGAAGAAGAGCCTGTCTCAGGGCATCACTATGGCCAAGGTGATTTTCGCTTCGCACACCGTGGGTGCGGCCGTCCTCCCCCTCATGCTCTTCCATCAGATCCAGCTGATGGTCTGCGCGGCGCTGGCCCAACGTTGGGGCCGCGGCGCGGAGTCCTCTGCATCTCCGGCTTCAGCAGAATGCCAGCGCACGCAGAACTAATCGTTTGGTGTGAATACACCTCTATCAAAACCTCGAACGGCGTTCCAGCAACGGTGGACGGATCCGCTGCAGGCGTCGATGTTCAAGGTTCAGTTTACAGGTGGCAAAACCAGACGTTCACCCGAAGGCGAATCGTTCAGCGTCATTGGATCGGACGTAACGCGCTCTCGTATCCGCGACGGAGGCTTGTCTCCGACCGTAAGGTTGCTGATCGCCCGGCGGCGAAGCCGGCGAGAGCAGATTAGCACTTAGTACGAACCCGATGCCGCGGATGCTGCGGATCATGGGAGCTTCATTCGGTGCGTCGACCTTGCGACGCAATCGCCCGAGATGAACATCGACAAGGTTCGTTTCGGGGACGAATTTGTAATGCCACACCTCTTTCAGGAGGGTGGCTCGGGTCAGCACTTTGTCGTTCCGCTTCATCATGTATTTGAGCAGCAAGAACTCACGCGGCCGGAGATCAATTTGGCGCTCGCCGCGCCTAGCGGTTCGGTCGATGAGATCGAGTTCGAGAGCGCCCACGCGCAGCGTCGTCTCCGCGCCCGAAACCGGCGGCGGATTTTCGCTGGACGGCACCTCGACCGATCCGAGACGCCGTTCCGACCCGGCCTTGCGCCGGAGAGATGATCCACGCATTCGGTCAGCTATCCTCTCAAGTGTGCTGAGCAACAGCGAACGAATGTCGGTCTCTTGTGAAAACACATCCGTCCGCAACTCCGCGAGCACATCCTGGACGAGATGACGCGCTGGATTGGATAAACCCTCGATGCTGCTCAAAAGTTCAGCGGCTTCATTCCGCGGCATCGGCGGCGCCTGCGTGCTTCGGGCAAAGCAGCGATGCTGTCCAAGCCTGCTTGACGCGTTCAGCGAATGTGCGGGTCTCGGATCCGAAATCCGGGTATCGGTGGCGACGGATGCGGACTTCGTCCGATCGAGACTGTCACGGTTATTCTTGTATGCTCTCATCGCAACCTCCTTTCTCTGGGCCGTGCGGATTCGTCTTCCGTCGGCCGACGTGGAGTTGGTTCCGGTCGTCAGGCCGCCTGGGCCAGACACAGCCATCTGCGGTCGTCGTCCCGCCGGTCCCTGAGGCGGTCAGCGCACTTCCTTGAGCAAAGGGCAGTTCGGAAGACATAGTGGCGGGCAAGACCAAATCGTCCGTCACAGATCGCGCAATGCCTGGCTGTGCCGGTCCAGTGATATTGGGCAGTGTTACGCATGCTTGCCTCCTGTGGTGTTCGCGAAGGAAGAGGTCTTTCGGTCGCCATGGGCGTAGCGTAGACGTGAAGTAGGTCCTTGGGGTCGTAGTGGCCTGCCAGATCTCGCGGCGCCAGGGACACCGTGCGTGGAGTTTCACGCGCATTGGCCGCGAAGCGCATAGGGGACTTGGTCGGTCGACCGCGGTTATGCTCGATCTGAATGGTCGGATTGGCGAGCACCTCGTCACCTGCAATTGGATCGTCGATGGCAGTGAGACTAAGAGCGCGGGACAACTGGCTCAATCATACGTGGGTGAGAGCCGGACATAGAAACGCTTCGGGAGAGCCATACCGAGGTATGATCAATAATGACCCGACCCTGCAAGGCGTTGGGGCGGTCTGCGAAAAATCGTGCGTAATTAGAAGACGGCGATGTGGGCAGGTCGAGCCCTGGTTGGTAAGGCGACTCGTTCCTTCGTGACGCAAATCGTGAAAATGAAGGTCATCGATCTTCAATTGCCGACACTGGCGACGAACTGCTGCTCCAAGGGATCGTCCATTGTAAGGACCTTCTGAACGCCGAGACCGCTCTCACCCGCGACCATCACGGCGACGTTTTTCTGTCCGCCATCCTTGAAGGGCCGTCCAAGTGGACGCTTCGACCTGTCGCCGAAGTGTTCTACGAGGACGAATTTGGCCAGGCGCATACGGTCTCTGGTTTGGTAGGTCTGATCTGGCAAGTTCGGGACAATTTGAGTTTCGACTTCGCCATACGCCACGAACTCAAGAATGGGCATCCAGGGAATGAAATTCGTGCCGGTTTGACGTTTGGCTTCCCGCTCTCCTACATCGAAGGACACGCAACGCATTGACCCGCTCGCTGAAGGTGAAGGGACACAGTCCCCATTCGAAACCGTATTGAGGCCCGGCGAGTTGCCGTCGCCGAACCGCGCCCAGGTCCACGGGCCACAGCGGCTCCTATCGGCCCGGGCCCGCTCTTTGGCTTTGAAGGAGGCGGTCCTTGACCGTCCGCGCTATCGCCGCCGGCGCCTCGTCGGGGATCGCAAAGCACGAGCTCACGTTGATCTCGCAGAGGACGTAGGTGTCGGCGCCGGCCGCATCCCGCGGGCCGTAGAGGAAATCCAGCTCGCCATCCTTTTAGTGCGGATAATCGCCAGAGCGGTAAGCTTTCTTTTAAAGATTTCTGCAAGGTTTTGATGACCAGCGCGGATCCTGTTCGGAGGTCCGCCATGATTCGATTTCAGACTCAGAGGACCAAGTTGCCAACCCGCTCGGCGGCTGGGAGGCGAGGTCGGATTAGTACGACCGCATTTGTGGCGTCCGTAGCGCTAATTGCGCAGATACTTTCTGCATGCTCTAGTCTTCCTCAATCCTTTCCGGCAACTAGCGCGGTAGCGCAGTACCCGGACTTGAACGACCCGCCGCCGACCGTTGCATTGCGCGTCGATCAAGCGGCGCAGATAAAAGCTGAACTGATCCAGGTTCGCGACGACCAAGAGCGCGCCGCAACTGAGCAGCAAGCACTCCACTAGGCCGGTGTCGGCGGGCCTTCGGGGTTCCGGGTCGGCCGGTCCTAGCTACGATCATCCGCGCTTCGATCGCGTCTTGTGCCTGGATCTCGCGCCGCCAAAGCTTGCCTTGCCGTTCACACTCCACGAACCACGTAGCTGGGCCGTCGATGAAGGTGTTCGCCGAGCGAAACCCTTGCGTTTCAGCCTCGAAAGCGTGCCAAGACTAATGACGGGTGTGCCCGTTGGCATAGTCGAAAAATCGCTCAGGGCTTGTTTCTTCGTGTCAGCTGCTTGGGCGACAGATGCGTTTCCCGCTTGAGGCATCGAGCACACGAATCTGATCGCCTCTGTCGCGACGAACTTGACGTCATGCCGATCGCCGATCCTGTCGAAGGCCAATCGTGTTATCTCCAATGATCTGAGCCCGCAAATTCCGCCAATGGGCTTCTTCGATAAGTATCGGCTGGGAGCTTCTGCTCAAGGTGGTCCGCCAACATACGGACTGTGCTTGGGCGGCCAATTTTGCCGCGATCGGGACTCTTCTCCCATGTGCTATGCTGTCGAATAACAATCTTCCAGACTTTGCGGAGCAATATTGATTCAAAGCGGCACCGAGCGCGCAATACCGATTCAAAGAATCGCTCGTTACAATTCGATCGTTGGGCGCAGGCAGCGATGCTGCGGACATTTTCGAAAGCATCGACCAGGACCAGTCGTTCGCCGTTGATGAAGACCCGCTGGCGTTGATGTCAGCCTCGCGGATGAGACGGGGTCCAGGAACAGTGGCGTGCCTTATCCCGGTTACTTGCCCGGCGTGGTGCAAGGCGCGGCCAGCGTGCCGCCCAGATACTGTTCGACCTCGGCCGGAGTCAACATGCGTCCGGCGCTCGCGCAGGCCACCTGGATCAGGTCATCCAGGCTCAGCCGCCACTGGCGCACCGTGCCGTCGTACGCGCCGGAAATGAGCCAGCGTCGGTCCGGGCTGAAGCCGAGGTGGAGCACCGAATCCTCGTGCCCGCGCAGCACAACCGGCGCGGCTCCCGGCGCGTCGGGACGCCATAGACGGATCGTTCGGTCCTCGCCGGCGGTGGCGAGCCATTGGCTGTCCGGGCTGAAGCCGGCGGCCATGATCTTCCCGACGTGCCCCTTCAGACGCACGGCCGGGGACGTCGCCGCCGCGCGCAGGTCCAGAAGGACCGCGCTGTGGTCCCACGATGCGAGGGCCACCCATCGATCGTCCGGGCTGAACACGGCGCGGAACACGCGGTCCTCGAAGTCGATCTCGCGGAGCAGTTTCGGCGACGCCCCGGGGCACCAACTCCCACAACCGTCCCTTCTGATCCACGCTGGCGGTGGCGGCCCAGCGCCCATCGCCGCTGAGCGATATCTGGTAGACGACCTCGCCATGCGGCAGCAGCGCCGGGGCCGGGCAGGGGTTCTCGGACGCCAGACTCCAGAGGTAGGCGGCCGTGTCCTGAGCGGCCGTTGCTAAAAGCTTGCCGTCGTCGCTAAACGCGAGCTCTCGAACCCCTCTTCTTGGCGGGCAGCGATGCCGTTTGGCCGGCAGCGATGCCGTGGCTCCAGCGCGGGCGTGTCGGCGGAGACGTCCCACAGATCCAGACTCGACCGCTGGCCGCCAGAGGTACCGCTGGCGAGCCAGCGGTTGTCGGGGCTGAAACGCAAGGTGCGGTCGTCGCTCCATCCCTCCTGAACCATCACCAGCGGAGGCCTGGCGAGGTCGTGCAGGCTCCAAAGGCTGATGCGCCCCTGGTCCTGCCTCTTCGCGGCGATCCAGCGACCGTCGGGGCTGAACGCGATCGAGCGTGCGAATCCCGGCATGGCCAGCATGTGCGCCGGCGCGCGGAGATCCTGCGTCGACCACAGCACGAGCCGGTCGTCGCCGTTGCTGGACGACGCGATCCAGCGGCCGTCCGCGCTCACGGCCATGCCCATTATGAGCGGGCCGACCGGCGCCCGCAGCACGAGCGGGTCCGCCCCCGGGTCAGGCAGGCGCCACAGCCGTGCCGGTTCGCCCTGTCCCCAGCTCAGCAAGTAGCCGGGGTCGGCTTCAGGTGAGAAGCGGAGCACTGCAATCGACAAGTCGTGCCCGCGCAGCGACGTCGCGCGCGGTCCGGGGCGCGCCAGGTCCCACAGGTTCAGGCTGCCGTCGGTTGCCGCGCTGGCCAGCGAGCGCCCGTCGCCGCCGAATCGGACCGCCGTCACCGGCCGCCATGACCAGAGAGAATGATTGGCCCGTGCGGCTCCCCTGTGTCGCCCGCCAAACGCCACAGGCGTACGTCGTTCGAACCACCGCTGCCGAGCGCGAGCCGGCGCTGATGTCGAGTGTCGTGATCCAGCCGCCGCCGCTTGCGTAGGTCGCGACCACGCTCGCCGGAGGGGCGGGCTGGGTCACATCCCACAGCTCGGCGACATAACCGTAAGCCGCCGTCTGCGGCTGGATGGAGGCTACCTATAGCTGACCGGCGGTTTTGACCAGGTGGCAGTAAGCTGCTACACGTTTACGTAGTGGCGCCGCCCGGCCTGATCGTTAGCGCCGTCGATTGCGGGCGCGGTCGGAGTCAGTCGTCGCGTTGCTCCCGGCGGGCCCAACCGGTACTGATGCAGCCGGCTCTGACTGAGCCGCGGAGCGCCAGGAACGGAGCCGGGCATGGGGTTGTCGGCGCGTTTGACCGCTGGGATAGTCGCCCTGATCGTGCTCACCGTGGCCGCCACCGGCGCGCTCACCTATCATAATGTGTCCGCAGTCGAGGTTCCGCGCGCGCTTGATCGTCTCGACATCCATGCCCGCCTGCTTGCCACCGATCTCGAGGCCTCTGTGGGCGAATTGCGAGGTGGTGTGCTCGCGATTCCGACAGCGGCTGCCGTCGCCTTCGAAGGCATCAGGAATGCGACGCGAGGCGGTGGCGTAGATCCCTTCGGCGTCACGACGCTGGCCCAATGGCGCGGCGCGCTGAGCCAGAGATTCGCCGCCCAACTGGCCGCCAATCCGGCTTATCGTCGGATCAGCCTGATCAGTGCCACCGACGGGGGCCGGGAGATCGTGCGGACCGACCGCATGGGGCCAGAGAACGCCGTCCGGGTCGCGTCCCAAGCCGAGCTCCAGCCCCGGGGCGACCGTGATTACTTCCAGCGCGCCATGCGGCTGCGCGCCGGCGAGGTCGATATCTCGGCGGTCGAACTCGATCGTGAGCACGGAGCGATCGACACGCCACGTTTGCCGGTCGTTAGGGCGTCGACTCCGGTCGTGGGGCCGGACGGGCGGCCATTCGGGATTGTGGTCATAGATATCGACCTGCGTGGGCCATTCGCGCGCGTACGCGAGAGCGCCCGACCCAGCGGCGCGGTTTACATCGTCAACAGCAACGGCGACTATCTGGTCCATCCCGATCCGGCTCGCGAGTTCGGCTTCCAACTCGGCGTGCCGTCGCGCCTGCAGGACGATTTTCCGAAGCTGGGCGGAATGCTGGCTCGTGGCAACGCGGCGTCGCAGGTGGTCCAGGAGCGCGGCGGTGCGGAGTTCGGCGTGGCCTTGGCCGGTGCGTGGCTTGCCGAAGGACCCCAGGTATTCGTCGTCGAGGCGGTGCCGTACGCGGATCTCACCACGACGTTGACCACCGTCCGCAACTCCACCGTGGCGGCGGTCCTGGTGGCAGCGATCGGCGCCGTCCTGCTGGCCATCGTGCTGGCGCGCTCCTTGACCCGGCCTCTCACCCAGATGACGGCGGCGATCGACAGCTTCGGGCGGGGCGAGCCGCTGAGCCTGCCGACCCGGTCCAGCGGCGAGATCGGCGTACTGGCCCGAGCCTTTGATCGTATGGCTGCCGAGGTGCGTGAAAAAACGGTGTCGCTGGAAACCGAGATCGTCGAGCGTCGACGGCTGTTTGCGAGCTCGCTCGACCTCATCCTGATCGTCGACCGCGAGGGCATTGTCATCGACATCAGCCCGAGCGCCGAGGCGATCCTCGGTTATCGTCCGGCCGAGATGATCGGCTGTAAAGGTGCCGCGCTCCTGCATCCTGGCGACCTTGAGCGGGCCCGCGAGGAAATGCGGGCGGTGCGCCAAGGCCGCGCCACGCGAAACTTTGACTGCCGCTACGTGCACCGTGACGGCCGCATCGTGCCGCTCACCTTGAGCGGGGCGTGGCTCGAGCTGGAGCAACGCTATTTCTTCATCGGCCGCGACATGACGGAACGCATCGCGTTGGAGCAACAGCTGCGCCAGTCCCAGAAGCTCGATGCGATCGGTCACCTCACCGGCGGTGTCGCTCACGACTTCAACAACATCCTTACGGTCATCACCGGGACCATCGAGATCCTCGCCGACGCGGTCGCTCATTCGCCGCAGCTTGCGTCGATTGCCCGAATGATCGACGACGCAGCACGGCGTGGCGCCGACCTCGTTCAGCAGTTGCTCGCCTTCGCCCGCAAGCAGCCGCTGCAGCCGCAGTCGACCGACGTGAATCGGTTGGTCCTTGACACCACCAAACTGCTTCGTCCAACTCTCGGCGAGAGCGTCGAGATCAAGATAACGCTCCAGGAAGACGCCTGGCCGGCGATGATTGATCCATCACAGCTCGGCACCGCGCTGATCAACTTGGCGGTCAACGCCCGCGATGCGATGCCGGGTGGCGGCAAGCTCATCCTGGAGACCGGTAACATAATGCTCGATGCGTCTTTTACCACGATCCATGCGGAGGAGGTCCGGCCCCACCCCTATGTGATGATCGCGGTGACCGACACCGGAGTCGGAATTCCAGCAGGCATTCGCGACAGGGTGTTCGAGCCGTTCTTCACGACCAAGGATGTCGGACAAGGAACCGGACTAGGGCTCAGCATGGTCTACGGTTTTGTCAAGCAATCGGGTGGCCACATCAAAATTGACAGCGAGGAAGGCCACGGCACTACTTTTAAGCTGTACCTGCCGCGCAGCAGCGAGTCCGTCGCACCGATCGAGCGACCGGTCGTCGCCGCTGAGGGCGGCGAGGAGACCATTCTGGTGGTCGAGGACGACGCATTGGTCCGTCAATACGTTGTCGCGCAGTTGGAAAGCCTGCGCTATGCGGTGCTCGCCGCTGCCTCGGCGCGCGAGGCTCTCGACATGATCGCCGCCGGCCGCGCATTCGATCTGCTGTTCACCGATGTGATCCTCGGCAGCGGATTCAACGGTCCAGCGCTCGCCGATGAGATCCTGCGGCTGCGCCCTGGTGTCAAGGTGCTGTATACATCCGGATACACGAAGGACGAAATGGCGACCGACGGCCGGATTGATCCCGGCGTCGCGCTGATCCATAAGCCCTATCGCAAGATCGAACTCGCGCGCAAGATCCGCGCCGTTCTTGGCACACCTTCCGGCACGACGACGCAAGATTGGCTCAGAAAGCTGCGATGAGCTGCGAAGGCGTCTTGATCCTGATCTGCCGGCGCACAAGCATTCGCATCGCAATTCCGCTTGAGGTCGAAAGACAACGACAGACATCGCCTTTCCATAACATTCGATTAGCGAAGGATCAGCACAGAAGGTCGGATAGTGATGCTTGGCTATTCGTCATCCCAAACACTGGCTAAATCGGACGGCGATGCCGCGTAAAAATATGTCCCAATTATTCTTTGCGCATGGGGCTAGCTGCGGTTAAAGAACTCGCTGCTGATGCCGTTGTGATTCGCCATGTAAGCTGGAAGTTAATCAATGCTCAGACCTTCTGCAAAGGCTGGACGGTGCTGTCCGCACTCGACATGCTCGATGTCGTCACCGCCGTTGTCCGTTATCGCAATCAACCCCGTTCCTTCGCACTCGCACTTATCTTTCTTTTTCATAAAACGTATATGATTGGCTTTTACTCATTGTAACTCTACTGAGAAATCGACCAAGCGATCGAAACACTGCACTCTGTGAACTGCTTTTTTGTCAAGAGCGTAGGTCACACACACGAAATAGTATTCGGCGCGTAGTTTTCTCAAGAAGAGCATTGGAATTGGGCGATGAGCGACAAGTGCGCACTGATGGAAAACTATTGCTTAGAGCAGTCAAGATTAGAGCCCAAGAACCGGGGAAAGTGGATCGCACAGGCTGAACGTTGGCACGAACTCGGGCGCGCACAAAAGTCTTGGCGTAAACCGAAAAAGCAACAGGCCATGGACGCTGGCCCCAAATCCCAACAACAGAGCTGACCCCCTTATAGCGGAGCGAAGTAATCGCGAACCGCTCAAGTGACCTAGCAGGCTGTTGAAGAACTCAGCTTCGTACGCAAACGAAGCCTGAATCGTCGCCATTATGTATGTAGAAGTGGCCAACGAGCCTGCCCGGAGCGCCGATCATCGTCCATCCGCGACCGCAGGCGGGGTCGTTGTCGTCGTGTCCAGCCGCACCGTAGGCGGCGGCAACGAAGGTAAAGGCCCATTCGACGCGATCACGACCGCGGAACCTGATCTTCTCTTGCATGGCACGGTCTTGATCCAGCCGAATGCCTGTGTTTCGGCGTGCAATTTTTTGGGCGCCGATTGACAGCTTAAGGCACGCCCGCGTGCTTGGCCGGCAGCATGCCGACAAATCCGCTGATGTCAGCGTACCAGACATTGCCATCGCGATCGACGGCGATGCTGAACGGGCGCGCATTGTCGCGGGGAAGCGCAAAGACCGCGATGCGGCCGTTGCGCAACCGCCCGAGGCTCGCACGGCGCATCATGCCGAACCAGACGTCCTCATTGGGAGCAACGGCAATGCCGCTGAGACCGGAAGTTTCCTGACCCACCTCGACATCCGAGAACTGTCCATCCTTGAATCGCCCAATCCGATTAGCGCGGAATTGCAGGAACCACACCGAGCCATCGGAGCCAGCCGCGATGTCAGTCGGCACGGCGCCGCCACGCGGCAGATCGAATGTCGAGCCGGTCCCATCGGCGGCGACACGGAGCAACTGGTTGCCGTTCTGCAGCGTCGCCCATATGGCACCATCGGCTGCCGCTGCGACCCCATAAGGTCCGCCGCGCGCGGACTCGATCTGATAGCGGGTAAAGGCTCCGTCCTTCAGCCGGGTCATGCCATAGCCGGTCGGATCGGCGAACCAGGCGGCGCCGTCAGAGGCGATCGCCAGCCGTCCGAGGCGCGCGATCGGAGTGTCGAGCACAAATTGCGCGATCTCGCCGGCGCTGCTGATGCGCGCGATGGCGCGCGCGGAAAGGTCAGTGTACCAGGCGCTGCCGTCGGCCGCGACCGCGAGCCCGAGCGGCTCGACATTGCGGTTCATCGTGGGCAGCTGTTCGACGTGGCCGTTGCGTACACGGCCGATCGTTTGGGCATGGTCGATCGTGAACCACACGCTGCCATCAGTGCCCGCCGCGATCGCAATCGGCGCGTCCTGCGGCTCAGCCATGCGGTACTCGACGAATTTCTCCTCTGGAATAGTGCGCAGCAGCAGAAGCCCGCCTCCTGCCAGGACCGCGATACCGAGCGCCACAGCTCGTGCCCCGATTCCGAAGTCTTTAAGCCTTCGCGACGCACTCCATACGAACTTAGGAATCGAAAAGGACACTGGCAACTCCACGATCCATACGCCGCTCTTGAACCCAACGTTTGCAGCAGCAGTCTCCGCGCGGTATGAGCAAACCTTGGGTTCTCAGCGCGGCGAATGGGCGGCGGTGGCGCGCCGATGCGACAGGTACCGCGCTAGACCGCCGCCGATCAGCACCAGCAGACAGAACGAGAGTCGGCCAGCTACGCTGATCGGTTCGGTTCGTGTCAGCGCGCTGCGGCGTTCGATGGCCGTGCGCCAGACTTCCGTATAGGGCATCAGTGAGAAAACCACGTAGATGAGGCCCGCATCGTTCGGATCGCAGGCGAGAAGCCCGGCCTCGATATGGATTGGAAGGTTGTCTTCTTTCGTCGCCCAAGTGTCACCGCCGTCCACGGTGCGATAGATTCCGCGATCGGAGGAGACCACCAGGGTTTTCGCGTCCGCGCTGGCCACAATGCCGCGCACTTTTGCTCTCTCCTCGGGCAGCGAGCTTCCGACGGAATGCCAACCAGAGCCGAGATCGTCGCTGACCACGATACGGCCGCTGGCCACCGCCCAGATGCGTTGCGGTTGCGTCGCATCGGCCGCGATCGTGTCGACCGGCGCATCCCTGCCGCCGAAACCGGCGTCGCGCCAGCTGCGCCCGCCATCGCGGCTGATCATCGCCCGGCCGTCGATCACGGCCGCCAGAATGTTGGCCGATCCCGGGATCGCCGCCAGCGCCGTCATCTCGCTGCGCTGCGAAAGTCCCGGCATGGCCGCATAGGTGCGGCCGCCGTCCTTGCTCGCGAACAGTTGGTTTGGGCCGAGCAAATATAGACGATCGTCCGCCGTCCCGGCGACCAGCGCGCGCGCGGGGAGCGCCGACTCCGGAGCCTCGGCGCGGAGCCAACCGTTTTGGTCGCGACGAAACACGCCGCTTTCTGCCGCGCACATGGCCCACTCGCCGTTAGAGGAGAAGGCCACAGCAAATACAGCGCCGAAGATGACATCGCGCGCCTCCGCCACCCAGTTCCGTCCGCCATTGCGAGAGCTCAGGATTCCGAGATCGGTGCCGACCAGCAGGTGGGACGAATCGCGTGGATCGACTGCAATGACGAGCGCCGCGTTGAGAAACAAACCGACGTCCGCGTTCAACCAGGTGGCGCCAAAATCGCGGGAGCGAAACACGCCGCCATAGCTGCTCGCATCATGCGGCGATGCGCTGTCTGCCATCAGGCACACCAAGCAGGCAAGCCAGAGGGGCAGCCAACGCGCGCCAATCCGTTTTCTTCCAGTCCCAGTATGAAGCGCTCGGGGTGGGAAGCCTGGGCCCAACCCGAAAACGCCTTTCATGGCTTACGCGACTTTTCACCTGGCGCCAGCGTGAGCTCGGCCATGCGCCCGCCGTTCAGCGCTACCCACGAATTCTTGGTCAGTGGATATTTGTCCGTGTAGCTCAGCGGCTCATGAGCGGCGACGCAGTTGTTGTAACCGCCCGTGATCTTGTAGCACTTCTCGTAGGCGAGAAACTGCTGGACCGTATCGGTCTGCTGCACGTTCGCCGTCATCCAATCGCGAATGCCCTCGTAGGACGAGAACGCGTCCGAGCCGAACACCAGCTTGCCGATGCTGGTCGGCACCTCAAGCAGCTGCGAGCCGGCCGTATGAGCGCGAAATGCGGGATGAATCCGCACACCCGGCAGGATCTCCATTTCGCCGTCGACGATCACCGCCTTGCCCTTCAGAACCTTGCCGTAAACCTCCTCGACAGTGAGCGGCATGTAGCCACAGGCGGGCGTACGATTGCAGCCACCGGGATCGGAGTTAACCGCGCGGATGTGCGGCTCCGGATAGTTGAGCGCCCATTCGATCGCCTTGAGCTCCTCACGTTGGACGTAGAGCACGGCATTTGGCAGATCAGACAATTGGCCGGCATGATCCCAGTGGGCGTGACCGATCACCACCTTGGTGACATCGGCAGCATTGAAGCCGAGAGTCTTCAGTTGGTCCGGCAGCGGAGCCCAGTGGTCCGACCCGGTCATCTTCAGGTAGTCCTGCTGCTTCCAGCCCGTATCGTAGAGGATCAACTCACTGCCGCACTTGATCACGCCGATATTCACCGGCAAGTCGACGCTCGGAATGTTGCTCTCCGGTTTGGTGCTGCCGGGCACGAATGCGCGATCCGGCATGAACGATCCGAACGGCACGTTCATGAAACGGCTGCTCTCGATCAGCCATGCCGAGCAGACGGGTTCCTGGGCCCGGGCCGGAGCGCCGAACAGACTTGCCACCGCCGCTATCCCAACAGCTAACGCCAACGGACTACTCCGTAACGCGGGTCTTCTCATGGCCTTCCTCCCTGCAGTTTGATTGAGTTTTCTGATTGAGATTGGACTGCGCTTGTCTCTTCTCTCCTAGTTCAATTCGCCCCTAGTGCGGTTTATATTGTCCCGGCCACAGCACTTCACCGACGCGCAGCATGTCCTCCGAGGCCAGTACGTCCATCCGGTGAGCGTCGTTAAGATGTTGAGAGTTGCCATCCTCGGTGAATTTCAGGATCTCGGCTGCAGCATTGGCGTAGAGCGCCATTGCGTTGACGTACTGGTCCTGCGTCGTGGACAGTGAGGCCGGCGCACTCATGGCGCGGACCTGTATTCCGGCATCCTGAAAGAACTTCGCCATCGGCTGAATCTTTCGTGCAAACGCGTGCACGTCCCGATCCTCGGTCTGATACGAGATCCCGGCAAAACTCATCGCCACCGCCAACCGGGTCGCTTCTCGGTGGACGGCCCACAAGGCCGTCGCGAAGCGTTCCTCGTCCGCCGTCAAAGCTGGCAGCTGGGCTTTCTCAGCCCGAGCGCTGACGGTTTCGGCTACCGGTTGCCGCAGCGGCACCTCGTGCAGCCACGCAGCACCCGCAGTTGCTGCGAGCGCCGCAAAGACGCCAGCCAACAACAACGACCGACCACTGGGCATGCCGATCGTCTGAATGGGCTTCCTCCATATTTTTCTTGGCAGTGTATCCCTCGGTTTCCGCCGCAGTCAATTGGCGCGGCGGCGAAACAGACCCGCGCCTATCATTGATTTGGCGCGACCACGGGCCGTGCTCTCCGGCGCGAGCAGGGTTAGCCGTAAGATGCGACTGACGTAGGAGTCGTTGACCTTCTCCGCCTTGGCGAGTTCTGTGGCCGACGCGTATTCCCCGTTCTCCAGCATTTCGCGCCAGCGATGGGCGCGTACGACGGCCTTGAGCAAGGAATGATCGACGCGCGGCGAGGGCGACCAAGGTACAGAACCTGGGGGCGTCAGGACGGCTTGCGGCCGGCACGCTGGCGAAATCGGACGGGAATTCGGACCGTGACGGTTCGCTCATCCTTGCTGATGCTGATCTTGGGCGAGGGGACCGCGGAGGTCATGCGACATCCTGTTTTCCGGTGGAATTGGTGGCGAGTTCGGTGACCAGCGTGCCGATCCCGTCGATACGCAGTTTGACCTCGATGCCATCCACGGCGACATCGACCCGGTCGACGAGAAGCCGGACGATGCGCGCTTGCTCCGCCGGGAACAATTCGCCCCAGAGCGGCTCGAATTCGACCAATGCCGTTCGCACCTCGGCTTCAGTCAATTCCGGCAACGTCTCCCGCGGCACCCTGAACTCGCTGGATTTTCCGCCATCGAGCTGCGCACCTTACGCGATGCCGGCAACTTTATCGCCAAGTGCGACGAGCCGCCATCCTGCTCCAGTCCGACCACACTTCCATCGATCAGGTGGCGCACAACACCGGGTACGCGAGCAGGAGCGGTTTCCTGAGAAACGCGTTGGTCGCCCCGCGATATCGATATCCTGCCGCACGACCAGCTTGGCAATTGTCCCCGAGGCGTGACCGTCTACATAGCAACGAGTTCATCGACAAGAGAGTCACGGCTCGACGCGAGAACTCTTGCAATAACGAGGGGAAGGACGATCGTCGACGTGGTCGACAACTGGGTCGGCAGGCTGACCTTCAATCCCGGCGCGCGGCGTCGAAGTTTTCTGCCCTTCTCAAATCCAACGGCTGCGCCGGAGCGGCGACAGACTGTCAAGCGTTTGCGGTCAGCCTAAGCCGCGTCTGTCTGAAGCAATGGTCGAGCATCGTGAGCTAAGCCAGGGTCGGGCCCTCGAACTCGCTCCTAACTTCTCGCCGGTGGTCCCGATGGAATTGACTTGCCAAAGCAGCCTCCCGCGAGATTTTCCAGGAGAAGTCAGCGGCGCGCGCTCCGATCGAAAGCAGTTAATTCGAAAGCAGTTAATCGGGCTGATGGCGCTGTTGGCGAGGGATGACGTCTTGGTTGTCGCCCGGTTCGATCGGTTGGCTCGATAATTCCCCGGGAAACCTTTCGGCTGTCCTGACCAACACGCTCCCTGACTTGAACCCCCGACAAGCGAGCTCGACAGAAAACGACCACTCCCTCTAAGGTCCGGAATTAGACAGCGATCTCAATTACATAAGAGTTCGTAGTTCTGAGTGGCGCGCCAGATTCGCAATCAAGTTATTGACTTCTAAGGCCTCACTACCGTCGTTTGCCACTTCGTCGGAACGCAGTTTGCCACTTCCCGTTTCGATCCGCTTCCGAATGGCTTTGCCATAAGCAGACCACCGCGTTCGCACATTTCAATGTCCACTTACCTCAAAAATTGCTGACGTGCTGGCGCGTTCGCCATTCGCGGTGGAGTCTGGGGTCATGCCGTAGGGGCAAGATTTGAATTTGCAACCTTCGGGTGATTAGCTTGACGAGTTACCGGACTGCTCCACCCCTCGATAACCCGCTGCGCGCCCTTTAAGGGGAACCGCCTTCCGCGAAACGGGATGAGTGACCTGACGCACGTTCCGCGCCGTAGCTTGGTGACAAAAGCTATCCGTGAGCCCCCTCTGTCAGGAACGCAAACTGGCGCGAAACACGATGGTGGGGGAAGCGCACTCGACGTCGTTCAGTGCGCGTTTCGATCCCGACTCCGTGAATCAGGGTTGTCGTCACATCGGTCGTCGACCATAATCCGCTGGTGCCAGCATGAATGAGTGCTCGAACCGTGAGTGAATCAGAAGCACAGTCTGAAGTTTCTCCGGGCGCACCCGGCGAGCAAGGCCGGCCTCCACGTCAGGAGCCGCCTCGCGGCAAGAAACCTGGCTCCTCTCGGGGCATCGTGATCGGAATTGCCGGCGGGCTCGTGATCGCTGGAATAGCCGGCGTCGTCGTATTGCCCAACATCGTCCGCGACAAGCCGCCTGTTGTTGGTGAGGAATCCACTCTGGAAGTGCTCGTACCCGCCGACATCAGTGCAGCCCTCCCTACCCTCGATCCGGGAACTTCGAAAGCAGCGGTGGATGACGCGAAGAACTGCAAGGCGCCGCTGGCATGGGTGACGTTGACGCAACGGAATGGGCATGGCGGCATGGTGCGCGTCCGTTCGGGACAATATCTGTCGCCGCCGATCAATCTCACCCCAGCACCTCAGCGCGTCGCTGTTCCCTATCCCGCACCTTATCCCGTGGGCCGTGGGGTTTTGACATTGGTCGGCGAGGCGGACCAGGTGGGGTTCTACCTGAGGCCCGGTGGTATTCAGGACGTGAACGGCACGTATTCCGTTAACGTGAGATGGCAGGTTCGCAACCCGTGCCCATCATGAATGTGCAAATTGGGTGAACTGGACGCCGTGATTGGGAATTGCCTTCAATGAAGAACTTCTTCCGCAACAACCCGATGGCCGGCATGTGCGTCGCCATGATTGTGGCCGCGGTCGCCACCAACTGGATACTTAATCCTAGATCCGGTCCATTCAGCGCATTGACATGGGCAAACTCGCTTACGGTTGGTGCCGTGCTTCTGATCATGGTGGCCGGCGTCGCAATGACCTACGTGGCGATGCGGCTCGGCAACGACCCGACCGGATTCGGATTGGTCCCCGTCGGGGAGGGCTATACGGTCGGGCGTCGGCTGAACGTGGATTCTCCTTCCGTGTCTGTCCGCAGCGCCGACGAGGTGCTCGACGAACTTGACCAGATGATAGGGCTCAGCTCCGTCAAGGAGGAGGTCAACAAGTTGTTGGCCGGCATCGAAGTCGAGCGCAAGCGCCGTGAACAGGGCTTGCCCGTGGCGAAGGTGGGCCGTCACATGGTGTTCACCGGGCCGCCCGGCGTCGGCAAGACCGAGATCGCGCGCGCCCTGGGGGAGATTTATCGCTCGCTCAAAGTGCTGCGCAAAGGACACGTGGTGGAGGTGCAGCGCGCCGATCTGGTCGCAGGTTATATCGGGCAGACGGCCATCAAGACGCTGGACAGGTGCAAAGAGGCGCTCGACGGCATCCTCTTCGTCGACGAAGCCTATTCTCTCGCGGGCGAAGGCAAGGATTTCGGCCAAGAGGCAATCGCGACGTTGATCAAGTTCATGGAAGACAACCGCGATCGCGTCATGGTGATCGCCGCCGGATACCCGAATGAAATGCGGCGTTTCATCGCCACGAATCCAGGCTTGGCGAGCCGCTTCAACAGGACCATCGAATTCCCGGCCTATGAGCCGAAAGAACTCGCTGCGATCTTGCGACTGATGGCCAATCGACAACGTGCGGAGTTGCCCGACGTACTCGAGAAAAGCCTGGTCCCCTGGATCGAATCCCAGTGGAGAAGCGAGGGCTGGGGCAACGCTCGCGAGATGCGCAATCTTCTTGACAAGGCGAGCGAAGCCCAGTCCTTGCGCGTGGCCGCCGACCCGACCGCCGACATATCCAAGATCGAGATGGTCGACTTCGAAAGCATAGGCGTGAATTTGGTGCGAACACGGGTCCCGCCGCCGGCGCCTCCACCCGTGCCGACCATACCAACTCCGGCTCCGATCGTGGTTGAACACGCGTTGGTACCTTCTTCGCCCGACCATTTGGCGCCACGCGCCGGGCGCAGGCTGAAGGTTGAGGCCACTATCCTCCCTGAACGCACTCTCGATCAGGCGCTGGACCGCCTCGAAGAGATGGTCGGGCTGGAATCGGTCAAGGAGGAGGTGAACAGGCTCATGTCGTCGCTTGAAGTCGAGCGCTTGCGCCGCGAGCAAGGTCTCGTCATCGCGCCGATCAGCCGGCACATGGTATTTACCGGTCCGCCCGGAGTGGGAAAGACCGAGATCGCGCGTGCACTCGGCGAGATCTATCGTTCACTCAACGTGCTGCGAAAAGGTCATCTGGTCGAGACCGACCGCTCGGGTCTCGTCGCGGGTTATATCGGCCAAACTGCTCCCAAGACGCTCGACAAATGCAGGGAAGCGCTCGACGGCATCCTGTTCATCGATGAAGCATATTCGCTTGCCCGACCGGGTAACGATTTCGGTCAGGAGGCAATCGATACGTTGCTCAAATTCATGGAGGACAACCGCGACCGCATCGTCGTCATTGTTGCGGGTTACCCGAATGAGATGCAGCGCTTCATCAGTAGCAATCCCGGTCTTTCCAGCCGCTTCACCAAGATGATCGAGTTTCCGCCCTATGCCGCAAACGAGCTCGCCGCCATCCTGCGGGTGATGGCAAAACGACAAAACTTCGTATTGCCGGATGATCTCGAGTCCAGCCTCGGTCCGTGGATGAAGGTGGGCATGCGCAACAAGTCCTGGGGGCAGGCGCGCGAGATGCGAACGCTGCTGGAGCGCGCGCGAGAGGCCCAGGCCACGCGCATTGCACATGCCCCTGCAGCGGACGTGCGTCAGCTCACCATGGCGGATATTGAGGCGGCCATCCGGATTTCCGGATATCGCGAGACCGTGCCGGAAAAGATCAGCGATACCCTCGTCAAAATTCCCGCTCTCCCTCGCTCGGTCATTCCTCTGTCGGAGGGGACATCAGCTCTGCAGGCCGCTGTTGTGACAATAAAACTAGAAAGTGGTGGCCACGGCAGCGGCTTTTTCATCTCCAGGGATGGGTATCTTTTGACCAACCAGCACGTGGTACAAGACCACAAATTTGTAACGATCAAACTGACAACTGGCCGTCAGATGCCTGGCGAGGTGTTGCGATCGCATAAGGCGCGAGATGTCGCCCTGGTCAAGGTGAACGAATCGGCCATGAATGCGCTGCCGCTGCAGCTCGAACCGCCTGATGTCGCCGCCGAGGTCTATGCGGTAGGTACGCCGCAAGATGAGAAATATTCGACGACCATAACCAAAGGCATCGTCAGCGCCTATCGCACGGACAACGATCTCAAGCTCATACAAAGCGACGCCACCATCCATGGCGGCAGCAGCGGAGGAGCAATGGTGGACCTGTTCGGCAATGTCGTCGCCATCAGTGTTTCCGGATTTACCATGTCGGAGAAGAAGGTGGGCACAAGCATCAACTTCTTCATTCCCATTGCCGATGCACTCAAGTTCCTCGCCGTTGAGCTGGTCGAGCAGGACCTGGCATAGCCGTAAACGAACCAATCGGCCCCCTGGATGCAATTAGAACAGACAAGCTCGATGACAGCGATCGGCCGAACAGCGGCCTTGCATATCGCGTTTTGGCAGTACGATCCGTGGTACCGTCGCGCGTGGCTTGTCTGGCCGCAGGTGACAGCAATCCTTCTTGCGAGCTGGTTTCTTGCGAGTCCTGGTCCTGAAGCAGCAGTTCCGTTGGGCAATTGGGCAAAGCCTGCCGATTGCACCAACGCGTCGACCCCGGGCTGCGCCGCAACCCGGCGCGCCGTGTATGTCTGGGACGAAGAGGTCAGCAGACCCGCCATCGCCAATCAGGTCACGGTCAACGTCGACCGGTCGACCTTTCGAAATTCTGCCGCGGACGACCAGCCGAAACTCGCGGCGGCGCTTGGCGCCTATTATCGCTATGATTGGGCGAAGGCGGTCGACATCCTGAAATCGGCGACCGCAACCGACCCGAACGTCCAGTTCATCACGGCGCTCGCCCTGCTGCTACCAAATTCGACCGACCAGGCGCGCAGCGCGGAAGAGTTGCTGCGCGAGGCGGCCGCCGGGGGACATCGTCAGGCGGGCAGCGTGCTCGGGCGCATCCTCTTCGCGGGCGTCGGCGGCCTGCCGAAGGATGAGACGGCGGGACGGAAGTTGATCGATGACGCCGTGGCGGCTGGCGAGCCGTACGCGATGCGGCTGGCTGCTGCCGGATACGTCAGCGGCGAACTTGGCGGCACATACGATACCGTCAAGGCAGTCGATCTCTTGCGTAGGGCGGCGGATGGTGGCGAACTCATCGCCATGGCGCAACTTGCCTACTGCATCGATACCGGGCGAGGCGGGCTTGCCCGCGACGCCGCGAAGACGACCGACTATTTGCGACGCGCGGCGGATGCGGGGTTCGAGGGGGCGCAGCTCACGCTCGCACGGTGGCTCAGAGACCGATATGGCAATCGAGAAAGCGCGGATTTGTCGGAATCGATCAAGTGGTTCGAGCGGTCGTATCACCAAGGGCAATCGGTCTACGCTCTCGCGGAGCTCGCTTATGTCTACAGATACGCGCGGGAGGCGCCGTGGTTCGACACCAAGCGCTCGTTTGAATTGCTCCAGCTTTGCGCGCCTTACAAATATGCCTATTGCCATTATTGGCTTGCTCGTGCCTACCACGAGGGGGCCGGAACGGCGCGAGACCTCACCAAGGCGTACGCTTACTACACGGTTGCGAAAGAGCTCGGGCGGCAAGAGGCAGCCCCCAACCTTCAGAAACTCGATGATTTCCTTCAACCGGCCGTCAAGACCAGCGCAGCGGAGCTGGCCAAGAGCATTTCGGCGGGCCTCAAACCGATACCACGCGTGATCCGGCTACAAACGGCGGAGACTGAGACCGCAGGCCCATCTCCGTGGCCGGACCCCACCCCGCGACCGGCATCACCTTGATCCGCTAACTAATAGTCTTGCTGGCTCGTAACTATTCAAGCGCGTGCGAAGCATGGGATGGGTCTAGTCCATCGTCCGGTAGCCGAGCGCGTGGAGCATGACGCGCGGCTGACCCGTGCGCGGCATCGCGCCGTCCAGCTATCGTTCAGGCATCCTTTCGAGAAACCCCAACGGGCTTGAAGGATGCGTCGTGCGGCCGTGCGCCAGTGCGAAGGGAAACAACTATCTGCACCAAAATCGGCACCATGTTCCCGCACCGTCACTAGTACGACTGAGTCATTTAACTGAGTCAGTTTGCCGCGACGCGACATCTCGTGTTCGTCTACGAGCCACGCAAGCTGCCACGCGTGCTCTCGCCCGAAGAGGTGTTGCGGCTGCTGGAGGCCGCGCCCGGACCCAAGCACAAGGCGGCGCTCAGCGTTGCCGGTCTACGAGCCATGGAGGCGTCGCACTGAAGGTCTGCGACGTTGATTCCAGGCGCTCGATGATCCGGGTAGAGCAGGGCAAAGGCCGCAAGGATCGCCATGCCATGCTGTCACCGCAGCTGTTGGAGCGGCTGCGCGACTGGTGGCGCATCGCCCATCCTCAGGTGTGGATGTTCCCCGGCCGCGACCGCGTCAACCCGATGACCACGCGGCAGCTCAATCGGGTCTGCCACATGGCCGCCGAACTGGCTGGGCTGCCCAATTGGGTTGCCCCGCACACGCTCAGACATAGCTTCGCCACCCACCTGCTCGAGCAGAACATCGATATTCGTGTGATCCAGGTCTTGCTCGGAAGGGCGACATACTGCCCGCGAACAACAGGCTGAAGCACGCATCACTTACCGATTTCATCCTCGCTTCGGCGAGACGGTAGGCGTTAGGCGGCGGCTTGAGCGAGGCGGCGCCGCGTTTCTCGTTGTGCACCAACTTGACGGCACCTTTGCCTGCCTTCCGGCGTGGATGACTGACGAGGCTACGTCCCGATTCGAGATCAGCGTTGAGCCGCATTTTCCCCTGGATGTTCTTTGCTCCCTACGCAACGAGGTCGATGCGCTTCTAGGCTTTCTGGCGTCCGAATCAAAAACGGAGCGACCAGAGAATGACGCACCGATCCGAGAATCTCCAGCCAAGCCTGTTCGAGGCCGAGCGACCGTGCGTCGAACTGCGTGCAGCTCAAAAGAGCGAGCTCGCGATCGTCATCGAGGTGCTGCTGCGCGAGATCGCGGCGGCGCTGGCAAAGGCGGCAAGCGGGGGGAACGGCGATGACCAAGATCACGACTGAGCATCTCGCCCGCAACGCCTGCGTTTACATCCGGCAATCGACAGCAGACCAGCTCGCGCATAATCATGAGAGCCGACGGCGCCAATACGGCCTCGTCGATCGCGCCAAGCAGCTTGGCTGGAGCAACGTCGATGTCATCGACGACGACCTCGGCCGGTCCGGCGGCGGCATCGCGCGTCCCGGCTTCGAGCGGCTGCTTGCAACGATCTGCGACGGCCGTGTCGGCGCTGTGCTCGCGATCGAGGCGTCGCGTCTTG
>Ga0179587_10000266_pt1 | contig 21917 bp, 20 predicted proteins | sample CZODoug2_1_08_16_FD_185932 | JGI IMG/M metagenome (GOLD analysis project Ga0179587, IMG submission 185932) | Vadose zone soil fungal communities from Angelo Coast Range Reserve, California, USA - CZODoug2_1_08_16fungal | ecosystem: Environmental > Terrestrial > Soil > Vadose zone | place: USA...
GTAGGAATGTTGTGCCGCCCGAACTCGTCTTGCATGTAAACGGGAGGTCGTAAAGGTTGTACCAACGAATCGCCGACGATCGGACCGGCTCGAATAGGCCCTCATGGCTCAGATCCATGCGCCCCTGATTGAACCCCCAGCACTCATAATCCGCCGGAAAGTTGAACTGGGTGCGTTCGCCCATCAGCGATACCGAGTGAAGCGCGGGCTGATCGGCCAGGCGATAGCGGAACGCGACACCATCGTCATACGCCCGGAAGACTGCCTCCATACGGCGGCCATCGACCCGCTCGGTCAGCGAAACAACAACTTCGTTGAAATGGTCGGGCGCGCTTGACGCCTTGGTCGCGATCAGCTTGTGGACTTCATCGACCGAGCGCCGCTGCGTCCCGCTGATATCGAATGGGCCGAAATTTTTGGCATAGAGGATGTCGAGACCGAGCGGCGAAGGAGCAATGACCGTCTCGCCCTTCCGCTCGATGCGGTAGGTGGGCGGCGCGTCTCCGACCGACTCTTCGACCGTAACTTTGACTGCGCCATCTGGAGAGCGTAGTTCCACCGGAGCACCTTTGGTCGCCAGCACTTCTCCAGGCTTTGTCGAGCTACCTTCCTGCGCCTGGGCAGTCGCGCAAGCCGCTGCCAATGCAATCCCAATGCCTGCGAGCCAACAGACGCTCGTTCTCTCCAACATATGACCCCCCAAGGCCTTCTTTTTATCTAAGGTCAAATATATATGATAGATAAGCTATAGACAAGTCCGTTTCTTTAGCCTGCCATCCAGACTTGCTCATAGCGCTGTTGATTTTTACGCTGCTCGGCGGTTCTCAAACCCATCCCGGTACGCATCATTCACTAACAGCGCCTTTAAGAGCTTCACGTCCGTATCCGTTACCAGCACGCGCGAGCGGGCAGTCCCGGAGACCAGGGCGGCGACATTACTCGAGGTCTCAGGCACCTTTGCGCACCGTTGAGCGCTTATTGCCCGACCGCACCAGCAAATACCGCTGCTGAATCAGTTTCGCGCTCAAAGCCTGCGTGTAAGTGTCTGATTCTACGAAGCCTGCTGATAGTCGCTGAAGAGCGAGATCGCGGCTCCGTTGGGGGCGGTGGCGTCCACCGCCGGGGAAGTTGCGTGCCTCGCTTTGCTTGCCGGGTTGGCGAGATTCAGGCGCACGCCGGCGCCAAAGTTTATGCGTGTAGGTCTTTGAAAGTGTTGGGCCGTGTAGGGATCGAACCTACGACCAATTGATTAAGAGACGCAGATATTAACAAGTCATTTTGATAATAAAAACAATGCGTTATGACTTGAAGACTGTGCCACGATTTTCTGAGTTATGCGCCGACAAGGCTCTGAATCCATTACTTCCGGGCGCATTCAATGGCACAGGGGAATTATTGAATAACCTAAGCCGATAGGTTAATCTATCCCATGAGTCGCGTGTGCATATCTGCGGGCACAGGAGCCGGGATCTATGTCTTCTCCGACGTTCATTGCCCTGCACATGTCCACGCCCGCCATCGCGGCGAAGGTTGGATTGCGCGAGTGAGATTTTTTTACCTCGACAGAACGGTGGAACTGATCAGCATCGCCCCGGCCAAGAACATTCCTCTGCAACGCGTAGTGAACCGTCTCTTGAGCGATGTTCAAGAGCGACTGCCGGATTGCCGACGTGGCTGGTGGTTGACGCGAGGAACGACTTGCTTGGCGAACCAGTGGGCCATGGTGCGCAAAGCGGGAAAGATCGAACTTCTCCCGAAACCCACTCCGAGTGCGAAACAAATCGCCGAGGCCGAATACGATCCCACCAAGGAACACGTTCACGTGATCTTTCGGGATGCCACAAAAGTGCAGGTGAAATTATGACCACGAATGTACAAGGGATCAGTGACGCCGAGTACGCCGCGGCGCTTGCCGCCGGCCGAATTGAGGCCGAGACCGAGATTCGGGCGCAAGCTGTCCGCTACGTCCCCGAGCGCGATGCCATCGAGATCGTCACAAGCCGCAATGCTGGCTTCTTGATTCCGCGACAGTGGATCGGGGCACTGCAGGACGTTCCTACCGACGAGTTGAGCAAACTCGAAGTGTGGCCGGACGGATCGGCGATTGAACTCGAGGACCGAGACATTCAGATTGGTGTGCATGGGCTCCTGACAGCGATCCTGCCGGCGATGCTGCCCTCGCGATCCGTTGCAGCCATCTTTGCGAGTCGCGGCGGCCGGGCAACCTCACGCGAGAAGCGAAAAAGCTCGCGAACCAACGGTCGTAAGGGTGGTCGGCCTCGAAAAAAATCATCCACTCTCGTGGTCTAATTTTGGCGCTTGTGCTTTCGGGCACATGGGTTGGAATGGTGGGCCGTGTAGGGATCGAACCTACGACCAATTGATTAAGAGGCGCAGCTTCTGTTAAGTATTTATCGATTTAAAAACAATCAGTTATCGATCAAACACTGTCCCACACTTTGCTGAGTTGCCCGGCGTTAACCCTCTGATTCCTTGAAGAGCATGGTCTTCCAATGGGACAGTTTCGAGGCAACTACGGCAACCGCGGTGGTCCAAAGGGCCACTTAACCGGATACTCCCGCGGTACCACATCCGGCCAACCCGCTTGATTCACTTGGCGCAGGTCCGGTGGCGGTTCTCCCACGCATTCGAAGACGTCTTCGGCAACTCGCCAGTCGTCGGAGTCGGCGAACAGGAGTCCCGTTTCGGCAACCGCCTTACTGGCGAACGCTGGCCACAATTCGTCATAGGGTTTCCCCAATAAGACGGCGTGCGCCGGCCCGCGAGGTAGTCCACTCCACCACCACGCTGCCACCGGATGACGCTGCGTAGAACGGGTCAACCAGTGTCGACCCCGATTGCGTCGATACCCAGTTAGAGTGCGAATGTCGCCATAAAACGGTTGCAGGACATGGCTTAGACTGTGCCACAGATGCTTAAGGGCGGTCTGCCATCCAGCCTGGCTCAATACCTCGGCGTCGACATCAAGTGTGAGGTACGCGGAGCGGAAGCCACGCTTGGACGCACCCATAACCTCCGGAAGACCGAGGTGCACGTGCGAAACCGGTGCCGACGGATACCAAACGACAATCTGTCCTTTGAGATGTTCAGACAAGAATGTGAGGAAATGATCCCGACCGGTCTCCGCAAAAACGTGTTGCGGCGGCTCGAAGGAGCCGTAGCGGCGCGGAAGTCCCTCGGGCAATTCTGCTTTCAATATGTCGAGCAGGCGGCCGAAGTCACCGCGCGCAGCCGACCCCTCGATGAACCACCAGGACATCGAGATGACGCTCGCATTTTCGGAAGCGCCTGGCCTTGCAAACCTCTTGATCCCAGACGGTAGCGTGACGTGGTCAGCCTGAGGATCAAAAACTACGCCGTGGATTGCTTTTGCAGTCGCGGCAGCCGAACGCGATAAGAACTTTCGAGCTGCTTCCGGAGCATCGATGGGTGAGAGGTTCAGTTCCGTCAAGTAGGCAATTCCCGGCAACGCTTGCGCGACGGCTTCTGGCACGTCTTCGGGCAACACCTTCACAGAACGTCCGATAACAATTTGCCAATCACGGCGCTCATGCATCCAAGATTGACCGTTGGCGACCCACGTCGTTGGGTTCGGCAAGGCGTCGGATGCCGGACGGACGGACCATATCTGCAGATCGTAGCTCATACGAATAACTACCCTCGAACTCCGATCCACTTTCCTTCGCCCGGATCCCAGGTGCTCGGAGCTTCGCCTTCGATCAACGAGTCGACAAATGAAACCACGTTCTGGAGAACATTTGAAAATTGGGTCGGAATCGTATTGTCGAGGCGCTGCTTCCGCAACCAGGTGACCCACCGTGGCTGTGCAATCTCAGCAAATCCGGCAAGTGCCGTTCGCGACGGCGTGAGCGCTACGCTGCGGAACCGTGCAACTCGTTGCATAGACTTCTGAAGTGTTTGTGCGTCGATTCGATAACGTCTGATCAGCACGTAGATATCAACAAAGTCGCGCCAGCGAGTGTTTACCGTCCCGCGCTCCAACGCCGTGACGATCTTCTCGGCGAGCACCATCTCCAGCGGGTAGCCTCGGACTGATATCGCGCCGTCGATCAGACGCGGGAGGCTAATTTGCTGCGGCTCTGGCCAAATGGGATCGCCCACATTGACGTCCACGTGGAATCGAACCACAGCTCGAGAGAGTGTTCCTCCCAGGTTCACGCGAATTCCGCTATAGCTGTCTTCCTCGCGGATCGCCTCGGCCGCGGCACCACTGGAATCAAAGGTCATGCCGTCATCAAGTGGTATGGCGGCAATTGTTCGCACCGCCGACAAGACCTTTTCTTCGCTGTTCTCAATCACGCGCACCGCAAAATCAATATCGCGGGTCGGCCGCCGTGCATCGAGCGCTGCGAGCAGGACGCCGCCTTTTAGGATAAAAGTGTCGGCAAACTCCGAATGGACCAAGCGATCTAGGAAACACTCCAAGGCGTAGAGCTGGATGAGTTCATCGGTTGGCCGCCCGGTGCGCTTCGCGTCCCGTTGGAGATCGAGATAGCGTCGGCCGGCCAGAGTCTCCTTGCTGGCACGCTTCACAGAACGATTTCGAGTGCGTTGCGAACGGCGCGCTCGGCGCCGTGCAGGGATTTTGACATTTCAATCAGCGAGGCCGGTTTCGCGCCTTTGCGCCGTAGCCATCGGCGGAGAGCGTCCCAGGCGATGTCGGTTCCTTCTCGATGCCGCAACCGAATTACATCGACGAGTGAGCGCTCAGGCGAGTACAAGCCAACTGAGAAGCCGTCTCCGACTTTGAGTTCCCCGCGCCCTAACTCAAATGTGTCCTTTGAAAAAACGCGAATATCGACGGGTGATTGAAGCACCGGAATCCTGTGTCCCCGTGGAAGTGCTACGTCGATACGCGCCGGAATATTGTCCGTCAGGCCGTGACGGGCGAGCGCGGTCGTCAGGCAAAGAGTTCCCTTGGGAATTCGGTAAGCGATCTCCAGAAGGTTTTGGTCGATGTCCGGTGCATCCGCCCATCGGTACAAACCCCGGCTGATTTGCTCAACAATCCCTTGGTCTCGATAGGCATAAAGACGCTCTGCGGAGAGACCGCGAGCTACGGCCTCGGTGTACGTAAAGACCGAAGGAAGTTTCTTGTGAGACAGACGTGTGGCTTTAGCACGCACCGATGAAATCGTATACAGATATTGGATTCATGTCTACGCTTTCATCGGTGTCACCCACCGAACAACGAAAAACTAGCATGACCAATGGGCACGAACGGCGTTGAACGGGACAACACCGCTCTTGAGCGATGCGCAGGTCCTGCGTAAGCTATTGACTATACTGGCTTAAATGGTGGGCCGTGTAGGGATCGAACCTACGACCAATTGATTAAGAGTCAACTGCTCTACCAGCTGAGCTAACGGCCCAAAAACCTTGTCCAACAACGCACTGTCCGACTTTCACCCCAACATTTGGAAGGTGGGGTGGACGACGGGACTCGAACCCGCGACGGCCGGAATCACAATCCGGGGCTCTACCAGCTGAGCTACGTCCACCATCGTCGAACATCCGACTTGAGATGGCGCGCCCGGCAGGAATCGAACCTGCAACCGCCGGCTTAGAAGGCCGGTGCTCTATCCGGTTGAGCTACGGGCGCTTTATTTATCAACAACTTACAGCGCCAATCGTAATCTTTCAGGCCGATGCCGGGGTACCTTAGCAAACCGAATCGGAAGTGCGCGCGGATTATATAGGAGTTTGCCAGTATTTAAAGCGCGGAATGACCCTAGGGCAAGTCGCTTTCCACGGCAAGTTTGAGCCTCGCAAGCGCGTGATCCCATTGCTGCCCAATGAGTTCCAACGATCGACGCGCCTCGTCCAATTGAGTCGGCTCGAACTCCCACAATCGCTCCCGCCCGACCTTCACATCGCGCACCAGTCCCGCGGCCGCCAGTACTCCTAAGTGCTTGGTGATGGCTTGCCGCGAGATGTCCATCCCGGATGTCAGCTGTGTGATTGACATGGCACCGCCCACGCACAGGGCGGCGATGAGCCGAAGTCGCATCTCGTCGCCCAATGCGGCAAAGAGCGGTGCGTGAATTTGTAGTGGCCTGCCCCTTGAAGCAGCTTTACGTCTTGGCGACATGCCTTTTGATGTTCTCCATCTGTTGATCCCAGCCCGAGCTGTTCAAGCGCATCACGGCCGCCCGACGAGCGAGGGGAATTTTATCCAATCCCGATTCGACCACGGAGAGCATGATCCCACCCTCGACTTCCTCCAGCTCGAACACCACCAGTGTCGTGGGTTCCTGCGAATAGTCGACAGCCGGATCGATGGCCGCCGGGTGCCAGCGCCAGGATAACAATCGTTCCGGCACAATTCTCTCGATCTGGACTTCCATGGTTATGTGCTCATAACCGGGATAGGTAATCTTTCCCTGCACGGGCTTGCCGGCGACGAACGTCTTGCCCGTGAAATCAACGCCAAACCAGCTGCCGAACTCTGCGGCGTTCGACAAGGCCCGCCAGACACGGGCACGCGTGCCCTGGATCAAAACCTTCCTCTCGATGCTATCGGTCGATGTGTTCATATGCAACCTCCTGGGTGCATATTAAGCGAGGCGGATTTTATATGCAACTCATCAGTTGCATATAGACGATTACCTTTGGGCATATTGGACGTTTGGCTTGACGGCGGCGCTTACAGCCGCGTACGTTTGTGCCGCATGAACAAACACGCGACGCCTGGCAGCGTCACTTTGACGCATCTGCAGCGGCTCGAGTCCGAAAGCATTCATATCATGCGTGAAGTCATTTCCGGGAGTGAAAAGCCGGTCATGCTGTATTCGGTGGGCAAGGACAGCGCCGTCATGCTGCACCTGGCTCGAAAGGCCTTCCATCCAGGCACCCCGCCCTTCCCGCTGTTGCACGTCGATACCACTTGGAAATTCCGCGCCATGTACGCAATGCGCGACCAAATGGCCAAGAGCGCCGGCATGCAGCTGATCGTGCATCAAAATCCCGATGCGTTGGCGCGCGGCATCAACCCTTTCGATCACGGGGCACTGCACACCGATCTGTGGAAAACGGAGGGGCTCAAGCAAGCGCTGACCCAGTTCGGATTTGACGTAGCCTTCGGCGGTGCTCGCCGTGATGAAGAGAAATCCCGCGCCAAGGAGCGCATATTTTCGTTTCGTTCGGTCAATCAACGCTGGGATCCGAAAAATCAGCGACCCGAACTTTGGAATATCTATAACACTCGCAAGCTCAAGGGAGAGAGCATTCGAGTTTTTCCGCTTTCCAACTGGACGGAACTCGACATTTGGCAGTACATACACCTCGAAAGCATACCGATCGTACCGCTGTATTTTGCGGCGCCCCGGCCAACCGTGGAGCGCGACGGCCTCCTCCTCATGGTCGATGACGATCGCTTCCGGTTGCGTCCGGGCGAAATACCGGCTCAGCGCTCGATTCGGTTCCGGACACTCGGCTGTTACCCGCTTACCGGAGCCCTCGAGAGCAGCGCGACGACCATACCGAAGATCATTCAGGAAATGCTCTTGAGCACGACCTCCGAACGCCAAGGCCGCGCGATCGATCACGATCAAGGCGCGTCCATGGAGCAGAAAAAACAGGCTGGGTATTTCTAATGACCGGTGCGCCCGCCCATGCCTCCTACAAGTCGGATGACCTCGCCGCTGAGGATATCGACGCCTACTTGCTAAGACACCAGCATAAATCGCTGCTCCGATTCATCACATGCGGGTCGGTCGATGACGGCAAGTCAACGCTGATCGGCCGGCTCCTATATGACAGCAAGATGATCTTCGAGGATCAGCTCGCCGCGCTCGCCGCGGACAGCAAGCGGATCGGCACTCAGGGGCAAAATATCGACTTCGCGTTGTTGGTCGATGGCCTCGCTGCCGAGCGCGAACAGGGCATTACCATCGACGTCGCCTATCGATTCTTCGCGACCGATAAACGCAAGTTCATTGTCGCGGACACACCGGGCCACGAGCAATACACGCGCAACATGGTTACCGGCGCATCGACCGCCGACCTGGCTATCATCCTCATCGATGCACGCAAAGGAGTCCTGACCCAGACGCGCCGACACAGCTATCTTGCGCATCTGCTCGGCATCAAAAGCTTCGTGCTGGCCGTCAACAAAATGGATTTGGTCGACTACGCTCAACATAGATTCGAGGCGATTGTCGCCGAATATCGAGTATTTGCCGGCAGCATCGGAATCCGCGAATTTCTCGCCATGCCCATTTCAAGTCTCGTCGGCGACAACATCACCTCCGCATCCGGCAACACCCCCTGGTACGCGGGTCCCTCGCTCATGAGCCATCTTGAAAGCGTCGAGATCGACAATACCGTCTCGCAGCAGCGCCCGTTTCGCATGCCGGTGCAATGGGTGAATCGTCCGAACCTCGACTTCCGCGGCTTTGCCGGGTTGATTTCCGCGGGACACATTCGGCCGGGCGATGCCGTGCGCGTGCTGCCCTCAGGCAGGACCTCCAAGGTATCGCGAATCATCACGATGGGCGCGGACCTCGAGGCTGCGGTCGCCGGGCAATCGGTGACTATTTTGCTTGCAGACGAATTGGATTGCAGCCGCGGCGATGTGCTCGCGGCCGCTGACGATCCACCCGAGCTCGCCGATCAATTCGAGGCAACGGTGGTTTGGATGGCGGATGAGCCGCTGCTTCCCGGGCGCCCGTACTGGCTGAAACTTGCCACGCAGCTGGTCACTGCGACGATCCATAGTCCCAAATACCAAGTCAACGTCAACACCATGGAGCATCTCGCGGCGAAGACCTTGAGTCTCAATGCCATCGGCATTGCGAATCTGTCCACTGACAGACCACTGGTGTTCGAATCTTATGAGAAGAGCCGCGAACTGGGTGGATTCATCCTGATCGACAAGATCAGCAATGCGACCGTCGCGGCCGGCATGCTGCATTTTGCCCTGCGCCGTTCCAGCAACGTCCATTGGCAGCCGCTCGATGTCGACCGTGACGCGCACGCCCGCCTCAAACACCAGCATCCGCGACTGTTGTGGTTTACGGGCTTGAGCGGCGCGGGAAAATCCGCCATCGCGAATCTTGTGCAGAAAAAGCTCTACGCGCTCGGCAAGCACAGTTTCTTGCTCGACGGCGACAACATTCGCCACGGCCTCAACAAGGATCTGGGATTCACCGACGCCGATCGCGTCGAGAACATCCGCCGCATCGGCGAGGTCGCCAAACTCATGACGGACGCGGGTCTCATAGTGTTGACGGCCTTTATCTCACCGTTCCGCGCCGAGCGGCGCATGGTCCGCGAGATGTCGTTGCCGGGTGAGTTCATCGAGATTTATGTTGAGACTCCGCTCGAGGTTGCCGAGCAGCGCGACGTCAAGGGACTTTACAAAAAGGCCAGAGCCGGTGAGTTGAAGCACTTTACCGGCATCGACTCACCCTATGAGCCCCCGGAGCACGCGGAAATTCGCGTCAATACCGTGGAGACATCCGCCGACCAAGCCGCGGACGAAATTGTCGCCTATGTCATCCGGTGGTCGGGGTGACAGCCGGATTCAATTACTGAATTCCTAGCAAGGGCTCGTCAGAAGCCTCTCGACAGTGCGATGGCATCGTCCGCTGCGGCCTTGGTGCAAGACCAAATCGGCGTATTTGAGGCGCTGGGTGGCGGATGGAGAATCCGCCATTTAACTTACTGCGGCGTGCTGTGAGGAACCCATCGCAACGCTCACACATGCTTGTCTCTGATGACCGTCAGCCTGTGGCACTGTTCTTGTCGAGAAGCGTGCGCGACCGTCCGGTGTCACGTACGTTAGCGAGGCATGAAATGAGCGACAGCAAAACTCCGACTCGATTTGCGAAGGTGATCCTGCGTGCGGCCCGCCTCGAAAAGGGGGTACCGAAGAATGCGGAGAGGATCCGCGGTCGTCACGCCGCGATCACCGATAATTTCGATACTTTGCGCAGTTACAAGTCATGGGCAGAGAAAATTCGCGGCACGTGGGAAGAAAAAAAATAGGTTGTTCACCTGGAGCCGTTTCTGGAACGCGGTTAGTGGTCGGGGTGACAGGATTCGAACCTGCGACATCTACGTCCCAAACGTAGCGCTCTACCAGTCTGAGCTACACCCCGGGATTCTATGGGTCTCGACGGGGCCGCAATCGTAGCAGGTCAGGGCCCAAGTTGCCGCATCGTCCTTGTGATCATCGCAGCGACTTTATACTATAGCCGCCTCGAGGCCGGCCGCCTCCCCACAATCACCGCAAACACAGATATTCTACGACTTGACTGCCGCGCACCACGCAACTGTACGATTGCGATCAAATTTCCGCCACATCCCCATGAGTCATTGAGTTGGACCCGCTGCCACCGCTTCGAGGACCCGAAATCTCGGTCATCGTTCCCACGTTCAACGAACGCGGGAACGTGGTCGAGCTGACCGAGCGCATTGCGGCCTGTTTGCGCGATTGTGCCTGGGAAGTCATTTATGTGGACGATGACTCTCCGGACGGGACCGCCGAATTGGCGCGAGAACTGGCCGCCAAGGATTCTCGAGTTCGTTGCGTACAGAGAATGGGCCGCCGCGGATTGTCTTCCGCCTGTGTGGAGGGAATGCTGGCAAGCTCGGCGCCCTATCTGGCGGTGATCGATGGTGACCTGCAGCACGATGAGCGCCTGCTCCCGCAAATGCTGGCGGAACTCAAACGGGGTGATGTGGATATAGTCGTCGGCAGCCGCTATACCCAGGGTGGTGGAACCGGCGATTGGGGCGCCTCACGCGTTCGGTTGAGCAAATTTGGAACGCGCCTCAGCCGCTCGCTGGTACCCGACACACTGACTGACCCGATGAGCGGCTTCTTTATGGTGCGCCGCCAGAGCTTCGAAGCTGCCGTGCGAAAGCTGTCGGCGATCGGCACCAAGATCCTCATGGATTTGTTTGCCTCTTCTCCGCAACCATTGCGCTTCAAGGAACTGCCGTACAGCTTCCGGCTGCGTCAGGCCGGCGACAGCAAGCTCGACTCAGCCACTAAGTGGGAATACGTCATGCTGTTGCTCGATAAATTGTTCGGGCACATCGTGCCGGTTCGATTTGTCGCGTTTTGCATCGTCGGCGCGCTCGGCGTTGCGGTTCATTTCTCAATACTCACCCTGCTGTTACAACTCGAACACGCGGGCTTTCTTCAAGGTCAGGCCACCGCAACCGTCTGCACCATGACGTTCAACTTCGCGCTCAACAATGTGCTGACATACCGCGACAAGCGATTGCGCGGGATGCGCTGGCTGCGCGGCTGGCTGTCGTTCAATGTTGCATGCAGCCTTGGCGCCTGCATGAACGTCGGCCTTGCAACCTATCTCAATGAAGCGACCGGAACGCGCTACCTGGCCGCCTTGGCGGGAATCACTGTGGGCGCGGTATGGAATTATGCGGTGACGAAGCGACTGACGTGGAGTCGAGCATAGAAACTCACAGGCCGTAGGCGAGCAACACGTTTCCCGGGCGACCGCCAAACGCGCCATAGCCGGAAGTCACATAAACCATCCCGCCCGCGATCGCCGGCCCCGGACCCAGCATCGAGGCTCCCTTTGCCGGAACCCCATTCACGGTCTGAAATTCGCGATCCGTGTTCGATTCCCACAGAATGGCGCCGTTCTGGCTTGAGTACGCGCGCAAGGTTCCATCGTTCGCACCGGAAAATACGATCCCGGGAATCACACTGATGGCAGCCGCCTGCGCGGCGTTGCAACGCGGCCCCGCGGTGCAGCTGGGCGGCAGCGGCGGCGAGTACCATGCTCGTTGTCCGGTCTGTAGGTTGACGGCGTGCAGCCCGCCGGGTGCGGGCGCAGAGATGTCCGACACCGCGAAGTAGGCCTGTTCGGCATCGACAGCCGAACCCCATTCGATGCCGCCGAGCGCGCCGCCCACGCCGGCGCGATACTGCCAAATGATTTCTCCCCTCCTGTCCGGATCAAGCGCCCAGCCGATGCCGGATTTCTGGCCGATCACGATGGCGCGGCGGCCATGCGGCAATCGCGCCAGTATCGGAGCGTTGCCGAAATCATAATCCGGACCGCTCTGATCGGCGCAGTTTGGGTTCGCACCGGCTGAGCGGCATCCGCTGATAAAAACGTCCTTGGGGAAGAGTTGCCTCTCCCACTCGATCTTTCCCGACAGCGTGAGTGCGACCACCGCGTCACTCGAGGGCACCGCTACACCCGCGTATGTATTGCCGGTTGCCACATAAATGAGCCCATGCTGCACGTCGATCGTCGGCGCAGACCAAATGGGCGCGCCGGCGGGACCGTATAGCGTGACTCCCATCGAGCTCTTGCCGCGCGGCTGAGGCTCGGCGGGGATCATGTAGGTGCGCCACACCACCTTGCCCGTCTGTATGTTCAGCGACGACAGGCTGCCGCGGAACGTGCAACAACCGTAGTCGGGCCGCGCGCCCTGCGACTCCTCATAGGAAGACATCGGCACATACAGGCGGTCGCGATACAGCGCGGGGGATCCGCTGATCCGCGCCAGCGGATGCTCCTCAACCCGGGTCTTCCAGAGCAGTTGACCGGTGCTCGCATCCAGCGCGTAGGCCTTTGCGCCCGTATCACCGAAATAAACCGCGGCACCGCCGGCGCGGGCACCCACGCTGATCGCAGTCCGTACTCCTCCGTCGGCACTGAAGAACCAATGAATGCATCCGCTCGTCGCATCCAGGGCATAGACCGTGCCGTTCTGGCTGCCCACGAATAGCCACCCGCCGGCGACCGTCGGTTGCGCCCACGCAGAAGTCGCATCGGGAAAACCGAAAGCCCATTTCAACTTGAGCTGCGGCAGCTGCTGCGCCGTCAGGCCCGCGGCGGAAGCGGATTGAGCTCGAGTATTCGCGAGCGTCCCGCCCCAGCCATTCCACGCCGAGTTCGGCGCGGGCGTGAACTTGGAAGGATTCTCGCAGCGCCCGGTCGCAGCACCGGTTGGATCCCCGCCTACCGGGGCACCTGCGAGATATTCGGCGATGGCACGGCGTTCGGCACCGCTCAAGGTCGCTCCCTGAACTCGCATCGAGCCATTCGCCAGTACCTCAAGAATCGCCGCCGGGGAACGCTGCCGAAGCACATCCGGCGCGGGCGCGCGCGATTCGAGTGCGCCGTCGTGGCAGCCGGAGCAGTGGCCTTGAAACAGCGCCTCGCCGCCGGTTGTTGGAGTCTGCGCGTGGACGGTGGGCCGCGGCACGAACGCACACAGCACGACTGCGGCCACAATCGACATGCGACTAGGCATCCGCTTTCGATCTAGTAGCGATGCTTGCGATTCGGAAAATTGATCAGACAGCCGGGCGAAACAACCGAGGCTACCGCAACCGGCTTGTTGGCCAACACCGCATCCAGTGCTTCGAGCAGGTAGGGATGATGCACCGGGCGCTGCGTCTCGTAGTTCAAGCGATCATCGATGGGCCCGTGATACACCAGTGTCCAGGTCTTGGGATCGATGACGAACACCTCCGCCGTGCGATTCACCCCCCACGACTCGCCGACTGTCTGCTTGCGATCCATCAAAATAGTCATGTCGAATCGAAATTCCGCGGCCTCCTTCATCACCGCATCGCGCGTATCCTGCAGCGTTGGATTCAGCAACAGGAATTCAACCTCCTTCGATTGATATCGATCCCGGATTTCGCGCATCACCGGGATCGCCAGGCGCACGATGGGGCAGCCGTTGCTGGTGGTCATGATGACAATGGCCTTCTTGCTCGACAGCGCGTAGAGCTCGTGCGTTGCACCGCTCTGGTCGGTCAAGGTGAAATCAGCAACGTGCCCCCCGGGAACGAGCACGGCGGCCGAGGCGGCGGCGCAGGCCACCAGCCATCCGCAAAGCATGCGCCCAACGAATTTCATGTCGAAAGTAGAATAATCACGGCGTTGCTTGCGCGGTTCTCGCCGGATTCGCATCCGAGGAAAGGTAGCGGAAGCGGATCACGCCGAACAGCATTTCATCCCATGTTTGTTGCCCCCACGGCACCACGCGATTCGGATCTGGATTGGCCTTGTTCTGCGTGGAATTGTCGTAGGTCATGCTGTACTTCACCGCCGTGCCGGCCGGCAGGACGATGGGTGTTTTTAGTTCATAGGTGGTTTGCCAGTTGAACTCATAGCGGGGCACATTGAGCAACACCGCTTCGTGGCCGTCGGGATATTGCGCCACGAATTCCGCTGCCGTTCCGCGGAAATGCGCGTGCGGATGCAGGCTGTACACCAACACCTCACGGTCGAATTTATAAGTCGCATCGTTCGTGTACGCCTTTGTGTTGGCGGGGATCTTGATGCGCGGATTCGCCATGATCGCCGCACGATAGCGATACTGCGGCGGCTTATCCATGAAGTACAAGCCCATTTGGGTCGCATCCGTCACCTCTTTGCCATTCACCGTGTAATGGGCTTGGAAGCCGAATTTGGCGCCTTTCTTCAACAAAATTCCGCTCTCCGGCGGGATTTGCAGCGGCTCGGAACCGGGGACGTAGTCGGCGAGGCTGCCGTCGGTATCCCGCTTTTCACCCGGCGCCATCTCCCCGCCGATCGTGGCGATGATGTGATGCAGATTCGAGCGAGCACCCGGCAAGAAGTCCACCGCGCGCACCCACACATCGTGATCAAGCGGATTGTCCACGGTCCACATTTGATAAGGAATCACGCCCGTCGCGGGCACGTCGAATTTCGGCAAATTGACCGCCAAGTCCGGCTGACCCAGCGCCCAGACCGGCCAGTCTTTTTTTACCAACGTGAGCGGATCGATCCCGCCGCCTCGCGGTGAACCGGCCTCGATCCAATGCACCAGCGTTTTCGTCTGCTCCGTCGTCAGTGAGCGATCGTTGCTGAATACGCCATAGTGCGGATCCGCGTGCCAGGGCGGCATGCGCTTGGTTCTGACAACTTCCCGAATCATGGGCGAAAACCCACGCACCATGTCATAGCTTGACATCTGCCAGGGCGCGATACCGCCTTCGCGGTGACAGGCCACGCAGTGCTCGCTCAGCATGGGGGCAATGCTTTTCTCGTACGAGATCTGTGCGTGAGCGCTGCGGCGCTCACGTTCCGGCATCACGATGTTGCAGCCGCCGGCTTCCGTTTGGGCGATCTTCAGCGGCCTGCCGCTCAACGTGGCGTCGAGCGCATCGGCGACGTAATGGCTTGAGCCCTTGGCGTACGCACCCCGATAAAGGACTTTCCAGTTTTGCGGGTTCACGATCAGAACTTCGCCATTGCGCGTGAAACCCAACGACTCACCGATCAGTTGTAGCTCATCGGTCAGAATCGGCATGTCGATGCCGTCGGCCCTGCTGTCTTGGGCAATCGACTCGGGCGTATCCTTCAGATTGGAGTCAATCGCCAAAAATTCGACGCCTTGCGCCTGATAGTTCGTCCGCAGCTCACTCAAGGATTTGGCGGTGGAACGGGAAGCCGCGCAACCATTGCCGACTGCCGTCAGCACCACCGCTTTCATATCAGACAAATAGTACAGTTCGTGCGACTGGCCTTTCTGGTCGTTGAGACGGAAGTCATCGACGACATCGCCAGGATTGAGCGCGAGTACCGGCCCACAGAGGCCGCAGAGCGCCACAAAACTGAAGCGCCAATGCAGCAAATTAAGCATGTATGAGAACTCCCTGTCGTACTTGGCGGCGATTGTACTACCGAGGTTCGTCACGTGGCGACTGACGTCTGGGTTCTGCCAGACGGAATCAGTCGCTCTGGATGCTGTTGAGAATTGCGGCTGTGTCTGCGCCCAGCAGCGGGGAGGCGCTGCCGATTTGCCCCGGCGTCTCGGACAACTGCACGGGAACGCCGATGACCCGCATCGGTCCGGCGACGGGATGTTGCACGGTCGGTGTCATATTTCGCGCTGTGGTTTGCTCATCGTCGATGACTTCCTTGAGATTTCGCACCACGGTAGCCGGGACGCCGTGGCGCGCCAGCAGCTCGACCCAGTGGCCGGCCCGGCGGGAACGAAACAAGGCCTCGAGAATCGGCTCGAGCACGCCGCGATTCTTGACCCGCAGCGGGTTCGTCTTGTAATCGGCGTGATCGGCAAGATCGGTCCGGCCGATTGCCTCGCAGAAGCTCTTCCACAGCTTGTCGCTGGCCACAGCCAACGTCATTTCTCGATCCTGGCAGACGAAATTTCGGTAAGGAACGATGCCGTCGAACAAGGTTCCCATGGGTTTCGGAACAATGCCCGACGCGAGATAGCGGGCAAAGCTGGGAAGCATGCTCGACATCACGGTATCCATCATGGAGACATCCACGAATTGACCGCGGCCCGTGCGGTGCCGAGCTTCGATCGCCATCATGGCGCCGATGAGGGAAAACAAGCCCGCCGTGATGTCGGCGATCGAGTGCCCCGTCTTGACCGTTTCGCCCGCGGCCGTCCCCGTAATACTCATCAGCCCCGATGCCGATTGGATGATCAGATCCATCGCGGGTTCGAGACGTCGCGGACCGGTCTGCCCGTAGCCGGATATCGATACATAGATGAGGCGCGGGTTAGCCGCGGACAATGAGACGTAATCCAGCCCCAGACGGTTCATCGTGCCGGGCCTGAAATTCTCAACCAAGATGTCCGCCTTCGCGGCGAGTTTGCGGCAGACATCGAGACCTTCAGCAGTCTTCAGATCGATCGCCAGGCTTTGTTTGCCGCTGTTGAGGCCCACAAAATAAGAAGCGTCGGCGCCGTGAAACGGCGGTCCCCAAGTGCGCCCGATGTCTCCCTCCGGGCCTTCAACCTTGATCACCTTGGCGCCGTACGCAGCCATCAGCATGGTGCAATAAGGACCTGCAAGGGCGTGGGAGAAGTCGAGGACGGTCATACCGTCCAAAGGCGGCCGTGCATTTATCATGTTGCGGAATCTTAATCGATCGACTCAGGGTTGTCCCGCGAAGCGCGAAGCTCGTGTATCTTCGTACAAAATGGAGAGACCCGTGAAGCCATCGCTGTATGCACATCCGTTCGCATCTTACTGCCAGAAGGTCCTGATCGCGCTGTACGAGAACGACACGCCCTTCATTTACCGCAACCTCGGACCCGACGACCCGTCGGCGATGAGTGAACTCGAAAAGCACTGGCCGTTGAAGAAATTCCCGGTTCTCGCCGACAACGGCCGGGTCATGCTCGAGTCCAGCGTCATCATCGAGTATTTAGGGATCCGCCATCCGGGCCCTCTGCGGCTCATTCCTGCGGACCCGGAAGCGGCGCTCGGCGTGCGGATCATGGATCGCTTCTTCGACAACTACATCATGACGCCGATGCAAAGGATCGTGGCGGACTTTATCCGCGCCAAAGGCGATCGCGACCCGTTCGGCGTCGAAGAAGCGAGGTCCAGCCTCGATTCAGCCTACGGCTGGCTCGACGGCGTGATGGAAAAGCGGACCTGGGCCACCGGAGCAGATTTCAGCATGGCCGATTGCGCCGCCGCGCCGTCGCTGTTCTATGCCGACTGGGTCCACGAAATTGGCGAAAAATTCAGCAACGCGCGCGCCTACCGTCAGCGGCTGCTGCAACGTCCATCAGTCGCCCGCACGATCGACGAGGCGAGACCGTATCGCAAATTGTTTCCGCCGGGAGCACCCGACCGCGACTAGGCTCCGCTAGAACCTCACGCCGGAAGCGAGCCGCCAGGCATTTTGAGCGGAGAAGTTTTGGTGCGGATCGTACGCCACGCGCACAAACCATCTGGGCCAATCCCAATTGGCGCTAAAGCCCCAACCGGTGATCGGCCCGGCGTCCGTCAGCCCGCTTTTGCGCAGTAAATCCACTGTGGCATGCGAATCGCCAAACGGGATTTGCACATTGGCATGCCAATCGCGTTGCCCGGTGTGAAAGCGGTCATCGGCGACGACGAACACCAAATAGGCAAGACCGTTCGCGGCACGATGTCCCGCGCCAAACGTCAACGCATCGTTCGGATCAAAATTGAGATTGAAGTATGGCCGTGCGTCGGTGCGCCCGAAACCCGCGAGTCCGTACCAGGAGGCGCCGACTTGCAGATTGAGGCTCCCTCCCAGGAACCCCATCGAAGCCGCCTGCACGGAGGGTTGCAGCTGTACATACTTCCCGATGCTGAACGAGGTGTCGGCGCCCGCCCGCACCTGAGTGCCAAACACCTCGTCGGAGTACGCTCCGGCCCATGCGCTCGTATCATCGGCGCGCCAGCGAAGATTGACGTCCGTTCCGAAGTAGTTGGCGTAGGCATACTCACCGACTGTCAGCTTCCACGCCAGGGTTGCGGCGGCATCCGACGCCGCGCAACTTGCACTGAAGAGCACGCTCACACCGCAGGCAATTCGGATCCACACACCGGCGATTGTAGCCGTTTTGCGTTCGCCGGCGCGCTGCCGGCGGGCGCGCCCGGCACCGTTTCTGCGTCAATGATGCAGGGAACGATTCCTAGTCCCCCTTGGACATCTACGTTTTCGACAGCGCCGTACGATGCCCTTGGGCGCAGGCTCAGTGGGATGCCGGCGCCGGCCCCTTGCCATCTTGATTTGCGCGGTGGATCACGAAGTTGCGAATCGCCGTGACATCATCGCGGCTGAGCGCGCTTTTGAAGGAAGCCATCCCCGCATCCTTGAGCGCGCCGTCGAGGACGATATTGTAGAAGAAATCGATCGCTAGAAAGTTCGAGCCGCGCAGATCCGAGACCACGCCGCCTCCCACCGCATGCTCACCGTGGCATGCACTGCAGTACTGATCGAATAACGGTTCTCCGCGCGCGATCGACGCCGCATCGGCGGGCTCCGGCGGAGGATTGATGACGAATGCACGTGGTTCCAGGGGCGGCAACGCCGCGGTGCCGCCGAGCTTGAAAACCAGCAGCCGGCTGACGTTGCGCAAATTGCCGGACATCGCGGCGGCCTTGCCGCCGCTCAACGCATAGCTGCCGCCCCAGCCGCTCAATACCGCAATGTATTGTTCGCCGCCCACCTCGAATGTATTGGGCGCGGCAATGATCCCCGACTGGGCAAACATGGACCACAGCTTCTCGCCGCTGTCCGCGCGGTACACATTGAAATTTCCTACCGCATCTCCTTGGGCGACGATGTTGCCGGCGGTGGTTACGACGCCGCCGTTCCAGGGACCTTTGTACGCCACACGCCACGCCTCACGCTGATGCGCGGGATCCCAAGCGAGCAAGAATCCTTGATCCTGTGCCGTCAGGGACGCCAACGCGACCCCGAGATTCCAGCCAATCGGCGCGATGGGCAGGCTCGGCAGCGGCAGGTAGGTGAGCGGCACTTGTTGTGCGGGAATGTAGACAAGACCGGTTTTTGGATTGAAGGCCATGGGTTGCCAGTTATGCGCGCCCAGCGGACCGGGCTTCACATCGAATGGCTTGCCGGTTTCGCTGTAGCGGGCGTCTGGGTTTTCAATAGGGCGTCCGCTCTGTAGATCGACGCCGCTGGCCCATGTGACGGGCACGATGGCTTTTGCGGAGATCAACGCACCGGTTTTTCGATCCAGCACGTAGAAAAATCCGTTCTTGTTGGCCTGCATCAGCACATGCCGGGTCTTCCCGCCGATGCTCAGGTCGGCGAGGACCAATTGCTGAACGGCGTCAAAATCCCATTCCTCACCGGGGGTGGCTTGGTAGTGCCAGGCGTACTCGCCGGTGTCGGCATGCAACGCCACGATCGAGGCAAGATACAGATTGTCGCCCTTGCCCGCGCTTCGCGCGGAGCGTGCCCACTGCACGCCGTTTCCCACGCCAAAGTAGAGCAAGTTCAGCTCCGGATCATATGAGATCGCATCCCATACCGGACCGCCGCCGCCGAGCTTCCACCATTCTCCGGACCAAGTCTTGGCTGCGCGCGCCATCGCGGCATTTTCAAAGGGCTTTGACGGATCCCCGGGAACGGTGAAGAAACGCCAGGCTAGTTTGCCGGTTTCCGCGTCATAGGCTGAGATGTACCCTCGCGTGCCGTATTCGCCGCCGCTGTTGCCGATAATCACGCGTCCCTTGATAACCCGCGGTGCCTGCGTGATCGTGTACGGCTTGCTGGTATCCACTGTCAGCGCACTCCAGACCGGCTTCCCCGTCGCCGCATCCAGCGCCACCAGACGCCCATCGTACGCACCGACGAAGATCTTATGGTTCCACGCGGCAACTCCACGATTCCCCACATCGCAGCAGGCGTTGACGCCGAGTTCGCGATGCACTTGCGGATCATAAGCCCAGAGCAGCCGGCCGGTTCGCGCGTCGTAGGCTTTGACCAGACTCCATGCCGTCGACACATACATCACCCCATCCACAACCAAGGGGGTCGCTTCCTGAGCTCGGTTGGTGTCGAGATCCGCGAACCAGGCAAGGCCCAGCTTCTGGGCATTCTTGTCGTTGATGCGCGCCAGTGGGCTGAAGCGTTGCTCGCTGTAAGTGCGGCCATAGGTCAGCCAATTGCCGGGTTCCGCGTCGGCGTTGGAAATTCGCGCGCCGTCGACCGCCTTGTCGCTGGGCTCGGCGTAGACTAACGAACCGCACGTCAACAGCAAAGCCAACGGTATGCTGATGAGCGCACTCCCTCGTGCGTTTTCTCGGCGCGTTTTCATCCCGGTCTCCCCCCAGCAGCGTCGCTGAAATCCGTCAGTCGGTTCCGCGAGCCTTATAAGTAAATTTCTGGCCGGCCAGGGCAGCCGCATAGATCAAACCGCCCTTGGCGATCGTAAACACCGCCATTCCGTCATTGTAAACACCATCGGTAGTCGCGTCCCGCTTACCGCCGCTGGCCCCCGAGGTAACGCCGTTGGTGCCGGCACTCGCATTGGCGGCGGCGGTGACTGCGACCGCTTTCGCCCCGGCCGAAAACTCGAAGCTGCCGGATTCGAATTGCTCGAGCGCGCGTTTGTCCTGGAAAAAAATGATTTGGCTGTAGTCCTGGCCGCCGGCCTGGAATCCGACGCTGACCTGCTTCATCGTCGTGTCACCCGTGAGCTGGCCTTGCACGTAGACATGGCCCTTGCCGAAGGCTCCTCCCACAATGAAACCAGCCTCGCCGATGTTGGGAAACACCGCATAAGCATAACTTTTCCGAAAAAACCCGGCGCTTTCCCCGGCATTCTTGAACAGTGCAATGGTGTCCGAATATTTGCCGGCGTTCGCCATGCCCGCGGCGGCAAACAGGGCCAATGCAACACTAAAAACCCGCGTAGTTCGTTTCATGGTGGTCTCCCCCCGTGATGACATGACGGTCCGAATTCTATACCGAATACTCAAGCCTCTTGAGCGCCGCGGTACCTCACGGCAGCACCACTTCCATGTCATCGATGAAGCACCAACTCCAATCCTCGCCCGGTTCGAAGGACGAAATAATTGCATGCCCGGTCCCAGCCGAATGCTTGCGAGCGTGACGATTTTTTGAATCATCGCAGCATCCCACATGGCCGCACGTCCGGCACAGGCGTAAGTGCACCCAGGTATCGCCGGTGGCCAGGCATTCCACGCAGCCGTCGCCGGATGGCGTGACCTTTCGCACGCTATTCAAGTGTGTACAACTACGGATTTTACGGATCTCAAAGGCTCCTTCTGGTTCCGCTGGCCGCGCCCCATCGTATTGACTAGTATGGTGATCGACTTATATCAGAGCGGCCAGGAAAAATGCACAACTCCGGACTTCCGGACTTTCGCGCCGGCATCGACATCGATGATGTCGCGGACGGCTCGATCGTTTCAGGGCGGGTCGGTTCCGACGAGGCGATTCTGATCAGACGCGGCAACGCGTATTTCGCGGTGGGCGCCGAATGCACACATTACCACGGAGCACTCGCCTCGGGCCTCGTCGTGGACGACACGCTTCGATGTCCCTTGCATCACGCCTGCTTCAGTCTGCGCACGGGCGCGGCGCTGCGAGCCCCGGCGTTGGATG
>Ga0179587_10000267_pt1 | contig 21898 bp, 23 predicted proteins | sample CZODoug2_1_08_16_FD_185932 | JGI IMG/M metagenome (GOLD analysis project Ga0179587, IMG submission 185932) | Vadose zone soil fungal communities from Angelo Coast Range Reserve, California, USA - CZODoug2_1_08_16fungal | ecosystem: Environmental > Terrestrial > Soil > Vadose zone | place: USA...
TACCATGATTTTGTCAAGGGGAATGCTTTTATGTCGCAGACCCGCGAGAAATTCGCCACCCAAGTCAATTCCAAAATCTTATCGGCGGTGCGCGCACTGGCCGACGAGGAGGGCCGCCAGCTTCAAGCCCTCGTGGATGAGGCGCTCGCCGACCTTATCGAAAAACACAAGAACGCCAAGCCGCGCTCGCACGTCATCGGCGCGTACCTGGCCAGCCACGAAAAATATGGCCCGTTATACAAGAAGCTCGCTCGATGACCGACTATCTGACGGTGGCCGAAGTGCTGGCCATGCACGCCGATCAGATTGAACGCTATGGCGGCTCTCCCGGCGTCAGGGACCAAGGTTTATTGGAAGCCGCGCTGTACCGGCCCCAGACGGGCTATTATGCCGATCTCATCGAGGAAGCTGCGGCGCTCTGGGAGAGCCTGGCGCAGAATCATTCCTTTGTCGATGGCAACAAGCGGACGGCTTTCGCCGCCACGTATACTTTTCTTGCCATCAACGGCCTATACCTCAGGGCGGACTCCGAAGAGACGTACCTTTTTATCGCCGACCTTTACAAGGTCAACCAGTTCCGATTCGACAAACTCGTTCCCTGGCTGCGCGCACACGTGGAAAAGACGACCTAACACCCACAAGCGACGGGGAAGCGCAGCATGCTGCGCCACTACAAGGGAGTGTCAGAAACTAGGATCAGGATTCGGAAAGGACGCGTTTGTAGTAGCGCTCGCAGGCGGAGACGAGGTCGCAGGCGCAGAGGGTTTTTTTGGCGCGGACTTCCCGCCACTAAACGATGAGCTGCGGTACGCCGTGCCGGGTGAACATTAGAACGAGGTTAGCGTCGGGCATATAAGAAAATGTCGCGAACGGCCTGACGGATGGCTTCGTCGGTCCAATCTGGGTGTTCCGCGCGCAAGGCAGCTGCCTTTAGTTGCCGGGCGGAATAGTACAGCCGTTCGGCCGCCCGCAATTTCTGCGCCGGCGACATGGCTTGCAGAATCTTTTGCGCTTCGGTTTTCATCACGGCATCCGATTTCATAGACCAATCTAAGACGGTTAGCCTGCTTACTGAAAGGGGTTACTTTCGTTCATCGAGAAGGGCTTTGAGGCGGGCGTAGCCGGCGCGGCTCACCGGCAAGCGCGTGCCGTCGGTGAGAATCGCAAGGCGGCTGTCCTTGCCGTACGGCTCGATGCGCACGACGCGTTCCAGGTTCACGATGTAAGAGCGGTGGATGCGCACGTAGCTGTCCGGGTTGAGGCCTGCTTCCAGGCCGGCGATGGTTTGCTGCTTAAGGTGCTTCTTCCCCTGAGTGGCCAGCGCCACGTAGTCGTCCTGGGCCTCCGCGTAGTCAAGCTTGGCAACCGGAATCAGCGTAACCTTCGTGCCGTCCTTCACGACCAGGCGTTCCTGAAATTGTTGCGGCGGCCGCGCGGAGGCCGCGAGTTCGTGGGCGGGCGGCATTTTCCCAGCCAGCCGGCTTTTCGCTCTTTGCAGTGCCGCATCAAAGCGCTCGCGTCCGATGGGCTTCAATAGATAGTCGACGGCGTGGACATCGAAGGCGCGCATCGCATATTGGTCGTAAGCGGTCACAAAAATGACGGGGACTTCGGTGCCAATCAGCTCTAAAACATCGAAGCCCGTCAATTTGGGCATCTGCACGTCGAGAAAGATCAAATTCGGTTTGTGTTCCGCGACGGCCTTCACGGCTTCTATGCCGTTCGCGCATTCAGCGGCGATTTCAATTTCCGCATGGGATTGCAGAAACTCGCGAATGACGTGACGCGCGAGCTCTTCGTCATCGACGATGAGCGCCTTCCATCGTTTGTCCTGCGACTGGCTCACTCTTTTTCCTCGCTTTCCGCGGGAATGGACAAAGTGACTTGAAAGCGCTCGCCTTCGGTGTTTACGCGAAAGTTGGCATCCTTTCCGTAGCGCGCTTCCAGCCGTTGTTGAACGTTTTTCAGCCCCAAGCCTCCCAAGCGGCGGGGCGGGGCTTCCGGATCCCATGAATTCTCGACGAGGATGGCCAACCGTCCGTTCTGCCGCTGCACGGCCAGGCGCACATCGCCGCCTTCGGGAAGACCGGCGATGCCATGTTTGACGGCGTTCTCCACGAGCGGCTGCAGCAACAAGGGCGGCAGCAGGCAGGCCTTGGACTCCTCCTGAATCTCCTCATGCATCGTCAAACGCGCGCCAAAGCGGACTTTCTCAATGGCCATGTATTTTTGCAACAATTCCAATTCCTCGGAAAGGCGCACCGAGGTTTTTTCACCCAAGCCCAGCGTCAACCGCAAGAAATCACCGAGCAGAACGCACATGTCACGCGCACGAACCGGATCGATGCTGGTCAGAGCACTGATGGAATTCAGGCTGTTGAACAAGAAATGCGGATTGATCTGGGCTTTCAGAGCTTTGAGCTCCGCGTCGCGTGCCTGGATGCTGGTTTGCATGGCGCGCGCCTCAACCTCGTGCGTAGCTTCTTGGGCCAGAGAAACATAGTGGAACGAAACGGCCAGCAGGTAGAACACGCATCCTGCCCCATAGACAATTGCGGTTCTTTCCGCAAAACGGGCTTCGATGCCTTGCAGGGCGGGCACGAAGGACAAGGCACGGGCCAGAAGTATTCCGGCCCCGAGCCACAGCAGGCTGAGGATTTGCGCGGCCACGAGATGCGTCGCCAGAAGCCTCCAGATCAACGTTCGTTGGATGGGCGCAATCCGGCACGAATACCAAGCCGGCAGAGAGATCAATTCGCCGATCATTGCCAGACCAAAGCCGAGAATCCCGGCCTGCAACCACGTCAGACCGCCCGGGGTGTGCAGAACGAAGGCAAGGACGGCGGCAATGGGCAGAGCGGCAACTCTGTAAATTCGGTGCTGATTTTTTAGTGCGGTGTTGAGGTTCATGGAGGCGTCTCAGTTCTTGATTTCGACGCCCCCGAAGATGACCGCGCCGGAGAGGACCAATACTCGCGTCGGGAGAACGGTGGGCGGACGAGATCCCCGCCGCAAGGTCTTGTCCGCGATGCCGCCGAAAATGGGTGTGCCGCGAAAGGCCACTTGCCACGTCTCCGGCACGCGAAGTTCGACGCCGCCGAAGATGGCGTTGATTTCCAGCGTGGCTTCCTCGACCTGCATGTTGGCGTCGGTCAAATCGATTTCGACGCCGCCAAAGACCGCGTTGATGTGTCCGCCTTGAAAATCCTGGCTCGTCACTCTGCGCTCGATGCCGCCAAAAATGGCCACTTCGTTGAGTGTCGTCCGGGGGTCGCCTCCGATGGGAGGCGAGGAAGGACTTTTTCGTGCCTCCATGGCGCCCCACATAAGCATCAACCCCGTCGCGATCAGCAGGATTGGCCAGATGTCGTTCCAGCGAAAGTGACCGATGCCCAGCTCATTGAGCTGAAAAAGCACTCCTCCCGTGATCAGCAAAATGCCCCAGAGGCGGCGCTCGCGGGACATGATGTTGGGGATGCCCGCGCAAACCAGAAGCAGCGGCCAGAATCGCCACAGCCGGTCGACGGAAATGATGCCCATGTGATCGAGAAGGAGAGCGACTCCGCCCAGAACCAGGAATGCGCCCCAAAAGAGACCGCTGTTGCCCCGGCCGCCGAGATGTATTCCCACGCCCCCGCACCGCTTTCCCTGTTTTTCGGCGCCTGTCTTCACGCTGTCGTGAATATCGTGATGGATCCCATCGCGGAGGTCGTCGCTGAACTTGTTCGCATCGGATTTATTCTCGTCGCTCATCAACGATCTCCCATTGCCGAAGAGCCCGCCCCGGCCTTGTACGCCGCGAATCGGCGCGAGAATGCATTTCGCAGCAGCACTGCTCCGATGATGATGAGGATCAGCGGCCAGAATGATACCAAGATTTGCAGGAGACCCGACAAAAACCCCGCGTGATCAAAGGCGTAGTCCTGAAGGACGTGCAATGTTGCCAGGACGAGCGCCGGCAGCATTCCCTGCGCCGGCTCCGCCGACGTGCCGGCGGCACTGGCAATTTGCCCCGTGACCACGTCCAGATTCGCGAAAAGAATGAGGAACCCGAGCGCGAGGAGGATTGCACCGCTGATCGATTTCAGGCTTCGAGGGGATGTTTGTTGCGCCACCATGGTGGCCTCCTGAAGGGCGATTTCCTTGCTCCACGGCGAGAATAGGGGCCCCTCCAGAGGAGCGCATCTAAGATTCGGCCAGAAGGGGGAATTTACCGGCGAACGGTGGCCGGGAGAGGGACAGTAGCGGGCCAAAAATGAGCTGGTCCAAACCGGGTGGATAAGAGCACTTGCAAAATGGACGAAATCACATTAGCGTAAGCGGCACGCGTTGGGACATCCACTTGCGATCTCTCGTCCCCGAGAAGCGAGGAAATACCAAATGGCCGCATCGATGGGCAGACTTGTCCGCAAAAATGCCGAGCGATGGCGCTGGTTGCTGTATGTAGCGCTGGCGATAGCCGGCGCATTGCTGACATTCGTTGGAGCCCGGGCGCAGCAAGAGGCCACGGACAACGGTAACTTTCGCAAGCTCATCGACAGCTATTGCGCGGCTTGGAGCACGGGAACGGCGGACGCTCCGGCGAAGTTTTACGCCCCAGACGACGGACTCGTTTTTTATGATGTGGCGCCGTTTGCGTATCACAGTTGGAAGGAGTACCACGACGGCGTGCAAAAGGAATTTCTGGATAATGCCTCGGAGATCAAGCTGACCGCGGGTAAGGACCTGAAAGTGACCCGCCGCGGCATGATTGCGTGGACAACGGTCCCGATGCATTTGATGGAAAAAGCGAAGGACGGTAAGATTTCTGAACTGGATCTCCGGTACACCGGTATTTGGGAAAAACGCGGCGCGAGCTGGGTGCTTGTGCACGAGCATCTCTCAACGCCGCTGGCCGGAAACTAGAGTCTTGACAAAGAGGGCTGGGCGATTCGCTCATTGCGCAAGAAATGTTCAAGACATTGCAGTACTACTGGAATGCGGCCCGGGGCTATCGATTCAGGCCGTGGCAAAGCCCATATGTGCGGTGGCGCTTTGAGACTTTTCTTGGGAAAGAAGCAGCCGATCTGACCGCCGGGAAGTTCTTTCACCTCGCCTGGAAGTACCGCGACCACATGGAACGCTTTGTGGACTGGGCTGCGGACAGACGCCGCTTTCAACGCCGGCGCCACGCCTGAAGCTCGAACACATTCCCTCTACAAACTTGAATCAATCGCGCGCACCTCTCCGCCTGGAGCTATAATACTGTTTGAGAGGGGGATTCATGGAAGAGCTGAAGATCCTCCAGAAGACCGAACAGTTGCACGAAGCCCGTTGGTGGGAAGCTGAGCCCAGCGGACGAATACATTGCTATCTTTGTCCACGCCACTGCCACATCCATCCCGGTCAAGCGGGATTCTGCTTCATTCGCATCAATCAAGGCGGGCAACTCTATAGCCTGGGATATGGCGCCCCCGCCGCCCTGCAAGTCGACCCCATCGAGAAGAAGCCGCTGAATCATTTTCTGCCGGGCACGCGCGTCTTCAGTATGGGCACGGCGGGCTGCAACATGGGCTGCTTCTTCTGCCAGAACTGGGACATTTCGAAATCACGGTCGGATCAGGTCCGTTCGCAGCATGTTCCGCCAGAAGATGTGCCGCTTCTGGCGCTGAAATACGGTTGCGAGTCCATCGCGTTCACCTACAACGAACCGACCATCTGGGGCGAATACATTATCGACATCTGCAAAGAGGCCAGGAAATATGGCCTGAAAACGGTGATGGTCACCAATGGTTACATCACATACGACGCGTTCCACGACATTTACGATCACATCAACGCGGCGAACGTCGACCTCAAGGCCTTCACCGAGAATTTCTATGGGAAGATTACCCTGACGCATCTTCAGCCGGTGCTGGAGACGCTGGCGTGGCTGATGAAGGAGACGCCTGTCTGGTTCGAGATCACCAACTTGATGATTCCAACCTTGAATGACGATCCGGCAGAGACGCGAAAGCTTGCCGAATGGATTCTGACTCATCTGGGGCCGGATGTGCCGCTGCATTTCACTGCGTTTCACCCGGACTTCAAGCTGCAAGACAAGCCACGAACTCCAGCCAAGACTCTTGATCATGCACGCCAGATCGCGCTCGACGTGGGCCTGCGCTACGTCTATGAAGGAAACATCTACAGCGAAGGTGCGAACACATATTGTCCGAAGTGCGAGGAACTGCTCATCCGCCGTTCCTGGCATGATGTTCTGGAGAATCGCATCAAGGATGGCGCTTGCCTGAAGTGCGGATTCACGATTCCCGGTGTTTGGGCGAACGATGCAAGAGGGAAGCATTGGCCCAAGCAAGGTGTGGCCGCAGCCGCGAAGGCCTACGGCCATTTGAATCTGTAAGTCCCGCCTCTCATCGCGGATGGAAATGATAGAAACCCGGCCCTACGCGCATGGCGTGATGCCACGCGACCGGAAAGGCCCACCAAACAAGACTGCCCAATATGGCTTGGCCAAGAGTGAGGGGAAGAATGTTGCGCTCACGCGCGAACATCCAGGACATCGCGATTCCGCCGATCCAGGTGAGCGGAACGAGCACCGGATTCGGCCAATGAAGCGCGGCAAAGATCGTACCGGCAATCAGGGAGGCGCGCAGAGGACTTTCTGTTGCGGCGAGAAGGCGATTGGTTGCGTAGGAATTCAACCCCACCTGTTGGAGAAGGCAAAAGGCCATATAGCCAAAGAAATGCTTCGGAATCAAGTGATGGTTGAACGGCCGGTGCAAACCACCAAGAACGGGCCCCACGAAGCAAAGTCCAATAGCAAAAGGTCCGAGCAGCACTGCCGCGCGTTTGGTGGCATTCCACAAATTATCCGCCCTCCATCCAAGCGTTCTTGGAGTGTCCCCGTGCAGCACAAAGCTGGCGACCAGCCAAACGGGAAACACGATCCAGGATGACCAAGTGGTTGTCTCAAGCCGCCACATGTACCACCCAACGTAGCCGCAGAAGGCGAGAGCTTCAATCAAAGTCAACGAACGGAGGGCGGTCGCGGTCATCGCTCTGCTATTCCGTAAGGAGACCTTCGCCCGGATAGCTGCGATCGAGAAGCTGCAGCGCACTCTCAAAGAGTTGAGTGATCTCTTTTTCGCTGACTTCATGCGGGGCGAGCAGCTCGTTCAGGTCGAAGTCAGGAAATCCTCGATTCGTCACCCGCTCTGGCAGGAGCTGCCGCAAGCGGCGGGAACTGATGGATCCCAGGTCTCGGATTTCTTCGAAAACCACGCGCTGCAGTGGATCTTCGAAGACGCCTGCATCGAGCAAATTGCATATCTCAGCGCGCGTCCCCCTCTTGATCAACACCGAGCAGAGAAAACGCAGGGTGTTTCTCTCCAGTTGAAATCCGCCGTCCGTTTCTTCTTTATGCATTCGAAGGCCCTTCATTACGTGTCTGCCGGTCCGATTTCATGCCAGGACTGAGGGTGGCATCAGAAAAAACAGGAATTGCTGTGCAAGGCCCGCGCATCAAAGCTGGCCAATTTACAATGGATGAGATGATACTTGGTTGGACGAGGTTGCGTTGGGGGAGAGGACGAATGGGGGAAAAACATCGGGTCGTCATTCTCGGCGGCGGATTTGGCGGACTCGCTGCCGCGCAAAAGTTAAAACGCGCGCCGGTCGAAGTTACATTGATTGACCGGCGCAATTTTCATTTGTTTCAACCGCTGCTGTATCAGGTGGCTACCGGTTCGCTGTCTCCCGGAGAAATTGCTGCGCCGATACGCGGTGTCTTGAGCGGTCAGAAAAATACAAGCGTACTTCTGGGCGAGGCGGTGGACGTCGATCCGCAGGCAAAACGCGTTATTTTGCGCGATTGCGCTGCCTTCGAATACGACTCCCTGATTGTGGCTACGGGAACGCAGACCTCCTACTACGGCAATGACTCCTGGCGGGAGTGGGCGCCGAGCCTGAAGTCCGTAGAAGACGCCACGACGATCCGCCACAAGATTCTGTATGCGTTCGAACGCGCCGAGCGCGCCGCCACTCCGGAAGAAGCGCGCGCATGGCTCACGTTCGTTATTGTTGGAGCCGGCGCCACAGGGCTTGAACTCTCCGGGGCGCTTGCGGAAATCGCTCGCGAGACGCTGCGGCACGATTTTCGAAAAATTGACCCGCAAAAGGCGCGAATCATATTGATGGAAGGAGCGCCAAGAATCTTGGGACCCTTTCCCGAGGATCTGTCGGCCAAAGCCGAGAAATTAGTTACGGGCCTCGGTGTGGAAGTGATCAAAGGCGTGATGGTGACGAACATCGACGCGGTCGGAGTTACGTTCAAGCACGGAGATTCGAGTGAGGTACTGGCGGCGAAGACCATGATTTGGGCCGGCGGCGTTATGGCCACGACCTTCGGCAGGAAACTAGCCGAACGCACGAAAGCGGAGACGGACCGGAGCGGCCGGATCAAGGTGAACCGGGACCTAACCGTTCCCAATTTTCCGGATATTTTCATCGTTGGCGATCTCGCGCACGCCGACGACAAAGGGGGAAACCCACTTCCAGGTGTCGCGCAAGTCGCGATGCAGGGCGGAGCGTACGCGGCAAGAATCATCCGTGCGCGCCTGGAAGGGAAGAAAGAGCTGCCGCCATTTCATTATTTCAATAAGGGAGACATGGCCGTGATCGGCCGCGCGGCCGCGGTAGCAAATATTTCTGGTATCCACGTTTCCGGGCTGCTTGCCTGGCTGATGTGGCTCTTCATCCACTTGATTTACATCGTGGAGTTTAAGAGCCGCGTCGCGGTTTTCGTCCAGTGGGGCTTCGAGTACCTGACGTTCAGCCGCGGCGCTCGCTTGATCACCGGCGAAGCTGCCACGGATTCGGTCGATCAGGCGGGTACGATGGGCAACAGGGGCGACTGCAGCTAAGAATCGCCTGCTCCACTTAGCTCAGAATGTGCGATATGAGCTTGTCGTCCGTCCGCGGATACCACGATGGTGCAGGCGCACTTGAAGTGCAGATCACCAGGGACCGTGGTAGGTTAATTCTAGGCGTTGAAGGTGATTTGGTGTCGCGCACCGCTGAGGTCTAAATGGCCAGTTTCGCTCCCTGGCGCCAGCGACTTTGCTGTCGTCACTTGAATCGACGTGGCCTGGGGTCCCAGGCACCCGCAGTTCTAAACAGGTCTGCTCGACTGAGTGTTCTTTTCTTCTTCTGCTTCTTCCTTCTTGACGGGTGTCAACACGGCATTTCAAAACCTTCCATCGAATTCACTAAAATTCCGGTGGCGGATACAGGCGGTCCAGATAAGATGGATAGCATTGAGGGACGGGCGACTGGCGTTCGTCCAGGACAACAGATCGTCTTGTATACCAAGAGTGAAGGCCGCTGGTGGATACAACCGTTCGCTCGAGAGCCATTCACAAAAATCCAGGGCGATTCCAGGTGGAAGAACGAGACCCATCTGGGCACGGAATACGCCGCTCTGGTGGTTGATCCCGGCGACACTCCGCCACAAACTACGGAGGTGCTGCCGGCCATCGGTGGTGGGGTCGCGGCCGTTGCGGTCGTCAAAGGCCAAAGTTCCGATTCTTCTTCGACGCCGCCTAAAATGCTCCATTTCAGCGGCTATGATTGGATAGTACGCACTGGGCTGAGCTATCGCGGGCGCTCAAGAAACTCGTTTGATCCGGCAAACGCCTGGACGGATGAAAAGGGAGCTCTGCATCTCCGCATAGCGAAGAACCAGGACGGATGGAGTTGCGCGGAAGTCCAACTTACACGCAGTCTAGGATACGGGACGTACCAGTTCGTGGTGCGCGATATTTCTCATCTGGAACCTTCCGCTGTTCTAACGCTCTTTACCTGGGATGGTATAGGTACGGACGAAAATCGCCGGGAACTTGATACTGAAGTAAGCCCCTGGGGATCCCGGAACAGCGAAAACGCCCAATACGTCGTGCAGCCTTATTACATGCCAACGAATGTCGTTCGATTTAACGCACCAGCGGGCGTGCTTACTCACGCGTTCCATTGGGAGCCTGCGCAGGTGACGTTCACGACTTACGCAGGGTCCCAGGTTACCGAACGAAGCCATCCACTGAACCAGCATGTTTTTAGCTCCGGAGTGCCGACGGCAGGTGGCGACGTGGCACGCATAAATCTGTATGTCTTCGGCAAGGGGGAAGTCCCGCTGCAACATGAAAACGAAATTGTTGTTGAAAAGTTTAAGTACTATCCGTGATCTGCATGCCAACTTCGTCTCGATGGCTCGCCGCTGGACTAGCACTAATCTGCTGCGTTGGTGAAGCGCGTGCACTCGATCCAAATCAGGTTGTGTCGCAGTATGTGCGCGAGCAATGGAGTACCGAAGACAACTTTCCGGGCGGACCTATCCACACGATCGCGCAGACGGCCGATGGTTATCTATGGATGGGCACGGAAAAAGGATTGGTGCGTTTCGACGGGTTTAACTTTCGTCTGGTCGCAGCGTTTTCCGAGTTTTCGAATGACCCCGTTTCGGGTTTGATCACGGATACTGCCGGCAGGCTGTGCGTAATCTTCTGGGGTGCGGGTGTGCTGTGCTATCGCGACGGAAAACTTGTGAACCTGGCATCCATTCTTGGGAGAACGACGCTCCAAATCACAAGCAACTGGCGAGGAGAAGACGGGGCCTTGCTGCTTGCAGATCTGATGGACGGAATCCTCCGTGTTCGGGGAGAAAACGTCCAAGTGCTGGCCTTCCCGACAGTCCTCCCAGGCTCATCTCTGGTCGTCGCGATGGCGGAGACGCGCGACGGCAAAATCTGGCTGGGGACTGCGGCAGAGGGTCTCTTCTATTTTGCAGATGGGCGGACTACGCGTGTTACCGCGGGTCTTCCGGACAAGAAAATCAATTGTTTGTTGCCCGTTGGCGACAAGGAATTGTGGGTCGGTACCGGTAAAGGACTTTATCGATGGAATGGCGTTCTATTCACCAGAGTTGACTTGCCGCCGGCCTTGGCAGGCGTCCAGGTCCTCACTCTCTTGCGGGACCACGATGGCAACGTCTGGGCCGGGACAACGCGAGGTCTTTTGCGCATCAACCCCTCTGGCGTTTCGTTCTCCGATGAGGGCGATTTCGGAAGCGGAGGTATCAACGCTCTCTTTGAGGATCGCGAAGGGAATCTCTGGGCTGGAGGTGGACGCGGCCTGGAGCGCATCCGAGACGGCACATTTGTGACCTATACGCTGGCCGCTGGAAGCCCGCCCTCCAAACAAGACGGGCCGGTCTATGTAGACAGTGAGAATCGCACCTGGTTCGCTCCCGCCGGAGGTGGCTTGTACGTCATGAAGGACGGCCGAGCCCAGGCGCTCAAGTCGTCTTTGCTTCATAAGGAACTGATCTACTCCATCACAGGCCGCAAGAACGTGATTTGGATCGGCACACAACACGGCGGTCTAAAACGTTTCGAATACAGAAATGGAGTGATAGGCGGCAAAACGTACACGCAAGCAAATGGTCTCGCCGAAAACAGCGTGTTTGCGGTGTATCAAAGCCAGGATGGGGCAGTGTGGGCCGGAACCTTGACGGGCGGCGTCAGTAAGCTCAAAGACGGAAGATTTGTAACGTACACGGCGGCTGACGGCCTCGCGTCGAACACTGTCTCGGCAATCCTCGAGACACGCGACGGAACGATTTGGTTTGCCACACCGAATGGCCTTAGCTCATTGTCGCGTGGGCATTGGACGACCTACGCAACGGGAGACGGGCTGCCCTCCAACAGTGTGAACTGCCTTTTTGAAGACTCCTCCGGCGTCCTCTGGATTGGAACGTCGAGGGGACTGGCCTTCTTCAAATCGGGGCGCGTGCAAGTTCCCCGCGATGCTCCGGACTCGCTGCGCGAAGGGGCATTCGGAATGTCTGAAGATAAGAAGGGATGGCTTTGGATCGCGACTTCAGGTCACGTATTGCGCGTGTCAAATCAGAAGCTGTCCAGTGGAGTCTTAAGCTCGACCGAGGTTTGCGAGTATGGGGCTGCCGATGGCCTGCCAAACGCCAAGGGAGTAAAGAGAAGCAGATCGGTGGTTGCGGATGGGGAGGGAAGGATCTGGTTTTCCATGACTCGTGGCCTATCGGTTGTTGACCCGTCTCACATCACGAACAATTCTGCTCCAGCACTGCCTCACGTCGAGGCCATTATGGCGGATAACAATCCCATTACCATTGGCGCGTCGGCTCGGATTCCTTCCTCTCGTAAACGGATCAAGTTTATATATTCGGGATTGAGCTTTGCGGTGCCAGAGCGCATTCGCTTTCGATATTTTCTTGACGGCTTCGACCGTAGTTGGAGCGAGCCGACGGCAGCCCGCGAAGCGGTCTATACGAATCTAAGCCCGGGCTCCTACCGGTTTCGGGTGATCGCAAGCAACAGCTATGGGCAGTGGAATGATTCCGAGGCTGCGATTTCGGTCGAAGTCGATCCGGCGTTTTGGCAGACATGGTGGTTCCGCGTGTTGTGCGTGGCCGCTGCTCTCGGATTGCTCTGGGCTCTTTATCAACTCCGGCTCCGTCAGGTGGCGCGGCAGTTCAACATTCGGCTGGAAGAGCGCGTCAGCGAGCGCACGCGCATCGCGCGGGACCTGCACGATACGTTGCTGCAAAGTTTTCACGGACTGTTGCTGCGGTTTCAAACGGTTTCTAACCTACTCCCTGCGGGCGAGCCCAAACAAAAACTTGAAAGCGCAATCGATCGGGCCGCGCAAGCAATCACCGAAGGCCGGGATGCCGTACAAGGGTTGCGTTCCTCCACGATCGAGACCAACGATCTGGCCTTGGCGTTAAACACTCTGGGTGAAGAACTCGCGGGCGATGAAAGCAACCCGAATTCTGCCGAGTTTCGTGTGGCAGTGGAAGGCACGCCGCGAAACCTCCATCCGATCCTGCGGGACGAAGTCTACCGGATCGCGGGCGAAGCGCTGCGCAATGCCTTCCGGCACGCCCAGGCGCACCGAGTCGAAGTGGAGATCCGGTATGACGAACGGCAGCTTCGGTTGCGGGTGCGCGATGATGGAAAGGGAATCGACCCGAAGCTGCTTAGTGAAGACGGGCGCGCGGGACACTACGGGCTGCACGGCATGCGCGAACGCGCCAAAGTTGTCGGCGGCAAGCTGGCGGTGTGGAGCGAGCTCGATTCTGGTACGGAGGTTGAGTTGAGCATTCCTGCCTCGCATGCTTCCGAGACATCTGCCGCTCGACGCCGTTCCTGGTTGACTGAAAAATTATCGGGAAAGTTGGCTGGAAAAGACACGGAGTTGAAGTCGTGAGTGGCGATGCTGGCCCGATCCGGATCCTGGCGGTCGACGACCATGCCCTCCTGCGCGAGGGGATCGCTGGGTTTGTGGCCGGTCAATCGGACATGACTTTAGTCGCGCAAGCCTCGAATGGGCGGGAGGCAATCCAGCAGTTCCGTACGCACCGTCCGGACATCACCCTAATGGACTTACAGATGCCGGAAATGAACGGTGTCGATGCGATGATCGCGATTCGCGGGGAATTTCCCGAGGCGCGAATCATCGTACTGACCACGTACACCGGAGACGTCCAGGTGCTGCGCGCGCTCAAGGCGGGAGCACGGGCTTACCTGCTAAAAAATCTGTTGCATAAGGAACTGCTGGAAACGATTCGGGCAGTGCATGCCGGGAAAAAGACGGTTTCCCCTGAGGTGTCGTTTCAACTTGCGGAGCATGCCACCGATGATGCGCTGACCCCAGCGGAAGTGCGCGTCCTGCGTCTGATTGCCGAGGGGAATGCCAACAAAGAGATTGCGGCGCAGCTCTCCATCAGCGAAGAAACCGTCAAGGGCCAAGTCCGTAACATCCTCTCCAAACTGGGCGCCAATGACCGAACTCACGCCGTCATGATCGGCCTGAAGCGTGGAATTATCGAGTTTTAGTTCACTCAAAAGAGTGGTTTGCGCGGGCCTTTTGGGGCTTTCGGTGTGCGAAGGAGTCCTTTAGCCTCGAACTATTTTGCGCCGATTATTTTCGACATTCGCGCACGGTACCCCCGGAGCCGGCCTTCTATTGATGCGGCTTGCTGCAGGCATTGAATTGGTTGTTTACGGGGTTGGGACACTGCGGGCAGAGACTGCGATCGGTGCAGCCATACTTCACGTGGTCGCGACCGGTGCAGGAATACTGCTGCTCGCAGGTCTGTGGACACCGATCGCGGGGTCACTGGTGGCGGTCATCGAGTTGTGGAGCACCCTCTCGCAGGCTGGAGATCCGTGGAGTCATATCCTGTTGGGAACCATAGGTGCCGCCCTGGCACTACTTGGACCTGGGGCCTGGTCGGTTGATGCTCGCCTTTTTGGATGGAAGCGAATCGGCATTCGAGACCGGCAGAGTTAGCGCCCATACACCTTTATCTCACCCACCCTTTAAAGCTGATTCCTTGGCCCAAAGCAGTGGCCGGAGTGCCCGAAAGGAGTGCCTACGGCGTTCCAAAATAGTTGATAGGCGTCCCAAAATGGTGTGCACGGCGACTCCATCTGGGGTTGTCCACAGACCGGGCTGTCCCTACAATGCGCGCAATGAACAAAGGGGCTAACAAGCGTGCAACGTTCCTAGATTAGGGGCAACTCATGGCTAGCGTCGCAGCAGTACTCATCGGAGATCCAAAGCAGTCTGAACAGAGTCTCAAACACGAGAACGTCGCTCTGCGCCAAGAAGCCGATAGGGCATCAATGCACGACGAGATCATCGGAACTTCTTCCGCTCTGCAGAAGGTACTCTCGCTTGTATCCAAGGTTGCCCCGACGGACGCTACCGTCATGGTCACCGGCGAAACCGGTACGGGTAAGGAAGTCGTTGCTCGCGCCATCCATCGACGGTGCCGGCGCTCCTCACGTGCTTTTATTAGCGTAAACTGCGCTGCTATCCCGCGCGACTTAATTGCCTCTGAGTTGTTTGGCCATGAGAAGGGTTCTTTCACCGGAGCGTTTCAGCGGCGGCTGGGACGCTTTGAAGTGGCGGAAGGAGGCACGATCTTTCTCGACGAAGTTGGAGAGCTTCCCGTCGAGACCCAGATCGCGTTTTTGCGGGTCCTGCAGGAACACGAATTTGAACGTGTCGGCGGAACTCGATCCATCCAAACGAATGTTCGCGTGATCGCTGCTACCAACCGTAATTTGCAGGCGGCCATCGCTGCTAGAAACTTTCGTAGCGACCTGTTTTACCGGCTCAACGTTTTTCCGATTGAGATGCCTCCTTTGCGCGAACGGCGGGAAGATATCCCCGCGCTGGTTGAGTACTTCGTCGATCGTTACGCGAGGAGACTGGGCAAGAACATACGCGGGGTAAACAGCAAGACGCTGGAGCTTTTTCAGTCGTACCCTTGGCCAGGTAATATTCGCGAACTCCAGAACGTCATCGAGCGATCTGTAATCGTGTGCGACCCGGAGAATTTCTCGGTGGACGAAACCTGGCTTCGTCGGCAGCCTGATGCAGGCGAGTGCAAAAGCCAGTCTGACTTCTCGCAAAAGCCTGCTGCTCAGGAAAAAGTGATGATCGAGGCTGCCTTGGGCGAAAGTGGAAGACAGGTATTCGGACGGTCAGGAGCGGCTGCCAGACTCGGTATTCCAGGATCTACCCTAGAGTCGAAGATCAGGTCCCTAAGGATCAACAAGTAGGGACGTGGGCAGTCGCACGCCTTGATGATAAGAATCGCCAAGAGTGGGCGCACCCGAACGCCGATTCCTCCACCAATTCCTCAGTGGAGTAGCTGCTATCGTCGGATTTAGCGAGAGCAAGGACCGGCTTCAAGACTTTCAACCGAGGGCGCCGCTAGAATCAGCTGGAACGCGCTGCGACCTATAATTACGCGATGGCATCTAATCACGCGATGGCACCCGCAGCGCATAGCCCCGAGCAGGCTCGGGAGGCACAGGACGTTCGCCTTGTGGTTGACACGATCCCCACGCTCGCGTGGTGCGCTCGTCCGGACGGCTCCGCCGACTTCTTCAATCAGCGCTGGCTCGACTATACCGGCCTCTCCGCCGTACAGGCGCATGACTGGGGCTGGACGGTTGCCCTTCACCCGGACGACCTGAGCGGACTTGTGGATTACTGGCGATCCGTTCTGGCCTCTGGCGAGGCAGGTGAGATTGAAGGACGCCTACGCCGTTTCGATGGCGTGTATCGTTGGTTTCTTTCCTTGCGACTCCGTCGTTCGACAACGACGGAAGGATTGTCAAATGGTTCGGTACGAACACCGACATCGAAGAACGAAAGCGCTCGGAATGCCTGCTTGCCGGAGAGAATCGCGCTCTGGAAATGACCGCCAAGGGCAATTCGCTGGAATCCATTCTCGAAGCCCTATGCCGAGTTGTAGAACAGACCGCCAGCGGGTGTCTCTGTAGCGTCCTTTTGTTCGATCCCAGTGGTTCTAAAATCCAGCAAGCTGTTGCTCCGAGCCTCCCATCCAGCTATAACGACGGGTTTCCAGGCATACCGGTGGATCAGGAACGTGGACCCTGCACTAGGGCAGCGCGACGCAAGACCCAAGTGATCGTGTCGGACGTGGCTTCGGATACGCAATGGGACTATGGATGGCGCACGTCCGCGTTGGCGCACGGTCTAAGAGCGTGCTGGTCGACCACGATATTGGCTTCGCATGGTTTTGTATCGGGCACCTTCGCGATCTATTGGCGCGAGCCGCGCAGCCCAACTGAATGCGATCAAAGGGTCATCGGGCAAATTACGCATCTCGCGGCGGTCGCGATTGAGCGCAAGCGTAACGAGGCGGCGCTCCGGGAGAATGAGGAACGCTTTCGTCTGATCGTCGACACCATCCCTGGGTTTGTATTTACCTTGAGCGCGACAGGCGAGGTCGAACTACTCAACCGCCCAGCCTTGGAATATTTCGGCAAGCCGATTGAGGAATTTAAGAATCGGATCATCTTTGATGCTGTCCATCCGGATGATCTTCCTCGCGTGATCGACGCGTGGAGGCGCTGGCTCGAAACCGGGCAGCCGCATGACCTTGAGCTCCGCCAGCGCCGTGCCGATGGTGCGTACCGCTGGTTTCAATCTCGCGCCCTCCCCGCGCGAGATACGGAAGGCCGTATCACCGGCTGGTACATATTGTTGACTGACATTGAGGACCGGAAGCGCGCCGAGGGTGAATTAGAGAAGGCTTTCGAAGAAATCAAGCGGCTGAAAGACCGCCTTCATGACGAGAACGTCGTCCTCAGGGAGCAAATCGATCAGGTCTTCATGTTTGAGGAGATCGTGGGCTCCTCGCCCGCCTTGAAAACGGTCCTCTCTAGCATCGTGAAAGTCGCGCCCACCGACTCCACAGTGCTGATTACCGGCGAAACCGGCACCGGGAAGGAACTGATTGCGCGCGCCATACATAAGGGTTCGCAACGTGCTGGCCAGGCTTTTATTACCGTGAATTGCGCCTCGATTCCTTCTTCGTTGATCGCCTCAGAATTGTTTGGCCACGAGAAGGGAGCGTTCACTGGCGCGTTGCTGCAGCGCCAGGGCCGCTTTGAATTGGCGCATTCCGGAACCATTTTTCTCGACGAAGTCGGCGAGCTTCCAGCGGAGACGCAGAAGCGCTACGCGGAGAAGGCGCGAAAGCAAATCAGCAAGATCGACAAAAATACGCTCAAGCTATGCCAGTCTTATCATTGGCCAGGCAATATTCGCGAGCTGCAAAATATCGTCGAGAGATCTGTAATCCTTTGCAGCGGGGATACCTTTTGGATCGATGAGGCCTGGCTTTCAAGCCAGGGCGCACCTCGCCCGAAGTCATCAGGCCCTCTCGTACAGACGGTCCAGAACTATGAGAAGGAACTCATCGAAGGGGCTCTTGCGGAAAGCAACGGAAAAGTTGCCGGGCCAAATGGCGCGGCTGCCAAACTTGGAATTCCGCGGGCGACGCTAGATTTCAAAATCAAACAGCTCAAGATAAAGAAAAACACTATCCGGTAAGCCCCCGCGTCCAACTCCCAGGATTTTGGCACTTCTTAAGATTCTGTCACTTCCAATTTCCTTTTCGAGCCTTGCTTTCAGTGAAATCCAATTGGCTACTCGCTTGCACTGCTCGTGATCGGTGCTCGGATGGAAGGTATAGAGTGCAGCACAGGCGCGACTCCGATGTTGTCGCAGACCTCGTTGGTTTCGGCACGCTCTTCATCTCGAATCCTGATTTGCCAGAGCGCTTCAAGAACAGCAAGGTAAGTCTCCGAGAAAGGATAAATTGCATGACAACGAAATCCACCAAAGACAGCACGCATGTCGATGACAAGGACTGGGGCAAGGGACGATCCGCGACAGCAAAGCCAGGTTCCGGCGAATCTCGCCGCGACTTTCTAGAATCCACCAGCATGGCTGCCGCCTCCGCTTTGCTCGCCCCACGTCACCTCTTCGCGGCGGATGATGGAGTCGCCAAGACTGCGCGGACACCAGGAGAAACCACCGAAGCACCAATTCAACGCCCTCCATTGCCCCCATTTACGCGTGAAACGGCTATTCAGAAGGTTCGACTGGCAGAGGATGCCTGGAACTCCCGCGCTCCTGAAAAGGTGGCACTGGCTTATACAATTGATTCCCGCTGGAGAAACCGCTCGGAATTCGTGAATGGAAGGCAAGAAATTATCGCCTTCCTCACGCGCAAGTGGGCGAAAGAACTGGACTATCGCCTAATCAAAGAACTGTGGGCTTTTGAAGGAAATCGCATTGCGTGCGCTTTGCATACGAATTCCACGACGACTCAGGAAATTGGTTCCGCGCGTATGGCAATGAAAATTGGGAGTTCGACGAGAACGGACTGATGCGTCTGAGGCTCGCTTCTATCAATGATCTCGCAATCAAGGAGTCGGAGCGCAAGTATCACTGGGCGCTTGGCCGCCGTCCGGGTGAACATCCCGCACTCAGCGATCTGGGCCTCTAAGCGCCCGATCCATTCGCGTGCAGGCAAGTGGCTTGCCTTCGTTGCGCGCGAACTTAAGGAGAGGCATCGACGATCTTACACAACACCATTGCCGGCTTGGCGGCCGGCGCGGGGTTGGCCCTGGTCGCTAAACTGCGCAGGAAATTGGCCAATAGCGAGAAGGTGCCAGCGGAAGACTTTGTGCTGGGCAGCCCCTCGTTCAACTCCCAGGATTCCGGCACTTCCTAAGATTCTGTCACTCCAATTTCCTTTTCGACCCTTGTTTTCAGTGAAATCCAATTGGCTACTCGCTTGCACTTCTCGTGATCGGTCCCCGGATCGAACGAATGCAGTGCAGCAGAGCCGCGACTGCGGTGTGGGTCAAGTGGGCTGATCGATGGCTTTCAGGATTGAGACTGCGGCGCGAGGGAGACTCATAGTGTTCACCCTAAGTGGCCGAATCGAAAAACAGGCGATAGCCGAGTTGAGGAGGCTTTTTGAACTCCAAACAGACTACCGCGACATCGTCCTAGATCTCAAGGATGTAAGCCTGGTCGATCGCGACGTAATGGGCTTTCTCGCGCGTTGTGAAGCGGATGGAATGAAACTTGAGAACTGCGCTCCCTTTATTCGCGAATGGATGGAAAGAGAAAAAGATTGAGGGTGGCATCGACGTGGCGGTGAGGTACTTGCCGTTCAGCCAGAATGAGTTACAAAGGGGAGGCAGATACAAATGAAAGGCACTTCTAAAGCGATGGAAGTCTCAGCGCCAGAACTCGCGAAGTTGGCAATCGAAGCCCACGGTGGCCTTGAACGCTGGAAACGTTTCAGCACCGTTTCAGTCCACGGGATCAATGGCGGTGTCCTCTGGGGTGCCAAGGGCAAAGCCGGAGTCCTCGTTGACGTGACGGTCACAGTCGACCTTCGCAACGAGAAGGTTTCGCACTGGCCCTTTGGCACTCCAGCTCGAAGGTCTCGCTTCGAACCTCAACGGGTCGCGCTCGAGAACGCGAGCGGTAACGTACTTGAAGAACTCCTTCAACCCCGGTCATCGTTCCGGGGACACACTCTCGAAACCCCTTGGAGCAATTTGCAGCTCGCCTACTTCGCTGGATCCGCGATGTGGACGTATATGAATACTCCATTTTTCCTCGCCAGACCCGGTGTTGAATCCGAAGAAATCGAACCCTGGCAAGAAGCAGGCGAAACGTGGCGTCGTCTGAAAGTCCGCTTCCCCGCGGATATCGCAACCCACAGTACGGAGCAGACGTTTTACTTCGATCAGCAAGGATTGTTGAAGAGGCACGACTACGACGTTGAGATCAGCGGCGGTACACCGGCCGCACACTACGTCTCCGATCTCAAGGAGTTCTTTGGCATCGTCTTTCCGACGAAGCACAGGATCTTCCCTCGCCAACCGGACGGCCATTCCGCAGCCGAACCGTTGGTCGTCTCCATCGACATGGATCAGTTTGTCCTCTTCTAAAGGATCTAACGGTCTAAAATGTCACCAGTCATGTGTCCGAGTTCCTCAATCGCAGCGAGGCGCTTGTCGTTCAGCCAGAATGAAATACGAATGAGAGGAACATACAAATGAAAAGCACATACAAAGCAGTGGAAGTCTCCGCACCGGGCACGCTTCGAGTAGCGGAACGGCAAGTGTCCGAGCCTGGAGCAGGTCAGGTTCGGATTCGGGTAGAGGCATGTGGAATTTGTCACACCGATGCAGCCACGATCACGGGCATATACCCTGGACTGAAGCTGCCGCGCGTTCCTGGGCATGAAGTCGTTGGCCATATTGAGGCATTGGGCAGCGGAGTGTCCAAATGGAAAATCGGTCAACGGGTCGGTGTCGGCTTCTTCGGCGGTGAAGACGGAGTGTGCGAACCGTGCAGACGCGGAGATATGGTGCAATGTCAGAACCCCATCATACCGGGAGTAACCGTGGATGGAGGATATGCGGAAGTGATGATTGCTGAAGCGCACGGCATCGCTGCCATTCCTGATGAGCTCACATCCGTAGAGGCCGCCCCACTCCTCTGCGCGGGTATTACAACCTACAACGCTCTTCGCAACGCTGGCTTGCGCGGCGGAGATCTGGTCGCGGTGCAGGGCATTGGTGGCCTTGGGCATCTTGGCGTCCAGTTTGCGCGGCACATGGGATTCCGCACTGTCGCCATCGGGAAGGGACGCGACAAGGAAAAGCTTGCGAAAGACTTGGGCGCGCAAGTCTACATCGATACTGCCGTCGATGATGCCGCAGCGGTGCTGCAGCGTATGGGCGGGGCCAGAGCGATTCTCGCAACAGCCCCCAGTGGCGGTGCTATGGGGCCACTTGTGCCCGGTCTTGCCGCCCGCGGCAAGCTCATTGTGGTGGGTGTGCCAGGGGACCCAATCCAATTAAATGCGTTCCCGCTCGTCTTTGGAGGGCGCTCGATCTACGGGAGCCTGGCCGGCACGGCAATCGATACCGAGGACACTCTAGCCTTCAGCGTCCTGGAGAATATCCGTCCGATGATCGAGACACTTCCCCTCGAACAGGCTGCTGATGCGTACGCCCGCATGATGCAAGGCAAAGCACGCTTCCGAATGGTGCTAGTTACAAAGGACGGTGACAGATAACGGCGCGGATGCACGAACAGTCTTCGTTGGAGAGGCAAAAACATATGCAGAATCACAAGTCCGCAGTGCAACGAAACCAGGCACTCGCCAAAAAGTCCGGCGAATTCCTGATCGGAGACGATCTTCGTGTTACGCGCCTGGGATTCGGCGCGATGCGAATCACAGGAGATGGAATTTGGGATGCGCCTGCAGATCGCGCTGAGGCCGTCCGGGTTTTGCGGCGCGCTGTCGAATTGGGAATCAATTTCATCGACACAGCGGACTCCTATGGTCCCGGCGTGAGTGAAGAAATCATAGCTGAGGCGCTTCACCCGTATCCGACAGGGCTGGTGATCGCCAGCAAGGGCGGATTTGTGCGGCCAGGTCCCAACCAATGTGTTG